>Ga0210401_10006786_pt1 | contig 11577 bp, 8 predicted proteins | sample IncBWH32MmetaG_FD_150866 | JGI IMG/M metagenome (GOLD analysis project Ga0210401, IMG submission 150866) | Forest soil microbial communities from Barre Woods Harvard Forest LTER site, Petersham, Massachusetts, United States - Inc-BW-H-32-M | ecosystem: Environmental > Terrestrial > Soil >... | reverse complement strand
GCATTTTTAATGGGACCGCCAAGCGGCCTCCCCTCGGGCTTGCAGAAGTCACGCTGACGCTTGTCGATCCAGAACTGGCCGAGGCTGCCGAATTTGTGCTTGGAGCTCAACGCGGCGAGAACGGCGCTCACGGGCCTGTTGGCGTCCCGGACAGCGCGTTTGGCGCTAGGGCTAGCGCAATTGCTTTTAACACAGAGGGCGCAGAGGACACAGAGAACATCGAAAGTGATGCCGAGAATTCTAGCGACAGCGCCGTAGACGCCCAACAAAACCCGGACGCGGAAATCAATGGGTCCAAGGCGCCTGCGTTTGTGAAGAAGAAGCGCGCGGGGGCGGAAAAGCACTCACTGCAATTGAAGCCGGGCGAAGTAGTTGTTGGCCGGCGGCTGTATCGCTCGGGGCAGAGCGAGTATTTGATTAACGGGCGCGTGGCGCGATTGCGCGACATTCAGGATTTGTTCATGGGCATCGGGCTCGGGCCGGACTCCTACGCGATCATCGAGCAGGGACGCATCGGCCAGATTCTCAGCTCCAAGCCCACGGACCGGCGCGCCATTATCGAAGAAGCCGCGGGAATCACGAAATTCAAAACCAAGCGCCGCCTCTCGGAAGCAAAACTCGAATCCTCCAAAGTAAATCTTTCCCGCGTGAACGATATTTACGTCGAAGTTGAGAAGCAACTTGCTTCGCTGAAGCGGCAGGCATCGAAGGCGCGGAGGTATGCGGAAATCCGCGAGCAGATGCGTGGATTGCTGCGGCAGGTTCTGGCGAGCAAAGCGAAAGAGCTGGACATGGAAGCGGATCGCCTGGCCGGACTGCTTGGCGGAATTTCGCAGCAGGAATCGGCGGAGGCGCAATCCGTCAGCCAGTGGGAAGGCGAGCAGGATCGGCTCTCTTCGCGCACCTACGAACTCGAAGGCGAACTCCGGCAGCACCAGAATGTGCTCGGGCAAACAGCGCTCGAACTCGATCGCAGCGAAAATCGAATTCTGTTTAACAAGCAGCGCACTGCCGAGTTGACTGGCCGGCTGCAGCAATTGACCGCGGAACTCGAGCAAAGCGCTGCACAGGCGGCGCAGGTTGAAACTCGCGCCACGACGCACGGCGAGTCCGTGGCAACGATCAAGACCGAAGTGGCGCGCGTGGAAGCGATTCTCGCGACACTGACAGCGGCCACTGCTGAAATTTCCGGCGCGCACAATTCCGCTGAAGCGCACATTGCGGCGCTGCGCCGCACCGCCGCGCAGCTGGGCGAACAACTCACGCGGTGGCACGGCGAGCAGGCGCAGGCCGAGCAAACTCTGGCGCATCAATTGGAAGGCGTCGCGCGTTTTGAGAAACAGGAACTGGAACTACTCGATGAGTCTCTGCATCATCGTGATCGTTCGCAGGCCGCCGATCTGCATTGGGAAGACGTCCAGGAACGCACGCGCAGCCTCGAAGAGATGGTGAAAAATGCGCAAGCGGGCATTGCCAATCTTCGCAGCCAGCGGCAGGAGGCTTCCAAACAGGTTGGCGCAACACGCGATGCTCTGGCGGGAGGTCGCGCGCGCCGCGCTTCCGTCGATCAAATTTTGAATGAACGCTCATATACAGCGGACGCCGTGCAGAAACTGTTTGCGTCGAGCCAGGGCAACGAAGCCGCGGATGGCTTTCGCGCAGTTGGCGTGCTTGCCGATTACGCTGAAGTGGGACAAGAGTACGAAAGCGCGATCGAACAATTTTTGCGCGATGAGCTGGAATATGTGGTCGTCGAAAATTTCGACGTCGCGCGTGCGGGCATCGCCATGCTTCGCGATGAAGTGGGCGGACGCGCCACGTTCTTCGTGGATTCGATTCGGAAACTGAACCTTCAGACGAACGAGCCAGTTGTCTCATTTAATTTTGAGAACGAAACGGTTTCGCGCCTCGATCGGCTGGTGGAATTTCGCGATCCGCTGGGTCCGGCGGCGAAGCAGTTTCTGCCGCGTTTAAAATCGGCGTTTCTTGTCGAGCAGGCGGAAGTTGCCGAGCGCCTGGCGCGAGAAAATCCCGCACATTCTTTCGTGACCCCTGACGGGACCACCTATCAGGGCCGCGTGGTGAGCGGCGGGCGTCCATCGGAAACCGGACCGCTGGGCATGAAACGCGAATTGAGAGCGCTGGATGCGGAGGTGCTGCAATTTGAGCGCGCAGCAACCGAAGCACAAGCGGCACTGCAACGTATTGAAGAAGATTTGCGCACGAGCGAAGTAACTCTTGAACAGGCTACAGCTCAGCACGTGGAATCCCAGAAACTTCTGGTGGCGGCCAATCTGCAACGCGATCAGGCGCGGGGCGACATGGTGCGGCTCGAAATTGAATTGCGCGATTGCCAAACGGAATTGGCGCGACTGCGGAATGGCGCAGTCGCAGCGCAGCAACGCGCCGAAGCCGCACAGGCGAAGCGCGGCGAAATTTCGAGTGCGCGAGCACAAGCAGAAGTGGACATCGCTCAGGGCATGGAACAACAAATCGCTTTGCGGCAAACGGCGCAGGCGAGGCAGGAAGAGCTTTCGACGCGGCGCGCGGAAATGGCGGGACTCGCGGAACGGCTAGCGAGCGCGGAAACGATTGCGGCGCGCATTGCGCACGAACTGCAAGAGCTTGTCGCGCGGCGGCAGGCGCTTGTGCTGCAACACGATTCGCTGGTTGCGGAACAGGGACAGCTCGCGACGCAGACTGGCGAGCATCAGAAACAGGTTGCTTCGCTGCGCGCGGAAAAGTTGCGGCTCGAAGCGCGCGGCACCGAACTTGAAAAGGAGTTCGAGGACACGCGCATCCGCGCCACGCAAATGGACGACACGCTGCGACACGGGCGGCAAAAGCTCGGCGACTTCCGCGAACAACGCAGCAAGCTGGAGATCGAGCGGGCACGCAACGATTCCGAGCGCGAGCACTTGCGGCAATCATGCGTCGAAGAGTTGAACGCGCAGCCGGAAGATTTGATCGCGGAGTTCCCTGCCCTCTTGTCGGGCGAGGAACTGCGGACGTCGGACGCGCAATATCATGAGCTGAAATTGCGGATCGAATCCATGGGCCCGATCAACATGATGGCACTAGAGGAATACAACGAGTGCGAGCAGCGCTTTGAATTCCTTGGCCGCGAGCGAACGGATTTGCTGCAATCGATCACAGACACGCAACAGGCGATCGCGGAACTTGACGAAGTCTGCAAACTGAAATTCGAAGAAGCCTTCAACTTTATCAACACCAATTTTGCCACGGCCTTCCACACGCTCTTTGGCGGCGGTACGGGCGAGATGAGATTGTCCGAACCGGACAGCTCTGGCGAGCCGGGTATCGACGTGGTGGCGCAGCCACCCGGGAAACGCCTGCAAAATGTGCTGCTGCTTTCCGGCGGCGAAAAAGCGATGACGGCGCTGGCGCTGCTCATCGCCATCTTCCGCTACCAACCGAGCCCGTTCTGCATCCTGGACGAAGTCGACGCACCGCTAGACGAAGCGAACGTCGGACGCTTCACAAAACTCGTTTCGGAGATGAGCGCCGGGACGCAGTTTATCGTCGTGACGCACAACCGGAGAACGATGGAGATGGCCTCGGTCCTGTATGGAGTGACGATGCAAGAGCCGGGCGTCTCGAAACTCGTGTCCGTGCGTTGGGATGAAGCGGCTACGGCGAAAGCAGCGACCAACGCCGCGTAGAGCCGCTTCGCGACAATTCGGCAAAGTTTTTCGGGGGAGAAAAGTTACCAAACTTTTCTCCCCCTTTTTTTTAGCAAGATCGCCTGTCTAAGAGAATCGTGATTTTTTAAAGACGGTCGGACTTGGTGGCGCCGGCGAGACGCCGGCGCCACCAAATGCGACTCCACAACGGCGGTAAGTGGCAATGAAAAAGCGTGGTTGAATCAAAAACAATTGCGGCGATGGGAAGGAAAACTTTTGCACACATTTATATTTTTTCCACACAAGATTTTTTCTTTTCGCTTTTCTTCTCCGTTGACATCACTGACGCGTAGGCTAAAATGACGACCTCTCTGAAGGGATAGGGTTACCAGTGGCTTCTCCAAAATTAAATTCAGTTGTTTGGGAAACAAATTTACCCGGCATTCATTTTCTAAATCGCGGCAAAGTGCGGGATCTGTATGAAGTTGGCGGCCAGCTTTTGCTGATCGCCACGGACCGGTTGTCCGCGTTCGATGTCGTGCTGCCCACTCCGATTCCGGACAAGGGGCACGTGCTCACGCAGCTTTCGCTTTTCTGGTTCAACCTGCTGCGCGATGTCATCCCGAATCATATTGTTACGGCGACGGATTTTCCGCCCGAACTTGCGCCATTCGCGGCGCAGCTTGAGGGCCGCACCATGCTTTGCAAGCGCACGAATCCGCTGCCCATTGAATGCGTCGTGCGCGGATATCTCGTCGGCTCAGGCTGGAAGGATTACCGCGCGACCGGAAAAGTTTGCGGGATTACGCTTCCCTCCGGGCTCAGGGAATCGGAACGGCTGCCGGAACCTATTTTTACGCCGTCAACCAAAGCCACGACAGGGCACGATGAAAATATTTCCTTTGATGGCGCTGTTTCACTGGTTGGAGCGGAGCTTGCGGAAAAAGTGCGCTCGATCAGTTTAGAAATTTACCGCCGCGCCGCGGCCTATGCCGAGCCTCGCGGAATTATTCTGGCGGACACAAAATTTGAATTTGGCCTCTTGGGAAAAGAGTTGATCTGGATCGATGAGGCTTTGACTCCGGATTCATCACGATTCTGGCCAGCGGACGGCTACCAGCCCGGACGCGCGCAGCCCTCGTACGATAAGCAATACGTCCGCGACTATCTCGAACGGATCGGATGGAATAAACAGCCACCCGGACCGGACCTTCCAGCCGATATTGTCGCCGCGACTCGCGAGAAATACAGGGAAGCGTACAAACAGCTAACGGGCCAGGAACTCAGCTAGCGCGCCGGAAAACCTTTCGGCAGCGGACAACTACATGCGGAGCGTGCCACGGTGAAGGAGCAATTGGAATCGCTGGTGGGGATGATGGTCGATCGCGGGATTCATTTCGACGAAGCTGTAAATGAGTTTGAGAAAAAGTTTATCAAGCGCGTGCTGGAACGTTTTCACGGCAACCAGTCCCGTGCTGCGCGGCTGCTGGGAATTCATCGCAATACGCTGAGCCGGAAGATCGACCAGTATAAGCTGGATCATGGGAAAAAGTGAGTGGCGTGGCTGGTGGCTAGAGATCTTTGAACTGCGAATGGTAACAAGTTGGCTTGAATTTCTTTCTTTTTCTGGATTGATCCTCGAAAGTTTATAGGTCTTTATTAGGTCGCCTTGTCACTCCTGACGTGAACCGAATAAATCTACGAGAATTTCTCCCGTGTTTCGGTGGAATATTGCCTTTGTGGCGCCGGCGTCTCGCCGGCGGTTTTCTGCAGTTTTCACATGGATCTAAACCCGCCAGCGGGACGCCGGCGCCACTAAGAGTCCCGGAGGGACGACACAATCCACCGCTCGAAATACTCTCAACCTAAAATAGTTCTGTACATGCAAAAACAAATGGCCCCGGAAAATTTCCGGGGCCATTTGCAATTCAGGATTGGTGAAAAGTTAGTCGCCTGCGGGAGCTTTTTTCGCTGGAGACTTCTTGGCGGGGGCTTTCTTGCCCGCGCCTTTCTCCTCCGGCAAATCTTCCGTGTTGATTTTGGCTTTATCCCACGTGAGCATAAAGGGATTCTGGGTGTATCCGGTCAACGTGCCGGTGAACCGAACCACAGCGTCTTTTTCGAGGCGCTTGGCTTCGGGCTGGCCATCGATCTTGACCGTCATGTTGGACGTAGTAGCTGCTTCGATTTCCTCGGGCGTGGCGCCGCGGAAAACTTTTAGCGTGACAGAGTCGCCCTCAACCACGGGCGGTTCCATAACGCGCACACCGACGTCGGGATATTCAAGGCCGCAGCTGGCGAGCCACATGGTCTTACCTGCATCGCCACCGGCCATGAGCGCGGGGATAAAGTTCGCGGTGTCATCGCGGGCCTTTTGCAAGTCAGCCGCGCTGGGAACATTCAGCGTAGCGGGGCGGTCGGAACTGGTCGCGGACAAGGTGAGAAGTTCGGTGACCTGATCGTCCACCAGCTTGTCGCAGGCGGGCTGCTGATAACGAATGATCTGATTCTTGAGATAGGCGCGAACTTGCGGGTCGTTCGGAATTTTCAGGTTGATGGCGCGGGCAAGTTCCCAGAAACCATCGGTGGCCGCGGGCGGAGTCATCTGCAAATCCACAATGCCGAGCCGGTAATGCGTAACGGGATCATCAGGAGTAATGGACAAAACCGTCTTGTAGTATCCGGCAGCCGCGGGATAATCCTTCAGGTTGGCGGAAGCGAGCGCGGCTACCGCGTTGAACAAAACTTTGACGCCCTTTTTCTGCTGTTCGAACTGGTCGGCCTTCGATGGATCCGGATTCTTCAGGTCATCGACGGTCTTCAAGCCGGCAATGGCCGCGTCGCGCGCTTTAGTAAGCGCGTCGGGAGTTTGCAGGTCCTTACCGCCGGCGCCCAGGAAATATGCCTGCGCTCGCGTGTAGTAGGCTTCGAGCTTGCCGGTGGTGTCAATCTTGTCGCCGAGAGCTAGCATGCGATCAGCGTACTCAATCGTCTGCGCGAAATTTTTCAGCGCCATGTACGTCGAGTAGTAATCGCGGTAGATGTAAGGCATCAGGGAGGAGTTCGGATAGGCCTTAACAAAATCGTCGAGCGCCTTTATCTTTGCTTGCGGGTTTGTTTCTTTGTCGGCTGCCTGGTACTGATTATATTCAGCCAGGGTGTAAGCGGGCTTTGCTTGATCCTGCGCCGCTTGTGGTGCGGCCAACAACTTACTTGCGCCTGATCCCATACCCAGCGCGATCCATAACAGACCGGCGCCCGTCACCATCCACTTTCGTATCATCGGCTTCCAGCCTCCTCAGCGAATTTCGAAAAAATTCATCGCAAAAACAGTCTAAAAGAATGTCATTTGGGTTAAAGCTCTCGGATTATAGGGAATCCTTATCAACGGCGCAAGCGTGATTCCCTTACGCAACAGCTTCAAAGTCAAGAGTCTCCGAATCGGGAGTACGCCTTTCATTGTATGCGCTACTGATATGATGACAAAATCCGGCGTAAGGAAGCCTGATTGAGAATATCATTTTTGCCGCCGGTAAAGTAAAGGAGAAACAATGTCCGCGGAAAAACTCATAAGAGGAAAGGTTGCGGTAGTCACCGGAGCTAGCCGCGGAATAGGTTTTGCGATTGCCCGGCGCCTGGGACAGATGGGCGCGCGCGTATCGATCTGCGGCCGCGACGCTGCGAAGCTCGAAGAATCGGCTGCAACGCTTCGAAGTGATGGAATTGAAATCATTGCGGCCGTGGCGGACGTGGCGAGAGAGGACCAGATTTTGTCGTTCGTTCAAAAGGCGCAAAATGATTTTGGTCCCATCGACATTTTAGTGAACAACGCTGGAATCGGCTTGTTTGGCCCGTTTCATGAATGCAGTGAGGCCGATTGGGACCGTGTGATGGATACGAATTTGAAGTCCGTTTTTCTGATGTCCCGGGCGGTGGTTCCGGAAATGATTCGCCGCCAGACGGGGCACATCATCAACATCAGTTCACTGGCGGGAAAAAATACGTTTTCCAACGGAGCGATTTATTGCGCGTCGAAATGGGGATTGATGGGGTTTTCGGGCAGCATGGCGGAGGATTTGCGCAGCTACGGGATTCGCGTGAGCGCCATTTGCCCAGGCTCGGTGGCGACGGAATTTTCTGGACAATCCAAGAAGGATCCGGACAAAGCGCTGCAGGCGGATGATATTGCGCACGCAGTCGCGGCGCTCGTAACGCAATCCGCCGGAAGTTTTATCAGCGAAGTACACATCCGGCCGACGCGCAAGCCATAACGAAACGCACAGCAAATTAAGCTCTCCGGTTTTCTCCTCATTTCTCTGTGACCTCTGTGTTAAGGCTTTTCCCCGTGCAAACGGCAAGGCTTTAACACAGAGGACACAGAGAAAAGAGGAGAAAACCGGAGACGTTGCGGTCCGCAATATTCCTCTTGACAATAGTCGTTGTAACGACTATTGTTGACTCATGGAACAAAACACGAAAACGAGAGGCGATTCGCGGGACACGCTCTACGCCCTCGTTTTCGTCAGCCTTTTACGCACGGCAGACGCACTGACCCGCGACGCCGAAGCCCTGGTCAAGCCCTACAACCTTTCCGGAACGCAGTACAACATCCTTCGCATTTTGCGAGGGGCGGGAGAAAAGGGCCTGGCTTGCCACGAAGTGGGAGGCAAGCTCATCTCGCGTGATCCGGACATCACGCGCCTGCTCGATCGCATGGAATCGCGTGGCTTGATTGCCCGCGCGAGAGAGGCGGACGACCGGCGGGTTGTGAAGACCCGCATCACCGCGGAAGGACTGCGGATGCTGAGCGAACTGGACAACCCAGTGCGCGAGTTGCATCGCCGCCAGCTGAGCCACTTGCCAGCGAAACAACTTCAGCAGCTTTTAAAATTACTGGACCGGGCTCGCGAACCACTCGTAGACGCCGAAGCTGAAGATTAAATTTTATGGACCCTGAATCTTTTATTCGTTTACGTACATCAGAGAGTTAACCGCACCAGAAAGTAAAACATAAAGGAGGCACACAATGAATACAGCAGTCACGACACAACAGTCTACGAAAGCATCGCAATGGAAAATCGACCCCGCACATTCCGCGGCGCATTTCAGCGTGCGGCATTTGATGATTTCAAATGTTCGCGGCGAGTTCACCAAGGTGTCGGGAAGCGCCGTGATCGATCCCACCGACCCGACAAAATCAAGCGTCGAAGTGGAAATCGACGCCAACTCAGTGAATACTCGTGAACCGCAGCGCGATGATCATCTTCGCAGCCCCGACTTCTTCGATGTCGCTAATCACCCTGTCCTAACGTTTCGGTCCCGTCGAGTCGAAGCGCATGGCGCGGAGGAGCATAAGGTTACCGGCGACCTGACGATCCGCGGAGTTACGAAAGAGGTCACTTTCGAAGTGGAAGGTCCTACCCCACCCGTCAAGGATCCCTGGGGCAACGTCCGATCAGGAATCGCCGCCACAGCAAAAATTAATCGAAAAGATTTCGGACTGGCGTTTAACGCGCTGACTGAAACTGGCGGCGTAGTTGTCGGCGACGAAGTTAAAATCACGATTGAAGCTGAATTGATCCAGCAAGCGAGCGCAGCATAAAACTGGGTTCGTGCTCAGCCGCAGATTGTTGCGCGCAACACGATCAATACCAGCATTTCGTAGGGACACGACATGTCGTGTCCCTACACGCGCATAAGGGGGAACGCGAACGGTAATCACTCCCCACAACGTCAGACTCCCTGGCCCAGGTATTTCAGGAAAGGAATTTAATCATGAGCAACAACAAGACTGCGGCAACGCAATACCCTATTCACGAGATCATTGGCCAGCGATGGAGCCCCCGAGCTTTTTCGGACCGCCCCGTGGAGCCGGAAAAGCTGGTCAGCACTTTGGAGGCCGCGCGCTGGGCCGCATCTTCGGCCAATGAGCAGCCCTGGGCATTTCTCGTAGCCACCCGCGATGACGTGAAAAATTATGATGCCGTGGCCGGAGTGCTGGTAGACTCGAATCGTAGCTGGGCAGAGAAAGCCCCCGTTCTAATTCTGGCATTCGCGCATACGCAATTCGCAAAAAACGGAAATCCGAACCGGTATGCGTTGCATGATGTGGGACAAGCTGTTGCCAATTTGTCTTTGCAGGCGACTGCGCTGGGTCTTACGGTCCACCAGATGGCCGGGTTTAATGCAGACGCCGCGCGAGAACGTTTTGAGGTTCCACCGGATTGGCAGCCGGTCAGCGTGATTGCACTGGGTTATCCGGGAGATCCGGAATCGCTGGGAGAGAAATTAAGGGAACGGGAAATTGCAGAGCGCCAGCGGAAACCGCTGGAAACTTTTGTTTTTGCAGGCTCGTGGGGGCGTCCGGCCCAGATTCCCGGACTCCCCGAACTGAATGAATGAAACTTTACATTTCGTTGCGCGTCACGGATACCTCCTGATATTCGTGTGGGTGTTTGCCGAGCAGGCGGGACTGCCCATACCTTCGGGTCCGCTACTGCTTGCGGCCGGGGCGATTTCCGGAGCGGGCGATATGAATTTGGGCACGACCATAGGTGTTGCGGTTTTGGCATCTTTGGCCAGTGACTCCATGTGGTACGAAATCGGACGGCGCAAGGGCGTTCGAGTTCTTCAATTTCTCTGCCGGATTTCACTCGAGCCTGACTCCTGTGTGCGAAGAACACAAGTCAGCTTCACGCGCAACGGACCGAGCGTGTTGCTCGGCGTAAAATTCGTTCCGGGCCTAGGCGCGATGGCTGCTCCACTGTCCGGCATAATCCGGATGGGGTGGCGGAAGTTTCTAGTGTATGACGCATTGGGAGCTATGGCCTGGGCTGGAGCGTATGCCATCACGGGCTACGCGTTCAGTGGACAACTCGAAGACGTAGCGGAAAAAGCCTCTTATCTGGGGAAATGGCTTTTTGTACTCGTGGTGGCCGGATTCGCAGGCTACATTCTATGGAAATACTATAAGCGCCAAAAATTCCTCCGTAAATTGAAGATCTCGAGAATTACACCCGAAGAGCTTAAGGGAAAAATGGATGCGGGCGAGAACCTCATTATCGTCGATCTGCGCCACTCGCTCGATTTCGACGCGAATCCGGAAACGATACCAGGCGCATTGCACGTCGATGCCGCGGATCTGGAAGAGGCTTACGCAGTAATTCCACGCGACCGTGAGATTGTTTTGTTTTGCGCTTGCCCGAATGAAGTGACCGCCGCGCGCCTTGCGCTCCTGCTGCGCAGCAAGGGGATCACGAAAATACGGCCGCTCGCGGGAGGCTACGAAGGCTGGCGCAAACTTGGCTACCCCATGGGCCCGGCTAAAGAAGAGCCGGTCATCGTGGAACCCACCAAATCCTAGTTAGTTCCTCGGGTGTTCAATTCAAATTCCAAAAGCTTCGGCCCGGATTTCTCACAAAGGTGTTCTGGATTGCCGGGTATTTCGATGGATGACTTTCCGTTTTGCTGGTCGTGCGGTTGTAGGGGCACGGCATGCAGTGCCCCTAGGGCGTATGCACAACTCATTAATTGTTGGGTTACAGGCGCGGAAGGACAATTCCGGTCTGCGACTGATACTTCCCTTTTTTGTCCTTGTACGAAATCTCGCACGGCTCATCGGACTCAAAGAAGAGAACCTGGCACAGCCCTTCGTTGGCATAAATTTTTGCGGGCAGCGGCGTGGTGTTGCTGATTTCCAGCGTAACGAAACCTTCCCACTCAGGTTCAAAGGGCGTCACGTTCACGATAATGCCGCAGCGCGCGTAGGTCGATTTGCCGAGGCAAATGGTCAGAACGTTGCGTGGGATGCGGAAATACTCCACGGAGCGCGCCAGGGCGAAAGAATTGGGCGGGACGAGGCATTCCGAGCCCTTGAACTCGACGAGCGACCGCGGATCGAAGTGTTTGGGGTCGACAATCGTGGAATTCACAT
>Ga0210401_10006781_pt1 | contig 11579 bp, 8 predicted proteins | sample IncBWH32MmetaG_FD_150866 | JGI IMG/M metagenome (GOLD analysis project Ga0210401, IMG submission 150866) | Forest soil microbial communities from Barre Woods Harvard Forest LTER site, Petersham, Massachusetts, United States - Inc-BW-H-32-M | ecosystem: Environmental > Terrestrial > Soil >... | reverse complement strand
CGGAAGCGCTTGGTTTGCTACGGAACCAAGAACAAAAGATCGAAACGCTCCATCATCATATCGAGCTTTACCGCGGCAACTTGTTACCGACAGCGCGTCAGACGGTGACCTCTTATCAAGCGGACTATGAGACGGACAAAACAACGCTACTGATGCTCCTATCTGCTCAACGAAGCTTATTTGATCTGGAGACGATGTACGCACAGCACCTGGCCGATTATCAAACTGCGCTGGCGGAATTAGATGCGTTAGTGGGCAGCGACCAGAACGCTTCAGAACGAGGTAAATCTAACCTCTCAAGGAAGACAAAGTGAAAACCGGTTTTGTACTGAAAATCACATTGGTTGCACTGATCGCGGTCGTAATCAGCGCCTGTAGTAAGCCCGAAAGCAGCAAGCAGGCGGTGAAGGACAACGTCGATTATTGGACTTGCACGATGCATCCATCGGTTCATGCGAAAACGCCCGGTAAATGCCCGATTTGCTCAATGGATCTGGTGCCAGTGATGAAAAAGGTCTCGAATGACAACGCCGGCGGAATGACCAAGAACGCCTCGGCCTCGATGGGCGGGATGCCGATGTCTTCTCCTATTCAGAAAGCTGAATCGCAGAAAGCTCAATCGACCGAATTCATGGTTCCGGTTGAACGCCAACAGCAGATCGGAGTCACTTACGCCTCGGTGGCCAAGAGGCCGATCGAGCTGTCGATCCGATCCGTTGGGATCCTGGAATCGGATAGCTCAAAGATGTTTGATTATGTAGCGCGGGTTGATGGTTACGTGCAGGAATTAAAAGTCAACTCACCCGGGCAACAAGTTTCGCAGGGCGAGCCTCTACTCACGATTTACAGTCCCGATCTACGCAGTACTGAACAAGAGCTAGTCAATCTGCTAAACGATCGCGACCGTAACGGCCGGGGATCGAATGATCAATTGATCGAAGCTTCTAAAAGGCGTCTTAAGCTGTGGAACGTGAGCGATCAGGAGATTGCTGAGTTAGAAAAGAGCCGCAAACCGTCCGATCAACTGATGCTCAGATCGCCTTTCGATGGTGTTGTCGGCGAAGTGATGGCCAGACCGGGGATGAGCGTGAAAATGGGCGACAAACTCGCTACCGTCCTGGACCTCTCGACGCTCTGGATATGGGCTGAGTTTTACGAGAACGAGGTCAGCTTGCTGAAACCAGGACAAACGACCGATGTGAATTTGCCCGCGTTTCCTAACCAAATCTTCAAAGGTCAGATTGCGGTGATCAATCCAGTGATCGATCCTGCTAAACGAACAGCTCGGGTTCGCATCGACATACCGAATGCCAAAGCCCAGTTACGTCCGGGAATGTATGCCAACGTTGAAGTAAAGATCGATGACGGCGAAGGGTTGACCATCCCGGTGCAGGCGGCGCTGCCCACTGGCGAAAGAATGCTGGTTTTTCTCGATCGGGGGCAGGGGAAATTGCTGCCCCGTTATGTTCAGGTAGGCCGCTCGTTTACTACTTTCGACGGCCAGCAAGAGGAAAGTTACTACCAAGTAGTCAAAGGGCTGAAGGAAGGTGATCGGATTGTCGACAGCGCGAATTTCCTGATCGATGCGGAGTCTCAAGTACAGGGGGCGTTAAAAGACTGGGAAGGGGAGAAACAGCCATCCGCAACTCCAGGCGTGAATCAAATTTCACCGCGGCAAGGCTCTGACTTCGGCGCCCTGGTTAAAGTGTTGCTTGATTCCTACAAAGGAATGCAAAGGATCCTGGCCGGAAGTGAATTTCCCAAGGTCTCGGCTGAAGCACAGGACCTTCAGAAACAGGTACATCTACTACTGGAAATCGAGCCTCCGTCTAAGCCGGGCCGCTACCAGGATTTGGTCGGTAAACTTCATAGCAGCGCGGACCAGTTTACTCCTGACAATATCGAACAGGCGCGGATCGATTTTGGACAATTTAGCGCGGCTTTAATTGCGTTTCTCAGAGAGTTCATGCCGCAACTAGACGATCCCCTTTACACCATCGAATGCCCGGTGTGGAAAAAGTCCCCGGCGATATGGTTGCAGGATTCGACCCAGATAAAGAATCCTTTCCTAGGACCTGACATGCCGGCCTGCGGCACGGTGCAAGGAGAGATCCACGCCCAAGGGTAATTGCCATGGCCGAACCGTTGACGCCGGGAAAGCATCCGGAAACCATCATCGAGCGGATCATTGGGGCGAGCGCACGGAATCCATTCCTAGTCGTTGTATGCGTGCTACTGGGGATTGCCGGCGGGATCTATGCTTTGAGCCAGACTCCGCTCGATGCGATTCCGGACCTGAGCGACGTTCAGGTCATTGTCTACACCGATTGGGAGGGCCGATCGCCCGACCTGGTTGAAGACCAGATCACCTATCCTATCTCAACGAAGTTTATCGCCGCGCCGAAGGTAAAGTTCGTTCGGGGAGAGTCGATGTTCGGCAAGTCCTTCGTCTACGTCATCTTTCAAGATGGCACGGACATCTATTGGGCTAGGTCGCGAGTGATCGAGTATCTGAACTCGGTTCGCGGATCTTTACCAGAAGGCGTAAATCCGGTCATCGGGCCTGACGCAACCGGTGTCGGTTGGGTTTACGAGTACGCGCTGATCGACAAGAGCGGCAAGCATGATCTTGCCCAGCTGCGATCGCTCCAAGATTGGAATATCCGATACGCCCTGGAATCGGTAGAGGGGGTCGCCGAGGTCGCGCCGGTTGGCGGCTTTGTTAAGCAATACCAGGTTGACCTCGACCCGAACAAGCTTCTGGCCTACAACATCCCGATTGGAGATGTCGTCAACGCCATCCGGATGAGTAATCAAGATGTCGGTGGCAAGACATTCGAAGTTTCCACAACCGAGTTTTTTGTCCGAGGTCGCGGCTACATCAAGAGTTTACAAGATTTCGATGACATCGTCCTGAGGGTTCAGAACGGTACACCGGTCTATCTCAAGCAGGTCGGGACCGTGCATCTCGGGCCGGATCTACGGCGTGGCGTGGCGGAGTTGAATGGAGAAGGCGAAACGGTCGGAGGCATTGTGGTGATGCGCTACGGCGAAAACGCGCTCAAGGTCATTGATGGGGTCAAAAAGAAGTTTGAGGAGATAAAGAAAGCACTTCCCGAGGGTGTTCAGGTTGTACCCGTCTACGATCGCAGCACCCTGATTCATAACGCGATCGGGACTCTGCAAGAAAAGCTAATCGAAGAAAGCATTGTCGTAGCTCTGGTAACGATGCTTTTTCTTTGGCACATCCGGTCTGCGCTGGTGGCAATCATCACCCTTCCCATCGCCATCATTCTGTCGTTCATCCCGATGCTTTGGTTGGGGCAAACGTCCAATATCATGTCGTTGGGGGGAATCGCGATTGCGATCGGGGCCATGATCGACGCAGCGATCATCATGGTCGAAAACGCACACAAGGCTCTGGAGCATTTTAGGGAAGAGCATGACCGCGACCCCGATAGCAGGGAACGCTTTAAAGTAATTCTCGACGCCGCCAAAAGCGTCGGGCGGCCCTTGTTCTTTTCACTATTAGTAATCACCGTTAGTTTCGTACCGGTCTTTTCGTTAGAAGCCCAGGAGGGCCGCCTGTTTCGCCCGCTCGCGTTTACCAAAACCTTCGCGATGTTCTTTGCCTCCATCTTGGGAGTGGTTCTGGTGCCGGTACTAATGACATGGCTCATCCGGGGAAGAATTACTCCCGAAGCCCGGAACCCGATCAATCGTTTCCTCATTTGGGCTTACCAACCATTCGTAAATTTCGTCCTCAGATTTAGATGGTTAACGCTTCTCCTGGCTCTCTTGCTGCTTGGACTGACCTATATCCCGTTTAGCCAGTTGGGGAAGGAGTTCATGCCTCCGCTAAATGAGGGAACCCTCTTATTCATGCCAACAGCCGTTCCGGGGATGTCCATCACCGAGGCTACCAAAGTCCTGCAAATCCAAGATCGCATCCTGCGAAAGTTTCCTGAGGTGGAAAGTGTTTTTGGCAAAGCGGGCGAAGCGGACACTCCAACCGATCCGGCGCCCTTGTCCATGTTTGAAACGGTCTTGCAATTAAAGCCCCCGGATCAATGGCCGGCGGGAATGACCTGGGAAAAACTCGTCGCCCAGATGAACGAAGCCTCCAAAACCCCGGGAATGGCGCAAATTTTCTGGATGCCTATTCAAACCCGAACGGAAATGTTAACCACTGGATTCCGCTCGGTTCTCGGGATCAAGGTCTTCGGCCCCGACTTGAAGGGAATTCAAGACGTCGCTATCAAAATCGAGAAAGCGCTCTCGAATTTTCCGAACACGCGGAGCGCATTCGCGGAACGCACGACGGGAGGTTATTTCCTCGATTTTACACCGAACCGCGAGGCGGCGGCACGGTATGGACTGCGAGTAGAAGATGTAAACCAGATTGTTGAGACCGCCATCGGAGGGAATACGATCGGAACAACCGTGGAGGGAAGGGAGCGCTACCCGATCAGTGTCCGATACGCTCGCGACTTTCGCGACGACCTCAACCAGTTGAAACGCGTCCTGGTCGCGACGCCGACCGGAAATCAAGTGCCAATCTCCCTGCTCGCCGATATTCATTATCGGACCGGTGCACCGTCGATTCGCACAGAGAATGGTCAGTTAGTCGGATTCGTCTTTGTCGATATAACCAGCAGCGACATCAACGGCTACGTGAAAGCGGCCAACCAGAAGATCGATCGAGAAGTAACATTTCCACCAGGTTATTACATTCAATGGGCGGGCCAATTTCAATACTTACAATCAGCCGAGAAACGGTTAGCGATCCTTATTCCGTTCACCCTGCTAATCATTTTCGTTCTAATCTATTTAAACACTCAATCGGTGACTAAGACGTTCATTGTCCTGCTCGCCGTGCCCTTCTCCTTGATTGGAGCATTCTGGTTGCTCTACCTGCTCGGCTATAACATGAGCGTTGCCGTTTGGGTTGGCTTAATCGCTCTCGCTGGTCTGGACGCCGAAACCGGGGTGGTGATGTTACTCTATCTTGATCAAGCGTGGGAAAAACATCGTCTGGCGGGACGGATGAGCAACATGACAGATCTTTACAGCGCGGTGAAGGAAGGAGCGGTCCAGCGCATTCGTCCCAAGATGATGACGGTCTGCGCGATCTTGTTCGGGCTCTTACCGATCATGTGGTCTCCTGTCTATCAAGCCGGCGCGGACGTCATGAAACGAATTGCGACACCGATGATCGGAGGTGTCGTGACTTCCGCAATTTTGGAGCTTTTGATTTACCCGGTTATTTACGTCATCTGGCGAAGACGCGCTCTTCCAATTGACGGTCGCGTAGAAAATCGTCCACAAGCCGGCATTGGTCGAGAACGAGGAGGGACCTTCAAAGCGTTGCGGCGGTTCCTGACAGCCGCGTTAGTCGCGGCCACACTGTTTGCGAGCGGATTTGCTACTTGGAGCTTGTGGAATTCTCGCCCGTCGAGCTCTGCTCAGATCCAAGGCGAACCAATCGCAACCGGAACCGCTGACAGCCTAACCATCGGTATCTACGGCGACCTACATAATGGGCAGAGCGAGGTGCTAGTCCGGTTCACGGACGCTAACGGTCAGCCCAAAGACGTTGGGGATGTGAGGACGGATCTCAACATGAATATGACGGGCATGGTGATGAATTCCGGAGGGGATGTTACCAAGACCAGCAGCCCCGGAGTTTACCGGGTGAAACTGAGGCCAGAGATGGGCGGCGATTGGGTAGTAAAACTGTCCTGGAGAGGTCCAGCCGGGGAAGGACAAGTTGAAATCCCGGTGAGCGTGAAATAGTAACTGGCGGATGGAACCCGATCCAGACGCGCAGTTGATGCTTCGCCTGAAAAATGGTGAGGATCAGGTTCTCAACGAGCTAATGGGTCGTTGGCAGCAGCGGTTGGTTGCGTTCATCTATCGGTATATCGGTCAGGAAACCGAGGCGCTTGATCTTGCTCAGGAAACATTCGTGCGGGTGTACGAGACCCGCCACCGCTATACCGTTCAAGGCAAGTTTTCCACTTGGCTATTTACGATTGCCGCAAATCTCAGCCGAAACTATCTGCGCTGGCGTCAGCGCCGGGGAGACTCGGCGTCCGCAGGCTGGGATACAAAAGGGGCTGAGGTAGCCGAATCCATTCAAAGCGAGGACGATTCTCCCGATCAGGCGGCGATAAGATCAGAATCGATTTCGCTCATCAAAGAGGTCGTCAACCAATTACCGCATGATTTGAAGACGATCGTCTTACTCTACGAGTATCAAGGCCTTTCGTATGAAGAGATTGCGTCCGTGTTGGGATGCAGTATCAAAGCCGTCGAAATGAAACTTTACCGCACTAGAAAATTGCTTCGAGAAAGGCTATCGCGAACTCATCTGCGCTAGCTCAAAGGTTCAAGAGCGGTGTCAGTTAGTTTCATTTTGCTGACTAATTTTGAGGGTTGTCTCAATCGGATGTGTTCTATCTGAAGAGCAATCATGAATGACACATTTGTCTCCGCAGCGGCGTTGGATCAATCCATGATATTGCCCGTTTCGCACTTCAACGAAAACGGACGAGTTCGTGAAGGCTTTGGCGAAATGATTGGCCAAAGCAGAACGTGGAAGCAAATCGTCGAAAAGATCAAAATAGTGGGGCCGACGGATGCGACGGTCCTAATTTTGGGTGAGACCGGAACTGGAAAAGAGCTGGTCGCTCAAGAACTCCACCGCCACAGCCGCCGTAGATACGAGCCTTTGATCCGAGTTAATTGCGCCTGTATCCCGAAAGAATTATACGAGAGCGAGTTCTTCGGTCACGCCAGGGGCGCTTTCACCGGCGCAGTCAGAGACCGAATTGGTCGTTTTGAGGCGGCCACCGGCGGAACTCTGTTTCTCGACGAGATTGGTGAAATTCCCCTGGAACTACAGAGTAAACTACTGCGCGTCTTGCAGGAGAAATGCTATGAACGCGTGGGCGAGGAGAGAACGCGGCGAGCGGATGTGCGGATCATCGCGGCCACAAATCGCGATTTAAAGAAAGAGGTCGTAGCCGGCCGGTTCCGTGAAGATTTGTACTATCGCTTAAATGTAATTCCGGTCAGAGTCGCTCCTCTACGGGATCACAAGGAGGACATCTCGCTTCTGGCGGCGCATTTTGTCGACGTCGCCGTCAAACAACTTGGGTGCCCGAAACCGAGACTAACGCCGGCGGGTATCGATGCTCTACTAGCGTATGATTGGCCCGGTAACGTTCGAGAACTGCGCAACGCGATCGAACGCGCCTGTATCATTGCACAGGGAGGTGCTTTGGAATTCGATTTTTGGGAAAGTAGTTCGCCCATCGAAGCCAATTCCTTCGGGTCGACGCCACGTCACTTAGCCAAACTGGAATTTATCACCGATGCCGAATTCCGTCGCCGGGAACGTGAAAATCTTTTTATTGTCCTACAGAAGACGGGGTGGAAAATCAAAGGCGCTGATGGAGCCGCTGAGCTTTTGGGAATAAAACCGACGACTTTAATCTCTCGAATAGAAAGCATGGGTCTAATGCGACCGCTGGAAACATCTCGGTTGGCAGCGTGAACTGCAACCGGTCGCTGGTCGGTATGATTCGCCTTCATTCGAGCAGAGGCGTCGCTCAAGCCGGTATAGGAGAGGGCAGGTTTTTCGTACTGCGAGTTCGAATCTTCGATCATCTCCAGTACGTGAAATGAGGAAACCAGAAGCTGCGATAAAGACCTTCCAGAGGCACCTTTAGATATAAGGGTAATTATTATCACCCAATAACATTGGCACGGCGGGAGCTATATAATTCTCGCACCCACAATATGACAAACGGCCGGGCATTTGTGAGCGATGACGGCTAAGTTTTAAATTTTCTTATGACACCAGAAGAACAGAACTTAATCGAAAACCTATTCGATCGATTGCGTCAGGCAGACGTCAATCCTAAAGACTTTGAAGCCGAGCAATTGATACGTGCGAAGACCGCTGCGCTTCCTTCGGCTCCATATTTGTTAACGCAAGCCGTGATCGTTCAAGAACATGCGCTGACGAATGCGCAAGCCCAGATCGCAGAACTGGAGAATCGGTTGGCTGCAGCGACCAAAAGCGCCCAACCCGCCGGTGGTGAAGGTTTTTTCTCCGGTGTAAGCAAGCTCTTTGGAGGAAGCAGACCTACGCGTCCGCCGCCGGAACCGGGGAGACTCCAGCCGCGAACGATCTGACGCCGCTGGACCCGCCCCGCCAGGCATTAGGATATTTTGCGTTTGTACTGCTGGCCCTGATCCTAGTGCCGGTACCGCATAGCCTATATGGTCACTTCGGGATTCATTGCCCTTACGTCTAGCTAAAGCCTACAACCGAACAGCGGAACCTTTCAAAGGCGAGGCTGGTGAGCAACCCACGCAGTTAGTCGAATCCCGGCGCAGTTAGTATGGCGATTGGTTTAGAGCGGTCTACTTGGGTACCAACGAAGCAAGTCAAAACCTCGCTTTCGTAGTACTGCCGAAATCCGCTAGCAGAAGTGGATTCTGTTCTGCGGAATAGAACACAGACATACAAACTCCTTCTAAAAAGGCTCGGGTGCGTGAGCGGATTCTGTTCGCGCACATCACGAAGAAGAGGAAACAAAAACCACACAAATAAAACCAATATGACTAAACCGTCTAAAGCAGTAATCACCGGCGCGGCAATTGCCGGTCTCTTAAGCGGATCACTGGCCGCGCGTGCATACGCGGCGAGCATATCTAGCCATGCGGGCGTTTCTACACAGACCATGGCTGATGCCGAAAAAGGTAAACACGCGTGCAAAGGCCAAAACGACTGCAAGGGCCAAGGCGGTTGCAAGACGAGCGACGCTGGTTGCAAAGGCAAGAACTCTTGCAAAGGCAAGGGAGGCTGCGCCACCGACGGAAGCAAGCCACCTCAAACATAGTGACGAAACGGGCCGGAGTTTTGAAACTCCGGCCTTTCGTATTTTCGGCTCGGAAAAGTAGACGTTGATTTTTCTTGAGGGTTTTGATCGGTACGAGGTTTTTAATTTTATGAGGGCGCAAGAGCGCACTTGTAAAAAAATAAATAGAAAATGAAAACTATCGCTAAATTCGGATTGGCGGCTCTGGCCGTAGGAGCTTTTTTGGGAACTGCTTTGCCTAGCAAGGCTGGTACGCCGGACCCTTCAAATCCTTTCACAAAACACGGACTTCCGGTTCCCGGAGCTTATTTTAAAGCTAAAGAAAGCCAGCAACGGGCGACGATCGCGGTTAGCAAATCAGGAGTGGGTGTGGGACAAGCGAACCAAACGGAAAATGGAGTCGTAGTATCGACATCCTTTAGACATACGAGATCGCCCCGGTAGCAGATGGCAATCTTGGTACCAAGCTAGTGCATCCTATCGGTGAACCGTTTTAGCCCAAAAGCATGATTCTTCCAAGCGCTCTTCTCAACAGAACCTTTCGGAGAATCTGGCTGGGGTGCTGCTTTCTGTATATCGCGATTATGGCGGCAGACCCAAATGGCTGGTCCCGGAAACTGACTGAGCCTGTTCACGTGTTCGGTTTTTAAACCGTGTATATTCTTTTAAGAAGGTAAGCAGCAAATCGCCTTTTCATGGCATTAATAAAGGAATCGAGCAAAGGAGCCTCTGAACGACCAGGACTCACAACTGGCGGGTCGGTTGCTGCGATGCTGACGGCTGCGCTGATATCGGTTTTCTATTTGGGCTGGAAAGTCGTCGGGTTGCCGTTCGTTCCTTTTGATGCTTTCGACTGGATGGCTCGCATCCTACCCGGCCAAGTTCTGGCCGCTGGCATTGATGCCTTGGTAACAGCGATTCGTGCGTTTAATTTAGGGCCGACGGCTGCTGCCGCCAAAACGGCGGAGCACGTCATGGCAATAGCCGGCATATTCTTCATGGGCCTTCTTGAAGGGACGATTCTCTTCAGCATCATACGGGCGGTGCGGGGGCGATACGCGGTTATTTTGGGGCTTGCCTTGGGAATCGCCCTGGGTATCCCGCTCCAGTTGATCAGTCAGCGGGTGGGTCAGACAGCCAGCACTGCGCCCGAGTTGAGCGCGATCTGGGTTTTGGGGGCTCTCTTGTTGTGGGGCGCGACGCTTGGCTGGGCCGATCAGCGACTCCTGGCTGGTGGCAGCAGGGTTGTTGATGCGGGACCGGCTGGTCAGCCGGCAAGAGGGGATACCGCCCAACGGATTGATCGGCGTCACTTCCTGGTTCGGCTTGGCGGCGCCACTGCCGTCGTGACAGTGATCGGCGCCGTCGTAGGCGAATTATCCGAGGTGCGCAAACGGGTCAGCGGGGCAACAGGGAAAGACCTATGGTCTTCAACGCATCCGTTGCCTAACGCCGATGCCGCCGTGAAGCCGGCTCCCGGTACGCGACCTGAGTTTACTCCGCTCGAGCGACACTACCGGATCGATATCAACACTGTTCCACCAGTCGTCGACCCGCAGCGGTGGAGCTTAAAGGTCGATGGACTTGTCGAAAAGCCGCTTACGCTGACGCTTGACGAACTCCGGCGCTTCGAACCGATGCATCAGTTCATCACCCTCTCGTGTATCTCCAACCCGGTGGGCGGTGATCTCATTGGTACCACGCGCTGGACGGGAGTGAGCCTGCAGCAACTCCTGCCAAGTCTTCAGCTGCAAGCTGGCGCGACTCATTTCAAAATCCATGCAGCGGATGGGTTTTATGAGATTGTCTCGCTAGAGACCATTCGATCCGACGAACGTGTGATGCTTGCATATGCATGGGATGGCGTACCGCTTCTGCCGGAGCATGGATTCCCCCTAAGGATCTATATCCCCGACCTATACGGGATGAAGCAGCCCAAGTGGATCGAGTCCATCGAGGTGACGGATCATTGGGAGCCCGGCTTTTGGGTAATTCGGGGCTGGGATAAGGTTGCGCGTATGACCGCCACGTCGGTGATCGACACCGTTGCGGTCGATATGACGATCATCAATGCAGACCGCCGCCGGTTGGTGCCAATCGGCGGTATTGCCCATGCTGGGACCCGGGGAATCTCGAAAGTGGAATTGCAAGTCGATGATGGCCCCTGGCAGGAAGCCGAACTGCGTACACCATTGTCGCCCCTAACCTGGACCATCTGGCGTTATGACTGGCCTTTCGATCATGGTAAACACACCTTTACTGTGCGTTGTTACGAAGGCAGCGGTACATCGCAGATCAGCACGCCCAGTCCCGTCGGGCCCAGTGGCGCTACAGGGCTTTACAGTAAAACGGAGATGTTCTGAACCCTCCGAAATGAGGACAAAAATTTGCGGGTCGGAGCTGACGTTTTCGTCTTGCTCTTGTTGCCAGTCTTGCCCCTCTGACTCCCGAGCTATGTCAGATGAAAACAGGAGGTGCTTTGAGGGCGTCTCGTTCAGACACAGAACCCAGGGTTGAAAACCTGGGCTGTGATCTGTTATCGCTTCGCGGCAAATTCCACTTAGCCAGAACTGGTCGCCTGAGTTGTCTCGTGACAGCTCAGGAAGAACATTTTTCCCCTAGTTACCAGCTCTGTTTGTTGAGTGAACAGGTTTAGCTTTTTTACCGACGGTCGAGTTTGTTTGT
>Ga0210401_10006778_pt1 | contig 11580 bp, 10 predicted proteins | sample IncBWH32MmetaG_FD_150866 | JGI IMG/M metagenome (GOLD analysis project Ga0210401, IMG submission 150866) | Forest soil microbial communities from Barre Woods Harvard Forest LTER site, Petersham, Massachusetts, United States - Inc-BW-H-32-M | ecosystem: Environmental > Terrestrial > Soil >... | reverse complement strand
TCGAGGCTGAACTTCCCAGGGCCCAGCAGAGCCAGCGCGAGACTTGTACTGATGTACAAAACAATCAGTTCGCCGTGCTTCGGCTCCAGACCCTTTCCTAAGAACATGAAATGATGCGTGAACGACCAGGCTATGGAGAGGATCACGAAGATGTAAGCGCCCGCGAATCGCGTGCCCAGACCAAGCACGAGAAGAATTGAGCAGATCGCGTCCGAGACCAGGGCAATTACCAGGCTTGGCATATGGCCGATGTGGGCGGGATCGGGAAAGGCGACCGCAAGCTCCGAGAAGCTGGGCGGGTATGTTTTTTCCCAGCCGTGCTTGATAAAGAGCGGCGCGAAAACTCCGATCCGCAAGACCAGAAGACCAACATTTGTTGCCAGATCATGGGACCGGACAGACAAGAACTTTTTCAGCATATGACCCCCTCCTGAACAACGCAGATAATCCTGATGCGGACATCGGGCGAATAAGCGAATCGGTAATGTGCGAACACGTTAGCAGCAAGCAGGCGTTGCACATGCCGAGCAATACAGGAGAGTCACCTCTTGCCAGTGAGTTTCAAGGCATCGGCGTTGCCCAGATCTGCAGCCTTTACCAGCAAAGGCAGGGCAGAATCGTAATTCCCTTTCTGTAGCAGGGCATAACCATTGTGATACAGCCCGGAAGCATACTGATCAACCGCAGGTTTTGCGCCAAGGTCGCCGTGAGCCGCCGCAATTTCATAGTAGGCAATTGCCTTATTACTGTCCGCCTTTACACCGTTACCCTTTTCGTAGATCTGGCCCATGGCAAACGCAGAAACTCCGGCATCAATGCCCTGTCTATCGATCTCCGCCTGATAATAGGTCAAAGCCGTTGGTAAGTCCTGGGTGATACCCTTGCCTGCAACGAGCAAGTTAGCGAGCAGAACCCTGGCGGTGCCGTCCCGCCCCGCGCGGCGGTAGCTTTGAGCGCCCTTCTCGAAATCCTGCGTTGTCCCTCTGCCTTGCTCGTAGCAGATGCCGGTCCAACGGCATGCCTTGCCATTGCCTTTGTTGCAGGCAGCCACGAAGTAATCGAAGGCTCTGTTGTAATCTCGAGGAACAAAGCTGACCGTTGCACCACGTGCGGTCTCTTCTGATACTCCCGGAATGGCCACATTGTAGTACAGAAGCCCCAAGTCGAAATATCCGGTCGCTGATCCGTTGTCCCACGCTAAATTCATGTACTTGATGGCTTGCTGCACAGCGGCCTCACCAGGTTGGAGTGGGATACGATTGCCCAGGTACATCTCGGCCAGCAGCGCCAAAGCGTTCGCGTTGCCCAATGCAGCAGACGCTCGCAAAACCCTAGCTGCCAAATCACTGTGGACCGGGGTCACAGGATTTATCTCCTTAAGAGCAAAGCCCATGGAGTACAAGTTGTCCGCGGTGAACCCAGCGGCTTTGAGTGAGTCTTGATCAGTTGCCTTCTGTGCCACGGCCCCGCTGCAGAAAGCGAAAACCACTGCAGCGAGAACGCCTGCCACCGATCGTTTCATGGTGCCTTCCTTCAATCGACTTCTGAGCTTCAACCTATTACCCACCGGGTCTTCATCCATATCGGTCGTTCCAGAACCAGCCACCTTACGGTGTCTCTCATCACGGACTTCGACCACTGGCCGAGCGTAGTCGGGCTGCGGAGAACAGCACTTTCAGGAAAAGTCCACAGACTGCCGACAATGTGCCTTGCGTGCATACTACACCGTGATGTACATATTGGTATACAGTTGTATCCACAATACTCCGGATCTGAGAGAAGATTCCGTCGACACTGTGAAGACGATCAGGAATGCGGGTCTTGGATGATGTAATGTCTACCACTCCAGTTCGCGGCTGCGCGGAATAAGGTGTTTAGGCAATCGCAAAGGACAGTAAATCATGCGTAGGTCGTATCGAATTGGCAGCCGGTTGTCGCTGCTTGGCGTGATCATGTTCTCGTTGTCGGGGAGTGCGATGCTTGCGCAGAAATCGGCACCAGCCCCGCCGCCGGCGAAGCCAGGATTGACACTGATGACGACCGCATTTGACGACGGGGGGATCATTCCGAACAGGTACACACAGGCCAGCTCGGACACCCCAATCTCACCTGAATTGAAGTGGAAGAATGTGCCGGATGGTACAGTGAGCTTCGCATTGATCGTGAATGACTCGGATGCGGCCCCGGAGAAGAGTACGGCAATGGTGCTCCATTGGTTGATCTTCAACATTCCCAGGACGGTGACCGGCCTACCGGAAGGTATCCCGAACGACCCACTTTCGCCCGACGGTTCGGTGCAGGGATTGAACCGGGCTCATAAGGTGGGCTACATGGGCATGGGAGCAGGCGCCGCCGGGCCCTATCATCACTATTCTTTTGAGCTTTTTGCGCTCGACACCAAGCTGGCCTTGGGGCCAACCGCGACGCGCGCCGACGTACTGGCAGCGATGGACGGTCACATTCTGGGTAAGGGTGTGCTGGTGGGGCGGTTTCATCGGCCGTAGTCTGTCGATGCTGCCCCGCAGTTTGTGAAAAGCTGGATCGCTCATAGGGGGACTTCAACATGAAACACATTCTGAAGCTGATCGCCATCCTCGTCTTCGGTACCGCTGCAGGCTCCGCCCAAACACTGTCTCCAAAGTGGGAGGAGTTGACCTCCGCTGACTTTGTCCAGGCGATCCAGAAGGCCAGCGGAGTCTGCATACTGCCGATGGGGAGCATTGAAAAATTCGGTCCTTCCGCGCCGCTGGGCACCAATGTGTATCTCGGACGCATCATCCCGCTCGAAGCCGTCAAGCAGGAATACGCCGTGATATTTCCGGAGTATTTTGTAGCTGGAACCACGGATGCGAGCACCCTGCCGGGAACCATCCACTACAGCGTGAGTATGCAGCTTCAGTTCCTTGATGAAACGACTCGCGAGATGGCGCGCAATGGCTGCAAGAAGATCATTCTCGCCAATGGTCATACCGGCAATGTTTCCCTGATCAACCTGTTCATGGCCAACTTTGCAGCCTCGCCGCGCGATTACGCCGTTTACTACATCTACTCGTCGGGGTTTCCCGTCGTGGGTCCCAATGTATCTCAACTGCCAGCGGCCGCACGGCCTTCCAAGCCCGGAGTCGACGGCCACGGCGGAGAAGAACGGGTCGCTGCAATGCTCGCTTATTACCCCGACTTGATCCACCTGGATCGCGCACATGATGAGATCAGTTCGGCGGGCCATGGGGCGGAAGGTCCCGGGAACACGTTGCCCGGCCAAATGACCGGCTTACCCACCGGCTATTCAGGCGATGCTTCCGGCGCAACCGCAGCTCGCGGACACGCGCTCGTCGATCTGATGGTGGTTAAGGTTGTGAAGTTCATCCGGGACGTAAAGGCGGACAACACCACGCTCGTTATCGAGAAGGAGTTCTATCAGCACATGGAACATCCGCAGAACCCGGATGGTTCGAAGTGAAGCGCACCAGCTCTGTTTCAAGCGCCAGACTCACGATCACCCGCTGAAACGAAAACACGATGGGAGAAGACGATCATGCAAAGCAACGCGCAAAGGGAACTTGCGGTTTTCGGCAGCCGGCATTTGGTTGCTGCCAAAGCATTGTCCTTGGCCGTTCCGGTCTTGGCCTTCACTGGATGGGCAAGCGCGCAGATGCCACAGTCTGACTGCGCGAAGCAGAGCGCCGCCGCACATTACAAGCCAATCAAGTCGATCGATTTCTCATCCAAACATAATGTCATGATCAAGAGCCAGGATGGCGCCCTCACTCCGATGGATGTGCCGTACTACCGGGCAACGCTGATCGCGCCTGGAACGTGGCAAATCGAGAGCGATGGTGACCTATCCTATCTGATCGAGGGCGATAACGAAGCTTTGGCCATTGACACGGGCTACGGCGCTGGCAACATCCGCGAGTACCTTCAGACGCTGACCAAGAAGCCCGTGCGGTTCGTTGCCAATACCCACCATCACTTCGACCACACAGCCAATGACGCCTACTTCGATTGCGCCTATATGTCAGCGGGAACAGCAGAGAGGGCTACTATCCCGTTCGCGAGCTTTGCAGGCATCAATTTCCCTAGAGACTACCCGAAAGTAATCATTGACGACGGATACAAGATCCAGTTGGGCAACCGCGAAGTGGATGTATTCATCATCCCCAATCATACGCAAGGCGGCACGGCTTACCTTGACAAGCGCGAGCGCATCTTGTTTTCGGGCGACGAGATATGGAAAGGCGGAATCACCATTAGTGCGGTCGGCAGCGTTGCCCAATATATGCGCAACATGAGCAAGCTCGAGGCGCACAGGAGCGAGTTTGACCGGCTCGCGACAGGTGGCTTTGGCGTGATAGATGCGAATTGGGTGGACATGTACCTTGCTAATACCAAGTACATCCTTGCCGGCCATGAAGGCGAGCCTGCAAGCCCGCAGCAGCGCCGCCCCCCACCACCTTCCAACGCGTCTGCTCCATTGACTTACAATCGGCGTTTTCCCCGCCCGGGCGACTCGGCCGATCCGGTCCCACAGCAATCAGCCCGGGCCCAGCCGAACGAGAACCTCCGCAAGATGACTTACGACGGCTGCAGCATCACCTATGACACTCGCCACATCCAGAACTGAAAGGGGCGTTATTCAATCCCGCATGGAAACGCGCCGATTCGTGTCGAGTATCTTCTATTCGGCAGGCGACGACGTTTGCGCTTTCGCCGATTGGGCGTCAGCCGTCGTCGACCATAACTCAAAGCAGGTCGCGAAAGGCGGTTGATCAAATGTTCACATTGAATCAGCGGTGGAGAAGGCTCCGTGCGACTGCCAGAGAGCCGTGGATGAGAATCAAACGTCCGATTGGCACCGCATTGAGGAAGAGCGTACCGACAAGAACCATGATGGATTGATTAGCCGCTTGAATTATGACAGCGAAAAGATGAATCCCCTGTGGAACCCTGTGCGTATGAACCGGGAGCAGGGACGCGACGCCAAACCGAGTTCGGTGACTGGTCACATGATCTGTGTCGACGGTTTCGGGCCGCCATCAGCTGATGAACGCAAGGCAGGGCTCCCGTTCAACGGCGAGGCTATCACTCAGAAATTCGACGTGCAATCGAGCAAGAACGGTTCCACCGCAGAAGAGACGCTGCGCGCAAAGCTGCCCATTGTCCAGGAAGAGGTGACGCGCACCCTCCGCATGGTGGATGGGGAGAATGTGGTTTACGTCGAGAGCCAGTTGGAGAACCTGATGGGATTCGACCCGCCCATCAACTGGGGCGAGCATGCCACTATCGGCTCTCCATTCCTGGAACCGGGCGTAACCGTTGTCGATCTTTCGGGCGGACGCTGCCAAACTACAGACTATGCGAACGCGCCGCCGGGAGGCCCTGCGAATTCCTCGACGCAACGCCGCTTGGCTTCCGGCAAGGAGTTCCAGTGGCCCATAGCACCCGGACTAGGCAGCAATTCCGTGGATATGCGCCAGACCCCGGAGAATCCGAACTATGTCGACCACACCGGAGCGCAGATGGATCCTGCCCGGAAGCTGGAGTGGGCAACGGCGCTGAATCCGAAGCGGATTGCTGATCCTGGGCTACATCTTTCGGCGCGAGGATTTCCCCTGGGTGCAGACGTGGGGTGATTATCCTTCGGCGACCGGCATGGCCCGCGGCCTGGAATTCGCCACGCAGGCTTTCTCACTTTCGCGGCGCGACACCATCACGCAAGGATCGATGTTCGGCACGCCGATGTACCGGTGGCTGCCGGCCAAGTCGAAGATCACAACGAAATTCCTGATGTTCTACGCCCGGATTCCGGAGGGTTTCACTAAAGTGGACGATGTGCGACTGGAGAACAGTCAGTTTGTCGCAGAGGATCGCACGGCGCAAAAGGAGATCCGGCTGGCTGCTTCCCGGAATCTCGACTGACGCGGTGCTGTTTGCTGGCTCTTTTCCGGAAGGTCTCGGGAAACGGAGATTGCTCGCCACCTCGCGCGGAGGCACGCCGCTGGCGAGCAGCTTCTTTGCAGATTTGATCTTGCTGTCCCTCATCTGCCGTTTTCGTCCGACTTTGCCGCCGAGTTTGCGGGAAACTTCGAGCCCGGCACGAGTTCGTTCGATGAGGAGTTCTCGTTCCGTCTCAGCCGGGCTGGCCATGGCGTAGAAGAAGAAGCGCATCGGAATGGACCCTCTCGAAGTATGGGAATGGGCTCAGGCATGACCCGCAGTGACCTTAGCAAAAACGCGGCAGAAGTTGCCGCCGCCGACCTTGCCGATTTCATCAGGCGTAAAGCCTTGTTTCAGCATCTCGCCGGCGACCGCATAGAAAAATCCGCCGTTCTCGTCCGGCCATATTTTGTTGCTGTACGGAAGAACATAGGATGCTGTGAGGTCTGTATCGGTACCGATTCCGACGTGGTCGACGCCTACTGCATCGACCATGTCTCTTATCGCTGCGACATATTCTTTCGTTGTGTAGACAAGACGCCACCATACACCGATAATGCCGCCCGCAGCCGCCACCTCGCGTGCATGCTCTTTGGTGATCAAACGCCGCTGCATATCCGCCGAAGTGTTCCTTTTGCCTGCCTCGCTGCTCATGCCGGTGTGCGAGATGATCAAAGGCTGCGTAGTTACTTTCAATGCGCCCGTCACCGTCTCATAAGTTCCGTGGGCAAGATCCACCACGATCCCTAATCGGTTGCATTCCTTTACGACCTGTGCTCCGAAGGCGGTCAGTCCTCCCAAATGAGCGGATGCTGCGGTATATACATCGCCGAGCGGCGAAACCGTGTCATCCTGCTCGTGAACGATTTGCAGATGTCGTAAACCCCGCTTGTACGCCTCTTCGATGCGCTCCAGTCGCCCCTCGATGAACTGAGCTCCTTCGGCGGACTGAACAATGATCGGCTGCCTCTGGTCGTGGGCGGTCTCGAGATCCTTGAGATTCAGAGCTCGGCGCATGTGATTCCGCGCCAGCAGCCGGTCCTCAAACGCGAGCGACTGAAGATAGTATCTGTAATACTCACCCGGTTCCTGGCTCACAACGGCATCCACGTTATAGGTCTGGCAAATCGCCGAAAACCCCGAGCGCTTCATTTCGCCGGCCAAATCGATATCCGGGTCCGGCCTGGCAACCGCGGGATCTTTCACAAACGGGATCTGCACGTGGCTATGCATGTCGATCGCGATCGTCCTGGATACGATTTGGGCGGCGCGCGGGTCAAGCTCGGCTGATCGGAGCTGAAGCGGACCGAGCAGCATTGCGCCGCCCGTCCCGGCCAGGGCCGTCAGGAATTCCCGCCTCGAAGAATTCGATTGCTGGCGTGCCATGAGCCAGTCTCCTTAGGATAGGTACTTCCGAGCGACTGCAGGATTCGGGGTCTGTACACAAGCCGTTTTTGCGGATTAGGCAGCAATTTTGAACTGGCTTCACCAGGAAACAATGGCTGCGACCAATCAGCTGCATGATTCTGGAGCCGCGAGTGGGATGCTGAAGACCGTGCGAGATTCGCTCAGGGCTCTTGATGAGCGTAGTCAGCGACCATTTTCGTCAGGCCATCGGCAATAGAGTCTTCCGCACACCCAATCTTGAGGCGCGAACCGAGCGCCTGAAAGGTATTGTGGGAAAACGACGCGTCATCCGGTATATAGCCGGACGGTGATCTTCCATTCGCGAGAGTGACTATAACCGTGTTTGCCATGGGCGATTGCCGCTTCATACGTTGCCCGATCAGGTTATACACCTCCGCGTCCACTGAGGTAAGCGCCATGTCGCCGATTCCGAGTACGCCGATCCGAATTGGCACCGACGGCCCATCGGCGTAGGTGCCGGTCATGCCCTCGCGGCCGTGGTCTGTCCTTGTGCGGCCCGGACAGGTAATCTCCGTCTGACTGCCCCAAATGCGAACATTCCGCTCCGTTCGGGTCGCTTGTGTCATCACCCGGATCACCTCTTCTCCGAGGAGGTCACCTTCGCTTTCCATCCAGCGCTCCAACCTCTCCCTCACTTTAGGGTCCATCGGCGTGCCTTTAACGGTACCGTCGCGGAACGGTGCCTCAACAGACTCGCGCACAAGTACATTTCCAGTGATGGGCACGCCCGATCGGGAGGCCAAGCCATTCGTAGAGGGACGCAGGTAAAGTGGATTTTGATCTCCCGATGTGCCTTGGGAGAAAATGACAGCAGGCTTATCGTCGTAAGCCTGCTCGACGTAGCGGCTCATCGCGCCTGCGAAGTCCGCACTCGTGAAATTCGCCAGATATCCGTTGATGGGATGCATGGCGTAATTGACATACACACCGATGGGCTCCCCGGACAATGTCTCGAACTTCAGAACCGCAACCGTCTTGTCAGATGGAGCAACCAGATTCGGAGCTTGTGTCCACAAATGCGTCTGCGGCTGGATGGCATCGCGATTCACGTTCAGGTATGCAGCGCCTGTTCCGAAGGCCATCTGTGCCGGCTGCAGCTTCTCCTGGGCCTGGTGGACGGCGTTCACCATTGCATCCAGCACGCGTTGGTCATTCGCGTCCAAAGCATTGCCGGGAGCCTGCGTCATGGGAGGCGGACCCAAGTGCACGCCCGGACTGTGGGTATGCGTGGCCGACATAAGGATGCTGGACACAGAACAATTCAACTCCTTCGCAATCCGCTGGGAAGCCAGGTTCCAGAGGGCCTCGCTCAGGTTGCTTTGGTCGGCTCCAAGCAAGGCCGCACGCGAGATCCCGTTGTCAAGAACGATCGCTCGTACATACAGGTGTTCATGCTCATATTTCCCAGTTGGAGCTGAATCACCTGATTCCAGTGGCGGCGTAATGTCTATGCGCGCTGCACCTACACGCAATGCCTTGTTTTGCGCTGCACCGACTTCTGCGAGCATCGCGAGTACCAGCAGGTAGCCCAGAAGGCGACTGAAGCGGCTTGCACTCGCTCGAGCGATGGAACGATTTACTACTTTCCGAATGATCATGGTTCTCCTCAAGCATTTGCATAGGGGCGAGTAATCTACGATCCTGGGACTACTCGCGACTGAACAATTCGATCTCGTTGCCTTCCGGATCGTGCACAACCAGGCGTGTGGTTACGCCTTTCGCGTCCTTATTATCTGCTGTCACATCAGTGTTCAAGGCCTGAAGCTCTTTCAAGGCCGCGGGCAAATCCGGAACACTGAACGCAATGTGGATCCAGCCCTGTCGCAGATAGAGCGGATTGACCGGAGCCGGTCTGGCGGATCCCTTGTACTTGATCAGGTCGATCCGATAGCCGAGGATGCTCAAGTGCTGAATCAGGAAATCGGGGTTGCTGTCGGAGCGCTGCGCGGGTTTGAAACCCAGAACTCTCACATACCATTCCGACACCTGGTCGAGGTTCTCGACAGAAATCGTGACATGGTGAGGCGCCAGTCCGGTCAGTGGCGCTGCCTGCATATTGCCACCCTGTGCCGCGCATGGTTGAGACAGAGCCACCAAACAGAGAAGGGTTCCGGCAACGAATTGCAGAGCCAACATCTTTGAAAGGTTCTTAGCCATTCTTGCCTCCGGGTTAGGTTTCGTCGTCCGACTGCAGTTTTGGAACACTCGAATCTCAGCTGTTCTAGGTCCAGAACATCTGTTTGCGGCCACCCCGCCAGCGTCTGCGCAAGAGATCCAGATACATGACAAGGCCTGAGATCGAAAGGAAGACCAGCGAGAATCCGGCGAACAGGTCCATCAGGCGGCCGGGGATACCGAGAGCGTCGCCCCGATGGATCTGCTTGACGAGTTCATGCTCCTCCCATCCGAACGGGAAGCCAGTATAGGGGTACCCCGGCTCCGTCATGCTGGCGCGCTTACCGGTGTCGGCGTTGAACACCAGTTGTCGGGTGTCGTCACCACCGGTGACGATCACACCTTGCGGCATACCGGCGAAATACCGCAGCCGCAGCACCTTGATGGGCATAGCGCCCTGCGTGGCACGATAGGCGGAAAGGGTCGTCCCGAGCATCGCGGGGAGTTTTGAGTCTGGCAGAGGTGCGGAAAAATCGCCGGTCATGCCGATGGGAAAGGGCAATTGTCTGCCGGAACTGCCCGCTGGGGCGTGCGTGTCCCTGTAGATCCAGAGCGCGAGGGTGTCGATCGAGAGCAGCGTACCGGTAACTGAGACGAACATCAGGAACATCGCGGCCGTGACAGCAACCCAGCGGTGAAGCGATCTCCACCACCCGCCGGCGGACCAGAAGATCGCGTTGAGACCCGCACGTCTGCGTGCGCGAAGCAGCTGGAAATACAGGATCAGCCCGGTCACGATCATGACGAACAGGCAGATGCCGGTGAGCGCGTTCAACCATACGTTCTGGTCCCCGAGAGCATTCATGCGATGCCATGCTTTTGCCTTGCCACGCAGCGAGGGCAAGGGACGTGCGCGGGGGCGCTCGGGGCTGGGCAGCGGCGCACCTGTCGCTGCATCGAAGCGGATAGTATGATCGCCCGCACGGTCGCCCGCCTGCACGAGGCCGACAGGCGTGCCGTCGATGACGCGTAGTTCCAGGAACTTCAACGGTGTGTCGGCGCCCACGGATAAACGCGCGGATTTGAGCACGTTCGACACGGCGGTGTTGAAATCGTAGCCCTCGGGCAATGCTGCCGCGGCATAATCCGTCGGTTGGATCACCGCGAAGTTTGGCGTCCCGTCGATGCTTTCCCTGATCGCCATCATGTCCGGGTCGGTCGCGGCGGCATGCGAGGCAATAGTGCGCAGATCGATCATCTGAACGATCGATCCAGTCACGCCGAAATACAAAGTGAAGACCAGGATGATCGTGCCCACGATCCGGTGGATCGGCCGCATGCCTTTGCCGCTAGGTTTTTTGGGAAGAGGCTTATCGCCAACTCGTCCCAAGGTAGACGAACTGATCACTGACAAGGCGCCCCGCCATGAAACCATGCGATGCCCTCCTTCAGGGGATAGTTCCTGTGGCTTCGAGGTGTAACCAGACCACCGCTTACGCCGGCGCAAAACCTCATCCAATATGCATGATAATAATACTTAGTGTATTTCAAACTGCATACTGACTATCATACATTTACTTCAAGCCTCAACGCCAGAATCTGCGGTAGTCACCGTGCGGCCTCAGGCTCGAGTTCCCTGCATTGTAAGGAGTACTGAAAAACCGGGGCGCCCTAAGGCGCCCCACCGAATTTGGACAGAGCGCGACCGCGCTTTATCCGGATATCGGCTAGAAATTCACCCGCAGGCTGAACTGAATCTGCCGGGGGTTGTTGACCTGGTAGTTAACCGTCCCGATACTCGAAGAGCCCTGCTGGGCCACGGGAGGAGCAAACTGCACCCGATTGAAGATGTTGAAGAACTCGGCGCGGAACTGCAGGTCTACCGACTCCCAGAGCTTGGTCGATTTCACGGCTGAGAAATCCCAGTTCTTGATGCCCGCCCCGCTCAGAGTGCCGTCGACCCTGGACTCGTTGCCGAACGTGACCAGGCCGGTGGGATCGGTGGCTGAGGTGGGGAAAACGAAGCAGGCTGCGTTGAACCACATCCCCTTATTCACGCGGGCCAGGTCCGACCCGCCTACTTTCTTATTGCAGTCGGGG
>Ga0210401_10006777_pt1 | contig 11581 bp, 10 predicted proteins | sample IncBWH32MmetaG_FD_150866 | JGI IMG/M metagenome (GOLD analysis project Ga0210401, IMG submission 150866) | Forest soil microbial communities from Barre Woods Harvard Forest LTER site, Petersham, Massachusetts, United States - Inc-BW-H-32-M | ecosystem: Environmental > Terrestrial > Soil >... | reverse complement strand
GTGACGCATGCGCGAAAACGTCGCGCAGCGCAGCAATGGCAACGTAAGTCCGCTTGGAGTCTAATTTGCGTGACGCCGACACGACCATGGTTCGCGCCAAGCGTACTTGATGCTGACGGGCGCTTGTCGCTTGCCGACGAAAGCCACCCGCGCCTTTATTCACTTGCGCGTGGATGAAGCCTTCGGCTTCGCCGCGCGAATGGGCACGGTGCTCGGTCAGTGCGGCAGCGCGGCCTTCGGCCGTCGCCTGGTCGATCGCTATCGTCCGTCGATTGACAGGCCCTTGGTCGCCATCCTATTCTGCATCAAAATGAACCATGAATCAATATTCAAATTCGGGAGGCGCCGGTGGCCGTAGGCCAGATAAAGCCTTCATCGGCCGAGCTTTTACGGCTTTATGCGGACATGCGGTTGATCCGCGAAGTGGAGCAGCGCTTGTCGCTTCTGTTTGGTGACGGCGAAATTCCGGGTTTCATCCATTTGTCGATCGGGCAGGAAGCAGTCGCGGTCGGCGTCGCCGGGGCGCTGCGGACCGACGACACGCTCGCCTCCAATCATCGCGGGCATGGTCACGCCATCGCCAAAGGTCTCGACCTGTCGCGCTTCTTTCTCGAGATCATGGGACGGAGCGAGGGGTATTGCGGCGGCCGCGGCGGCTCGATGCATGTCGCCGATATGTCCGTCGGCATGCTCGGCGCGAACGGCATCGTCGGCGCTGGACTTCCTATCGCGGTCGGCAGCGCGTTGGCGCATCAATTGCGCAAGACCGGCGCGATCGCCTGCGTGTTTTTTGGCGATGGCGCATTGGCCGAAGGCGTGCTGCATGAGAGCTTCAACATGGCCGCCTTGTGGAGGCTGCCGATTTTATTTGTTTGCGAGAATAACGGCTGGTCTGAATTCTCGCCGGCCGCGCGGCAGCTCGCGACCGAACCGTCAAAACTAGCCGGGACTTTTGAGATTCCGGCCGAGCGCGTCGACGGCAACGATATCGTCGCGGTGCGCGCGGCGGCGCTCTCGGCGATTGAAACGGTGCGCGCCGGCGGCGGGCCGCGTCTGGTCGAATGCAAGACCACGCGGGTGCGCGGCCATTTTGAAGGCGATCCGCAGAAATACCGCGATGCCGGCGAATTCGACGAGATCGGGCGCAAGGATCCGCTCACCCGGGCGGCCGGCGAATTGCGCGCCATGGGCGTGCCGGATGGCGAGATTGCCACGATCGATGAGGTTGCGCGCCGGCGCGTCGACGAGGCGGTGGCCGTCGCCCGAGCCGGCACGGCGCCGGCGCCGGAGGCGGCGCTGGCCGACGTCTATTCTCCCAAATCTTCGCGCGCTCCCGCGCGTGCGGATGCCGCCGCATGACTGAAGTGAGATTTGGCCAGGCCATCAATCGCGCGCTCATCGATGCGATGACGCAGGATTCGTCGGTCGTGTTGTTCGGCGAGGATGTCGCAGAGGCGGGCGGCCCGTTTGGCGTCACCCGCGGGCTTCTGAAAAAGTTCGGCGGGGAGCGGGTGCGCGATACGCCGATTTCCGAAGCCGCCATCGTTGGCGCCGCCGTTGGCGCCGCCATGACCGGCTTGCGGCCGGTCGTCGAAGTCATGTTCATGGACTTCGTCACGCTCACCATGGACGCGCTGGTCAATCAGGCCGCCAAGGCGCGCTTCATGTTCGGCGGCCAGGTCTCGGTGCCGATGGTGGTGCGCATGCCGCATGGCGGCGGTATCAATGCCGGTCCGCAGCATTCGCAATGTCTGGAAGCCTGGCTCGCCCATGTGCCGGGTCTCAAGGTGGTGTGCCCGTCGAACGTCGCCGACGCCTATGCGCTGATGCGTGCGGCGATCGACGACGACGATCCGGTGATCGTGATCGAGAACAAGGCGCTTTACGCCACCAAAGGCGATCTGCCGGAGCCGCCGCCCCCGGTGGCGATTGGCCAGGCACGGACCGCGCGCACCGGCAAGGACGTCACCATCGTCACCTATGGGGCGATGGTGGCGGTCAGTCTCGCCGCCGCCGACATCTTGGCAAAAGAAGGCGTCGACGCGGAGGTCCTCGATCTCCGCAGCCTGCAGCCATGGGACGAGGCCGCGGTGCTGGAGTCGCTGGCGCGCACCCACCGGCTGGTCGTGTGTCACGAAGCCGTCGAAGCGTTTGGGGTCAGTGCCGAGATCGTCGCGCGGCTGGCGGATATCGGCTTCGACGAGCTCGACGGACCGCTGGTGCGCGTCGGCGCGCCGTTCATGCCGCCGCCATTCGCGAAATCGCTGGAAGATTGGTACCGGCCGGATGCCGGCCGGATCGTCGCCGCGGTCAAGCGTGCGATCGCCTAAATCAAATAACGGCCTGCGCATCGCGTGCGTGCAAGCCGAAACGGATGTGACAGGAGGACGAAATGGAAGAGCGCATTGCCGAAGCGGTATCCGATCATATCGCGGTGATAACCATCAACCGGCCGAAGGTCCTCAACGCGCTCGACGTGCCCACGCTGTTGGAGCTGGAAACCGTCTTCGACCGGCTCGAGCGCAACGACGATGTGCGGGTCATCATCATCACCGGCGCCGGCGAGCGCGCGTTCGTCGCGGGCGGCGACATTGCCGATCTCAACTCGCGTGGCGGCTTGGCGCATTATCGCGAATTCGCCGAGATCGTGCATCGCGTCTTCCGCCGCATCGAGATTTCCGACAAGCCGACCATCGCGGCGGTGAACGGCTTTGCGCTCGGCGGCGGCACCGAGCTTATTCTCGCAACCGACATTCGGATTCTCGCCGACACGGCGCGCCTCGGCTTGCCGGAGATCACGCTCGGGCTCTTTCCTGGCGCCGGCGGCACACAACGCATCATCCGCCAGGTGCCGCTCTGCCGCGCCAAGGAGATCATGTTCACTGGCGAGCAGATTTCCGCCGCCGAGGCGGTCGCCATCGGGCTTGCGAACAAGGTCGTGCCGGCGCAGAGCGTCCTGGTCGAGGCGCGCAACATCGCCGCCAAGATCGCGGCCAAGAGCCCGCTGGTACTCAGTTTGCTCAAGCGCACATTGACCAACGGCGCGGACATGCCGCTTTCGGCCGCGTTGCCCTATGAGCAAAGCATGATCGGCCTGGTATTCGATACCAGCGACGCCCACGAAGGCTGCAGCGCGTTCCTTGAAAAACGCAAAGCCGCCTTTACCGGGCGCTGACATCATGCAGTTCGAGCGGCGGTAACAAGCATGGGCACCACGGATTTCGTCATGCCAAAGCTCGGCCTGACGATGACCGAGGGTACAATCGCGCGCTGGGATGTGGCGCCGGGCAAAAACTTTGCCCAAGGCGACATCATCCTGGTCGTCGAGACCGACAAGATTGCCTACGACGTGGAAGCGCCGGCGCCCGGCGTCCTGCAGGAAGTGCTGGTGGCCGCCGGAAATGCCGTGCCGGTTGGCACGCCGATCGGGCGCTGGGATGTCGGCGACATCAAAGTTTCGCTCGACGCGCCGGATGTGGCGGCGGCTGCAGAACCAGTACCCGCCGCGGCCCCCGCTGTCGTTGAGGCTCGGCCGCCTGCAGTGCCGGCTGCACAGCCGCAGGCGCGCGCCGGCGGCAGCCGGACTTTGGCGACGCCCTATGCGCGCCGCATGGCGCGTCAGGCCGGCATCGATTTGCACGGTCTTGATGGCAGCGGGCCGAGAGGGCGGATCAAAGCCGCCGATGTCGAACGCGCGATAGTCGCCAAGGGGGCCGCGCCGCGGCCATCGGTCGTGCCAGCTCCTGCCGAGGCCTCGCGCGCGGCCACGTTCAGCGCAGGCGTTGACATAGACATCACCGCGCTTCTCGCATTGACCGAACAAATCAACGGCGACTTGCCCGACCTGCACGCCGATCTCGCCCATTTTGTCGCTTTGGCCGTTGCCAAAGTGCCCGGTGTCTTTTCTGAACCGCCGGTCATTGGCCTCGCAGCAAGCGGTGACAGCGGGGAGGGGGCGGCGAGCCTTCTCGCCGGCGCTGATTGCCGCACGCTCAGCGGCGTCATCGCGCAAACCAAAAACTCCGCTACGGCCCTCGACGCTGCCGCGCCGCACGGAACGCTCTGGATCGACCGCGCACTGGATGGCATCTCGTTCCTTTCCGCCGATCCGCCGGCCGGCTGGGCGGCATCGCTCGCGGTCGGTGCAACGCGCGAGGCATTCCGCCCTGACGCGGACGGCCGCGCCGCGCGCGCGGCGCTTGTCACTATCGTGCTGACCGCTCGCGCCTCCCTTCTCGACGCGCAGCAAGGCCAACGCCTGCTGCGCGGGCTTCGTCACATGCTCGAAGCGCCGCTTGTTCTTCTCGCCAGCTGAGCACGGAATCGCCCTATGGATTTTCTTCTGTCGGATGACCAGAAACAGATCGTAGAAACCGCGCGCAAGGTGGGCGACCGGTTCGACCTCGATTATTGGCGCCAGCTCGACGCCAAGAAAAGTTTCCCGAAGGATTTCTGGCGCGCGGTTTGCGAGGCGGGCCTCTGCGGCGCGGCGCTGCCCGAGCAGTATGGCGGCGCGGCGCTCGGCATGCAGGAGATGGCGCTGATCGTGGAGACGCTCGCCGCCTGCGGCGGCGGCTCGACCGTCGGCCAGCTTTTCATGATAAACCCGATTTTCGGCGGCGTGTCGATTGCGCGCTTCGGCTCCGACGCGATGAAGTCCGAACTGTTGCCCAAGATCATCGCCGGCGAGATCAATTGCTGCATGGCGCTCACCGAGCCCGACGCCGGCTCGAACAGTCTTGAAATAAAAACTTTCGCGACGCGCGACGGCAATGGCTGGCGCCTCAACGGCCGCAAGATCTGGATCACCGGTGTCGATGAGGCGCAGAAGATGCTGGTGGTCGCGCGCACCACCAAGTCGCAGGAGGCCAAGCGCCGTACCGACGGCCTGTCGATGTTCATCGTCGATGTCGCGCGCGAGGGGCTCAGCTTCACGCCGATCGAGAAGCTCGGCACCAATACGCTTTCCTCTTGCAGCGTGTTCTTTGAGGAAGTGCATGTCGACGGCGGCGAACTGGTCGGCACGCTCGACAAGGGCTGGCATGAGCTCCTCGACGTCCTCAACACCGAGCGCATCGTCACCACGGCCGGCTTGGTGGGGGCGGGCACGCTCGCGCTCCGGCAGGCGGTCGCTTATGCGAACGAGCGGCGCGTGTTTGGCGACAAGCCGATCGCCACATATCAGGGGATTCAGTTTCCACTCTCGCAGTCCTTCGCCGAGCTCGAATGCGCGCGGCTGATGAACTACAAGGCGGCCGCGCTGTTCGACCAGAACATGCCCTATGGATCGGAGGCCAACATCGCCAAGCTGATTGCCTCGCAGGCGGCTTCGGCGGCGATCGAGAATGCCATGCAGACGCTGGGTGGCATGGGTTTCGCCAAGGAGACGCACCTGGAACGGCTGTGGCGCGATGCACGCCTGTTCCGTTTCGCGCCCATTTCCGAGCAGATGATCCTCAATTTCATCGCCCAGCAGAATCTCGGATTGCCGCGGTCCTACTAGCGCATGTCCCGGAAAAGTGGGTGCGGGTTTTCAGATAAGGACATGCGCAACCTCGAGAAAAAATTAGAGCGCATTCGACTGGATGCGCTCTAGCGCCGGGAGCTTCACGATGATCAATCTGTCGAGCTTCATCCGCTACCACGCGACGCGCACGCCGCAGCGGACAGCGATCGTCTACAAAGACCGCTGCATCAGCTTCGCCGAATTCTACCAGCGCATCGAGAAGGCCGCCGGTTATCTCGCGGCGCGCGGCATCGGGCCGAACGATGTGGTCGCGGTGATGATGAAGAACTCAGCTGCTTTTCTCGAGCTCGCCTTCGCCACGAGCCATCTCGGTGCCGTGTTCCTGCCGATCAATTTTCGGCTGGCTGCCGACGAGGTCGAATACATCGTCGGCAATGCGGACGCGAAGCTCCTGTTCGCGGATGCCGAATTCGCCGCCGCGGTCAAGAATATCCCCTCGACAATCCTCTTGGATGAGCCGGCGCAGATCGACACCGCGACATTCGCCGCCGGCGCTGCCCCAGCGCCCATGCATCTGCGGGCGCCGGACGAATTGTTCCGCCTGATGTACACGTCCGGCACCACGGACCGGCCGAAAGGCGTCATGCACACCTACACGAACTTCTACTGGAAGTGCATGGATCACGTCATCGCGCTCGGGCTGGACGCCGATGCGCGTTTGCTGGTGACCGGCCCGCTGTACCACGTCGGCGCATTCGACCTGCCCGGCATGGCCGTGCTGTGGGTCGGCGGAATGCTCTATGTCCATCGCGACTTCGACGTCGAGCGCGTGCTCACCTCGATCGCTACCGAGAAGCTCACCTGCGCTTGGCTTGCGCCGGTCATGCTCGGCTCGGTGCTGGCGCATCCCGACCGCGCGTCGTTCGATGTCTCGACCATCCGCTGGGTGATCGGAGGCGGCGAGCGCACGCCGGAATCGCGCATCCGCGCCTTCTCCGAGTATTTCACCAACGGCCGCTATATCGACGGTTATGGGCTCACGGAGTCCTGTAGCGGCGACACGCTGATGGAGGCGGGTCGCGAAATCGAGAAGATCGGCTCGGTGGGGCGCGCGCTGCCGCACGTCGAAGTCGACATTCGCGATCCGGACGGAAAGCCGCTGCCGCCCGGCCGAGCGGGCGAAATCTGCCTGCGCGGCGCCAAGATCACGCAAGGCTATTGGCGCGATGCCAAGAAGACGGCGGCGAGCTTTTACGGCGATTGGTTCCGCACCGGCGATGTCGGTTATCTGGACGACGATGGATTCTTGTTTCTCACCGACCGCGTGAAGGACATGATCATTTCGGGCGGTGAGAACATCGCCTCGTCCGAGGTCGAGCGGGTCGTCTATCAGATGCCGCAGGTGCGCGAGGCGGCGATCATAGGCCTGCCCGATGAGAAATGGGGCGAGCGGCCGGTGGCGGTGATTGCGCTCAATGCGGGCCACACGCTCGATTATGAAACGCTCGCGAGCCATTGCCGGACGCATCTCGCCGCCTTCAAGGTGCCGAAGCAGTTGATCCTGCGCGAGCAGTTGCCGCGCAATCCTTCCGGCAAGGTGCTCAAACGCGTGCTGCGGGATGAATTGCGATAAGGCCGGTGTGGTCCGGGTAACGCGCCCGCTATCGGGAAGCGAACGATGCTGAAAGTCGTGACCTTGATGAAACGCCGCGCCGGACTCTCGGTCGAGGAGTTCCAGGATCACTTGCGCAACATCTACGGCCCGCTGGCGGCGAAAGGGCCGGGGTTACGCCGCTATGTGCAATCCTTTGCGCTGCCGCAAGGTTATGGCAAGGGCGAGCTCTTGTTCGATGCCATCGGCGAAATGTGGCTCGATTCGGCCACCGCATATGAAGACTATCGCCAATCGGTGGAGTTCGCCGCGGCGCGCGCGGACGAAGCCAAGTTTCTCGACGCCGCGCGCGCCGTGGTCATGCCGGTCGATGTGCACGTCATCAAGGACGGCAGCATTCCGGACAACGCCGTCAAGAATATCGAATTCGTCAACAAGCGCCCGGGCATGGCGCTCGAACCGTTTCGCGCCTATTGGCGCAACGTGCATGGCCCGCTCGCTTCCACCATCCCGGTCATGCACCGCTACGAGCAGAACCACCTGGCGCTGAGCGAATATGAAAGAAACGCGGCGCCCCCCTACGACGGACTAGCGATCACCTGGTTCGCCTCGACCGCCGACATGAGGCGTGGCACGACCACGCCGGAATATGCGGCGACGCGCGCCGACGAGCCGAATTTCCTGCCCGACGGCCATCTGCCGATCATCGTCGCCCGCGAGCACGTTGTGGTTTAAAGCAGGGCTTTTGCCGCTTTTCCCGGACGCGGTGCAGCGCGACAGCGATGTGCCGCTGATCCGGGATCGTCAGAAACTTTGCGTTTGAAACGATCCCGGTTCTGCAGCGCATCACTTTGGTGCTGCGCGGCGCCCGGGATACGCGCGACGAAATTCAACTTCAAGGGATCGGACGGGATCAAGAACTTACGTCCGCCCTTCGCGCTTGAGCGTCTTGGCGCGGCGTTCCAGCCAGTAGCGAAACTGATCCGACCAGAGATCCCAGCCGGCGGCGCCTTCGAGCGCGAGCGCCGCCTGCGCGGCGAAGTTCGGATTGGCCAGCATCTCGCGCGCGAGCGCGATCAGATCGGCCTCGCCCGCTTGCAGGATCGCTTCAGCCTGCTGCGGCTCGAGGATCAGGCCGACCGCCATGGTCGCGACGTGCCCTTCTTTGCGGATCTTGGCGGCGAACGGCACTTGAAAGCCGGGGTTGCGCGCCACCAGGCTTTGTCGCGCGGCAATTTCATGCCGCCAGACGAGCAATCGACCACATCGACGCCGCGCGCCGCCAGCGCCTTGGCGAACTTGACCGAATCCTCGATCGTCCAGCCGATATCGATGCCGTCGACTGACGAAATCCGCACGAATAGCGGCTTATCGGCCGGCCATTCGGCGCGCACGGCCTCCACCACCGCCAGCGGAAAGCGCATCCGGTTCTCCATGCTGCCGCCATACCGGTCGTCACGTTTGTTGGAGAGGGGCGAGAGGAACGAGTGCAGCAAATAGCCATGCGCGGCATGGACATCGACCACGTCGAAGCCGGCCGCCAGCGCGCGTCGCGTGGCCGCGCGGTAGTTTTCGAGCAGGGCCGAAAGATCGCTCTCGGTCAGCGCGGCCGGGCCCGGCATTTCGCCGTCGAAGGATTCGTCCCCGACCGAAACGATCGGCCACGAATGCTCGCCGCGCAGCCTGACATCCTCGTCGTCGAGCCGCGTTCCGCCATGCCACGGCCGCCGCGTCGAGCCCTTCCAGCCGGAGTGCGCAAGCTGCATGCCGGCCGCGCTGCCGAAGCGGTGCAGGAAATCGGTGATGCGCTTGAGCTGCGGGATTTGCGCATCGCGCCACAGCCCGTTGCAGCCCGCCGTGATCCGTCCCTGCTCGGTGACGGCGGTCGCTTCGATGAAAACAAGACCGGCGCCGCCGAGCGCAAAGCGTCCGAGGTGCACCAGGTGAAAATCGTCGGCGAAGCCGTCATGGGCGCTGTACATCGCCATCGGCGACACCACGATGCGGTTGCGCAGCGTCACGCCGCGAAAGGCTATCGGTTGCGACAGAAGCGGTGTGGTTGTGGTCGCCTCGATCGTCTCAACTTCGCCAATCGACATTGTTCATCCTGAAATTGCGTCGTTCAAGTTCATTGTAAGCAGCCCACTATAGGCCAAGACAAGATAAGTCGGCCTCCGCGGTTGTTCGGGCCTGGTATTCGCCGCAGCCTAGATGCTGCGCACAGGGCCCGTGCGGCTTGTCCCCCGATCTGATCGACGTGGCAAAACAGTCACATGGAGACGACTTATCGGGCGTAGCATGATGGTCGTCCGAGCGGCTCATTGCCCAGGTCTGCGGCCGGCTGTATGACCTTGCGCAGAAAGCGGAGAGCGGCGAAATGTCAAAGCAGGAGATGCGCGACGAGGCGGAGCGTCTGGTGAGGGAGGCGCTGGAGCGAAAAAACATCGTCGTGAAGCAGGGCAAGACCCGTATCGACGCCAAGTGCCGAAAGTGCGGCGCGCCGAATCGCGTGTCGGCAAATCAAGGCGAGGTTCGCGCGGCTTTTACCTGCAAGGAGTGCGGCGAGAAGCAAGTGACGCTTTGATTGGCAACTGGGTCTGAAGTGTCACGCGACGGTCAACCTGTCCTATAAGATCACCGCGCGCCTCACGCATGCCCCTCGCTGTCGAGATGCGCCATCTGCGGCGTGTCATAACGCGTGCCGGCCGTGAGTTCGGGAGACACCGCGGCGTCGATGCGCGCCAGGTCGGCAGCGGAGAGTTTGAGGTCGAGCGCGTCGAGCGACTCTTTGAGTTGATCGCGCCGGCGCGCGCCCATCACCGGCAGGATATCGTCGCCGCGCGAGCGCACCCAGGCGAGCGCGAGCTGCGCTGGGCTTGCGCCCTTCTCACCGCCGATCTGGCGCAGCCCTTCGACCAGCCGTAGATTTTGTTCAACGTTGCCCTGTTGGAAACGCGGCATGCGCACGATGCGCAGATCGCCTTTGTTGCCGGCGCGGGGCAGGCGGCCGCTCAACAGCCCGCGCGAGAGAACGCCATAGGCGGTGATGCCGATGCCGAGCTCGCGCGTGGTCGGCAGGATCTTGCTTTCGATGCCGCGGCTCATCAGCGAATATTCGATCTGCAAATCGGTGATCGGATGCACCGCATGGGCGCGCCGGATCGTCTCGGCGCCGACTTCCGACAGCCCGACATGCCGGATGTAACCGGCGCGGATCATGTCGGCGATGGCGCCGATCGTGTCCTCGATTGGCACTGTCGGATCGAGCCGGGCAGGGCGATAGATGTCGACATAGTCGGTGCCGAGCCGGCGCAGCGTGTAGGCGAGGAAGTTCTTCACCGCAGCGGGCCGGCTGTCGTTGCCGACGAACATGCCGGCCGGATCGCGCAGTGAGCCGAACTTCACCGAAATGATCACGCGGTCGCGCGGCACGCCTTCGAGCGCGCGGCGGATCAGCATCTCGTTGTGGCCCATGCCGTAGAAGTCGCCGGTGTCGAGAAAATTGATTCCGGCGTCGAGCCCGGTGCGGATCGTGGCGATGCTTTCGGCTTCGTCCGCCGGTCCGTAGACGCCCGGCGACATGCCCATACAGCCGAGGCCGAGCGCGCTTACCTCCGGTCCGCTCCGGCCCAATTTCATTGTCTGCATCATGCTTTCCTTGCGATCATGCGCCGCGCGGCAATGGCGCTTACAGATAGACGCTTTTCATCTGCGCTTCAGGATAACGCAAGCCCGCGGCGGCGCCGACCGGAATCGCATCGGAGATTTGCGCAAGCTCGGCCTCGCTCAGCGTGATCGCGAGCGCGCCGAGATTTTGCTTCAGCCGCTCCGGCCGCTTCGTGCCTGGAATCGGCACGATGTCCTCGCCCCGCGCCAACAGCCAGGCCAGCGCCAACTGGCCGGGCGTGCATTTCTTTGCCTGCGCGATCTCCTCGATGCGCTGCACCAGCGCCACGTTGCGGCCGAGATTCTCCGGCGCGAAGCGCGGGTGCCGGCGGCGCGCGTCGGCTTCGGCGAGGTCGCTCTGGCCTGCCACGGCGCCGGTGAGGAGGCCGCGGCCGAGCGGCGAGTAAGCCACGAAGGTGATGTTGAGCGCGCGCGTCATGTGCAGCGTTTCCTCCGCCTCGGTGCGGTAAAGGAGCGAGAATTCGTTCTGCACCGCCGCGATCGGATGCACCGCATGCGCCCGGCGGATGGTCTCCGGCCGCGCCTCGCTGATGCCGAGCGCGCGGACTTTGCCTTGCGCCACGAGTTGCGCCATGGCGCCGAACGTATCCTCGACCGGCACGGTGGGATCGACCCGGTGCTGGTAGTAAAGATCGATCACATCGACGCCGAGCCGCTTGAGGCTCTTCTCGCAGGCGCTGATGACATAGTCCGGCCGGCCTTCGGCGATTTTGCCTTCCCGCCCGCCGAGATTGCCGAATTTGGTCGCCAGCACCACCTCGCCGCGCCGGCCCTCGATGGCCTGGCCGACCAGCTCCTCGTTGTGGCCGAAGCCG
>Ga0210401_10006775_pt1 | contig 11584 bp, 8 predicted proteins | sample IncBWH32MmetaG_FD_150866 | JGI IMG/M metagenome (GOLD analysis project Ga0210401, IMG submission 150866) | Forest soil microbial communities from Barre Woods Harvard Forest LTER site, Petersham, Massachusetts, United States - Inc-BW-H-32-M | ecosystem: Environmental > Terrestrial > Soil >... | reverse complement strand
CAGCGGCAACCCCGGCTATTTCCTGGTCAAGGTTGCGCTTTGGGTCATGGCGGCCTTGATCCTTGGCCAGTCGCTTGTCGATATTTTCCGTCCACATGCTGCGGACGAAAACTGATGGATTGGGCGGGACTTGCGCTCCTGGTGCTGGTCGGCGTTGGCATCATTTCCACCGGCCTGCCCGCTGCGGTCGTCCTTCTCGCGGTGGCGACGTGCGGCGCGATCCTCGGCGTCGTCACAGGCGCGATTGAAGCTTCCACCCTGTGGGCACTGCCGAGCCGGCTCATCAATCTGTTTGAAAACGACCTGCTGCAGGCCCTGCCACTCTACGTGACGATGGGCTTGTTGCTGGACCGGCTTCCGGTCGCCGACGCGCTTTATCGCGCCAGCAATGCCGTGCTTCCACGCAGTCCATCGGCCCCACTGGTATCGGGCATGATGCTCGGCGCATTGCTCGGACCGATGAATGGGTCGGTCGGCGCCAGCGTACTCGGCCTTTCACGGGTCGTCTCGCCGCGCCTTGCGGCGGAGGGCATACCCGCGCCTCATCGTCACGCGCTCATCGCGGTCGCCAGTACGCTTGGTGTCCTGGTGCCGCCGTCACTGGTCCTCATTCTCTTGAGTGACGCGATGTTGTCGGCGCATACCGTGGCGGTGACGGCCACGGGAAGAAGCGACCGCGTCGTCAACACACAGGACATATTTCATGCGGCGCTTGTGCCGGGCGGCATTTTCCTGACGCTTTGCCTCGCATTGTCCTGGGTCGCGGGACGCACGGCGACAAAATTGCCGGAGCGCGAGCGCCTGACCGCCGGGCAAGGATGGCTCGCCGCCGTTGCCCTCATATCATTGATCGTCCTTCTTGGCGGTGTGGCCATCGGCTACTTCTATGCCGTCGAAGCCGCCGCCATGGGGGCCTTCGCGCTCCTGCTCGCCGGCCTCCTGACGGGCCGCTTGCGGGGTGCGGTACTGGATAGAGTGCTGAACGACGCCATCGCGCTCACCGGCGCGTTGTTCTCCCTGCTGCTGGCGGCGACGACGTTCACCATGGTCCTGAGGCTGCTTGGGACGGCCGATCTTGTCGGCAAAATGGTTTCGTCAATTCCGGGCGGCGATATCATGGCGGTCGCCGTGGTGCTTTGCGTGATCGGGATAAGTGCTTTCGTACTCGATGCTTTCGAGATCATCTTCGTGATCATACCGATCGTGATTCCGCCGCTGCTGATCCGCATTGCGGACGCGCGTTGGGTGTCGGTATTGGTGCTGCTGACATTGCAGTCGAGCTTTTTGCTGCCACCCTTCGGTTACGCGCTGATGATGGTGCGCGGCGTCCTGAAGGAGTCGGTCGCCTTGCGCTCATTCCTGCGTGCCTTGGCGCCGTTTCTCGCGGCCCAATGGCTTTTGCTGCTGCTGGTTTTGTTCTTCCCGCAATTGACCCATGTGGGGCAGCCTTCGGACGACGGCTCACGGCTTCCGCAGCTGCCCTTGTCGGATGCGGAATTCAGCAAGCGTCTCAATGAGATGATCAAATTGCCCGGGCCTGAATAGGACGACGGTCCCGGATCGTCGATCTTGGTCGCTTTTCACCCAATGAAATTGCTCTCTGCCATGTGAAAAATAAGTTGCGTTGACGACCGGGATTGGCCCTACTGGCACCATAAAAAATAGTGCCGGGAGGCGTGCGGCGATGGAGTCCGAGCGAGCCAGGGAAAGGCACCGCGTCATGCCGGCTCGCCCGCCGATGGGGCGCGACAATGGTGGTATTCAGGCGCTTGATCGTGCCTTCCTCATTCTCGATATTATTGCCGACGCCGGCGGCGAAGCGAAGTTGACCGAAATCGCCGGCATTGCCGGATTGAACGTATCGACCTGCCATCATCTGATTTCGACATTGCACAACTGGGGCTATGTCGCGCGCGGCGCCAATGGCCGCAGTTACGTTCTCGGGTCCCGGATTCTCCATCTCAGCGCAGCCTGTCTGCGCCAGGTCGACTTGCCGCGGCGCGCACAGAGTTTTGTCGATCGCCTGAACGATCAGACCCGCGAAGCGGTGCAGCTGGCGATCATGCAGGATACCAATCTGGTGAATGTCCTGCATCGCGACGCCAGGCATGCCGTTCGCGTCGATGCTGGCCTGGGCGGCAATTCGAATGCAGCCCATGCAACCGCGAACGGCAAGGCTATCCTGGCCTGGCTGCCGCCCACCGAACTCGATCGGATCGTTGCGGACAAGGGACTCACGGCATTTACGCCGCACACCATCACCGATATCGAGAAGCTGAAGGAAGATTTGCGGCTGACGCGCCGCAACGGGTTTGCGATCGATCGGGAAGAGTTTCAGCTTGGCGTGATCAGCCTTGGCTCGGCCATTCGCGACCACGCTGGCGCCGTCGTGGGATCAATCAGCGTCTCTTCTCCGGTTTTTCGCGCCACGCCGGCCTACATCCATCAAGTCAAGGTTCATCTCATCGCAGCGACGGACGAATTGTCGACCGAACTCGGCGCGCACGGCGCCATCCTGCGGGGACCGGCGAAGAACCTAGCGGCAGAATAGCAGTCAAGCACATCCAGGAGAAACCATGTACAAGCCCGACCATGTCAAGACTTCGCCTGATTTTCCGATTCCCGAAACGATGCGCGCCTGGGTGTTGGGTGATCCCGGTCAATTGACCCTGACGACGAAACCCGTACCGGTGCCGAAAAAGGCCGAGGTTCTGGTTCGCATCGATGCCGTTGCGATTTGCGCAACCGATCTCGAGATCATCCATCACGGGCCTCCGGCGATGATCCAGGGTGGTCAGCCCTACAACAAGAACTTCACCCCCGGTCATGAATATATGGGTACGGTTGCAGCCCTTGGACCCGGCGTCGATGAATACAGGATCGGTGAGCGCGTCACCGTCGAGATCCATGCGGGATGCGGACAGTGCAAGCGCTGTCGCGAGGGGATGTATACGGCGTGCCACAATTATGGCCTGAACTACGGCGACGTCGACAAGGGCCACCGCGCCAACGGCTTCACCACTGATGGCGGATTTGCAGAATACGCCGTCAACAGCATCAACACGCTGGTGCGCATCTCCGACGAGATGTCGGACGAGGAGGCGACGCTGGTCGTCACCGCCGGTACCGCGATGTACGGGCTGACCGAACTCGGCGGCCTTGTCGCCGGCGAGAGCGTCGTCGTCACCGGCCCGGGTCCGATCGGACTGCTCGGCGTGGCGGTCGCCAAGGCGTTGGGGGCGCAGCCGGTGATCCTGACCGGAACGCGCGACAATCGCCTTAAGATTGGTCTCGAACTTGGCGCCGATTACGTGGTCAACGCCAGGAACGAGGACCCGGTCGCCGCAGTTCGCAAGCTCAACGGCGGCAAGGGCGTCGACTATGTCGTTGAATGTTCGGGTGCGCCGGAAGCCGTCAACGAAGCTGCGCGCATGGTCAATCGCGGCGGCCGCATCTGTCTCGCTGCATTCCCGGGCAAGCCGGCCGAAGTCGATATCGCCTATCTGGTGCGGAATAACATCTACGTCTACGGCATCCGCGGCGAAGGCAAGAGCGCCACGCATCGCGCCGAGGCGTTCATGGCGCAGAAGCGGTTCGACGCCACCAAGGTGCACACGCACACCTTTGCCCTGGAAGATCTGCCGACCGCATTGCGCTACGCCCGGGAGCGTATCGAGGATGCCATCAAGGTCGTCGTCAAGACCCATGGCCATGCGGCGATCAAGAGCGTGGCCGCTGAATAGCCCGGGACGCCATGCCGAGCGGCACGCCTATCTCGGCCCGCGTTCGTTGGCGATGCGCTGGCAGCGGTTGCCGCCAGCGGGCTGGCGCCGTTCACGTTGATCAAGGCCATCCATCATGGCTGACTGGTTTGGAGGAAAATTGATGTCCGCGCTCGAAATCGATCATCAGTCCTCCGAAATTGCCGTCACACCCTTGCCGACCGCAACAACCCGGCCTGCCAAGACGCCGCTCTATCGGAAGCTCTATGTCCAGGTCCTCATAGCGGTCGCGCTGGGCGCGATCATCGGTTACGCCGATCCCGATCTATCGCTCTCCCTCAAACCGTATGGCGACGCCTTTGTGCGGGCGATCAAGGTCATGGTGGCTCCGATCATCTTCACCACCATCGCGGTAGGTATCGCGAGGATGGGAGACATCCGTCACGTCGCAAAAGTCGGCGTCAAGGCGCTGATTTATTTCGAAGTCGCATCCACGCTCGCCCTGATCATCGGCATGACCGTCGGCAATTTCTGGAAGGTCGGTGTCGGGCTTAATGCCGATCCGGCCGCATTCGACCCCAAGGCCGTCGAGGCTTACGCGAAGCTCGGCAAAGGCGTCACCCTGTCGGACTTTTTCCTCTCAATAATACCGACGTCATTTGTCGAGCCCTTCGTGAAGGGTGAGATCATGCCGGTGCTTTTCATCGCCGTGCTGCTTGGATTGGGGCTTAGCCTGGCGCAGGCGCGTGGCAAGCCGATGGTGGCGTTTCTGGAATCGGCGTCGGTCGCCCTGTTCGGCATGGTGCGGATCATCATGCAGTTCGCGCCGGTTGCGGCACTTTGCGCCATGGCTTTCACCGTGGGCAAATACGGCCTGCGGACATTGCTTGACCTCGGCCAGTTGGTCGCCTCGGTCTACGTCGTCAGCATCTTGTTCGTCGTCATCGTGCTCGGCGCGTTCCTTCGGCTTTCCGGATTCAATATTTTCCGGGTGCTGAATTATTTCAAGGATGAGATCGTGTTTGTGTTCGCGGCGACGTCGGCCGAAACCATGATGCCGCGTTCAATGCAGAAGCTTGAGAAAATCGGCGTTTCGAAGGAGGTCGTGGGTCTGGTGATGCCCGGCGGGTTTTCCCTGAATATGGATGGCACAGCGATCTACATGACCATGGCGGTGCTGTTTCTGGCCCATGCCTTCAATGTCGAACTCTCGATCGGGCACCAATTGAGCGTGCTGTTCGTGATGCTGTTCACCTCAAAAGGCGCCGCCGGCGTCACAGGTGGTGGTTTCATCGCGCTCGCGGCGACGCTTCCCGTGCTGGACGCGGTGCCCGTCGCCGGCATTGCGCTGCTCTTGGGTGTGGACCGCTTCATGGCGGAAATCCGCGCCGCGACCAATCTGACCTCCAACATCATCGCGAGTCTCGTGGTGGGACGCTGGGTTGGCGGTGTCGACATGACGATCGCGACCGCGGAATTGCAGGCGGGCTTCGTTGAAACCGAGGAGGCGCCGGCTTCGGACACGGGTCAAGCCGGTGACAGGGAGGCCGCGCGATGAGCAGCGCGTCCGATCTCATCGGCTCCCGCAATCAATAAGTCACCGACGAAAAATTTCTGGCGCTATTCCGGCATTCCGCTTCCTTTGCAGCCACCGCGCCAGGAAAAAACCCGCCGGGTGTACCGGCGGGTTTCGGGGTTGCTTCGCTTCCGACCGATTAGTCTTCGGCGCGATCCTCGCGTTGGGCCAGATCCTTGACGCGGTCGATCAGCGCCTTGGCGCGACGACCAAGATCACCTTCGGAGTCTTCGCCCACCGCGTGGTTTTCAAACGCCGCGGCATTGAGCACGGCCTTGATATCATTGGCCAGCCGGTTTCGCTCTTCAGTGATGTCTTCGATTTTGTTGAGATAGCGGGCGTAAACCTTGTCGGTAGCCGTGACGGAACGATTGGCAAAGACCAAGCTGGCCCGGCCGAGTTCACCGAGAGGCGCATTGAGTTGCTTGTAGATTTCGGCAAGCTCGACGAAGTTTTCCTGACCCTGGCGAATGCCTGAAGGCAGCGCCCGCTGCTCCACCCATTCGGCCAGAACCCGGCCGTCATGCACATAGTCGTCCTTCAGCCCGAGCAGCGCAAGCATTGTGGGCCGTACGTCGGTGTGATCCGAGAACACCGCGTCGTGGCGGCCGAGTGCTTGCACGCCGGGTCCGACCATCCCCGCCCACGTGCGGGTGATATCCTTCTGGAAATCGCCGTGGTTCCAGGCAAAGCCCGTTTCCTCGGAGACACAGTCGGACTGGTTGACGCAGGCTCCGCCCTTTGCGGTGAAGAAGAAATAGTTGTCGTTGCCGAACATCGTGAAGCTCGGGGTTCGCGCCGGGCTTGCGGTCACCATGTGCAGTAGTTTCATTTCCGCCTGATCGGCGAGCAGGCTCGAGAGCTTGTCGGTGTTGCCGGTAATCGGGTTGGTGGTGACCAGCGCGTTCAGATCGCGTTCCATGATGCGGGTAACCGCGTCGGTCGGAGCAGGATTGCCGTTGATATAGACGGTCGGGGCATCGTCGCTGTGCACCGAGAACGTCGTGTTGTTGGCCCGCTGCGTGATCAGCAGCCGGTTGATTACCGCATCAATTTCGCCCTTATTGGCGTAGGTGCAGGGGACGGTGACACCGTCGCAATTCGCCGGGCTTGGAGGACCGCCGACGAAGTGATCGTTCTCGTCCGGCACAACGACGAACAGCGTGTTGTCCTTGGTGATGCCGTCTGCGGCAAGCCGGGCAAAGAATTTACCGAATGCGGTGTCATAGGACTTGAGTTGCGCGACGTAACCCGCTTCGCCGGGGCCGAATGTTCCGAATCCGGAACGGTTGTCGTGTGCGTCGGCGATTTCGAGATAGACCACCTGCACGCCGGCTTCGAGCATGGTTGCGGCGTAACCCAGCGATTGCTTCGCCAGAGGATTGAAGAGATTGGGGAATCCAGGATGGCCGAATTGGTCGGCAATGACGTTGCCGTCGAGGTCCTTGACCGGACCGCTGGGCGAGATCACCGGCTGAACGTTCACGTTGCCGAACAATCCCTTGAAGCCCGTGTAACCATTGGGTTCGTCCGGTAGCGGGTCGTTGAGCGCAAAGCTATTGTTGCAAAGCGGGCTGCCAACGGCGCAGTGGATCGCAATGCCGAGAAAATCAGTGTTCGGCTGCTGTTTGGTCGCCGGGCTGGTCGATGCGAGCTGACCCCTCACGGTATTATCGGTGGGGCTGCCCGCACCAAAGAATGTGGTGACGTCGTCGGGCAAACGCTCAAACTCGATATTGGCCACCGCAAATCCGCCGACGTCGCAACCGGCGCGGGTGAACGGCACCCAGGGAGCCGGTGCGGTCTTGCCGAGTTCATTGATCATCTCGGGCTTGCCGTCGCCGCCCAGCGCTGTCCAGTACAGGAATGAACTGCTGAAGCCCACGCTGCCGTCGGGCTTGAAGAAGCCGTAACTGTTGGAAACCGGAATTCCCATACGTTCGCCATACACGCCGGTCAGCGTGGTGAGAAAATCGGTTGCGGTGTGGGAAATCAGCGGGGTGTGATGATTGCCGCTGATCGTGCCGTTGTTCTGGATGAAATTGAGCAGATTCGGCATCTGTTCGAGATCGGAGGGAATATTTGGATTGTCGCGCCGCAGATGCACGTTGTCGAATGAGATATAGACAACGTGCTTGACCTGACCGCCCAATTGACAAGCGGCGGAGGCGGATTGCGAGGCGGTACCGAGGAACACAACGCCGAGCGCCAATGGAATTGACGCGCCAAGAAAAGCCTTCAATCGTTTCATTCGTCCTCTCCTGAAGTCGGCCCAGGTGATTGAATTGGATAAAGCGACGTATTTGCCGACGTCGGGAGGTTACGTTGCGAGATGTTTCGGGCGATTGACGCGGACATGACACTTATAAGGCGTATCGCAATCCGGCCGCTCTAATGTTCAGCGACATGGCTCTCAAAAAACCTTAGCCAAACAAGAGAGATAACGCTCTCGTGCCGCTACCACCCCAACCGAATCGCGCCGTCATAGTGCTCCGCCGCCATGCCTGGCGCCCCCCAAAAAAAGCCCTGCCGTGAGGCAGGGCTTCCGAGGCTCTTGCAATCGATTGCTTTGCGCCGTCGATCGCCGATTGGAGTTTAGATCAGGGTTGCTGCGGCTCATTGCCGTTGTTGAAGGTGAGCAGCGGCTGCCAAGTAGCACAGAAATGGTCAGTCCTGAAGCTGTCGAACGGATGCGGCCCCTGCGGTGTGAGCAGCGCTGGCGGTGTGAGCGACTGGGTCTTCTGATCGCCCTCGGCATTGAAGTGCGGCCAGTGCGGCAGCTGGTCGCGCGGCCTGAGGCTGACAAGGGTGACAGGACCCCTGCTGTTCGGATCGCCAGTCCTCACGAAATTGGCCCAGTAGGTCTTCATATCGGTCGCCAGCGCCGCTTGCGCGGAGGTGAACGCCGAGCCGAAGTTGAAGATGTACTGGAGTTCGGCTGCGTGCTGCGAAGCCGTCGTGAAAAAGCCATTCGACCCCGGACCCGGGACGCCGGCCCTGTTCGGGGCATTTGGATCGTTGAACTCGTAAGCAAAGACCTTCACTCCCCTGGACAGGTCGCTGTTTGAATCAAAACCGTTACAGGCGAACACGAAATCGGTGAAGATCTGCGAGAGCGCCTCATCGACGTTGCCGCCGCCGAAGTTGTTGGTGAGGCCCGAGCCTGTCTGCGGAACGAAGTTGTGGAAATTGGTGATCGGGTATTCGCTCGCCGCCGTCGCCGCGGCGGCGACGACTGCCTCGGTGAAGGGCGCGGTCGGCCCCTGTGTGGACGGTGTGGCCGTCACGAGGGTGGTAAGAAAGAACTGGATTTCCTGCAAGTAGGAGCAGGTCGCCGGCGCGCCGGTGAACTGCGGTGTCGCACACAGAATGTTCGGGACCTGAAGGTCGAAGCTCGCCGGGCCGCCGGCGGCGATTATTGTCGCAGTGGTGCCGCTGGGAGCGGTAACCGCACTGGGAAAGAAGCTCGGCTCGAAGAGGCGGCCTTCATTGGCGTTGGTACCCTGGAGCACCGGGACGTGGTTGAACTGGCCGGTCGAGAAGGCCGTATGGAGGTCACGCGGCAGGATTTTCGTGCCGAAATTGGGCGCGATGCCAAAGCCGCCAAAGTCCCGTTCATTCGCGAAGAGTTGCGCTGGAGTCAGTCCCTGGAGGCAGGCCAGGGTCAAGATGCCGCCGCAGAATTGTTTGGCGTCTTGCAGAGCGAAAGTGTTGCTAAGGGTCTGGTAAGTGGCGAGCGATGGCAGGTCATGATACATGTACGCGCCGCTCTCGATGATCGCACCGCCGAACAGATTGTGACCGGTGAGGCCCCTGAAGGTGCTCGTGGAGGCAAGATGCGACGAGACGCTGAGACCGCCGGCTGATTCACCGCCGATCGTCACCGTCTCCGGATCACCGCCGAAGGCCGCAATGTTGTCCTGGACCCAGGCCATCGCGAATTGTTGGTCCATGAAACCGTAGTTGCCGGCATCGCCGACGTCCTGAAGGGCGTTGGGCTCGGTCGCCGCCAGCACGCTGGCTGCGAGGAAGCCGAGGCTCCCGAGGCGGTAGTTGATCGTGACGACAATGATGTCGTTCTCGGCCACCATCACCGACGGGTCGTAGTCAGACCCGGCGCCGTTGACGAGCGCGCCGCCGTGAATCCATATGAAGACCGGAAGCTTGGACTTCGCGGTGGCGGTGGACGGAGTATAGACATTGAGGAACAAGCAATCCTCGGAGGTTGGCCGTCCCGCCTGCGTGCAGGCGTTGCCGATGGTTCCCGCGACGATCGATCCCTGGCCAGGATTGGGCGCCTGGGGCGGCTTCCAGCGCAATGTGCCTAGCGGCGCCTGGCCGTAGCGGATACCGAAGAAGACGTTGACTCCACTCGCCGGATCTCCCGGTAGTTCCTGGAAGTTCATTAGGCCCTGATAGGTGCCAGTCGTCGTGGCGACAGGGGCCGTCAGCCCGGCCGCATTCGACACCGGCGCGGTAGCTAGGATGCAAGCGATGCTCATCGCGCCGATTACGCCAAGCCGCAACTGCTCTCTCATAGGCTTCCTCCCTTTTCCGTAAGGGCCGGTATCACCGGCCTATTTCCGGCGAGCTTCTGTGGTGCCGGTCATCCATTGCCGGCAGTCTTGCCGGCAACGACAGGATGACGGCGATCCAATCTGCACACAAGCGAATCTTGTAATGGAAGTACCATTTGGAAACGTCCTCCCTATCAGGGTTCTGCTTATACGTTTCTCGTGCTGCTTTCGTTTCTATGAACGAGTGAGGCTCACTCACCAGACGTCTGAATCTGGCACAAAGCGGACGTAAACGGCGGAGGCAACGATGTCTGCTCTTTGAGGGATTGTGTTGCAAAACTCCGATTGAGACGACTCGCGATCCGTGATTCCGTTATGTGGAGAGGGTCATCAGCGGGAGCAGCGCATGATGAGGTGGCGGGAGAAGGGTCAGGGCCAGTTCTTTTATTCGTTTGATCTCGATCGGGTGGTTCCCCACGAACTGTCAAAAAAGTTTCCTACTCACACGAAAAAATTGGCCGTTTTTTTTGTCGGAAACCGAACGGACGCTCAGGCGGAGTTGCGGACCGGCTACGTCGAAACCGAGGAGGTCGAGGCTGTGGAGAGCGGCCATCCCGAATAAACGCAGACGCGCGTTGACGTTAGCTGGTCTCACCAGCGAACGGGTGCCCATATCAGGGCTAATCGCTGGCCTTCAACGATTTGATTGGACGTCATTTTCGAGGCCACCGCATCGCGAAGCCGTCGATAATAATCGCGCTCACGGTTGGTCGCTCTCGCTGCGGCCAGATCGAGCCATTTGTAAGAGAGAACCACGTTCTGTGGCACGCCATGACCCTTGTCATAGCTCAAGCCGAGCCTGCTTTGTGCAAAGGTGTCGCCTTGCGCAGCCGCGCTCTGATAGAGATCGGCGGCGGCGGCGTAGTTCTGCGGAACGCCAAAACCGTTTTCGTACATGAAGCCGAGCTGGCCCTGTGCCCGGGGATTTCCACGGGCCGCCGCTGGAATCAGTGCGCGGACGGCCCGCGCGTAATTGCCCCTGGAATAGGCACCGGTTCCGCGCGTGAGCCCGTCGGCGACGGCCGGATCCGTCGTGCCGGCGCTGAACAAGAATATGATGACCAACATGGCCGGCAGGGTCGCCTCGAACGCGATCCGCACGGCTCGGGCAGGTCCCGTAGAAATGGAGCCGGGCCGTCGCGCCGTTACATCAGCGAACGCTTTGGACGCGCGCGTCATTTGCAATGCTCGTATTGATGCTGCCGCGGAGCCTGGTTCGAAGTTCCTCGGCGACGAAATGGGCATCCAGGCTGTCGCGGATAATTTGCGGGCGGATAAAGATGATCAACTCGGTGCGGGTGTTCTTCTTGTCCTGATGAGAGAACGCGTCGCCCAGTCCCTGAATCTGGTCGAGCACGGGAATCCCGTTTCGAGTGTTGTTTTGCTGTTCGCTGATCAATCCGGCCAACAGCACCGTCTGCCCGTTGGCCACGGAAATCGAACTCTTGACCTTTCGCTCCGACACGGTCGGCGTCAAACTGGTGGCGGTTTGCGGCGATACGTTGCTGATTTCCTGCTCGACGTCGAGCCTGACATTTCCATTGACGTTGATGCGGGGAGAAACCCGCAAGATGATGCCGGTGTTGCGATAATCGATGGTGTTGACGACCGTGTTGCTCGTCGTCAGCACCGTGGCGCTGCCGGTCGAGACCGGCACGACGTCGCCGACCTGAAGTGTTGCGGCCTGGTTGTTGACCACCACGAGAGAT
>Ga0210401_10006772_pt1 | contig 11586 bp, 8 predicted proteins | sample IncBWH32MmetaG_FD_150866 | JGI IMG/M metagenome (GOLD analysis project Ga0210401, IMG submission 150866) | Forest soil microbial communities from Barre Woods Harvard Forest LTER site, Petersham, Massachusetts, United States - Inc-BW-H-32-M | ecosystem: Environmental > Terrestrial > Soil >... | reverse complement strand
CTACCAGAACCGCATCGAGCTGCTGCAAGGAACGCTCGATCTGTTGATCCTGCAGACCCTTAGGTGGGGGCCTCAGCATGGTTATGGCATCAGCCAGGCTATTCGCCTGAACTCCGGCGACATTTTGCAAGTGGATACCGGATCGCTGTATCCCGCGCTGCACCGACTGGAGCGCCAGAAGTGGATCGCCGCCGACTGGAAGGTTTCCGAGAACAAGCAGCGTGTGCGCGTTTACCGCCTGACTGCGGCCGGTAAGAAGCGTCTCTCGTCGGAACGTTCTCGCTGGGCGCAGCTTTCCGACGCCATTGCCGGCGTCCTGGAGCCCGCGAAGAAAGAGAGTGAAGCATGAGATTCCCTTTCGGGCGGGGCAAACGCCAACAGCAACTCGATCAGGAAATCGCTGGGCATCTGGAAATGGCCAAGCGCGAACGTCTCGACCGCGGGGAATCCGCGCAGCACGCCGACTCTGCAGTGCGGCGCGAATTCGGTAACGTAGCGCTGGTGCAACACGTAACACGCGATCAATGGGGCTGGTTGTGGTTGGAAGAATTTCTGCAGGACCTCCGCTACGGAGCGCGCACGCTGCAGAAAAATCCCGGCTTCACGGCGATCGCCACGCTTACGCTGGCGCTGGGAATAGGCGCTAACACCTCGCTATTCACGGTCGTCAACGCCGTGCTGCTCAATCCCCTTCCGTATCCGCATCCCGAGCAACTCGTTACGCTGCATGAAAGCAAGCCGAATTTCCTCGCCGGTTCGCTTTCGTACCCGAACTTCCGCGACTGGCAAAAAGATAATCACTCATTCTCTTCGATGGCCGTGGCGCGCGGCTCCAGCCTGAGTCTCACGGGTCTCGGCGAAGCCGAACAGGTCAATACCCGGTACATTTCCGCCGAATACTTCCCGATGCTCGGTGTGAACCCGGTGCTTGGCCGCACTTTCACTGCTGGGGAAGACGAAATCGGGGCAGCGCCGATCGCGCTGATCAGCGCCGGTTTCTGGAATCGCAAATTTGCCAGGGCACTGGATGTTCTAGGGAAGACGCTGAACCTGGACGGGAAGGCCTATACGATCGTCGGCGTAACTCCGGCGGACTTCGATCTCTTCCAGCGGAGTGCGCATGTCGCGGAGGTCTACCTCCCAATTGGTCAGTGGAGCAATCCCTTGCTGCCGCAACGCAGCGCCGGCCTGGGAATTCACGGCATCGGCCGGCTTAAGCCCGATGTGACTATCAAGCAGGCCTCCGCGGATATGCAAGGCGTCACCAATAGTCTTGCCGAAGCGTTTCCTGACGCTGACAAGGGCATCGGCGCGACGCTCATACCGCTCCGAAAAGAGATGTTGGGTGACGTGCAGCCGGTCTTGCTCGTGTTGTTGGGCGCTGTCGGATTTGTTTTGCTGATTGCCTGCGTGAATGTCGCGAACCTTTTGCTGGCACGCTCGAGCGGACGAGCGCGGGAGTTTGCCATTCGTTCCGCACTGGGCGCTGGCCAGGGGCGATTGGTGCGGCAACTTCTCACCGAGAGCATACTGCTCGCTTTGGCTGGTGGGGGGCTGGGCGTGTTTCTCGCGCAATATGCCACGCGCGCCGCCCTGCGCGTCTTGCCGGAGCAACTTCCGCGCGCCGCGGACATCCACATTGACACTCACGTGCTGCTGTTCACCGCGGCGGTTTCGCTGCTCGCTGGAATTCTCTTCGGCCTGGCGCCGGCGATGAAAACGTCGCAGCCCCGCGTGCACGAAACGCTCAAGGAAAGCGGTCGCGGAGGGAGCGGCACGCGCCATCGCGCACAGGGCGTCTTCGTGGTGCTGGAAATGGCCATGGCGCTGGTTCTGCTGGTGGGCGCGGGTCTCATGATCCGCAGTCTGGTCGCGCTTTGGAACGTCGATCCTGGATTTCGGCCCAACAATGTCTTTACGTTCGGATTGGCGCTCCCGCCCTCGCTGCTGCACGCGACGCCCGCCGCTATTCGGGCCTACGTCCGCGATCTCGACGCCAAATTCGCGGCGACGCCGGGCGTCGTGGCGGCCTCGCAATCGTGGGGCGCGTTCCCAATGGGCAGCGATGACGAGCAGCTTTTTTGGATCGATGGCCAACCGAAGCCTACGAGCGAGAACGATATGAAGTGGACGCTTAGCTATGTCGTACAGCCAGACTATCTAAAGGTCATGAGCATCCCGCTCCGGCAGGGACGCTTCTTCACCATTCATGACGACGAGCATTCACCGTTCGTCGCCGTGATTGACGACGTCTTTGCGCGGAAATATTTTGGCGGCGAAGATCCGGTAGGAAAGCGCATTCGCCTGGATCATGTCGATCTCAGTGGCAACGGCACGCTGGCGCAGATCGTCGGCGTTGTCGGCCACGTAAACCAGTGGGGGCTCGGTTCCGACGACACGCAGCAACTTGGTGCGCAGATGTATCTCCACGCCTTGCAGATGCCCGACGATTACATCGCCACGGTTCCCGGCGGTGGCGGATCGTTTATCGCTTTGCGCAGCAACGGAACGGTGCCCTCGCTCCTTGACGCCCTGCGGCAAACCAACCGGCAGATCAACAGTGAGCAGGTGATCTATGATGCGCGTGCGATGGACGACATCGTGGCGGCCACGCTCGCTGCGCGGCGTTTCTCAATGATTCTGCTTGCCTCGTTCGCGGGTTTGGCGCTGATGCTCTCCAGCATCGGCATCTACGGCGTCATCTCCTACGTGGTGGGCCAGCGTACGCACGAGATTGGTTTGCGCATGGCCTTGGGCGCGAGTCGCACCGAAGTGTTGCGCATGGTCTTAAGCCAAGGGGCAAAGCTGGCAGGAATCGGCGTGCTTGTCGGCCTGGCCGCGTCGCTTGCGCTGACTCAACTCATGGGGAGCATGCTGTACGGGGTGAGCCCCACCGATCCGCTCACGTTCGCCGGTGTGGCTGTCATCCTGACGCTGGTCGCGTCCGCCGCCTGTTACATCCCGGCCCGCCGGGCGATGCTCGTCGATCCCATGGTGGCCCTGCGTTATGAGTGACCACGCTCAATCCTCTGTAGCGAATCTTTTGTAGGCGACGGGCTTTAGCCCGTCCCTGCCGTAGCGAAAGGTGCAAGCGCAATGACGTTCGGACACGACGAAAGCAAGCAGGAAAATCTCGAGCAGGAAATCAAAAGTCATCTGCAAATGGCGGCCCAAGATCGCATCGATCGTGGCGCCTCGCCCCGGGATGCCGATTCCGCGGCCCGCCGCGAATTCGGAAACGCGGCGCTAATCGAAAATGTTACCCGCGATCAGTGGGCGTGGACGTGGCTCGAAGATCTGGTGCAGGATTTGCATCATGGCGCTCGTTTACTGCGCCGCAATCCAGGATTCACCTTTATCGCCGTTCTCACCCTCGCTCTCGGCATCGGCGCAAACACTGCGATCTTCAGCCTGGTAAATGGCATCCTTTTGCGTCCTCTGCCGTATTCGCATCCCGAACAACTCATCAGCGTAGCGGGCACTTATCCCAACTATCCCACCTATCCCAAAGGCGCCCTCGTCGCCCTTCGCGCACGATCCCGCACCATGGATTTGGCCGGCTATGTCGAAGGCTATCAGTTCAATCTCACGGGTCTCGGCGATCCCATCCGGCTAAATGGCACCCTCGTTTCCGCCGAACTGTTTTCGGTCCTCGGTGCGGACGCAGCGATCGGAAGAACCTTCCACGCTGGCGAGGATCTCGCTGGCCAAAGTAACTTTGTGATTCTGAGCCAGTCTCTCTGGCAGCGGCGCTTCGACTCCGACCCCAACATCATCGGTCATTCGATCAATCTCGAAGGCGTTGCGCGCCAGATCGTCGGCGTGATGCCGCGCGACTTCCGTTTCCCATCGCCGCAATCCGACGTCTGGATTCCCCTCGATATGGACTCGCGCAACACATCCACGTATTGGGCCGGCGACTTCATGCCGGTGATCGGCCGCTTGCGCCCGGGCGCCACCATCCAACAAGCTGACGCCGAAATCCGCTTGCTGCAATCGCAACTCCCGCCCTTGTTTCCCTGGCCCATGCCGAAGAGTTGGAACGCCAGTCTCTCCGCCGTGTCCCTGCAGACCGGCCTCGCGAGCGACGTGCGCACGCGCCTGCTGATCCTGCTCGTAGCCGTCGCCCTCGTTCTGTTGATCGCCTGCGCGAACGTCGCGAACCTCACGCTCTCGCGCGCGTCGGTCCGCGAAAAAGAAATCGCCATTCGCGCCTCGATGGGAGCCGCGCGCCATCGCATCGTACGCCAGTTGATCACCGAGACGGTGCTCCTGGCCGCGATCGGCGGAGTACTCGGCCTCTTCTTCGCGGAAATCGGCATGTCGCTGTTCAAGTCCGCGCTGCCCGCAGGCACGCCGCGCCTAATCGAGGTCGCCATCGACTGGCGCGTTCTCCTGTTTACTGCTGTGCTAGTAATTTTCACCGGCATCGTCTCCGGCATCGCACCGGCCTTTCAATCTTCGCGCGTCGAGCTCACCGAGTCGCTCAAAGCTGGCAGCCGCGGCGCCACTCTTTCCACCAGCCGCCGCGTGCGCAGCACCCTGGTTGTTACCGAACTAGCGCTCGCAGTGCTGCTCGTCAGTGGCGCCGGCCTGTTGATTCGCAGCCTCTACGCGCTGTCCCACATCAACCCCGGCTTTCGCTCTGAAAATGTTTTGACCGCGCGCGTTACTCCCAACGAATCCTTCTGCAGTGAACCTGGCCGCTGCTTTTCCTTCTATCACGATCTCCTCGGCGGAGTTCGCGCGCTCCCCGGCATCAGCGACGCCGCGCTGATCAGCACGCTTCCACTCGACGGAAGAGTGGCCAAGCGTTCTGCCGAGGTAGAAGACTACCTGCCCACCAACGACAAACCCGCGCCACTGTTCTGGCTCAACGCTGTCTCTCCCGGCTATTTCAGCGCCATGCGAATCTCCGTTCTGCGCGGACGCGAATTCACCGAAGCCGACACCACCGGCAATCCACGTACCGCCATCATCAGCGCCGAAACCGCCCGCCGCTTCTGGCCCGGCCAGGACGCCGTAGGAAAACACCTGCGCTTTCTCGGGCAGAACGACTGGTGCACCATCGTAGGTATCGCTTCCGACGTCCGTGGCTACAATCTTCGCCAAAGCACTCCCGACTTCATGGACGGCTTCGTCTACGTTCCCTACGGCCCCGGCGCCACGCTCGAAAACGGCAGCGTTCCCGCCGAAATGACGCTCGTCGTTCGCTCAACATCAACCGCGCCCCAACTCGAACAATCCCTCCGCACCCTCGCTTCTTCGCTGAATCCCGAAGCCCCCGTCAGCGAAGTGAAATCAATGCCGGCGATCCTGACCGACGCAACCTCCGCGCCGAGATCGATCACTTCCCTGTTCGGCGCCTTCGCGGCCCTCGCGCTCATCCTCGGCATCATCGGAATCTACGGCGTCATCTCGTTCTTCGTCGGCCAGCGCACGCGTGAAATCGGCATCCGCATGGCCCTGGGCGCCCAACGCCGCGATGTCCTTAAGCTCGTAGTGAACGAAGGTCTTTCGCTGACGCTCACAGGTATTGTCGTCGGCCTGCTCTCCGCCTTCGCGCTAACACGCTTCCTGGGCACTCTGCTCTACGGCGTAAGCGCTACCGACCCAATCGACTTCGCGGCTGTTGCCGCGCTTTTCGCTGTCGTTGGGTTAGCCGCCTGCTACATCCCAGCGCGCCGTGCCATGCGCGTGGATCCGCTGGTGGCTCTCCGCTATGAGTGATCTCCCTGAAATCTTTGTAGGGGCGGGGCTTGCCCTGGGCTTGCCCCGCCCGGCCTTTGCAAGGAGCACCATCGATGAAAGTTCCTTCGTCTCGAACCCTGCCGAGTTCTTTCAGAAAAAGGTTTCGCGCACGCGCCGTACCCAGCAGTGGCAGGCGGCGGTAACAACGGAAAGTGATAAAGTGCAGTTCGCCGAGGCCGTAGTAGCGTTTCAGTCCCTTGGGCATCGAACACCAAAACCCCCGCCCTCAAAAACCGAGGACGGGGCACCCTCTTTCTCTTCACTTCGCAGTGAATTTACGGCAATGGTATCCTCTTATCGTATGTTGCGCCAAAGAGAAGATGAATATGAAAACCCTGACCGGGCCACCCGTCCTGAACTCGTGACGGCAACGCACTTCATCCAGTATCTTTACGAAGCGGTCCCCCGAAGCCAGTCTTGCCTTCAATGGAATGCTCTCGCCGTTCCAAGAAATGGCCGCTCGCGAAAACAACTGAACGTCACAAAGTGGAGATCACCTAGTCCGTAGTAACCTCGCAGAGGATTGCGCAGCGAGGAAAACCCCGCACCCTTAAACCCAAAGGGTGCGGCACCCACGTCTTCTATCCACTAAGGATAGTATCCGGATGATATACTCGCTCGATGCCACCTGCCCATGAGATTCTCGCTGGGCAGCGCATTCCTGATAAGAGGCTTATTGGGTGCAACTCCTTAGAAGATTATTCACACAATTCTTCATTGAGCTACGAGGAGCAACCACGCCAGAGATTATCTTTACGATAGTCTTTGCTCTGGCGGCCTTTCTCTCTAAGTACTTCTTCGCCGGTGGCGTCACTCTTGAAGATTGGTCGTCATTACTGATCCCAAGCCTGTGGGCGGGCTGTGGCATCTGCGGATTTTACCTGATTCAGGCGGCCCGATGCTTGCACGCTGACGACATTTCTGCATGGGAGGCATGGAAACCCGCGATCCCAGAGGCCGAATCTCTTCGAGCAGAAAAGCCAACTCCAAAACGCATAATTGTTATCACCGCTGTCCCCTGTTTATGTCTCGCGGTAATATTTATTGTCACGTTGCTAGTCCCGCATCTCGCTACACGTGCTCAGGTTATCGCAGAGTTGACGAAACTCGCTCAGAGCGATCGTTGGGATTTGATCGCCAAGCAATTACCAACCATTGAAAGTGATCCTAAATTACACGATGTTGGATTGTACTTCCGAGGAATGCTCTACGAGGACGCCATCGAGAAGGGAAGTCCCGTACCTGAACCAGAGCGGTATCTTTCACAGGTGCCGCAGGATAGTGAATTCTTTTCAGACGCTCAGCGTCTTCGGCTGCGCTATTTTGAGGTTACGCACAGCACGCAACTCAAGGCCGCCATAATCGATACGCTGGACCGCGCCAATCTGCATAACCCGGTTTACTTTACCCTGCGTTTGCAACCACCTCCGGCTCTGTCATATCGTGAAATCACGGCTCTACACGGCGAGCTCGTAGAGCGATACAGTAACGTATTTGATTTTGGCCAAATGACACCGTACATACGCGGCCGGAAAGGCGTCTATCTCTCAATTGATCTAAATGATCTGGAGCAAATCCCAGCTTGTGTGCTTCTCTTCTTGTTACGGGAACTTCAGACCTCGCGCTTTGAATGTCTGAATGAGCCGCAGCAAACGATTTCGGATTCGTATGACAATCTGACCAAACGCATCAGTGACGCGGAATTTGTTATGACACTCAGACATTTCGGCATAGATCCAAACACAAGGCGGGACTTTGAACAGTTAAGAGGCCAGCCCTTCCCTTACAAGTGTAATAGCAATCGACCGAAGAACTCGGCGCACTAGAGATCAGCTAGACCAAGGGAAAGCTTGCTGTAGTCGTGTGTCAGTTTTTTCTAACCCGGGCGGGCGACCCGGTCAGGATCGCTTGAGAAGTTTCTGGGTGCCCCGTCCTCGGTTTGTGAGGGCGGGGCTTTTTCTTCGCCTTTTGATCCGTCATAAATTCACGGTATCGATAGGCACCAGCCCCGGTTCCCTTTTTGAAACGCGGGGACAGACGGGACGTTTTCTGCTATCTAGTCACTCGCACTCAATCCCGCCAATTCCCATCCGCCCACGATTTCTTACCATACAATGAATAATACTTAACCAAATCAATATCTTATGCTATCCTAGGTCGTGTATATCGACGCAGACCATCGCTCCACTGGCTACGCACCAAGCGCGATCGCTCCGAACCTCAAATTCCTCCATTTATCGCGCGCTTCTAAGCGATTCAGAATCAACACTTGCAAAAGTCTATCAAAACAAACCACTTCAACCCTGATTAGAATCAACACTTACGAAAAACAGGGGGAGGGGAGGTAACTACCTCATTAACAAGATCCGGCTGATGCAACTTGGGGGACGGAAGGAGACATGGCCGCGACACCCGCAAAGAGTGCGGCGACTCATCCCTAAATTCATAGGTATTTCGGCCAAACTGAAACTATTGTTACGTCCCTCGTATCTAAATGAAAATGGGACGTCGCCTGGAACTCGACGCTGTGCGCGGGCTCATGCTCGTGTGGATCACGCTGACGCACCTGCCGACGATTGCCAGTACCTACGTGAACCAACCATTTGGCTTCGTGTCCGCCGCGGAGGGTTTCATTTTCCTCTCAGCGCTGTTTACCGGGCGCATTTATTACCGCATGGCACAGCACGACGGCTATCGCGCAATGACCCATAAACTTTGGTCGCGCACTTTGCGATTGTACGGCTACCACGCGCTTCTGCTGGCCTTCGCATTTTTGGTCGCAGTGCCAATCGCTGCGCGCGGCAACCGGCCTGGCTTGCACAACCTTCTCGACTTTTACTTCATCGCCGGAGCGAGACAAGCCGTTACCGAAGCCGCGCTATTGATTTACCGCCCGCCGCTGCTGGACATCTTGCCGATGTACATTATTTTTCTGATTTTCACCTCCGCGGCGCTTTTGTTGGCCACGCGCATTGGATGGAAACCCATTCTTTGGGCGGCTTTCGCGATCTGGCTGTTTGCGCAGTTTGGGTTTCGGCAATCCGAGCACGCGTTCATGAGCAAGATTGTTCCGACGCGAATCCCACTGAACGAAATGGGCTCGTTCGATCTATGGGCCTGGCAATTTCTCTGGATCGCCGGGATCTGGCTCGGCGTGCGTTGGGGACGCGGCGATCTAGCGATCGAGACCTGGGCGGAACGCGCGCTGATCCCGGCGGCGGTGATCGCTTCAGCGCTGTTTGAACTGCGGCGCGCAATTTCGCATGGCTTGCAGTTGGGCCCATACGAATTCCTTTTCGATAAGTGGCACTTGGGCCCCCTGCGCGTGCTCAATTTCGTGGCTGTAGCGGCGCTGCTGATCGTGGCACAGGCGGTCCTGAAGCCGCTGGCGATACGCCCGCTAGTGTTGCTGGGTCAGTCGTCCCTTCAGGTGTTCTGCGTACACCTATTGTTTTGTTTCGCCGGCCTCACCTTGCTGGGCAATGCATCGATGTTGAGCGGTTCACGCCAGTTCGGACTGCTCGCGGCCACCTTCACCGCGATGCTGCTAACCGCCAAACTTTTCTCGAAGGTCGAGGCTAAACAGGAGCGCCCGCCAAGAACAGACACGTCCCTTGGAGCTAAGACGGAGGCAAGCTTGGTTGGCCAAACCGAATCTGTTCCCGCGACAGTGAATCCTATCCGCGGGCCTTTGCCTGCCACCATTTCCGGCCCTGGCGATTAGTGAATTTTCCTACCGCAAGGTTCCGCCTGGCCGTCGCCTCTTTGCGTAAATTGCTTTCACGATGCTTTGAGGCGCAATTTCCGGAATCCTACTAGATGCCGCGAGTTCTTTCGATTGCTTGATCGCCAACCGCAACAGGCGGGTTAAGTCGGCGCTCTTCAGATCCGCCGCCTCACGAATTGTGACGTGCCGAACCTGTTTCCCGGTACCTTGCAAGATGCCCCGCGGATCGGCGAGGTCCGCCCCATGATTAAATCCCAGGTTCACGTGCTTGGCGTAAACGGCGACGTGACAAAAGCTCTCCTTCAATCGCCCCGTAAACGAATATCCCACCGCCACTGCGTTGTACGCATCGTAGATCGTCTCCGTTGCACGCGGCGATTCGGTCAGCACGAATCGCCGCACGTCCAAGGCCAGCGCCACGATCTTCTTGTCATACACCGACAAAAACTCCAGTAGCTCCGGTATCGGCGATCGAACTCCCATCCGCACTCCTCTCCGTCGACTTTTCCAAAGTGTCCCGAGCGCCAGATTCTAGCGAATCGCGGCGCCTTGCGTTCGGCGATTCGAATGTCACTGTCGCAATAATCTCATTCTCAAATTCTCCCACCCCACTTTTTCGCATTTCCGCAGGTCGTTAGCCGGTCAGGCGCCGCGAGACTTGGGGGTAGAATAGGGTCCGTAGGACGCCCCTGTCTGGCGAGGTTCAATGATTCCACGAAACCTATTGCTTGCGATTGCTCTAGCCGGTTCTTGGACGAGTGTGGCTGGCGGAGCGCATGCGGGCGAGAAGGTGGTGTGGAAGCCAGTGGAGTTTGCGATCGTGCGCTATAACGACGATGCGCCGGCTTCGTGGAATATGTATCACGGGGAAAAGAAAGGTTTGCTGCTGCTGAGGTTGTGGAGGAGATACCTCTTGGTGAATGTGCAGGACCAAGAGGTCTACGAACTCGATCCGGACAAAGTGAAATTGCAGGGTGAGAATGTGGAATGGTCGCCGTCGGACCTTCCGACAGATCCGATTGAAACGTCGGAATGGAAAACACGGGATGTGGGACCGATGCGGCGCGTGAAATTCAGATTCGGGAAGACCGGGAATTTCTTGGATATTCAGTTGCCGTTGTTGGTGAATGGGAAGCCCGCTTATTGAGGTGAGTTTTTTCTATGTTTGTTATTCGTTAGCTTCCGGCGGCTTGGGCTGTTTTGGTCGGGCGCATTGCGGTCGCGCCTGCAAAAAGAAAGAGGAACGCACTAAAGCGCGCCCCTAAATTTTATCCCTCTAGCGCGGCGCAAACTTTCCGTTATCAGCGGCGGTAGACGCCATAGTACCAGGGGATGCCCAGGGCCCCAGGTTCGACGGCTACTTCGACCAAATCGCCATCGCGGAAGCGATCGAAGTCGTCGACATCGACCGCCAAGCGTTCAAAACGTTGGCCTGGGCGCCAAGACCGCACAAGCAAGCGGCGGCTGCCGCGAACGATGCCTTTCATGTTGAAGCGGCCTTCGACGGTGGTTGGATAGTAGGTGATGCTTTTTTGCGCGTCGAGCCGGCCGTTGATGAACAGTGTGGCCGCGAGAATCCACGGAAGCGGAATAAAGCCGGCATAGATGCGCTTGAGGATTTCGATCTCCTGGTGATCGCGGGCGCGGCGCTCCAGGACTACCGCCAGGAACAAGACTCCGAAAAAAATCAGACCGAAGAAAATGAGCATCAGGTCGATGTCGAGGGGCGGGTAGATCTGGCTGATGTACGGGAAGGCGAGCGAACCCAGGAGAAAAATGGCGGTGCGGAACACCAGCCTCCGCCGGAACATGACCTCGGCGGCAGCGGACGTGAGACCGCACGAGGGGCATTGATCGGTGGTTCGTTCGGAACCGCAATCAAGGCAGTGGGTCATGGCAAGTGGTGGCCGCGAAACGGCCAAAATAGCTGGCGACCGCGCGACGGTCAACCTCTAAGTGGGCTTGAGAAGGTCTCATGGACGAAATTGAGCTCGCCAAGAATCGGCGATACAGAAACCTGAGCGGCTGACATTCCCAGTATAAGACGCCTGCTCAGGTCGAGTTCAGGGAAGATCGGAGGACAGCGAGGTGAGAAGTTCGCGGTAGCG
>Ga0210401_10006771_pt1 | contig 11586 bp, 10 predicted proteins | sample IncBWH32MmetaG_FD_150866 | JGI IMG/M metagenome (GOLD analysis project Ga0210401, IMG submission 150866) | Forest soil microbial communities from Barre Woods Harvard Forest LTER site, Petersham, Massachusetts, United States - Inc-BW-H-32-M | ecosystem: Environmental > Terrestrial > Soil >... | reverse complement strand
GCCGCCGAGGCGGCGCCGGCGATTGCGGTCAACGCTATGAGCGCCGCGGAACGGGTTGTGTGTTTCATAATGTTTTCTCCTGCTCGTTACGACAAGTCTGAAACGGCACGCTGAACACGTTGGCCAACGGGACTAGCGTAAGCCTCATCCTCTAGAAAGCCACGCTTGAGAAGAAGTAGCGCTGACCGGCAAGCACCGCGTCGATCGCTGGCATCAGGTCGCTGACTAATGCTCGCTTCACGACAAACCCATCCACGCCTGCCGTCATCGCGGAAGTAATTACCGCCGGTTCATCGTGCACACTCAGCAATAAAAGCTTCACCCTTGGCGCCTGGTGCCGAAGCTCGTGCACCAAATCAGGCAAGTTCCCCGCAGCATAAGAGAGATCCATAACGATGATCGTGGGTTGAAGGCGCAGGGCGCATTCGATCAACGATGCTTTGTCCGTAACAAGAAAGAGCTCGTCGAAAGTTGTTTCGAGTAGACCGCGGATTCCCGCGAACAGGACATGATGCCGATCGGCAATCAGTACGCAGCTTGTCATAACCGAGGACGTGAAGCGCCTGTTCGACGGCGAAAAGTCAACGAGGCGAGCCTATCCGCGCCGCAACTAGTCGTGACCCCGAAAAACTACCAGTGGCGAGCGCGGAATTTACGGGGCGGCGGCCGGATCACGGACTTGCCATGCAGTGCTGAAGTGCGAAGTGCGAAGTGAGGCACGTCGGTGTGACCTTTGACTCGGAATGACTCCGGCATCCGATAATTGTGGACCTCGACGCTCTGGGACGCAGTGTCGAGTTGAGGCGCGAGTTACTAGTGCGCCAACTGCTAAGGAGACGCCGCAAACGACGGCAGCCGCGATTTGTGCCGGCGATGCCTTGACACGAGTCATGCTACACGCCCATTTTAGGGCGACAACATTTACTCGGCCGTGCAAACCATGCTGCGGGGGAGCAGCCTTGCTGCGGCCGGGAGCGGCCGGTTATCAAATTTGAATTGGTGGGTCACCGACGACAGTACACAACCACCGCTGCGAGCGACTGGAGGCCACGTACGAGCACCAGTATCGTGCTGAGAACCTCGAGGCCTTCGACAAATGGGCTGACTACCAAAGAGCGTGTGGCCAAGGCTCGACAAGCCAAGTAGATCAAAGCTTGTACCCGAAGCTCACGCCGAGTAGTCGCGGCCGATTCACGGTCTGTGCCTCAACGAATTGCGATGTCGACGTGAACACGCTTGCAATCTTATCGGTGATATTTAACCCGAACAACTGTACGTTCCAGCGGTCTTTTGCTACCCCAATCGACGCGTCGAATGTCGAGTAAGCAGGGTTCTCGAAACGCAATAGCGCCGTACTAATGTTCGCTCCCACTGAGAGCGACGGATTGCTCCCGGTTTGCGTAAATGAATGCCCCGTGTGTGAACCACCGATTTGCATAAAGCAGTTGTAGCCACTGAGTGAGAACTCATACCGGATCCGCAGATTTCCCTGAATCGGCGGCGAGTTGGCCGTGGGCGCACCTGGTGGGCCAAAGGGATTTGCAACGCTTGTGATAGGCTTTCCAAATTCCGCAGCGCTCGCGGGATTCGCAAGCAGCGCCGGGTTGTCGGCGATCAAGTAAGGCGAATTTGTCTGCTCGCTGCTATTCCAGCTAGCACCACCCAGGATGCTCAATCCTTGCGTGACGCGAGCAGCAATCGACGTTTCGATTCCCCGAATACGAAAGTTCTGGCCATTCGTGCCGAAAAGCAAGTTACCGAGCTGGCCCGGGTCATAGAAGCCGACCTGAACGTTATCCCAGTTCTCCTGATATACAGCGCCATTCCATTGGAGGCGATGCTCGAAAAACTCCGTCTTCCAACCAAATTCGCTGTTGGTCAGGGAATCGGATGCGTAGTCCAATGGAATACAGTACTCGCTTATTCCACTCGCATCCTTGATGTGACAACTGCTTTTTCGGTTGAAGCCGCCCGGCCGGAATCCTTGCGACCACGTGTAGTACACCATTGTGCCTTCCGTCGCGCGCCAGCTCATGTTCACGCGGCTTTTAAAGCCATGGTATTTGGATTTTAGATTTTCACCGTTTATATTTGTCCCGCTCTCTCTGACACACGGCGCGGGACCTGCCTCGTAGCAACCAAAACTGCTTACGACCGTACCAGTCTCGGTGTTTGTAAAGTTGTAATAACGCGTGCCGCCGGTCACGGTAAGAGATTTTGGAATGATGTCGAAGTCAAGCGAGGTAAAGAAGGCGTATTGCGTGTAGCCACGCTGGACATCTTCGAAAAATGCTGTGCTGTCATTTCGCGTGGCAGGGTTCGTCGCGGTGGACCCGGGTACCGGATAAATGTTCGTCAGGCAACCGAGCGTGACGGTTTCGGTGCAGGCCGGTAGGCTCTTGAACAACCAATCAGTTTGGTCGTAGATGCGTTGGTCTTCCCAGAAAGCTCCGACAATCGCGCGTCCGCGCCAGTCATCAGGCGTGCTCAGTCTAATTTCTTGACTTTGATGCGTATTGCGCTCCTGCTCATGCCATGTTGAGGCGGGGGAGTAACATCTCGCCGTTGTGGAATTGCTGGCGTTGCTGCCATGGCATTGGTAGTAGTCGGCGTAAAGGCCACGAGCATAGTTCGTGTAGTCCTGAACTTGATCGACGTTGCGCACGAGATAGGCACCTGCGTATACGGCCTTTAGGTCACCCAGCCTTCCGTTGACCGTCCACGCAGTATTTTCGAAGCGATCCTTGTCATAAGACGGCGTAAAGAGTGTGACTTGAAGTGGTTCGAGCGGTATGCCGTCAGAACTATTAGGCATCTGATAAAAGACCCCTTCCGAAGAGAGCTCCTGATAGGTTTGCTCAATCAAGACGTCCCAGTCATCTTTGATCTGGTAGAGCGCCGACGCACGAATGCCTTGATACGTGACTGGATTGATGTCGTCTGCGACCAAAGATGCGTTGTTGATCGCATTGGTACCGGGGGGTACGCCGTACGCCGTTGCTTTGTTCCCCGCGCCCGCACATAGCCCGGCAGCGTTGGGCACACCAACGATGCAAGCGGTCGCATAATTGGCATATTGAATCCCGAGATCGCTCGCTTTGCGAGTGAAGGTGCCTGGCACATTGTCGATGTAGCCACCGCGGCTGTCGTCATAAATCACGGCTCGCACGGCAAGTGTGTTGGCGATCACCGGTATGTTGAGCATCGCCGTGACATTGCTGTTGGCCGCACCATGGGCGGTGGTGCTATAGCCAGCGGTAAAGTTGCTGTCCGTCGCATCGAGTTTGGGCTTGTTGGTAATGTAGCGGATGACACCTGCTTGCGCGCCGGCGCCAAATAGAGTGCCTTGCGGACCCTCGAGCACTTCGATGCGCTCGAGGTCCGCGGCGTAAATATCGAGATTGCGCCCCGGGAGTTGGCCGGATTGATCGTCGAGATAAATGGCGACGTTCGGGAAGACGCCGATCGAGCCGCTAGATTGACTGCCGGCAGATCCGCCCGCGCTCAGCCCGCGCATGTATATGATGCCTTGACCGGGCCCGTTCGTCTTCAGAGACACATTGGGGAGATATTTGACCAGATCATCGAACGTCTGAACATTGAGTTGGGTCAGTGCTTCGCTCGTGAGCGCCTGAATTGCGATTGGGACATCTTGAATATTTTCTGAGCGACGCTGGGCAGTAACGGTAACTTCTTCGATTGAATCAGACGCGACAGGCGTTGCGGGCGCAGCACAATCTATGCCGGGCGTGCTTCCCCCTAAAATCATGGCAATGGTGTAGGGCCACTTATGATCGGCGCTCATGCAGTAGGTCGCGCGCATTTTTTTTCCGAACTGGCAGCATCCGTGCGATGAGGCCAATCCACGTTTGCAAGACTGACCATGGCGAAACCTATCACAGTCTTAGACTCGATTCCGCTCACTCAGCCTTCCCTGCTACGCCTACAGCACCGCCAACCACCCAGGGCCGGCCACCACTATCCGAACATTACGCCGTCCGTGATTAACGCAGGGCCAAGCGGAGTAAAGAGAGGAACAGATCATTCATCTTTCTGTCAATGAGTGTGGAGGAGCGGGCACTCCCGTGCGCCGCGCCGGCGCTGGGGTTGACGATGCCCGCTGCACCATGACAATTGGCGGTTACATTGAAGTTCTGCGCGCGCAATGCGAGCAAGAGTGTAGTCTCGGCATGGGAACTCTCTCGGATCAGGATCGATAGCTTTCGGGCCACGATTGTAGGTGTTGGTTGGGATAATGAATCGATCCTCAAAGACAGCAGCTGCAAGCGTGCTGGCAGCCCCATCCGGCGGCTGATCGCTTTGGTGCGCGAACTCGCGCCGACTGTACTTTGCTTTTTTGTCGCCTTCTTAATGATCTTTGTCATGTTTAGGCTTTTCGCTCAGAAATATTCGATCGAGTTCTCCGCGCTGAGCAAGGCCGCGATCGGTGCGCTCATTCTGGGCAAAGTGATACCGCTCCTTGAACGGTCCGGCTCCCGTTATAGCTTCGGTGCCCATCGCCGATGTCGCGCCAGTGCGTTCAATTGCTGGGTAACTTTGCGGGTAACCCAAAAGGTCCCACCGCGCCAACCGTTTGAGCGCGGAGAAATCTACTGCCGAGGTAAGATTCTCCCGGGCACCATTTCCTTGTCATTCAAATAACCATAAGACATTACTAGCTGGAGTTGTCGAGCGTCATTTCCGGTCCGTGCACCGCGTTCGGACGATCGCCCGGGCCTATGGCAGCAGGAGACACTTGTTCCTTTGCAACCGGCTGGCTCAGGCCGTTCGTACCGGAACGCGCTGCGCACCAGCTGCGTCACCATCCATTACCCGCGTAACAGACCCGCATGACAACACTTCGGCATTACAAGCCCCACTATCAACGCCTTCTTCACGCGCTCGGGCCGGGCATCACGACTGGTGCAGCGGATGACGATCCGTCCGGCGTCGCAACTTATTCGATCGTCGGGGCGCAGTACGGGACGTCGTTCCTGTGGTCTGCGCTGCTGACCTGGCCGTTGATGGCCGCCGTACAAATGATGTGCGCGCGAGTCGGCATGGTTACCGGCATGGGGCTCGCCGGAGCTCTTCGTCAGAGATTTCCACGCTGGGTCGTAGGGCTCATTTCGCTGGCGCTGCTGGGGGCGAATACAATCAACATCGCGTCCGATCTAGCCGGAATGGGTGACGCGGCGCAGATGCTGGGTGCCGGGCCATCGGGCATTTACGTGTGGATGTTCGGCTTGGGGATTTGTGCGTTGACCGTAAGACTGCCCTACCACCAGATTGCCAACGTGTTGAAGTGGCTTGCGGTCGCACTGTTTGCGTACGTCATCACCGCCTTTCTGGTACGACCGCACTGGGGAACCGTGCTTCACGACACGTTGCTACCGAGAATGCCCAAAGAGTCTGGGGCGCTTGCTGCGCTTGTCGCCATCCTCGGCACTACAATCAGTCCCTATCTGTTTTTCTGGCAGGCCGCCCAGGAAGTCGAGGAAGGAAAGGCCAAGGGTCGTCGCCTGGTGAGCCATCGCCACAGAACGACGCGGCGAGACTTAAGCGAACGGCGCTGGGATGTCGGCATCGGGACCTTCTTCTCGAATATAGTGATGTTTTTCATCATCTTGACGACGGCGCTGACGCTGCATGCCCACGGCATCACCGCTATCACCACATCCAAAAGCGCTGCGGAGGCCCTGCGCCCCCTGGCAGGCGATTATGCGTACTTTCTCTACACCATCGGCATTGTCGGCACTGGACTTCTCGCCATTCCGACTCTGGCAGGTTCGGCAGCCTATGCGTTCGCCGAAACGTTCGACTGGGTCTATGGGCTCGACGAAAAGCTCGAAAACGCAATTTCCTTCTACGCAGTCTTCATCGCTGCAACCATCGGCGGCGGCGTGCTTGACCTGCTACGGATCAATCCGATGAAGGCACTATACTGGACGGCGATCGTAAACGGCGTTCTTGCGCCGTTCCTGTTGTTGGCACTCCTCCTCGTCACGAATGATCGACGGGTAATGCGAGGTCAGCCCAGCTCGCCTTTGGCTCGCACGACCGTCGGCGTCACGATGGTGATCATGTTTGCCGCCGCCATCGGAATGTTCATCTTTTAAGCCGCTTCGGCAGCAGGCGATCCTGTTTCGCGCGGTAGCGAGGCTGTCTTGGCGGACCGGTGGCGAGCGTCTGCGGTCGTGAACAGCGTAGCTAGCTGAACTCGGCCGCGTCCGCGGACGGCGCACCTCGGCAGCCAAGCCGGCCACAGCACCTGTTGGCCCAGATTAGGCTCCCGAACAGGAGTAGACTGGTGATATGCGAAAGCGCCTCATCACCCCGAGCGCGGAGCGTATTCGGAGTCGCGAAGAAGGTCGGTTAGATGTCGAGCGTATAGCCGTGGTCGAGGTCACCTCGGAAGACAAGGACTTCCCGGTCGAATCGGCCTTCGCCTCCGGAGATGCGCGAGGCTGGCGCGCGGCAACGTCGGGAAGCCAAACGATTCGACTGATCTTCGATCACCCGCAAAGGCTCAGGTGCATATCCCTTATTTTTGAGGAAGGCGAAACGGGGCGTACGCAAGAGTTCGTTTTGCGGTGGTCTTCTGATCGCGGGAGCTCACCCAGAGAGATCGTTCGCCAGCAGTGGAATTTCAGTCCACCTGAATCGATACGCGAAGTCGAAGAGTATCAAGTAGAGCTTTCCAACGTTGCTGTACTCGAACTAGTCATCAAACCGGATATCGGCGGCGGAGTCGCTCGCGCGTCGCTGAAGAACCTACATTTGTCCTGACAGTCGTGGTGCATGTTGCGGATGCGGCTTGAAGTGCATATCGCGCCGCCCCGAGACAATCACGAGACATGCGCTCAGCTTGGGGTTGCTGCCTCTTGCTGCTCTCTGCATCTTTGTTCGGAGCGCCGGCAAAGGCGGCCGAAACAACGTAAGCGGCAACGACCCAGCCCGCTCGCGATTGGCCGCTCGACGGCGCCTATTCCTTCGAAGGGCGCACGGTGTTCGTCGGCTTAAGCGGCGAGCCGCCTGACGTTCCGGAACTGGAATTTTACGATCCGTTCACCCGCCGTATTGACAATCTCCGTTTTGGGCGATCGGTATCACAGCGAGCACGCGCCATACCTCTCGATGAGCCTGCGTGATCCCGCGAATCATGACCTCATCGAGCGTCTAACTCGCCAGCAACCATTCGGTGTAGGTCTCTGTCGATCCAAGCGTCCACCTCACCTTCGATTACATAGACGAACTCCTCTTCGTCCTCCTCAGCGTGAGGCCATGATGAGCGGGTGCCAGGCGGCAGACGCTGAAGGGTGACACCGATGCTAGCGCAACCCGGCCGCCTCGCCCGCGCTACGCGCCGGGCCCATCCGCTCAGCACTCTTCGGGCAGACGTGGCTCCACTCGGGTAGGTTCACCACTCTAAAAACAAGGGAGGAAGGGCGATGGACTCATAGTACTCTCACATGACTCGGCGGTTGTGAATAGGCTTGCACCGAGGTCTGCGCGCTAGATGGATCAGCGACACGCTCACCCCGACCGCCCCTACGCTCTAAGCAACATCCGACAAGTCGCCGAGCTGCATCGATGCCGCCTAACGGTGGTGCTCAGGCGCCGGGTGAGCCACACCTTCGGTTACAGAGATCTAAGAAATTCGATAATCGCATCCTGATCTGCTTCGCCTAGGTTTTTGAAATGCTCTGTGACGGTGCTCGCTTCGCCGCGATGGCGAAGGATGGCATCGCGAAACGTCAGTGACGTGCCGTCATGCATCAACAACGGCCTCGTACGCACGCCCCACAGAGGAGCGGTGCGCATTCTGTTGGCGGTGGCTTGAAAGTCATCGAGCGAAAGGTCTCTCCACTGAGTCTGGTGCATGCGCTTGCCATAGTGCTCCTCCGTGGCCACGACGATGCCGTCCCCAGTGCCGATGTCGTGCAGCAGGAAGTCACTGTAAGGATGAAAGGTCTTGCTTCCGAGCGCTTCCGGAATCGTGAATTTGCCGCCATTGATGATCGTGCCCGCAGCTGCCGTGGTCAATGTGGGCACATGGCAGATGTTGCAGCCGATCTTGGCGAACAGTGCTTCGCCCGCCTTGGCCGCCGGGGTGCCAGATTGCTGCGCGTCGCGCGCAGGGGCTTTGGTGGCGCGTATGAAACGCGCGAAGCGATCGATGTCCGCGAGGCCATTTGCGCCCGCTCTGTCGTTTGGTTCTGCCACCGTGTTGCACAGGTTCGTCACTTCATCAGGCAAGAGACGATTCGTAATTCCTATCTCATTTAGGTACGCATCGCCTGAGAAGGAAAGCAGGCTGGCGTGCTGACTCTTCCAACCGAAGCGGCCGACGCGCGTCTCGCCTGGAGACTCGAGGATGGGTACGCGGACAATCAGGCCGCAGATTTTGCCGTTATCCTGCTTGCACTGTCTGTTGGAAATGTTGATCAGCGTCGAGTCATCAACTGCCTCGACAAATCCATCGCCGAGAAGACCCAATGATGTGCGAAAGGTGCGAATCGTCTCCGAATCCGGCACGCGCTCCTGAATTTCGACCGCCGGAAAAGCGGCGTTAGGGCAGATTGCTCTCTGATTCACCAGCGAGCGTCCCTTGATGACCTCGGAACCGTGATTGATAGGAATCTCCGGATTCTGGAAATTGCCCCCCGGCCCCTTGTGTCCGACACGAAGCTCTGTGACCTGACTGGCGCCGCCGGTAACCGGACTCTGATGGCACTCGCGGCAGGACTGAGCATTGAACAGTGGACCGAGCCCATCGGAAATGGCTTCGAATTGTTCAAAATTGGCTTGGTCCAACCCGTGCGTCTGATCGTCTACGAATGCGTTGCTCTGGTTGTCGAAGCCGGTAGGTGCCTCAGACTGGCGTGGCGCCAGTTTGGTATGCGCCGTTGATGGCGGAGGGATTGCCGGTGGATTCGTCGAACAGGACATGAGCATGAGCGTGAGGCCGAGCAATGTAACGCCCATTAAGGTCTTCATAGCTCTCTCCTAGAACAACCCCCGCCGCCGGCGGCCGGTCTGTTACCTGGAAACGAGTCCGAGCTTATGACAGGCAGGGCACTTCACGAACTTCAGGAGTTCAAGTTCAAACCATGCGCGGCCACATTCGCAGCGCATCTTGTATACCTGCTGTACGGTGACCGTACCCCACTCCTCTTCGTGGACTTCTATCCCGCCATCGGCTGCGGTTTGTGGTGGCGAGACGTTCACGTCGACTCGTCGACCGAGTTGCCGGACGCCAGGGTAGGTGGTCTGCTCTTTCACGACCAAATCCCTCAGTGTTTTGCGTCTCTTCGCACGCGACGTTGGCAGAACGGCACCCGCGAAGCACCACCCTTACAGTAGTGCCCGTTGAGCGAAAGTCAAACGCCATGTGTCGGGCCCGACATTCTATGAGCGCAAGCGGCAAGCGTAGTCCTGTGCTTCGCAGCAAAGAATCATCGCGCCTGCGAGCAGCGTAGCCGCGGTTCGTTGACCAGCCCACCATCGCGCCGACGCCGAGTCAGGCCGCTCCACGCGGGTGGGCTGGACACTTTGACAAGAGCCGGCAGAGCCGCTACGCGAACCGAGAGAGGTGACTCGGACTCGTGCCACTGAATAGCGCCCGCAATCGCTGCGTGTCGCCAGTTGGTTTGCGAATCGACGCTTCACGCCACTCGTCCGCCGGCACCTGCGGCATCTGGAGTATCGCCTGACGCGCTTCCGCCAGCTGATATTTAAGCAGAGGTTGCAGCGCCTCCATCGGGGCGACCTTATGCTTTTCTTCCTCGGTCTCGGCCAACGCCACGTCGCAGAATGTCCGGAAGTATTCCGCGTACCACCGCTGGTAGATTTGCAGCGGCTCGTCAAGCGCCGCATCTCGCATCAGATGCTCGCCGAGATAATTCATACACAGATAGCTCGAACTGCAGCGCACGTAATTGCCGTGCTCGGCGAGCACGGCATTAGTGTAGTCGCGGAAACCGTAGAAAAGTGCAAACAGTCGGTGCCGCCTCGTCCCCCTCACCTGGCAATCGCGCAGATATTCGAACAGTGCCTTGCGGTGCACGAGCGCGCATGCCGCGGAGCGCAACATGACGACCTGACGAAACAATTGCGCCTGCTCGGAGACCGCGCGCAGCAGGTGAGCGTGCTCCGCCTCCCAACGGCGATATGCGTCCGGGTTCTCCAGTATCCGGCTGGCTACGAGTTTGTCGGCCTCGGACTCAAAACACCCCGCCATTTCAACCCGCGCTTCGGACTCATCCATAAGGCGCGCGTGGTTGTACGCACGTATGTGCACGCGACTCCCCCAGCGGCAGGCAAGCGTTCTTTAAGACGTTACGTCTTGAGTGTCGACCTGCGTGCGAGGGGACGCAAGCGGATCGCGCTAAGTTGAACCGTGGCGATAACCTGGGCCTATAGCGCGGCAGGCCTGCGATCAGCAATTCGGGCTCGGGCGGCCGTGCCTGTCGTCCGGGCGGCGGATTAGCAAATCGGACGCGTGGCGTCCGTACTTGTTTATTTCGCATCTCCGCGCTCGGGGAGTGAACCCAAATAAAATCGCCCCGCGTCTCCTAGGTTCGGAAGAAGCCGCGCTCTGAAACGCCTGATCCTCAGGTCGTGCGGCACGACCTTTAGGGCCCCTTGCTTCTCAAGAATCTCGGTGGCTCACGACGTCTCGATCCACCGCGGGGATGTCACGGCGAAGGTTGCAACGTTGCCGCTTGCCACGCGCTTAGCGAGTTCCTCGACGAACACGCGTTCACCCTCGTGATCGAATAAGGCCCCGAAGCATTGTACGAACGGACCCTGAGAGGCCGCCGCCGGCTGAAGGCCCGCGCGCCCCTTCTCACGGCTGGGTGTGAGTTCCACGCGGTCGGCCGGAAACCCGTCAGTCACAAGCTCGGTGCGCACGCTCTCCGCGTCGCGTCGGTGGGAGGAATCCCACCTCAAGAGAAAATAGAGCGACCCTGTACTTGGACTTGACGGACGACTGCACGGTCGTCTCGAGGTCCCAGTCGGTGAAGGGAGAGCCTGGGGCGCGATATGGCGCCATAGCAGTGATGTAGGCGGGTTCCTGCTGTCTAATTGGCTCGCTCAAACCTCTCCAGGCTCGCACACTGATCGCCTGCCTCTGTGAATAAGGGTCGATATGAGCAGGCTATTACGTGACGGCACTCTGCGAGCTCTGGCCGTGCAAACAAGTTGCCCCGATGGAGCTGGTCGAAGACCTCTACGACCAAGAGCTGGCGAAGTTACAAGCCACCTCAAGCGTCAAGAGGTTTATCGAAGCGATCGCTGGCCGACGAGTCAAGCACCGGTGTTGGCGACTGTCTTTCCATCTGGCGAGGAAATTATGGGGTGACCGGTTTGACGCTGCGTGCGCTGAAAGACAGTGTGCGCCGCTTGTGCGGCCTCTCAACTTCCGTGTTATGCATGGGGAGGTGACTTCCATGCTCATTGAACCCTTGGCTTCGCAGGACGTTCCTGTGTCAAGCCGAAAGACCCTGTATCCGCCGCCGTTCGCCTCCAGAGTTGCGGGCCGCGTTAGGCAGCGCCTCGGCGATCACTTCGGCCTTACCA
>Ga0210401_10006768_pt1 | contig 11588 bp, 10 predicted proteins | sample IncBWH32MmetaG_FD_150866 | JGI IMG/M metagenome (GOLD analysis project Ga0210401, IMG submission 150866) | Forest soil microbial communities from Barre Woods Harvard Forest LTER site, Petersham, Massachusetts, United States - Inc-BW-H-32-M | ecosystem: Environmental > Terrestrial > Soil >... | reverse complement strand
GATCCTCGGCAACGATCTCCGCATTCACCGCTTCACACCCGCCACCGAACGGGCGCTGAACTTGATCCCATCTGATATTGGCCGGCCGATCCGTGACCTCAATTTGCGCATCCATGTTCCGAATTTAGAAAAGCTGCTGCAGGATGTGATCGAGACGCTGAGGGCGCGCGCAGTGGATGTCAATGATGAGGACGGCCGCCGCTATTCGTTGCGGATCCGCCCCTTTCGGACCGAAGACAATAGGATTGACGGCGTGGTGATGGTCTTCGTTGACCTCGAACCAGGTAAGATCCTGGATGATAGTACATTTGTAACCCACGGCGATTTGCGCGCGGTCCTCGGCCCGCACGCGTTAAGCGAACCATCCCTGACGGCCGGCTCGGCGCTCCTGCAAGCGCAGGAAGAGGAACGCCGGCGGCTTTCGCATGAGTTGCACGACGAACTCAACCAAAAGTTGGTCTTGCTCGAATTGAATCTTGAGACCATCGAAAAGAATGCCGAGAGGAAGTCGCCGGAGTTCTTCGAAGGACTCAAGTCGGTCCACAATGGAGTCTCCGAATTGTCGGAAGACCTGCGCCGCATCGCTTATCAGTTGCATCCGTCCATTTTGGACGACTTGGGCCTGATTCCGGCCTTGGAGGCCTATTGCAGTGAATTCAGCGCCCGCGAAAACATTCAGGTGCGCTTCTCGCACCGCGACGTTCCGGATAACCTGCCTTCAGCCATCGGCCTGTCGCTATATCGAGTTCTCCAGGAGAGTTTGCGCAATGTTGCCAAACATTCCAGCGCAAAACGCGCCACCGTGACGTTGACCTGCTCCCAGGCGGCCATTCAACTGACGATCCGCGACTTCGGAGTCGGCTTCGTTTTGGAAGATGTGGAGACCGGTTTGGGTATGATCGGAATGAAAGAGCGCATGGGTTACATCGGCGGCACTGTCGAGTGGAAGACCCAGCCCGGCCACGGCACTCAGGTGATGGCGACGGTCCCGCTTAAGGGTGCGGCCCCGAAAAAGGCAACGCCTACGGAGGCATCCTGAGGCGTCCTGGCAATAGTACCGCTTGCGGTTTCCCTCCGGGAAGCCCACAATAGAGGGGCAGTGGATACGGTAACCGGCAAACGCCCCCGGGTTCTCCTAGCCGACGACCATGCTCTCGTCTCGGCTGGAATTTCGAAGCTGCTCGAAAACGACTTCGATCTCATCGGAACTGTAGCCGACGGCCGGGCGCTGGTAGCCGCGGTGCGGGACCGCAATCCGGATGTTATCCTGCTCGACATCTCGATGCCAGTGCTCAATGGCTTGGAAGCAGCCCGCCAGATCCGCAAGGATTCGCCGCTCGCCAAGCTGATCTTCGTAACCGTGCACTCCGACACCCCTTACGTCATCGAGGCGTTCCGCGCCGGCGCTTCAGGTTACGTGCTCAAGCGGAGCGCGGCTTCGGAATTGTTGACCGCTGTCCACAAGGTCCTGGAAAATAACGTCTATCTCACGCCGCTGATCCATAGCGTCGCGGTGGAAGACTTCTTCAAAGCCCCCAGCGAGCAAGGTCCGCTACTTTCCAAGCGGCAGCGCGAAGTTCTGCAACTGGTCGCCGAAGGTCACTCGGCCAAAGAGATCGCCAGGACCCTGAAAATCTCATCCAAGACCGTGGAGTTCCACAAAGGCTTGATCATGAAGAAGCTGGATCTCCATTCGACCGCGGAACTTACCCGTTACGCCATCGAAAATGGCATCGCCGGGGCGTAGCGCATAAATTGTAGGGCTGCCCCCTGGTTAGTGGGGCAGGTCTCCGACCTGCCATCCGCTCACGCACTCTGCGACTTGCTCACCAGCGGCGCTTCCTGCGCCACTTGAATAGATTGGTTGTGAATCTTGCGCGCCAGGTTCTCAAAGCCCTCTTCGATGATCCGTGCGCATACCGCGTTATCGTTTGTGTCACCCAGCCGGGATTCAAGCAAGTCCGAAATCTCGGAAAGGTGACGGGCGACCATCGCCATTTGACGGTCTAGAATTACTAACTCATTCTGACTTAACGGAGAGTTCATACATCTACCGCGATTCGGCAGTCCTGAACTCCAGCTCCTAGATTAGGGTTGGCCGGCGCTCACGCTGATTGTCGGGCTGCTTTACTTTCATACCACTTTCCTCAGTCGAAATCAGCCTAGGATAATTACCGGTTCAGGACCGTTCCGAAAGACGATGCGAACAACGGCTGCGGCCGTGAAGATTCTGTGTCTCGTCGGCCACTTCCATTCCGCGCTTCACAAGTCTTACGAGCTCCCCGCCAACCCCCGTTATGAACTCCTCATAGTCGGACGGCTTGACGATATATGCGTCCGCGCCGAGCCGCTGCCCTGTGGTCTTGTCCATCGCAGCCACCGACGAAGTGATGATTGCCACCGGCACGTTCCCCAGAACCTCGTGATTTCGGACCGCCTTCAAAAGCTCAAAGCCGCTCACGCGCGGAAGATTGATATCCAGCAGAATCAAATCCGGAGCTTCCTGCATCGCAAGCAGAGCTTTGAGTGCCTCGTCCCCGCTGGCAAAATGCTTCATCGAGAACGCGATTCCCTGGTGCTTCAGCGCTTCTCTCACGAACAATACATCCCCCGCGTTGTCTTCCACGATGACAATACGAGATTCTCTCATGTAACCTCCCTAGTCGGCCCGGCAAATGGAGTATTACTCCGCCCGGCATCGGGATTCGCTCAATCTCGCCGCAAGTTCTTTAATAATCTTACACGTTTCAATCGCCCATGGCATTGTATTTCCCTGCCGGATTTCGATATAATAATGAAAACACTAGTCACTACGGCGTTCCCGGCAGCGGTCGAGCTTCGGGGCTGAACGTTTGCGAAATCTGCACGGTATCTTTGCCGCCGCGTTGGTGAGCCCGCTGTGAAAGTCTGGAGCGAGGCTGACAACTGGGGGATATATGCCGAAAGACACATCGCAGCCAAGTGTGGAACAACCAGCTTCGTCGCGGACTAAATCGTTCTTGGATCGTGCTCTCTTGACTTCACCGGATCCGTTGGCCAAGATTCTGGACCTCGCCGATGACGCTATCATCTCGGTTGATGATGAACAGCGCATCATCCTTTTCAATCAAGGCGCCGAAAAAATTTTCGGATACACCTATCAGGAGGTCATTGGGCAGCCTCTGGATGTGCTCCTGCCGGAAGCCTTGGCCTCGGTCCATCGGCACCATATCCAAAATTTCGCCGGGGCGCACGTAACCGCTCGCCGCATGGGTGAGCGCGGTGAAATCCGTGGCCGCCGCAAGGATGGCAACGAATTCCCCGCCGAAGCCTCCATCTCTAAAGTGGGCGCCAACGGTACCACCATGTTCACCGTTATCCTGCGCGACGTCACCCAGCGCGTCGCCGCCGAAGAGAAGATCAAGACCTCCCTGCGAGAGAAAGAAGCGCTGCTCAAAGAGATCCATCATCGCGTCAAGAATAATCTACAGGTAGTCTCCAGTCTGTTGGGCTTGCAGTCGCGCCTGGTGAACGACGAAGAGACGCGGAAAATGTTCCAGGAAAGCCAGAATCGGATTCACTCCATGGCGCTCCTGCATGAAAGCCTGTACCAGTCCAATAATCTCTCGCGGATTGATTTTCCCGACTACATCCGTCAACTTGCCTCGCATCTGTTTCATTCCTATGGAGTTCAGGCCGGACGCATTCATCTGCGCACTAATCTCGATGCGCTCTATCTCAACCTGGATGCCGCTGTTCCCTGCGGGCTTATTATCAATGAATTGGTCTCGAATTCGCTGAAATATGCGTTTCCAGATGGCCGCGAAGGCGAGGTCTGTATCGAGCTGCGCGAACATTCCGAGGGCTTGGCCCGGCTGGTGGTGGCGGACAACGGCATCGGCCTGCGAAGCGATATCGACTGGGCCACCGCCCGATCCCTGGGGCTGCGCTTGGTGCGCTCTCTGGCCGAGCAGTTAGGAGCTAAAATCGAGGTGAAGTCCAATAAGGGAACGGAAGTCCAGCTCATCTTCGCCGCTGCTGCCTGAGTTCCGGTCCACCAAAATAAGGTGCCCCATCAATAAGATGCCCGCACGAATTATGATCGTCGAAGACGAACGCATTACGGCTGAAGATCTGCACGATATTCTCACCGAATTGGGCTATACCGTATCCGCATCGGTCTCGACTGGCGCCGACGCCATCGCCAAAGCCGCGGAAACCAAGCCTGATCTGGCCCTGATGGACATCCGCATTAAGGGCGACATGGACGGTACCGAAACCGCCCAAATCCTGCGCAATCGATTCAACATACCGGTGGTCTACCTCACCGCCCACGCCGACACCGCGACGCTTTCGCGCGCCAAGCTCGCCCTTCCGCTCGGTTACATTACCAAGCCGTTTCAGGAAGCCGAGCTGCACGCCAGTATCGAGATGGCGTTGCACAAGCACCAGCAGGAGCTGAAATCGCGGGAGCAGGAAGAATTGCTTGCATCCACGCTCGAAGCCATCGCCGATGGAGTAATCGCCGTCGATCGCAGCGAAAATATCACGCTGTTCAATCCATCCGCCGAAGCCTGGACGGGCACCAGTTCACAGGACGCGATCGGCAAACCGTTTCGTCAGGTAGTCCCGTTGGTCGACAGCGAAACGGGCGACGAAGTGGACGCCCCGCTGTGGCGCGTGCTGGCGGAGGGCGCCGTGGAAGAGCTGGCTGAGGGAATGCTCCTGGTGGATCGCAAAGGCGAAAAAAGGGCCATCGCCAGCAGCATCGCTCCCACGCGGGACCATCGGGGCGACGTCTCGGGAGCCGTGATCGTCTTCGGACGGCCGGGAAAGAATGGAGGTACGCGGGCCCTGCCCGATTCCGCGCCTCGCGACCAAGATGAAGTCAGCATGGGCGGCTTCAAGATGGTGGCTGCCTCGCCGGCCATGAAACAGGTCCTGCGATTCGCCCGTCGCGTCGCCGAGAGCGAAGTTTCCACCATCCTGCTGGAAGGTGAGAGCGGCACCGGCAAGGATGTCTTCGCCCAGTTCATCCATCACGTCGGACACCACCGCGAAGGACCCTTCGTTCCGCTCAACTGCGCCGCCATTCCCGAGACACTGCTCGAAAGCGAGCTGTTCGGTTACGAGAAGGGCGCATTTACCGACGCGCGCGCTCCTAAGGCAGGTATTTTCGAAATCGCCACCGGCGGCACCATTTTTCTGGACGAAATCGGCGAGATGCCTATCGTGATCCAGGCCAAACTTCTGCGGGCCCTCGAGGAGCAGAACTTCCGGCGGCTGGGTGGCGTTCGCGACATTCAGGTAGACCTGCGCGTGATTGCGGCCACCAATCGGAAGCTCACCGATGCCATCGAACAAGGTAAGTTTCGCCTCGATCTCTACTACCGCTTGAACGTGATCCAGGTGGTGCTTCCTCCCCTCCGCGAGCGCCGGGAAGACATTCTTCCGCTGGCCGAGAATTTTATCCGCCACTACAACGTCAAATTCAAGCGCAGTATCCAGGGCGTCTCGCATGGAGCCGCCGCTGCCTTGCTGACCCACAATTGGCCCGGCAATGTGCGCGAGCTGCGCAATGTCATCGAGCGTGCCATGGTGCTGGAGGAATCCGAGTGGATCCAGATGTCCAGCCTCCAGATCGCGCGCGACGAAGGCCAGCCTGCTGTGCGCGAACTGGCCGTTCAACCGGGCGATTCACCGTCGGATTTGAGCCTGGAGGAAGCCGAAAAGAGCCTGCTCCGCAAGGCCCTCGAAAAAGCCGGCGGCAATCAAACCCGCGCCGCCGTTATGCTGGGGATCACTCGCGATACGCTGCGCTACAAAATGAAAAAATTCGATCTGCACTAGTCGTAATGCGCAGCCGATCGGGCGGCATCCGCCACCGCTCTTTTGCCTGCCCTTTCCAGTCCCTTGGCGGATGCGCGGTACAACTCCTCTCCAAACTGAATCGAATCCTTCCAGAATTCGATAAGTCCGTTTTGCAACAACTCGCGTACGTCTTCAATTTGTGCGGCGATGTCAGGGCACGTGCCTCGATGAAACCACAAGGGCTCCGCGAGGTTCGTTATCTTACCTCGGATCGCACCGTCTTCTCGGACCAGGCGTGTAAGCAGGTCACGCGCGGAGAAACTTAAATTATCGCTCATCGGGATGTCCCCTTTCTCCAATAGAAAAGACCGTGAATTAACGTAAATTAAAGACGTTTCTTGGCGCGGCCTATCAAGCATATCAAGAGCAGGGCCGGTGGAAAACACCCTGGTAGTCTCCCTAGTGTTGGTGTAGACTTGGGTTAGCCGCTCAAAAGGCAAATCGAAGTCCTCGTCGTACAAAGCAATCCCTCTGACACCCTCCTCACCGTGGAAGCTTTCCATGCCGCCGGGGTTGATAACTGGTCTCAGTTGCGTCACGGAAGGAGAAGATGCCCTCAGCTATGTAGCTCGGAAGGCAAGTACGCTCGCGCCCCCGTCCCGGACGTCATCTTTTTGGACTTGTCACAGCCCAGAGTTCTGTCTAGGAGGTCTTGAAGGTTATTAAATCCGCCCCGGAGTTGATAAATATCCCGATCGTGGTTGTCCCCAGCCCCGGCAGAAGGCCGAGCAAAAGAAGGCCAACCAAGCCGTCTAACGGCTCCGTTCACATCCGCCCATTTGCATCGCGCCCCGATTTGAGCCTATACTGATTCTTCAACCCGCCCACTCGAAAGAGTGGGTTTTCTATTTTAGGAGTCTGGCCATGATCATCTCAATGAAGCTCCACTCCACCAAGCGGGAGATCGAGCAGGTGTGCGAGCGCATTCGCGAATTCGGCTATAAGATCCACGCCATTGAAGGCGAAGAGCGCGTGGTCATCGGAGCCGTCGGAATGGGCGACGTAACCGCCTGTCTTGAGTCGGTGGAAGCCATGCCGCAGGTCGAAAAGGCGGTACGCATCTCGGCGCCCTATAAATTCGTCAGCAAGGAGTTCCGCACTGAACGCACGCGCATCCGCGTGAACGGCTGCGAGATCGGCGGCGACGAGTTCATCGTCATGGCGGGACCCTGCTCGGTCGAATCGGAAAAACAGATCATGCAGGCCGCCGAAGGAGTGGCCGCCATGGGAGCCAAGCTTCTGCGGGGTGGAGCATTCAAGCCGCGCACCTCCCCGTACGATTTCCAGGGCCTCGAATCCGAGGGACTGAAGCTGCTGGCCAAAGCCCGCGACGCTACCGGACTGGGAATCATCACCGAGGTCATGAGCGACCGCGATGTCGACCTGGTGGCCGAGTACGCGGACGTCATGCAAATCGGAGCGCGCAATATGCAAAACTTCGCGTTACTAAAAACGCTGGGCAAGTGCGGCCGCCCGGTCCTGTTGAAACGCGGCATGAGCTCCACTCTAAGAGAGCTGCTGATGTCCGCTGAATACGTCGTGGCGCACGGCAATCCCAACGTCATCCTGTGCGAGCGCGGAATCCGCACCTTTGAAACGGCCACCCGCAACACCTGCGACATCACCGCCGTCGCGGCCCTCAACGAGCTTACGCACCTGCCGGTAGTTCTTGACCCCAGCCACGCCACCGGTAAGCGCAGCCTGGTTCCTGCGCTTTCGCGCGCCGCCGTCGCCATCGGCTCCGATGGTCTGCTGGTGGAAGTGCATCCGGCGCCCGAGAAGGCCATCAGCGATGGCGCGCAATCGCTCGATCTCAACCAATTCCGGAAAATGATGCTCGACTTGCAGCCCTATCTCGATCTTTGGAAAGCGGCGCGCGTGACAGAAGCCGCCGCCACGGTGTAACCTTCCGTTGTGAGGTTCCGTTTCCAGCCTTGGCAGCTCGCCGTCCTGCTGGCGATCCTGTGCGTCGCCTTTACCGGCGGGATCCATCTGTACCGGACTCGCGGCGGATCGAATCCAGCCGATCTGGTCGCGTACCTGCCGGTCGACAACGCCACCATTGTCTATATCGATGCGGAAGCCATCCGGCGCTCCGGCATTCTAAACATGATCGCCGGTTCGAAGGCGGCCGAAGAGCTCGAGTACCAACAGTTCGTGGATCAAACCATGTTCGACTATCGCTCGGACCTGGACGCTGTAGCGGCGGCCTTTAAAGATGGACAGGTGTATCTGGTGGCGCGCGGGAATTTTCACTGGAAGAACTTGATGGATTACGCTATCCGGCAGGGTGGCTCGTGCCACAACAGCTTCTGCATCGCTCCCAGCAGCCGGCCCAGCCGCCACGTTTCTTTTTATCCGTTGAAGCCGAATCTCATGGCGCTGGCTATCAGCGCCGACGACTTGGCAGCTTATACAATTGTGCGCAAGCCCGGCAAACTCGCCCTGGTCCCTCCCAACCAGCCTCTCTGGATGCTCGTACCCGCTGTGGCGCTGAAGAACGCCGATGCACTGCCTGCCGGCACGAAGCCGTACGCAGCGGCGCTGCAGAACGCCGAGCAAATTCTCTTCACCGTCGGTCCCGATTCCGGCCATCTCCAGGTCGCGCTGCAGGTGACCTGCCATGATGTCCCCACCGCGGCAAAACTGTTGGTGGATTTCCAGGACGCCACTAACACGCTCCAGAACTTCGTCGCCCACGAGCATCAGCAGCCTAATCCCGCCGAGTTGCGCGGCGTCCTGGTGGCGGGAAAGTTTCATCGCGACGACCGGCGCGTCTACGGAGAGTGGCCCATTCCGCGCGCTCTTGTGGATTCACTCACCGGCGAAGCCTACTGATGCTTGCGCTAATGCGTGTCAGAATCAAGGTATGGCCGCTTCATCGGATCTCGTAACGGTTTATCGCTCCATGGATGCCACCGCCAAAGAAGATTGTGAGAGCATCGTGGAAATGCTCAGCGACGAAGGTCTCTCAGCCGCCATGGTGGATGACTCCGCACCCGGTGTGCCGGAGGGGGCCTATGAAGTGCGGGTGCCTGCCCGCGATGCTGCGGGAGCCGCGAAGCTGATCGACGAGAATCCCCTGCCGGACGAAGTGGAAGAGGTCGACGATTCTTCCAATCTTGACCTGGAGACTATATTCCACATTGAAGGCAGCAGCATGACAGGCGAACTGCAGGCGATGTCCATCAAGAACCTGCTGGAATCGAATGGAATCGCCGCCGTGCTGGTGGGAGATTCAGTGCTCCCCAACTTTCCCTTCGAAGTGAAAGTCGCGCGCGAACAGGCTGCACGCGCCCGCAAATTGATCGAAGACCTGGAAAGCGAAGCCGAGTCCGAAAAGCAACCGCGCGGCTGATTATCTTGCCTGCGCGACCGCGCCCTTACGGCCCTGGCGCGCGATCACTTCATGCGCCTTATCCAATAAAGCTTTCGAAGACGGCAGGGAGTCAAGCGCCTTGCGCACTTCCGGATCGGTCTGGAAACCCAGCCGATCGGACTCTTCGCGGCTGAAAGCCGTGGTAAACAGCTCAACCCGCAAGCGATTCTGTATCCACGAACGATCGCGCTCAAAGTCCTCCGGAGTAAACTCGATGCCGCGGCGTTTAATGAAGAAGCTGAAGTCTTCCATCACCTGATCGTTTGGCTTCCAATCCTTGGCCAGATGCTCGTTGTGCGTGGCGAAGAACTCGGGTGCATAGAAGAAGAACGCCAGCCGGTTCTCCAGCTGCGCTTCCAGATGAGTCGCCTTGGGAGTCTCGTATTTTTCATCCGGCGCGATTCCGTCTCCGCCGAATACGACTCGCCCGCTGTCGGTCTTCCTCATATCCTTGAGATTATTCTGTCCCTCGTTGCGGCTGAGGTATTCATACAGACCTTGATGGGAATAATCGCGCTGGATCAAACGCCCGCTCGGTGTGTAGTATTTCGCGATGGTCAACAGCAGCGCGCTGTTTCCATACAGCGGAAAGGGAGCCTGCACCAGACCCTTGCCGAAGGTGCTCTCGCCGAAGATCCACGCGCGGTCGTGATCCTGCAGAGCGCCGGACAAAATCTCAGCCGCTGACGCCGTGCCGCGGTTCACCAGCACTACAATCGGATACTCGCGTCCGCGCTCGCCCTTCTTGGCGACAAACTTGGTCTCGGCCGACGCGCGCCCGCGGTGCGAAACGATCAATTGGCCCTTGCGCAGGAACCGATCGGCTACATTGACCGCCTCTTGCACCAGCCCGCCGGGATTGTCGCGCAGATCCAGAATCATGCCGTCGATTGCGTTCTCGGGAAAATGAGCCAGTGCCTGATCCACTTCATGGCTGGTGGTTTCATTGAAGGCCTCGATGCGCATGTATGCGATTCCGGGCCGCATCCAAAACGCATAATTCACGGTGCCCCGCGGGACGTTGTCGCGAACAACCGAGAAATGCAGCTGCTCAGGTGTACCCAAGCGCCGCACCGTGATCGTGACAGGAGTTCCCTTCGGTCCCTTCAACATGCCCGAAACTTCCGTGACGGTGGCGTGCTCGGTGTTGTTATCGTTCACTGACGTGATTGCGTCGCCGGGCCGCAGTCCCGCTCGAAAAGCCGGTGAACCTTCGAACGGATACATCACCACCACCTTGCCCTCCGGCGCGCCGACATACATGCCGACCCCGTAATAGTGGCCCGATTGTCCCTCGCGCAGCAGCGCATAAGCTTTCGGGTCGAAGAAATTCGAATGCGGATCCAGCGTGCGCAGCATGCCCGGAATAGCGCCTTTGAATACCACCTGATCGGCGTCTACCCGGTCGGCGAAGTTGGACTCGACCGCTTCGTAAATTTGCGTGAATTTCTTGATCCCGGCGTTAACGTCGGCCTCAGATTGGGCAAGAAGTGGACGAATGGGAGCGCATGCCAAAGCAAGTATGGCGACGCGCAGCCGCCAGCGCGAAATGGGCATTTCCTTTAGAACCTCAGGTCTCTCTATAGTATCAATACTAAAGGAACTTGTCCCGTCCTTTTTCGCATACAATTCCTTACGGAACTGCGCTCGAGTACTGGTACGTTAGATCGGATGCCGCTCGTGGAACGAAAGTTTCCACCGCAACTTTGTGACCGTCCGTTCGAATGGTTGTCAATCCCTTCAAGTCCGTCCGCAGGACCGTGGCATGATGCGTCGCGAGGCGTTCCAGCACCTTCGGGTGGGGGTGACGAAACGAGTTTTCAAATCCATCCGAAATCAATGCAAAAGTAGGCGAAACAGCGTCCAAAAACTGCCCTATGCTGGATGTATTGCTGCCGTGGTGAGCCACTTTGAGGATGTCGGCCTGTAATGGCTCGCCGGACGCGAGTGCCTGGATTTCCATGGGCTTTTCCATGTCGCCGGTCAATAGGATAGATCGCTGGCCATAGCTGATTCGCATCCCGAGCGAATCGTTGTTGGTCGGACTGTCCCCGGGAACATAGCTGGGTGGAGGCGAGATGATCTCGACCTGCGTACCCCCAAAATCGAAGCTCCGGCCGCTACGCATTGCAATGATCGAAACCTTTTGTAACCGGGCTTTTCTTTCTACTGTCGTCCAGGCTGCGCTTGGCGCAGTCGCTCCGATCCACAGCTCGGCAGGATGAAAGTTTTCAATCACCGCAGGCAGCCCCTGAGCGTGGTCATCGTGGGCATGAGTCATCACTACCACGTCGATCTTACGGATCGACCGATGCCATAGGTACGGTGAGACCACATCCTCGCCGATGTCGATCCGCGT
>Ga0210401_10006767_pt1 | contig 11588 bp, 12 predicted proteins | sample IncBWH32MmetaG_FD_150866 | JGI IMG/M metagenome (GOLD analysis project Ga0210401, IMG submission 150866) | Forest soil microbial communities from Barre Woods Harvard Forest LTER site, Petersham, Massachusetts, United States - Inc-BW-H-32-M | ecosystem: Environmental > Terrestrial > Soil >... | reverse complement strand
TCTGGCGGCAATTTTCTTGGGGTCTTTTTCCAGAGTCATCGTATTACAATAATCCGATGAGTATGACTTGGAATGGGTTGCCTTCAAGTGAAAAAATGGGGTGGTCAATCTTCGCCAGGCCACGGCGCGGCACACGAGCGAGAATAATGTAATTGAAAAAGCAAGGTTTTCAGGGGATTCTATTGGGGATGACAGATTCAGTTTCGAAGCAGGCATCGGTGGTTCAGGCTGAAGTTCCCGCACAGCGTTATTTTTCCCTGATAAAGTTTATTACCATTAAATTCGCGGCGATGACGGCGCTGACGATTGGGTTGGCTCTCCTTCAGGGTTGGGCTGCGCCGCGGTTTTACAAGCCGGACCGAACCGCCGATTTTAATATGGGCCTTCTCGAGGGAGCCCTAATGCCGGCGGCGCTGCCGGGTTTGCTCGCGGGCCATGATTTGCCGATTTATGCGCCGAATAATTCCGGGCGCGGTTACAACATCGGCTATATTTTGGGGATCAATACGTGTGGGACGCTTTTCTTTGGGATCGCGTTTTGGAGGCCGAGGGGAGTAAAACTAAAATGGTGAACATGGAACACGGACAGGCACGGACGAACAAGGATTTTCTTCAATACGGCCAATCTGCGTAAATCTCCATGACTTTTAACGGGCCGCCGCCCCAATAGCGGTTTGGCGCGAAGGTGAACTGGCACAATTGCTTGTCATAAATCAACTTTACGGGATGTTCGGGAATATTTGGGTCGTAAGCGTCAAATTCAATCGCGTCAGCCGATTCGTTGAATCCGAACAATGTGATTCCATGGTTAATGGTAATGCGCGGGAATTTGAACAAATGGACAAGGGTAAGCCCGCGTTTGGGCAGGGACGCTTTGAGTTTTTTTTCCATCCACTCCCGATACCACACCGGCATGGGAAAAATCATGCGCCAATGACTTCGTAAAAAATAGGATTCCCAGGGCGCACCGCAAAGTGCTTTGAGCAGGGGTTCATGAGCGCGGCTAAATGCGCGCAGGCCATCAAAACCCGGGATGACAATTCGTTCTGTTTCGAGACAGCGCCGGCGGACGTCGCGCCGGACGATTTGGCGGATGAGGTTCCGGTAAGTCTCGACGTTAGCCGCTGGCAAATCAGGATCGAACCGTGCGTGATCAAAGAATTGGCGCGTGGCACGTACCATGACGAAACAACGATGATAATACGTGGGCGGCGGATCAGAGTTGCAAACGGACATTGCCCCGGTGACCGGATCGAAATGGTATTTCCAAACCAGTTCATGTGGATAGGCAAAGGTATCGCGCTCGAACTGGAAGACTCGAACCGAATTGGCGGTTGTCCCGGTCATCTTTGGCTTGAGCCGATTCCATTTCCGCTCAGCGATAATTCCGCCGACAACACTTTGGCATCTTCAACAAACGCGGAAACGCGCGCCTGAATCAACGAGTCCAATTGGCCGGTGATGGCGGCTTCGATGCGGAGCGTTTGGCCGGGACGCACTGCGTCAAAGATTTTGACGGCGCGCAAGGCGGCGAGCTTGAGCTTTGGCCAGCGCGGATTGGCCGGGTCTTCCTGGGCTACCATGCCGGCTACTTGGGCGGCGGCTTCCATCAAAAGCACGCCCGGCAAAATCGGTTCGCCGGGCATGTGGCCGCGCAAATAATATTCGTCCCCCCGGACATGATATTCGCCAACGCCTTCCTTGCCGGGTACCAGGCTGATCATGCGGTCCACAAAGCGAAACTCCGGGCCGTGAGGAAGAGATTTCATGGCCAACTCCAGGATTTCGGGTGAGGCACTTGCGGGTTTGCTCATCGGTTCATCGGTTCAGCCACGGTGTAATCCGGTGGTACGTTGGTGGCAAACAATTTCGGGTCCATGTCCTGATTGAACACAACGTCGGAAAAATCGTTCCGCAAAGTCGAACCATCGGAAAAGTTCATCTGGGATTCGGCGATGACATAGTCGTTTGTGTGAAAACCCATAATGACGGAGTTGATAAATTGATGGGCAGACTGGCTTTTGGGTTGAAGGGTCATTTGCAGGTCCGAATTGGTGACGGCGGCTGACAAAAGCTGAAAATGTTCCTCAAGCGCCGCGCGGCTGCGGGGAATGCTCACGTCCAGCAAAGCCATCGCGTCCTTGATTGGGCCGGGTGGAATTTTGTCGAGCGCGTAGATTTCGGCGTGTTTCAAGCGCGGATAAAGAATGAGGAGTTCATCCGGGTTTCGGATGACAATGGTTTGCGGCGGGCGGCCGAGTTCCCATCGGAATTTACCCGGCTCAACCCAAACTTTACCCGTGGATTTGAGAGGTTGCGAAAGCGTCATGAGCGAACGTGTTTCAACAAAATTGGCGGACCACGTTTGCATGTTCGTCTGGGCGGCGAACCATTTGTTGAATTGGGCTTCGTAGTTGTCGGCGCGGGTGGTGAGTGCGATTAGGAAGAGGAGGAGGCAGAGGACGAATAGTAGTATTCGTCGTTTTTGAGAATGACGATGACGATGACGATGAGAATGATTGATCAGAGACCTAAAAATCGAGGACGAGGACGACGACGAGGACGAGAGCGATTTGTTCAGGCCTCCTTTGGCCAGATAGGCGTAAATTGATACCATTGCTCTATATTATTGCTTATTTCGGGCTCAAACGCACGCAGGATTTGCTGAGTGAGTTCGGTTCGCGCGTCGCGGCTGCCCAGCGATCGTCGGTCGTAAACAAACTCGGGCAGCACTTTTACGGCAAAGCCTTCGCGGTGGCGGGTGATCGTGACGCCAATGAGGGCGCAGCCGGATGCGCGTGCCAGTTCGGCGGCCGCGGGTGACGCGATAAATGGCCGCCCAAAAAATTGCACGGGAACGCCGGCGCCGCGTTCGGGAGGCCGGTCCAGGGACAATGCCAAATCGGCGCCGGCCTGGAGACGTTTAATGACTTCAACGAAGGCAAAATCGTCTTCGCCAATAATCAATGTGTCCACGCCATAGCGGGCGCGGGCGGCGTTGCGCAATTCCGTGAGGCCGTCGTCCGGTTCGGCCAGCGATAGAATGGTGAGGGGAATGCCGAGTTGTTTGAGCAACAAACCTCCGTGCTCCCAATTGCCGAGATGCAACGTAATAAAAAGAGCGCCGCGCCCGCGGCGCCGGGCCGCGTGAATGATTTCCAGTTCGCTGTTGTTGGTCAGCCAATCTGTCACATTGTAGCCGGTTTCAACCCGCCATAGGTCAATGAGTTTGGCGGCGAAATCCCTGTGCGCGGCCCGCGCGGCTTTTGTCGCCGCCGAATAATCGCCATTAAGGACGGGCAAAAAATTTTGAAGAACGATTTGGACGCGAGCAGGCTGGAATTTCAAATAAAATCCGGCGCCCGCGCGCGCAATTGTTTTTAACAAGCCGGGTGGAAACGTTCGCGCAGCCATGAGACCGAGGCGCCAGAAACCGCCGCGATAAAACGCGGGCATGGTGTGTGCGTTTTTGCGAGCCGGTTCAGGCATGATTTTTTCTTTTTTCCTGAGACCGCCTGACCAGCAGCCACCATGCTGGCAGCAAAAATACCGAAATGAGCATGTTCGCCCCAATGCCGACGGCGCAGACGCGTCCCAGGCTGGCCATGCCGGGGTTGCTCGACATGCCCAGCGAAGCGAAGCCCGTCACCGCGGTTGCACCGCAAAGCATCAATGCCCGTCCCACAGAATGCCGGACGGCGCGCAGGTCTCCGCCATGCCGGCGCAAGGCCAATTGGATGAAGATTGTGTAGTCCACGCCGGTGCCCAATATGAGCGGCAGGGCCATGAGGTTCATCAGATTCCATTTCCAGCCGGTGAGCGACATCGTGGCCAGCAAAATCAGCCCGCTTATGCACAATGCCGCCGCGCCCAGCAGGATTTCCGTCGGGCGGCCGAAAGCAAACCAAAGGGAAGCTAATACCAGGATGACCATGGGCGTGACCAGGCGCCACATTTTTGACTCGACGCGCTTGAGTGTGGTGCTTCCGAGCAAATCCCAACTCGATAGCAGGGCGCCTTCCCGGGACAAGCGATGTGATAATTCCGCCACATCCGCCACCTTTGGTGGATGTGGCGCGGGATAGACGAGTCCCACTACGAGAATTTGATTCGTGGATTGCGTGATAAAGCGGCTGAGCAGCCATTGGCTGAGATAGTTTGTAGGCCAAACAGTTGTTGAACTTGCGCCGTCGCGTTGCCATTCACGGACGACTTCTCCGGCCAGCAGCGTCGCATTCGTTCTGAAACCCGCACTCAACGCTGCGCTTTCGAGGTCCGGGCCCTTGCGTCCAAGCGATGCGGCTATTTGGCGATTGGCCTGCTGAAACTCCGGGCGCGGCCAAAAAGTAACCGGCAACAAAAATTGTCCGACGAACTGATTTGAGCGCGCCTCATCCAAGAACGCCTCCGCTTTGACAAGGCGATCATAGACTTCTGTTTCGTCCTGGCCGGAAACGATCAGCCAATATGGCTGCGGCGGCAGCCCAAGCTCTATGGTCATTTTATCGAGGGCCTCTTGTGCCGGACTATGTTGCGGATGCAACGCGTCCGCCGTGCGATCCAGGCCGGGAATGCGGAGGCATAGAATTGCAATTGCTGTGAAAACAACCAATGCGGTCAAGAGCAGGGCAGGGCCGCTGGAAAAAGTCGGCACCGTTCCAGTCACAGGCGGCTCATGCGGCGCAACGAAGTAATGCCATAAATGGAATTTTGGCTGGTTGGGTCGTAGCGCGCGCCGGTCCCGGAAAAGCGGAGGAAGATAAATCATGACCATGACCCAGGCCGAGAGCCCGATGCCGATGGCTACGAGGGTGCCGAGTTGGCCGAGTCCGGGTAAACCGCCCAGGTTCAGGACCAGGAATGCGCTCATGGTGGTGATGGCCGCCCAGAGGATGCTGGGTGCAATGGCGCGGCGAATTTCCTGGACCGTCATTTGCGGGTGCGCGAGAGCTTCCTGGTAATGCACCACCGCGTAATCCACGGCAAGGCCGAGCAGGACCGCTGCGAAGCCCATGCTGACCAGATTGATGGAACCCAACAACAGTCCGCCCAGCGCCAGAGTGGCGATCAGAATGAGCATCAATAGCGCCAGCAGCCACAACATGGGACGCCAGCGTCGGTGCATGAGATAAAACAAAATCGCGATGATGGTCGATGTGGCGCCGACGGAATGGCTCATGTCGTGTTGCATGCTCGTGGCGATTTCAACGACGAACACGGGACGGCCGGTGAATTGCAACGCGGTGCTTTTCCAGGAATTGTCAGACGTCGCAGTGCCTGCAATCCCATGAATTGTATTCAACCAGGTTTCGCACTCACGATAGCCCGACAAATCAACTGCGGATTCTACGTAGAGGACGCGGAATTTGCCGTCGGCGGAGGCGAACATCTGCTGGTTTTGGCCGTTGGAGAAATTGGCGACATTCGATATGGCCGGGAGGGACATCAAATCGTAGGGATCATATTGTAGCCGGCCCAAATCCATGGGGGACATCGAGGTGGCGAGGGCTTCTTTGGTCTGCTCTAAAACGTTGGTCAGATTTCCGGGCGCCAGGCGGTCTTTCAATTGCGCAAACGAATCCGGCGGCTGGTTGAACCAGAGCCAGCCGAGCAATTCGCCCAGTTGCTCCGGATGTTCCATCCAGGGCGGTTGCCAGGTGACTTCGCGGACGAGATTGGTGTGTTCGCGCAATGTGGCGGCCAATTTTTCGGCGAGGCTGAGAGCCTGGTTGGCATCCGGCGCGCGGAGGGTGACGATCAGTTCACCCGCTTTGGTGAAGTGGCGTTCATAGAGTTTGAGCCCCTGCACGGACGGTTCTTCGGACGGTAGTAAATCGAGCACGTCAGCGTCAAATCGCAGCCGCCAGAACCCGAGGGCGACAGCGACGAGAAGAAATATCCACCACCAGCGTTTGAGGAAGGCCCTCACGATGAAAGAAAGCCCTCCAAAATTTCTCCCGTCCTAATGTTCTCAAGATGCCAATTGCCATCCGGCTTCTGCTCGAATTGGAGCGGTTTGGGAAGGGGTTTTCCTGCGAGGGCGTCGGCCAGATAAAGCCAGATCGTACGGGCCGGCGCCGGTTGGCGGCCGGACCATTCCTGATGATTTTGCGGAAAACGAAGGAGCCAACGTTTGGGAGTAGTCTGCGCTGTAACGATGGTCAATGGAGTTTTGTCGAATTGCACGAAGGCACTGCCGTTGTTGGTTGCAAACAAAAGATCTCCGCCGAATTGCGGTGCGCCGGAGCGGGGTGTCCATAGCGCCTGGCCTTGTTGAACATGCCAGTCGGGCCCGGACATCGTAAATAGGTTTTGAGGAGGGGGTATGGTGGCGCAGCCGCAAAACAGGGTAGTAAATGCGGAAAAGAGTGTGAACCACAGGATGCCGCGTTTTGACCTCATATTCTTGAGTTATTCTTGCGCAAGATTGATGTCTGGTCAACGGGATTGCAGATTGGAGATTGCAGATTGGTCCCGGGGCGTGCATGAGCAAGCGAAATAGGCAGGTTGCCGGTGGTAGGGACGCCGCGCTGCGGCGTCAGCGCCGCATTTAGCGGCGCAACGAGCGTGATAGGACGTCCAACGGCGCACTATTCCGCGATCTACGCGCGGTGACGCCGCAGCGCGGCGTCCCTACCTGGAGGGTGCCTTGAACCAGCACCGTGCTGTTCAATAATGAACTTTGACTTTGGCCGAAATTGGTTTGATTATTGAACATGAAATTACTCAAGGAGATCGTTTGTCTTGGTATCAGCTTCATCTCATTTGCCGTCCGTCCCATTCACGCAGCGGAATCGGATATCTTTTTTCCAATTATGCCATGGAATGAGATTCCGGATGACGCGGCAATCATTGGCAAAATCAAAGACTGCGGATTTACGATCGCCGGTTTTGTTTCTCCTGAGGCCCTGGAGACATGTCATAAAGTGGGCATCAAGGGTATCGTCTATGATCCCCGCATTTACCAAAATGACTGGACCAAGCTGGACGCGGCGACGGCGCGGGAAAAAGCGCTTCCCGCCATTGTTGCCGTTCGCAAAAATCCGGCGCTTTATGGATATTTCCTGTGCGATGAACCAGGGGCCGGCGCGTTTCCTGGGCTTGCCATCATGACCGGCCTGGTGCGTGAGGCGGCTCCGCGAACGCCGGCCTATGTAAATCTTTTTCCGAATTACGCTGGACCCGGTCAACTGGGCACCGACACATATGAGAAGTATGTTGATGATTTTGCGACCACGGTTCGTCCTGCTCAGTTGTGTTATGACCATTATGCCCTGATGGATGACGGCACATTGCGTGACAGCTATTGGGCCAACCTGGCGGAAATGCGGACTGCCGCCCAAAAATATAATGTGCCATTTTGGAACATCATTCTTTCGGTTGCCCATTTTCATTACCGAATACCCACCGCCGATGATTTCAGGTTTGAAGTGTACAGCAGCCTGGCCAGCGGCGCGCGCGGGATCGTCTATTACTCGTACTTTGCCTATCCGGTGGGAAACTATCGTGGCGCCGCGATTGATCAATTTGGCCATGCGACGCCGACGTGGGACAATATTCAAAACGTCAACCTGCAAATTCAAAATCTGGCGCCCACACTCCTGAATTTGACCTCAGACGCCGTGTACCATTTCGGGAAAATGCCACAAGGATGCCAGGGGCCGGACACGAATAGCCTGGTCGCAGCGATGGACGGCGATTTTGGTGTGGGTGATTTTACCCATGTTAACGGTACGCGCTACGTCATGATCGTGAACGAAGACCTTCGCAGGTCGGCTTCCTGTTCTCCCCAATTTCGCCATGCGCCTAAAAGGGTGAAATTGATATCGCCTTACTCCGGACAAGCAGAACCAATGGAAGGTGAACAAACCTGGCTGGCACCCGGCGGCGGTGTGCTGTTGGAGTTGTCGAATGATAAATGACCCCCCAAAGGTAATGCTGATCTTATTTAACGACGAAATTGCAACAGGAGGAAAAGGCGGGACTGCGAAAGTTTCGTTCCAAAAATTTCCGGGTATAGGAACGAAACGGCGGGAACGAAATTGGGAGGGATCGGGCAGGGTTTCAAAAAGGCTTGTCTTTATTGAGGAATATTGATGTTTCAAATTGCCGGGTGGCCGAAAAAGGGCAGGGAACGAAAGGCTTTTTTTGGGCTTCGTTCCCCTGGAGAAAGGGTGGACAAAATGGACTGAATCTCACAACAAAGGGACAACAACCTCCGAAAACCAGCAACATTTTCGACTGAATAACCCAAATTAAAGACTGACCCTCCAGAGCGTGAACTTGCCAGGGAATCCTTTCATTACCACATCGTCGTGCTTCTCCCAAACGAGATTTTTGTGCTTCGCTGCTCCGACGTTTTCCACATCTTCTTTTGCCCGGGAGCTCAGCCAAATTTCTGCGTTCCTGGTCACTTCGACCACTCTCGCAGCAAAGTTCACTGTGCCGCCAAACACGTCACTCGCTTCGACGTGCATCAAGCCGATGTGGATACCCGCGCGGATTTGCAACCTCGGATGGCCTGGATTCTTTTGCAATGCCATGGCATAATCCAACGCGGCGTCCACGCACTTGAACGCCACCATAAAGCTGTCGCCGATTGTCTTGATTTCGCGACCTCCGAACTGCGCAATTAATCGCCGACTTTGGGCAAAGTGTGCCCGCCTCACTTCGTTCATGGCCTCGTCCCGGATTTTTTGGCCCATCGCCGTCGAGCCGACCACATCGGTAATGACAATCGCCAGGGTGACCTGCTCGCCGCCGGCCCAATCCTGAAAATCGCTCGTGCTCGTCTCATCTTTGGCCGACACGTCGAGATCATCGAGATCCGGCTGCGGCTCAGCGGAGCGTCGGGGGAAACTGCCAAAGGAGAATTGGGTATCAAACATTGCCGCAATGGTCTCAATTTCTGGCGATATGTCAAGAAAATACTTTTAAGCCAATGGTTGAAGCTATGGAACTCAAACGGGGTGCCGTGTAGAAATTGGTGCGCCTGGGCGCGACAGGGATGCCGACAATGGGTATGAAGTCGGCGAGGTGTTAACATCGTTAACATCGGTTACATTATTGAATACCAAGTACTTAAAGGTTAACAAATCATTAACACATCGTTAACTGGATTATGCAAAGTATTGAAGCGCAGTGATTTAAATTTTAACATCTGGCGCGGCGAGGGCATGATTTTTCAGAACGGCAATGGCAATAGCAACGGTGTTGACGTGTGAAAGTCAACAATCCCGAAAGCTTTTGGTACTACATCTTTGATTATCAACGACTAAAGACGGACGTGAGGACCGCACCTTTTGGAGTTGAAAGAAACGCTAATATTGTCTACAATACGGTGTTTTTCAGAAACAGCGAACTCGAGTCGGTCACCAACAGCTATGAAACATATAGCCGCGATTCTCATTGGGGGCGGCACTTTCGTCGGCGCCACCCATTTATTCTCACAAACTGTATCGTATACCAACCAGGCGATTTCGGCGAAGATGGAGATTGCCGCGGCGAACCAGTCGCTGCCCGATGGGAGTGGGCTCGCGTCGGCTGAATACGATTTGCCTGCCAACGCCTCCGTCCTGACGATGACGAAGGTCGCCGGTACAATTACATTGAACAGCGGCGGCGGCTACAACGACCCGGATGGAGTGGTGGTGACCGGCGGCTACGGCTTGTCGTTGCCTGACGCTTCGTATGCCTCCGCTTACGGCGGTATCTCCGGAATCAAGCAGCCCGGAGCCGGTGCTCTGATCGGCGTGTTTGAGACGTCGTCCGCTCCTGTCGCTCCGCCACCGGCCACACTGGACTTCACGACCATCGGCAACAATTTTACCAGCTTCGCGCCGGCGCTCAATCAGCTCTTCTACATCGGCGATGGATTGACTGGCGACGGGTCGGGCGCCGTCCAACGATTCATCGTGCCCGCCGGCGCGACGCGGTTATATCTCGGCATTTCCGACGCGCCCGGTTTTGATGGCGCGCCCGGCGCCTATAACGACAATTCGGGAAATTTCACGGTTTCGTTTCAGGTCGCCGCGGTTGGCGAGCCCGTGTCCGACGATTTCACAAACAGCAACTATTACGCCGGCTGGAATTTCGTCGATCTCAACACCAGCTCCACAGCCACGCTCACGGGTACGAACCTGGATATCGAAGCGTCTCCGCTGAACGGTGGCAGCGACTTGTATAGCGGTTCGAACGATAAAGCACCGCGCCTGTTGCAAGCCATCGACCCAAACGCCGATTGGATCGTCGAAACCAAATTCTACTTTAATCCCCAGAACAACTACTCCGGCGCGGGCATCCTCATGGCCACCACCAATGGCGCATTCAGTGGGGACAACAACTTCGCCCGGATAGGCGAGCGGGCGTATTATCCCAACGCCAGCGGTTCGGTGATTGGCGTCAACGGATACGTGGCGTGGAGTTATGCCACCAGCTATCTTCGTATCCAGAAGACCGGCACGAATTATAACGGTTGGTACAGCGCCGACGGCACGAACTGGACTTACGGCGGACTCCGGACCGACAACAACGTTTATCCCTGGGTCGGGTTGTTCGTCATTCGCTATCCGTGGGACGGGTTGATGATCAATTCCTCGGCGCTATTCTACTATTTCCATGTGACGCCGCTTCCGATTTCGTTGGGGGTGCGATTGCAGGGAACGAATGCCGTGTTGTCATGGCCGGAAATGGCGGCGCATTTCAACCTGCTCGCCTCTTCCAATCTGCCCGCTACGCTTTGGACCATGAACACAAACAACCGCTCTATTGTTGGCAGCCAGTTATACGTCACAAACGGCGTTGGCGGAGGAAACGGTTTCTATCAACTGCGCTATCCGTGAGCAGTTTGAACCGCGGCCGCCATCCATGAGCATCAAAATGCTCGTCAAGGATTAGCTTATTTCTTTCGGAAAAAGACCGCATTTGTTCTTTCGTCTTTTATAAGACACATCGTATTTTCTTTGGCGAGTTCTTCCAAATATACGCCATCAAATTCCAAATTGGCATTGGTTAAATCCACTTCCACTTTCTGGCTGAGCGAATTTCTCAACGAATTTTGCCAGTCAGAGCCGTTACAGTTTATTGTCCTTGGAATCATGCTATACTCCTTTCTACAAACATAGCAACATCCACAAACAATTCAAGTTTATTTACCCATTAGAGATTCAATCCATCAATTCCCGCTCAATTTGTTCAAGCGTTTTGTTCTTGGTTTCAGGCAGAGTGAAGACGATGAAAATGAAGCCCAGGACGCAGATTGCGGCATAGAGTCCAAAAGTTCCCGCCGCACCAAATTTTGCATTCAATTTCGGGAAGCTGAACGTAAGAAGGAAACATGCCAGCCATAAGGCGGCGACAGAAACCGCCATTGCGGCACCGCGGATGCGGTTTGGAAAGATTTCCGAGATGACGACCCAGACCACCGGCGCGAGGGACATCGAATAGCATGCGATGGCCGCGAGCACGAGCAGCAGCATCGGCAACCCCTGGACGTGCGCGTGATAACACAATGCAAGCACCGTATAAATGACCGCCAGGCCCGCCGAGCCGAACAGCATCAGCGGGCGGCGCCCGGCGCGATCCACCAC
>Ga0210401_10006766_pt1 | contig 11590 bp, 13 predicted proteins | sample IncBWH32MmetaG_FD_150866 | JGI IMG/M metagenome (GOLD analysis project Ga0210401, IMG submission 150866) | Forest soil microbial communities from Barre Woods Harvard Forest LTER site, Petersham, Massachusetts, United States - Inc-BW-H-32-M | ecosystem: Environmental > Terrestrial > Soil >... | reverse complement strand
GGCGACGAAGTATTTCGCCTTCCCCATCCAGTCAACGTTAACGCCCTTGAATAATTCCATTCCGATACCTATCCACCTTTGTTTGACACCGGACCACCCAGGTAAGTTCCCGCCGCCGGTATCGCTAATCTTGTAATGGCCTTGCTGGCTTAAGTCCCGTCCCTGCAACAAGCAAAGAGCACCGCGCCCATGCAATGCTCGCTATCAACTGCTTCCGCGCATCGCCATCCCCAAAAACCGCACAGGCTAGATCTCCTGCGCGACCAGAGCAGTGATCAAACGCCCGATCAGTTGCACAATCCAATGCCCCTCAAATGCTAAGTTGCTCTTGGCGATCCATCCGCGAAAGGTGCCAATCGAAAATCGCGCGCGAAACAAAAATGGAGGTAAATACGTTCGCAAGCAATCCGATAATCAATGTAATTGCGAACCCTTGCACCGGCCCGGTCCCAAACAGAAGCAGGAACGCCGCCGAAACCAGCGTGGTCACGTGCGTGTCAATGATCGTCCGGAACGCATTATGAAAGCCCGAATCGACAGCCGTCGCCGGAGCCTTCCCGTTGCGCAATTCCTCGCGTATGCGTTCGAATACCAGCACGTTGGAATCAACGCCCATGCCGATCGTCAGCACCACGCCGGCAATCCCCGGCAGCGTTAGCACCGCCCCGGCAATCGCCATGAACGCCACCAGAATAATCAAATTCAGAATCAGGGCCACAACTGCATTGACACCACTCAGCCGGTAATAGATCACCAAAAATATCATCACCACGATCAGGCTGCCAATGGACGCCCGCACACCCGCGCGGATCGAATCCGCTCCCAGCGATGGTCCCACCGTGCGCTCTTCCAAATATTTAATTGAGGCGGGCAGCGCGCCGGCACGCAACACTAGCGCGAGGTCGTTCGCCGACTCTTCGGTGAAATTTCCTTCGATCACGCCGGAATCATCAATGCGGCTGTTAACCGTCGGCGCGCTGTACACCTGATGATCCAGCACAATCGCCATCCGCCCCTTGGGCGACAACTGCGATTGCGCTTCCGTGAAAGGACCAAACCGCGTAGCCGCGGCAGTGGAAAGCGAGAAGCGCACCTCATATTGCCCGGGGTTAGTTCCATTAGGAGCCGGGCTGGCAGCGCGCAGGTCTTGTCCCGTGACGATCGGCGCACGATCCAGAATGTAATAGACCGTCTGCGAGGGGAAACCGCTCTGCGCTTCCGATTTGCCGGGGACAATTACCGTTCCCGGTGGCAGCACGCCGCCCTTGGCGGCCAGCGCCGCAACCTCCGAGGGATACGTTTGATCGTCGGCCACGCGGTTCAGCGTGAGTTGTCCGCCCGCCTGAATCACGGCCCTGGCGCGGCTGGGATCGCCTTCACCGGGCAGCTGCACCAGAATTTCATTGTCGCTGCGGCCGGTGGTGGCAATGGTAGGTTCGGTCAAACCCAGCGCGTTGATGCGGCGCGTGATCGTTTCCACGGCCTGCACCATCGTCTCGCGGCGCAGATCAGCGATGACGGTAGGCCGCATCGTCAGCAGGTACCCGTTCACCACGCCCGCGGCCGGCGACATCGCCCAATCGCTGAATTGCGTCGTGATCAAATCGCGGAACGCGCCCGAAGTGTTCGTGTCAACGTTATCCACTTCAATATGCGTGTCGTCCACCCGCCGGATATCACCCACGATGACGTTTTTCTCGTGAACTTGCCGCGTCAGCTGATCCACGGCCTGGTCGCAACGCTGCCCGATCGCTTCATCCACCTGCACTTGCAAGACGAGGTGGCTGCCGCCCTTCAAATCCAGGCCCAGCTTGATGCGATCCGCCAGGTTAGCCTTCACCTGCGTCAGCGAAGTGGGAAACGTCGGCAATCCCAAAAGACCATACAAGCAAATCAAAATGACGATGAGTATGAGAATGAACTTCCATCTGATCTGGGAATTCATGCGGGCTGCCTAGCTCTCCTTCGATGGTTCTGCTTGCATTCCCGCGATCGCGCTGCGGGCTACTTTCATCTTCACTTGCTCGGCGATCCGCAGCTGCACCGTGTCGCCTTCAAGGCCGACAATCGTGCCATAGATTCCGCCGTTGGTGATGACTTTATCTCCGTTCTTCAAGGCCGCCAGCATTTCGTTCACTTTCTTCTGGCGCCGCTGCGCCGGCAGGATCATCAGAAAATAAAAAATTACCATGATCAGGATCAGCGGCAGGAACAGCGCGATCCCGCCCGGCTGCGCTTGCATCAGCAGGCCCAGAGCCAGGTTCGCTGAAGCCAAAATAGAAATGGTCACGATCAGTACGCCTTTCCCTCTTGCGCCGGGTATCCAGCTACCGAGGGCAATCCCTCGCACGCCGCAGAATCGGCTCAGCAGGGCAAATCCGCCAGGACGGACAACTTGCCGGGGACGGCAAGCCGGAAACTCGTTCGCCGAAGACGCTGCTCCGCCCTGCGACCGCGCCCAACACCTGCTTGGGTTTGTCTTATTTCAGACGAGCCTGAAGGTCAGAGCGGAACTTTTCGAGCTTCCCAAAACGGATAGCGTCGCGAATTTTGCCCATTATGTCAAGGTAAAAGTGGATGTTGTGGTGGGTGTTCAAAATTATCGCCAGGAATTCACCGCTCGTTGCTAGGTGCCGCAGATAAGCCCGCGAGTAGCGCCGGCACACCACACATTCACAAGTTTCGTCAATCGGCCGCGAATCGTTCGCGTACTTCGCGTTCTTGATCAGCATCCGCCCCTGTGAAGTGTACAGGCACCCGTGGCGCGCGCTCCTCGTCGGCAGCACGCAGTCCATCATGTCAATTCCCAGCGCCACGTAATCCGGAATTTGCTCCGGTTTGCCGACGCCCATCAGGTAACGCGGGCGCTCCGGAGGCAATCGCGAAGCTGCAACGCCCGCCATTTCGCAAGTGCTCGCGTGCGGCTCGCCCACAGCCAGTCCGCCAATCGCGTACCCCGGAAAATCCAGCGCCACCAGCGCGTCCGCGCTCTCACGTCGCAGCGCCGCATGAGTCCCGCCCTGCACGATCCCGAAAAGCATCTGCCGCATCGCGTCCCCGCGCCCCGCGAAATAATCTCGCGAGCGCCGCGCCCAATCGAGCGTACGCTTCGCTGCATCCCGCGCGCGCTGTTCCGGCGCGGGCGCTTCAATGCATTCATCGAGCATCATCACGATGTCCGCGCCCAGCGCGATTTCAATTTCCAGCGCCTTTTCCGGTGAAAGAAAATGTTCGGAGCCATCCAGATGCGAACGAAACGTCACGCCTTCGTCCGTCACTTTGCGCAATTCGCTGAGGCTGAAAACCTGGAAGCCGCCCGAATCTGTGAGAATCGCGCGCGGCCACGCCATGAATTCGTGCAGACCGCCCATCTGGCGAATCAATTCGTGTCCGGGACGCAAATAAAGATGGTAGGTATTTGAAAGCAGGATTTGTACGCCGAGGTCTTCCAGATCCCGTTGCGTCTGGCCCTTCACCGTCGCCGCCGTGCCCACCGGCATGAACGCCGGCGTATCAATCGCTCCGTGCGGAGTAGTCAGTTTTCCCAGGCGCGCGCCGCTAGGATCCGTAGCGAGCACCTCGAACTTGAATCCTTCGTACTGCGTCTCCATTCGAACGAGTGTATCAGGAGAAAGCAGCCGCCAGACCCACCTTCACGATAACGTAAATAAGCCAAACGCCCACCACCGTGCCTAGCGCTTTGCCGAACGAAATTTTCTTGGGGTCCGCGGCGCTGAATCCGATGGCCATCAGGATCATGTTCCAAAAAGCAAAAAGGTCGAATGCTGTAAACAGCGTCAGCATCCATTTCGGTGCATCATCCGCCAGAAATGCTCCGGCGTTCGACGCCACGAGATGCTCCAGATCCACCGTGGACGGGTCTTTCAGGAAAAGGATCAGTATCCCCAGCAGCCCGCCGATGATTCCCGGCACCCAGGAATACGACACGATCCCGAGCGACGGCACGAATCCGATTTTTGTTCCATGGATCAGATTGAACGCGAGCATCAGCACCGCCGCCACCACCACCGCGGCTATGAACAGTCCCAGCGTCACTCCGATGTAACCAAAGATCGGCGCTACCTTGGTCTGCGTATCAATCAGTTTCTCGCGCTGCTCCTCCGTCATGGATTCCATCTGCTTTTGCGTCCGCGAATTTTGCTGGTCCTGACGAATCATGAAGTTGCGCCAGCCCACGCGCTGGCTGAAGGTGAAGATGACTCCGACGGAAACCACCGCAATCAAGATCAGCGGCAAAATCCAGGTCGGCCGCCGCACGATGGATTCAAACGTCGGCTTCGGACTAAACAGCACGCCGAAAATTCGGCCGAACGAGTTGTCAGAACCCGCAGCAGCGGGAGAAGTTGCAGGAGTGGGAGTTTCTGCGCTGGCCATGCTGATTTCCTCCTGGCTCATTCGAAATGATCGGTGGCACCGGGCCTGCTTCTCACTACGCCCGGCGTAAGCGAATGTTTCAGTCTGGAGCCAGTGTTTAACACATCCCACAGAAGATTGTCATCAAAAGGAACCAACCGAAACTGGAGAAGCATGAAGAACAAGTTCGAACGAGAAAACTGCAAACGCACCGAGCACATTTTGGAGTGCGGCGGCTCCCCGCCGCTTTCCTAAGCGAGGCTTGCCTCGCGTGAACTAGGCGCAAACCAAACTATTTGCCGAGTTTACTCAGGAATTTCGGGCACCGCGGCAAGCAGCGCCTGCGTATAAGCATTCTGCGGCGCCTGCAAAACCTGCTCCGCCCCTCCAATCTCCACAATCCGCCCCATCTGCATCACCGCCACGCGCGAAGCCAACTGCGCCACCACCGGCAGACTATGCGAAATCAGCATCAGCGTCAGCGAAAATTCCCGCTGCAACCGCGCCAGCAATTCCAATATCTGCGCACCCACGGAAACGTCTAAAGCCGAAACCGGCTCGTCCGCAATCACCAGCTCCGGCCGCAAAATCAAAGCCCGCGCAATCCCGATGCGCTGCCGCTGCCCTCCAGAAAATTCGTGCGGGTAACGCGTCACCGCGTCACCACTCAATCCGACGGCCTCCAGAATCTCCGCGGTCCGCGCCCTGCGCTCTTCGCCCGAAAGCTGCGGCTCATGAATCGCCAGCGGTTCACCGACAATGCTGCCCACACGCATCCGCGGATTCAGCGAAGCAATGGGATCCTGAAAGACCATCTGCATCCGCCGCCGCAACGCACGCAATTCCGACCCGCGCGCCCCCAACCAATCCTCTCCGCGAAAAATAATTTCACCTGAATCAGGCTCGATCAAGCGCATCAGCATCCGGGCCAAAGTCGTCTTGCCGCACCCCGATTCGCCAACGATCCCCAAAGTCTCGCCGCGCTCCAGCGTGAAGCTTACGCCATCCACGGCCAGCGCGCGCCGCGCCGATTGCGTGAACGCGCCGGTAGAAACGGAATACGATTTGCTCAGCGCACGCGCCTCCAGAAGAATTTCACCGCCCATCCCTATATTTTCTCGGCGGCGATTTGGATTCCGGTATTGATCATATACAGACAGGGTTGCGCGCCCGGCTGGCAGACGTCCGCTGGCTCAAAGCGTGGATGAAAATTCGAGCCGTCATCCGCAATTGACGAAACCATCAACTCGTGCGCCTCGATATATTCCGGATCGCTCGGCTTCCACCCTGCCACGTGCATCCAATGCTCGAAAGTCCGCGGATGCTCCCTGGTTTCCGTCGCGGTAATCCTCAGGCCGGCGGCATTCATCATCGCCTGGAATTCCGCGAGCGCCAGCGAACGGCAGTGCGAATGATCGCGAATCCATTCGATGCGATGATTCAGCGCGCGCACCTTCGGATCTTCCGGTACCACGATGTCAATCAGTCCGACGCGTCCGCCGCGCTTCACCACCCGCGCCATTTCGCGAATCACTCGCGCCGGATCGGAAATGTGGTGCAGGCTGTAACTCGTCACCGCCAGATCCAGCGCGCCATCCGCAAACGGCAGCGTCTGCGCGTCGCCAATCGCAAAACCGAGCTTGTCGAGCAATCCTTCTTGCGCCGCTTTCTGGCGCGCGCGCAACAAAATCGCCGGCGTCAGGTCGTAAGCGCACATCCAGCGCACATGCTTCGCGAATCGCAAAGCGAGCGTCCCAGGCCCGCTCGCAAGATCCACGGCCAGGTCATCAGGACCCGCCGCGACCAAACGCGCCAGCAACTCCGCTTCGGCAACGCGCTCCGCCACGGCGTAATCCCCGAAGACTTCGGCGGTCTTCGTGAACTGTTCACGCACGAGCGCTTTCAATTCGTGATCGCTCACGCTCGCGTGATTCGGCGGTTCGTTTGTCGAGCTCATGGGACGAGAATACACCTCGCTTCGTGATTTTTGTTCACCGCGCGCAATTCCGGCATCGCCGCATCGCACTCCGCCACACGATGAGGGCAACGCGGCGCGAACGCGCACCCAGTCGGCAACGCTTCCAGGGACGGAACCGTCCCCGGAATCGGCACTAATTTCTCGCGCGTCAGGCGCGGAGCCGCGCGCAGCAACCCTTCGGTATAAGGATGCCGCGGCGCGCGCAGCACCTCCTCCACCGGCCCTTCCTCCACAATTCGTCCCGCGTACATCACCGCGACGCGCCCCGCCACCTGCGCCACCACTCCCAAATCGTGTGTGATGAAAAGCATCGAAAGCCGCAGCTCGCGCCGCAATTTCGCGAGTAGCTCCAGAATTTGTTTCTGTACCGTGACGTCCAGGGCCGTAGTCGGTTCATCCGCAATCAACACGCCCGGCCCTGCGGCCAAAGCCATCGCGATCATTACCCGCTGGCGCAATCCTCCCGAAAGCTGGTGCGGATATTGCCGCGCGCGCCGCGCAGGATCGGCCAACGAGGCGCGTTCCAGCGCCTCGAGCGCGCGCCGATGAATTTCACTGTCGCCAGCGCGCGGCTCGTGCACGCGGATCGCCTCTTCGACTTGCGCGCCGATGCGTAGCACCGGATTCAGCGCGGTCATCGGCTCCTGAAAAATCATCGCGATCTCGCGCCCGCGCAACCCGCGCATTTCGTTCTGCGAAATCCCCAGCAAATTTTCGCGCGCCGCTCGCCCGCCGCTTTGCGCTCCAGTTTGGTCCCCGTTTGGCGCGCCGCCATTCCGGCCGCTGGCGTTGCCGCCGCGCAAACTCAACCAAGCCTCGCCCGTATGCCGCGCCCCATGCGGTTCCAATCCCATCAACGCCAGCGAAAGCATCGTCTTGCCAGACCCCGACTCTCCCACAATCCCCAGCGTTTCGCCTTCCCCCAGCGTCATCGAAACATCATTCACCGGACGCACCCATCCACCTGGCGTCGGCAGCTCCACCGTCAGTCCGCGCACCTCAAGGCTTGTCGCCATGGAAACATGATAGCCGTACGCGCTTGGCACGGCGAAAAATTACGCTACCATTTTATATGGTTGCACCGCCCTGTCCTCTCTGCCATGGCGCCACGCGGTTTGGCGGAAATAAACCCTATTGCCCCAATTGCGGCTGGAATCGCGACGCAGCCCTCGCCGATATCCGCTCCAGCCAGTTCGCCCTGCCCATCGGCATCTTCCTGATGGGCGGCTTCGTTTTTTTCCTGTTTCGTTTTTTGCATTTCCGCAACCCGCATCAAATCGCGATCTTCACCGCTTTCCCCGCTATCGGGATTCTCATCAACTACTTCGTCTCGCGGCGAAGCCTCGCGAGGTTCGAGTCGCTTCCCGCGCCGATGATGCACGCCGCCACCGGGCCGAGCAATTCCTTCACTCGGTCAGCGCCGGTCGCCTGTAAATCGAGCGCGGTCATCGAGCCGAGCGTGCAACAACAGGCCCTGCTCAGGACTTCGCGCCCGCGCGAAATCCGAATGTCCATGCGTGGACGCGTCAGTTTGCCGCTGGCGCTCGTGGGGGTTCTGGGTTTTGCAGCAATCTTCGGCCTGCATCTGTACACGGTTTGGGCGCGCAAGCTTTCCTTCGCGGTCTTTTCAACTGGGGATTGGGTCATAGCCGCCATAGTCGCGTTTCTGTTGCTTCTTCCTTTCACGATGTGGCGCGCACAAGTGCGCGAATGTGATTTACTGAAAAACGGTGAAGTCGCTCTGGCGAAGGTGGTCAGGCAGTGGCAAAGCGATAAGAGCTCATCGTCCATCGAATACGAATTCAAAGATTTTCAAGGCGAAACCCGCAGAGGTATCGGCTTCGACTATAAGGAACGACTCTTCGAGGGCATGCCCGTCGCCGTTTTCTACGACCGCAATAACCCCAAGCGCCAAATTCCAGCCTGCGCTACATACCACGAAGTCGTCACTTAATTTGAAAGCTAGCCGCCGCTGCACGAAATCTCAACGCTGCGCCACAGGAATGCAAAACCGCAGAGCAGTGTGCGTCGTGGAGAAGCTGCAAACTTTATTGTCCGTAAGCCCGGCGGACTTTCCCGCGTTGATCACGTCAATCTCGCGGATATGTTTCTGCCCCTTGGGGTACACCACCCAAATCGCGCCGTTTCTCTGAATCGAACGCGCGAGCGAACTCAACTGCGCGAGGTCCGCAATCGCTTCCGCAGAAAAGAAAATCACGTCGGCTCCGGCGACGCGCTTCCCGCGCGAATATTCCGGCACGCGCGCCTCAAGCTCCGTCAGAAATTCCGCGCTCTCCACTCCCAACACCGCAATCTTCTGCCCCGGCTTCACTCCCAACTTATCAATCAGCAAGCGATGCGAATAATCACGCTCCGGCTCGCGAGGCTTCGCTGAACTTTTCCGCAGCGTAGTCACTTTTCGCACCGCAGTCACCTTTCGCATCGTCATTTCTCAATCGTCACGCTCTGCCCGAATTTCGCGCCCAGCGCCTGCAAGTATTCTTCCTGCGTCCGCGAATAACCGAGGACGAAGCGCGAAACGAAACGGAATATCGGATTGTAAATCTCGCCATCCTCGGTAATTCGCACCAGCGAGCTGCCGTCCGCCTGCGACGAAATTTCGTAAGTCCATGCCCCGCCGAATGGCAACTTAGGATCGGCGATGCGCGTCACTAGAGCTCTGGGCGGCACCATCACCATCACTTGGAGCGGAATCGATCCGCCATGCCGGTCAAATTCGCGCCACGCCGGCTTGCCATTCACTTCCGGCAGTGCCTCCACTCGCATCACGTCCTTGCGCCAAGCCGGAAATTTCTCGTAATCCGTGATCGCCTGCCAAATCGCGTTTGGCGGCTGTTGGAAGCGCGCCACGCAAGTGGCAATGTGCTGCTGCGGTAGGAACGCGCCGATCGTAACCACCACTAGCACGATCAGGACCAGCAGCGCGACGATCACAAAGATTCCCGCCCGGATCGTGCGCATTACAATTCTCCCCCTCCCCGCAGTTTCCGATTTCGCAAATCCCCGCCTCCAAACGCGCGCATTATACTTCGGTTTACCCCGGCCAACGTTTGTCACATAATGCGCTGCTACTGCGCGCGATCCACGCAAGGAGGCAAGCTGCCATGCTCCCGGGCCTAAAAGCGGCGCTGAATTATCATCCGATGTTCGTGCATTTCCCCATCGTGCTGTGGCTCGGGGCGCTGCTGTTCGAAATCTTCGCGGTCTGGCGCGCCAGCGACGAATTGCAGCGCACCGCTTCGCGCCTGCTCTATCTCGGCACTTTCGCGGCGGTCATCACCGTGATGACCGGCCTCGCCGCGCAAAAGTCCGTCGCTCCCGGCGAAGCGCAGCGCGCCGTGGGTATTCATGAAACGCTCATGCTCACCGCCACCAGCCTCGCCATCGTCCAGTGCAGCTTCGCTTTCTTCCTGCGCAAGAATTTTCCGCCCCATCTGCGCAAAGTGCTGCTGCTCGGCCTGGTAGTGCTTGGCATCCTCCTCACCATCGGCGCCGATCGCGGCGCGCAGCTCGTCTATGAATACGGCTCAGCGGTGAACTGGTCCACCGCCCAGCAGCAGAATTAGTCACAGGAGTCGCGAAAATGAAAAAACCACGCGAAGCAAAACGCATGAGCGATGCAGCCGTGAAGGAAAGAACCGGAAAGACGTGGCCGGAATGGTTCAAAATCCTGGACAAAGCCGGCGCCAAGAAAATGCGCCACCAGGACATCTCCTCCTACCTCACCACCGAACATAAAGTCGGCCCGTGGTGGTCGCAGATGATCGCCGTCCCGTACGAGCACGAACGCGGGCTGCGCGAAAAATTTCAGAAGTGCGACGGCGAATTCGCCGCCTCCGGCAGCCGCACTCTCAGCGTCCCGCTCAGCAAACCTTACGACGCGTGGACCGACGAAAAACTCCGTGAGCGCTGGCTGCCCGGAGCAAAAATCGAAATCACCACCGCCACAAAAGACAAATCCCTGCGCGCAAAATGGAACGGCGGCGCCAGCCGCCTAAGCGTAAATTTCTATCCCAAGGGCGCTGGCAAGAGCCAGGTAGCGGTAGATCACATGAAGCTACCAAACTCGAAAGAGTGCGCCAAAATGAAAGCCTACTGGTTCGAAGCGCTGAATCGCCTTCAGGAAATGCTGGAGGGCTAAGAAGCGATCGCAACGATTCGCGCCCGCATATTTTTCCCTCGTTGAAGCCAAACGAGCGTCGCGCAGATGGCAAGAAGGAGACTGGGATGATCACTCTGTGCATTCGCTATACGCTGGACATCAGCAAGCTGGCTGATTTCGAGGACTACGCGCGCCGATTCCCAGAGCCTATCGAGCGCTGCGGCGGAAAGCTAGTGGGGTACTACTTGCCGACGAAAATCGCCGGACCGACGAATTTCGCTCTGGCGCTGATAGATTTTCCCAGTCTGGCTGCATACGAAAAATACCGGGACAACTTGCTGGCCGACGCCGATGCAGTGGAAAACGTTCGCCGGATGGAAAAGTCAGGATGCGTTTTGATCGAAGACCGCTCGATTCTGCGGCAAGTGCCGCAAAAATAGCTCCGCAATGGCAGGGGCTATATGTCAAATTTGTAACAGTCGGAGTGCGACCCGAAGGGTAAATGTGAAGTTGTAGGGGCGGCTCTGAGACCCGCCCCTGCGATCGTAGCGACTAGTAATCGTTCGCAGACCCTTCCAGGAACGCCCGCAACTTGCGCGAACGCGAAGGATGCCGCAACTTCCGCAAAGCCTTCGCCTCGATCTGGCGAATACGTTCGCGCGTCACCGCAAACGACTGCCCCACCTCTTCCAAAGTGTGCTCGCTGCCATCATCCAGACCAAACCGCATCTTGATCACTTTCTCTTCGCGCGGAGTCAACGTCTTCAATACGGAAGAAGTCTGCTCCTTCAAGCTCAGGTTGATCACCGCATCCGAAGGCGAAACCACCGCCTTGTCCTCGATGAAATCCCCCAGATGCGAATCCTCTTCCTCGCCGATCGGAGTCTCCAGCGAAATCGGCTCCTGTGCGATCTTCAAAATCTTGCGCACCTTCGCGACGGGAATATCCATGCGCTTGGCAATTTCTTCCGACGTCGGCTCGCGCCCCAGTTCCTGCACCAGTTGCCGCTGGGTGCGCACCAGCTTGTTGATCGTTTCGATCATGTGCACCGGAATACGGATGGTCCGGGCCTGATCGGCAATCGCGCGCGTAATGGCCTGGCGAATCCACCAGG
>Ga0210401_10006765_pt1 | contig 11590 bp, 8 predicted proteins | sample IncBWH32MmetaG_FD_150866 | JGI IMG/M metagenome (GOLD analysis project Ga0210401, IMG submission 150866) | Forest soil microbial communities from Barre Woods Harvard Forest LTER site, Petersham, Massachusetts, United States - Inc-BW-H-32-M | ecosystem: Environmental > Terrestrial > Soil >... | reverse complement strand
GAACGTCGATGCCGAACTGGTGAAGCTAAAGCTGCAACACGACGTGAAATATGATGTGAACAAGGGCGTAGTCACTTTGAAGGGTAGCGTCAACTCCCCGACCAAACGCGCGACCGTCGAGAAGGTAACCAAGAACGTTCCGAACGTTCAACAGGTCGTGAACGAAATCGAAGTGAAAAACCAGAAGGCCACCTCGTCATCATCGTCGTCCAAGTAAGCAAATGGCAGGCTGTGCTGCCTCGTTGCTCGCGATTCCCTCCGGGTTTCCTGCGCGTCGCTTCTCCAGCAAGCGGCCGCTCGGAAACCCGGGCTGCGGTTCTAGGAGCGAAATCTCGCGAACTCGCAGCATTCTTCGGTTCGCTCATGTTGGGCGCAAGTCGTGCTATATATAGTGCATCGCCCGCAAGGCAATTCCCGTGCTTTTTTTATCCTTATGAAAGGAAGTCATGTCGGTTGTTGGCGTTCCCAATCGTTCCGAGTCCCATCCTTTAGGCATGCCTGCCATGCGTCTCGGATCGCTCGTTCTTGCTGCGATCTTCCTCCTGGCAACGGGTGTCGTCGGCTTTATCACAGTCGATCGTCTGCAGAGCAGCCGCGACTTAGTCCTCCATACCTACCTTGTACGTGGCCTGCTCAAGGATCTGCGCTCCGACATCGGCAGCGTTCACGCCAATTTTGACTTGTACCAGCTCACCGGGAATTTCAACGAAGTGGCTCACTTGGATGAGCAGCTCCAAAGAGAGCTTTCCATGGTCGCGCAGCTGCAACAGCTTACCGCCGACAATGCCCTCCAGCAGGTCCGTTTGGATGCCTTCCAGGAGGTCCTTCAGCAGGATATCGAGCAGCTCAATGCCTGCATGCGCCAGCAGAACTGCCTGGGCCCTAACGCCTCCTCCAAAAATGAGTTTCTCGCCAAAATTTCCGGTCGCAGACGAACCATGTCGGACACGCTCCGTAACATGGAGGGCATGGAGGACACTCTCCTCCAAACCAGGCTCACCATTTGGCATCGTCTCTTTATCCGCTTGGTGATTATTCTGGCAACCTGTCTCACCCTGGCGCTGCTTCTCCTCGCCTACAATTTCCGCTTGTTGTTCCGTGAAATTGAACGCCGCAAACAGCAGGCACAACTCGAAAAAAATAACGCCGAATCCTACAAAATGCTTTCCGCTCGTATCCTCGAACTGCAAGACGTCGAGCGCCGCAGGATTGCCCGCGAACTCCACGACAGCGTTGGCCAATTCCTCGCCGGCCTCAAAATCAATCTCGGACGCCTGCAGCGCCGCGAAGCCGAAGCCACCGCCCAGAGCTATCCTTTACTGCTGGAGTCCATAGACCTCACCGATCGCGCCATCGTCGAAGTCAGAACCATTTCCCACCTGCTCCATCCTCCTCTGCTCGATGAACTCGGTTTTCACTCCGCTGCTCGCTGGTACGCCGAGGGCTTTGCCAAGCGCAGTGGCATTCAAGTCGATCTACATTTGGCGGAGATTGTGGAGCGTCTCCCCAAGCAAATTGAGTTGGCTCTGTTTCGCGTTCTCCAGGAATCTCTCACCAACGTGCACCGCCACGCCAAGGCCAGCACGGTGGACATCGAGGTCCTCTGTACCGACGACCTCGTCATTCTCGCCGTATCTGACGACGGCAGGGGCTTACACCCCGACGTCCTCCAACGCTTCCGCGGCGGCCACGCCGGCGGCATCGGCTTAGCCGGCATGCGCGAGCGCCTCGCCGAGCTGGGCGGACGCCTGGAAGTGGACTCGGGTCCCACCGGCACCCGCATTCGCGCCATCCTCCCCATCCACGAATGCGATCCCGCCGACGCCCCAGCCGAGAACATCTCCATCTCTCCAGATTAGTCCTTGGGTCGTGGTCGCCTGTGTAAAGCCGGCTTTATGCTGCTCTGCGCTGCGCTGATTCCTGTAGCTCACCTGTTTACGGGCGAGGGTTTTCTCTGGGGTTTGCCTTTGTACCGGAATCCCCCGAGCCGGGCACTCTCTCTTCTTTCGCACTTGGGTTTCTCTGCGCTCTCTGTCTCCTCTGTGGTGAATCACTCGTTTAGCGAATGCCGCCTCAGCTCGCTTTGCGAGTGACGGCCCCAAGCAAAAAGCCGGTGCTGCTTGCACAACACCGGCTGTTATTTTTTCTTTTTGTTATTCAGAAATTAGTTTGGCAGTCGGCTTCGCCGCATCACCCAGCGATTACCTCGCCACTTCGTGTGTTGTAGATGAAGTAGTCCCCAGGGGACGCTAGGGCCATTTGGATCAGCTGCCGCTTGGCCTCCTCCAACCCCTCTACAGCCCGAACCCAGAGTGGCTGGCCATCAGGTAGTCTCTTGAAGATGTCGAACTTGGCATCCATTCTTGCTACCTCCAATTTAATTGGGCGTAGAGAATAGGGCAAAAATGCGGCCAATCGACTCATATTTATTATCCGCAACGAAATCAAGCACTTACGTAGGGACCAGGGATCGAATGCAGGGTAGAAACGACACTAATCGACGGAACTTTTTTCAGCGATTTTGTACATTATTCCCTGTAGGGACAGTACCGTAACCCTAGTATGAAAACCAACCGACTCTACAGGTTACGAAATCACACAGGGCTTGAGTTGAAGAAATGGCTGGCCCGACCATCCTATCTATCGCCCCGCCCGCTTTTGAAATCGCAGCACTCCGGCAGGCAAATCGTCGTCTTTTGGCGCATCCTGGCTCTCGCTTGCAGCTCGGTTGATTCCTCCGCCCGCGCATACCACGCAGATGCGCGTCCAAGGGAGTGCTTGCAGTCGCGCCGTGGGAATCTCGTCCCCGCAGCTTCCGCACATCCCGTACTGTCCGCTCTCGAGCAGTCGCAGCGACAGTTCCACCTCGCTCAGTGTGCGGATTTCCCGCTCCATGTTCGTGGCCGCCAGTTCTTTGATCACGTCCTGCAGTGCAAACGCGCCTTCGTCGCCGGGTTCGCGCTCCCCCGCAATCTGTGACCGTCGCTCATACAGTCGCTTGATCAATTCCTCCCGCTTCTCCAGAAGCAGCTTTCGATACGTTTCCAGGTTCACTTTCTTCTTCCTCATGGCTAGCATTGGCGCTATTCCTCTGATTGACCTGTCTCGATTGAGCATGCGGGGGCAGTTTTTCACCGCGTCATGCACTATGCGATATCGTTTTGGGCAGAACAATCCAGTCATTCCCGTAGTACCAAAGCGAAATACAGGTAGCTGCGCGTTCACGCCCGGGCTGTCGCTTCTGTAGCTCACCCCTTTCAGGGGTGAGGCTTTGCCAGCAAAAATTCAGGGAAGAAAATGTGCCTCAACGAAAGGCACTGGAAGGAGTCTGCCGCTGTTAGGCGCCAATGGCAGGATGCTCTTCGAAGAAACGCTCCAGAATGTTGAGCTATTACGCCGCCAGAATACATTCGCCAGCTTCGGCCCGGCGCCCAATTCGAAAGATAACAACATGCCGATATCCGGCGGAGGTGTGTTTTCCAACACCTGGATTGACCACGAATTCGACACTCATCCAATAACGAAGTGAGGGGAGGAACAAGATGAGCTTCCGAACCATAGCAAGAGTCACGATCATTTCTCTCAGTTCCTGGCTAGCTGCAAGCGCTCAATCAGGAAAAGGAGACAAATACGCCCGTATCATTCACCGATGCCGTTACATGGCGGCAATATAACGAAAGGAGAGCACAAATGAACGACCATGAAACTATTCACCCGATCAGGCAATCTCAGGGGGAGCCGCGTACGCGCGTACGAGCTCAGGCAAAGATTACCGTCCAGAGTTCTGAAGCCAAGCCCTACTCACCGGTTCGCGCTTTACAGGTCCTACGCGACGTCGAGGACGGCTAGATCAAGGCGAACATGGTTTGTCGTTCCCGGATCGGTGACAGGCGATCTTTCCGGGTTGCGCGGCGAGGGCGGCTTTGAAGGCCAGTTGGAAAAGGTCCGACGGAACGCTGGAATACTGGTTTGAATGATGTAGCTGCTGACGCACTACACTAAGTTGAGCGAGTTTCGTGTTTCGCAAGAAGTTCAGCTTTTTGCGTCTACCACGGGGTTCTTCAGCACGCCCAGCTTCTCGATTTCTACTTCCACTTCGTCCCCGGCTTTCAGGTAAATCGGCGGTTCCCGGAACGCGCCAACTCCTTCGGGCGTTCCCGTCGCGATGATATCGCCGGGCTCCAGCGTGATGCTGGCGGAGATGTACTCAATCAGTTGCGGAATGTGAAAAATCATCTTGCTGGTATTGGAATTTTGCAGCACCGTTCCGTTCACCCGCGCGCAAATCGCCAGATTGTGCGGATCGGCCACTTCGTCTCGCGTCACCAGGTACGGCCCGGTCGGACAAAACGTATCGCACGATTTTCCCCGCACCCATTGTTTGTCCGCGAACTGCCACGCCCGGGCGGAAACGTCGTTTAGCGGCAAGTAGCCCGCCACATATTCGTACGCTTTCTGCGCCGCGATGGCCTTTCCTCGCTTTCCAATCACCACGCCCAACTCCGCTTCGTAATCCACTTTTGCGTCGCTCGCTGGCAGCACGATCGCATCGCCCGGCCCGCAGATGCTGGTCGTAAATTTCGCGAAGATCAGCGGCGACGTCGGCGCCTCCTTTGCTCCCGATTCCATCAAATGGTCCCGGTAATTCAGTCCCACGGCGATAATTTTCCCCGGCCGCGGCACCGGAGCGCCAAGACGAACTTCCCCCAACGCCAGAACTTGCGCCTGCGCCTTGTCGTTCGCAAGTCGTTCCGCGGCAATTCGTGCCATTTCTCCCGCCTCCAGAAACGCCGCGATGCTCTGGAAGCTCCCCGCGGAAACTCCCGCGCGCTCAGCCGAAGCTTTCAGATCCACCACGCCCCTCTCGGTGAACGCGCCCAGACTTTTCAATCCCTGTTTTCCGGTGAAACTGACAACTCGCATCGCACTCTCTCCTGAACGAATCGTCGAATTATCCAATAATCGTGAAGCGCTGTCATCCCGAAGGGCGCGTAATCGTGAGCACTGTGATCCTGTGACCGGCGCCGTTAGTAAAGCGCTGTCATCCGGATGGACGTGCCTGTTGCGTCCACAAGGATTTCAACCGAGCCACTGCCCAGACTCCAGCTCAGGGCCGCTGCGCCGCCAAGCCTCTCGCGCCCGCGCCCTCAGTGCTTCGCCTGCTCCTCCAGGATCGCCACGCCGTACTGCGGCAAAACCACATGCGTGACCTCTTTTTTCTCCAGCAGCGACTTCATCCCCCTCGGCAACTTCACGTCCTGGCTCTCACCCTTGAAATTGATCAGCACAAACACGTTGGTGTCCTTGCCCACCCGGCGATTCACTTCAATCCCATCCGGCACCGCACCCAGCGCTGCGCTCACTCCACTCGTTTTCGACATCCACTCTGCCGCTGCCGTCATCAGTTTTGCATCCAGCACTCCACCGACATACGTAATCCGCCCCTTCCCCACCCGTCGAGTGATCGCGCATGGTTGCCCATCCAACCATCCGTTGCTCTTCCCATACCGCAGCAATACTTCTCCGTCCGTCGCCGTCGTCTTCATCTGTTCCGCCCAAACTGAAATCTCTCCCGCGCCCCACGTCCCGCTCGTCGGCACATCTTTCTCCAACGCGTAATACTGTTCCACGCGCCCGCCCAGCGCCTCCGCCAGATACCCCGGTTCACGCAAAGGAATTAGCGCGTTGAACTCATCCTTCAATCCCGACCGCGGCCCCAGCACCAGGTGTCCCCCATTCTTTACGTATTCCAATAAATGTTCGGCGCGTTCCTTCGGTATCAAATACAAGTCCGGCATTCGCCTCCGCTGATTCTTCTCTGGAAACTACCTAGCAGCTTGCGGAAAATTCTCATTTTGTCATTCCGAATGGAGTCTGCGGAGTGAGGAATCTCTCTTTTCTTGGGTTTTCGACAAAGAGAGTTCCTCGAGAGTTCCTCGTGTCGCTCGGAGCGGCCTGTCAGACCACATTTTCCGCAGCCTATTATGGCGTGACCGTCAGTTTCATTCCGCTATATTTCACGGTTTTGTCAGCCGCGTCCGTCAGGCCGCCACCCACGCCGTGATTCTCGCTGACAAACACGATTCGGAACGTGCGGCTATCCAGCATCCCGGGAAATGTTCCCGTGCGATCGCCGATCGTCAGCGTATGCGCCGCATCATCCCAGGAGAAGGGAATTGTAGCGTGCGCGCCTTTCTCGTAGTTGTAACTGTCGTTCTCGTCTTCGTACAGCGTGAATTCTCCGTTGGCCCCGCGATAAACGCGAATATCAATCGGATCTGCCGCTTTCTCCGCAGCATATTCAATGTCCGGCCCAAGCGGCAAAATTGATCCCGCGCGAACATACAACGGAATGCGCTCAATCGGCGCTGCCGCCTCCACAACATGCCCACCCTGTTGCCCCGCGCCCGTCCAGAAGTCAAACCACTGGGTATCCGGTAAATACAGATGACGCGAAGTCGCGCCCGCCTCCGTCACCGGATTCACCAGCAGCGCGGGACCAAACAGGAATTGGCTGCCCGTGTCTTGCGCCCGCGCGTCCGTCCGGAAATCCATCACCAGCGGGCGCATGATCGTGTATCCCTCGCTCGTCGTTTTCCACGCCAGGGAATAAATGTAGGGCATCAATCGGTAACGCAACTTGTCGAACGCCACCAGCGTTTTCTGAGCCTCCGGTCCAAACGACCACAATTCGTTCTGATTGCTAGAACGTGTTCCGTGCACACGGAAAATCGGGCAGAACGTCCCGAACTCGAACCACCTCACGAACAATTCTCGATACGCCGGATCATCCGGATTCGCTACCGTGAATCCGCCAATGTCCGTCGTCCAGTAGGGAAGTCCTGAAAGCGAATAGTTCAATCCTGCCGGTATCTGTCGCCGCAAGGTTTCCCACGTCGGGTTGACATCTCCAGACCACACCGCCGCCGCGTTCCTCTGCGTTCCCGCATAGGCCGATCGTGAAAGTATGAACACGCGCTTCTGATCGGACGCCGCTCGTTGCCCTTCATAAACCGCTGTCGTTGTCAGCAGCGGAAATTCATTCGTATAGCGCGCGCCATTTCCCAGCGCGATCTTGTTAGTCACCAGAATGTTTGTTTCGCGCCCCTCGGTTTCCGGCTCCGTCGTGTCCAGCCACCACGCATCCGCGCCAATCTTGAACAGCGCGTTATTCATCAAGTTCCAATAATATTTCCGCGCCTCCGGATTGAACGCGTCATACAGCGCCATCCCTTTCGGGTGAAACCCGCCCGCAACCGTCTTCGCCACGAAATAGCCCTTCTTGTCCATGTCGTCATACACCGGCGACCCCGGCCGGAAATATGGCCATACGGAAATCATCAAATGCACATTCAGCTTGTGCAGCCTGTCCACCATGCCCTTCGGGTCGGGATAATTCTTGTTGAACACCGGCTCGCCCATGGTGTTCCACCAGAACCAGTCCTGCACAATGTTGTCCAGCGGAATGTGCTGATCGCGATAGTTCTGCGCGATGCCCAGAAGTTCCTGCTGCGAATCGTACCGGTTCTTGCATTGCCAGTAGCCGTACGCCCACTTGCCAAACAACGGCACTTGCCCGGTCAGTTCGCGATACTCGGCGATAATCGTGTCGAAATCCGGGCCGTACATGAAGTAGTAGTCGATCGAATCCGACACTTCCGAACTCAAATAAAACGCATGCACAAACCGGTTATTGAACCGGCTGCGCGATCCGTTGTTCCAGAAAATGCCGTATCCTCTGCTCGACAGCAGCATCGGTATCGATATATTTGTGTTGTCCTGCGAAAGATCGACGGCTTCTCCCCGGTAATTCCACACTCCGCCCTGGTGTTGCCCCAGTCCGTAAAATGCTTCGGTCGTGTCCCACATGTTCACGAACCGCTCGGAGTGCAACGTCTTCTCGCCATTCACTTCCACCGGCGTCAATGTGTGCGACGTCTCCGCGGCTAGCCTGTTCCCATCCGCGTCGAAAAACACGATCGAACTGTCTGTTCTCGTCACCTCAATTTTCAGTTTCGTCGTCTTCAACGTCACCAGCTTCGCGTCATCGTTATTGACGGAAAACTCCGCCTTCGGCCAGCTCTTCGTAATCACCAAGAAGTCCACCCGCTCCGGCACTGTGCGCTCCAGCGAGTACACCACGTGCATCACCGATTCCGTGCACACTTGAAACCGCAGATACCCGTTTTCCAGAATCAGCACTACCCCGTCCGGTTGCGTTTCCACACTCTTCACTGGATTCAGCGGAACCCATTGCCCGACCGCCGGAAAAGTCACCGCAAAAAAAAGCACACTAAGGCCAATCAGGCGTGACAACAGCGCCACGCGCGTTCTAACTTTTGATTTCATGGAGAGTCCCCGACGCTTCGTAAGCGTTTACGGCTTCGCACCTTACTATCGGTGCCGACTCTGGCACCTTCTCTCCCTTCTTGTCAATGACTTGCCTGCTTTTCTTTTCACATTCTTCTTCCCTCCTTCAGCCTCTGCTATCACTTTGCGCACAGACCTAAGCCACTTTCTTTCTTCACATTGCACTCATCACTCGCGATTCCATCTTTTTTGTGATACAACGCGCAAGGACATGCCTGCCTTTCCGGCGTCTCCCTGGTTCGGGAGGATTGAAATGAGTTTTGGCGGCAAGCTCTGCGCTTCGCTTTTCGTAATCGTTCTCGGGTACTCTACTATGACTATCGCAAACAGCAACGCACCTCGCGCGGATTCTCAGCGCGCTCCAATCGCCAAATCTGAATTCGGCAAGCTTCCCGACGGCACCGTCATCGACGCCTACACTCTCCACGGCGGCCACGGCGCTACGGTCACTATCATTACTTACGGCGCACTCGTCACGCAGCTTCTCGTTCCCGACAAGAGTGGCAAACTCGGCGACGTGGTTCTTGGTTTCGACAAGCTCGAGAGCTACGTAGGCGATCCGCATCCTTACTTCGGCGCCACCATCGGCCGCTACGGCAACCGCATCGCCAATGGCAAGTTCACGCTCGATGGCAAGGAATATCATCTCTACATCAACAACGCTCCGAACTCTCTCCACGGCGGCAAGGTTGGTTTCGACCGCAGAGTTTGGCAGGCCGCGCCCTCCGAAGATGCTCAGGGACAGTCCGTGCGCTTCACGTATGTCAGCCCCGACGGTGAAGAGGGCTATCCCGGCACGCTGACTCTAAACGTCACCTACACTTTTACCACTTCCAATCAGCTCCAGATCAAGTACTCGGCCGAAACCGACAAGCCCACCGTTCTCAACCTCACCAATCACAGTTATTTCAACCTGGCGGGCCAGGGTAATGGCGACGTCCTTCAGCACGTCCTGCAGCTCAACTGCGACAATTACACTCCTGTCGATCCTACGCTCATTCCCACTGGCGAGATCAAGAGCGTCGCCAACACGCCTCTCGATTTTCGCAAGCCCACGCCCATCGGTGCGCACATTGGCGAAATCAAGGACATCGGCGGCTACGATCACAACTTCGTCGTGAATGGAAAAATGGGAACGCTGCGTCTCGCCGGCAAAGTGGACGATCCGTCTACTGGCCGGCAGATGGAAGTGTGGACCACCGAGCCTGCCATGCAGTTCTATTCCGCCATTCATCTCGATCCCAGCATCGTCGGCAAGGGTGGCAAGCCCTATCAGAAATATGGCGCTCTCTGCCTGGAAACCCAGCACTATCCCGACTCGCCGAATCATCCCAAGTTCCCGACCACCGTGCTGCGGCCCGGCCAGAAATTTACGTCCGAAACCATCTACAAATTTTCTGTCCAGTAGCGGACGCTTGACTTCGTTTTCTCCAGCTCGATTTTGCCCAGCGGTAAGCCTGGACTGCTCGCCGAATAGGAGCGACCCGAAGACCCCATGACTGCCCTACTAGCATTTGCCAGTAACAACCGTCTGGTGCATCTCTCCACCGTCGATCTCGCCATTATTGTTTTCTACTTCGTGCTCGTTCTCGCCATTGGCTTCTATCTCAAGGAGCGCGCCAACACCGGCGAAGACTTCTTCATGGCCGGCAGGGAGATGACCGCCTGGATCGCCGGTCTGAGCTTTCTTTCCGCCAACCTCGGCTCGCTCGAACTAATGGGCTGGGCCGGCTCCGCCTATCAGTACGGCATCCTCGCGGCGCACTGGTATTGGGTCGGCGCAATTCCGGCCATGCTCTTCCTCGCGCTGGTTATGATGCCGTTCTACTACATCTCCAAAACGCACTCCGTTCCCGGCTATTTGAAACTGCGCTTCGGAGAATCCAGCCGCGCTCTTTCTTCCGTCAGCTTCGCGTTCATGACGGTGCTCATGAGCGGCATCAACATGTACTCCATGGCTTTGGTCCTGAAGATTGTGCTCGGCTGGAACATCAACTTCAGCATCTGGGTTTCGGCCGGCACTGTGGCCATCTACGTTGCCCTCGGTGGATTACGCTCCGCCATCTTCAATGAAGTTCTCCAGTTTGTCCTGATTTGGGCGGGCGCTCTGCTCATTCCCATCCTCGGCTTGGTCGAGGCTGGCGGCTGGAGCGGTCTCAAAGCCAGAATCACCGCCAATGCCTCCGCCGAATACACCCACCTCTGGAGCACCTTGGGCTCTGCCAAAGACAATCCCATGGGCATTCACTGGACCGGCATCGTCTTCGGCCTCGGCGCCGTCATCTCCATGGGCTACTGGACCACCGACTTCCTCGTTGTCCAGCGCGTCTTGACCTCCAAGGATATGCGCGCCGCTAAAATGGCTCCCATCATCGGCGCTGCCTTCAAAATGTTTGTTCCTTTCATCGTGATTCTCCCAGGTCTGCTGGCGCTTGCGGTTCTCCCAATGAAGCTCATGCCGGAAGCACAGGCCATCGCCACTGGCGGCCACAGCTACAACGAAGTTCTTCCGCTCATGCTTGCGCGTTATTGCGGCCCCGGACTCCTCGGCTTGGGAATCACCGCGCTGATCGCCGGTTTCATGTCCGGCATGGCCGGCAATGTCAGCGCATTCACCACTGTCTGGACCTACGACATCTATCGCGCCTTCATCAAAAAAGATGGCAGCGATCACCACTACGTCAACATGGGCCGCTGGTGCACCGTGCTCGGCGTCGCCATCAGCATCGGCACCGCCTACCTGGTCATGGATTTCAAAAGCATCATGGACTACGTTCAGGCCCTCTTCAGCTTCTTCATTGCCCCACTATTCGCCACCGTAATCCTCGGCATGTTGTGGAAGCGTGCTTCTCCCGCAGGTGGTTTCTGGGGTTTGCTCGCCGGCACCGCTTCTTCCGTGGCCATGTGGGCCTGGGTAAAAGTGGATCCTTCCGCGCTCCGCTATATCGCCTTGTCGCCTTATGCCAAGGACATGGCGGAAAATATGTATCGCGCGCTGTGGTCCTGCATCATTTGCGCCTTGGTCACGGTCATGGTGAGTTTGCTCACGAAGCCTAAACCCGAAGCCGAGCTTAAGGGCCTTGTCTATGGCGCCACAGACATTCCTTCGGAGGGTTATGTCACCGTGTTTCACCGCCCCTGGTTCTGGGCTACTGTTGTCGGCGTGGTATTTATCGCACTTCAAATTGCTTACTGGTGAGGTTCTATGAAAGCTGGTGGA
>Ga0210401_10006764_pt1 | contig 11591 bp, 7 predicted proteins | sample IncBWH32MmetaG_FD_150866 | JGI IMG/M metagenome (GOLD analysis project Ga0210401, IMG submission 150866) | Forest soil microbial communities from Barre Woods Harvard Forest LTER site, Petersham, Massachusetts, United States - Inc-BW-H-32-M | ecosystem: Environmental > Terrestrial > Soil >... | reverse complement strand
CATGCCCGCAAAAATATTTATTCGCAAATGCATGGAAACTGCGTGGCGGCCCCGCAGCAGCGTTAAGCTTTGGAAGCGTGATGCATAACACCATCAAATATTTTATCGGCGAACTGACCAAGGGGCACACGCTGCCCTGCGAAGAAGTAGAAAGAAAATTCGAGTTGGAGTGGACCTCGGCGGGATTTGAAGACGAGTATCAGGAACAGGAATATAAAAAAGATGGCTTGCTGCAATTGCGCGCTTTTTACGCGACGACGCTTGCCGCGCCGCCCGACGTGATCGCGCAGGAAAAATCTTTCGATTTACCGATGGAAAATAACGTGGTCCTCAAGGGTCGAATGGATCAGGTGAACCGGCTCGGCCCCGGCGAAGAAGAAATCGTCGACTACAAAACGGGCAAAGCGCGCAACGAGGAGAAAACTAAAAAAGACGTGCAGTTGAGTGTCTATGCGCTTGCGGCCCGCGAAGTGTTTGACTGGAATCCGGCTCGGCTCACGCTGCACTTTCTGCAAACCAATCAGCCAGTCAGCGCGACACGCGATGAAAAGCAACTCAAGAAAGTGCGCGCCGAAATTCAGGAAGCCGCGGCCGATATTCGCGCGGGAGATTTTCCCGCGAAACCGGGATTTTCATGCAGGTACTGCGACTTCGAATCGATTTGCCCCGCGCGGGAACAGGGTGCCGCGGCCAGCGCCTCGGGCGAAGAATAAAACCGGACAATTTTCTTTGTTCCTCCGCGCGGCAACGCAACCCTTTATTTTTTTATGTCCAACGCGGCGAGTTCATTGCGGCAGATTTTGTAGCGCCGGCGTCCCGCCGGCAGTTTTCTTATCCGTAACTCAGCGCAAACCCGCCGGCGAGACGCCGGCGCCACAAAAAGACAAAAAAAACGGGGCGACTTTTTGTGAGTCGCCCCGCCTGGAAACGTTTTCTTCAGACCTTACTCGGGTTACTGCGTTTCCTGTTCCTTGCCCGTTCGCGCATTCGCTCCGTAAACTTTTCTCCCCTCGGAGCAGCAAGCCAATCTTTCGCAGACTCGCCGTCTTTCCTTTTACGAGTGTGCGCGCCGGAAGTCAAGAATTAATTCCAGAACTGCAAAACGAAAATCCGATGCACAGGAAAAGAAATTTTTTGCCATTGATGCGCGCCGCGAACTGAAACTAAAAATGCACCAATCGCGCGGCACTTGTAGCGCCGGCGTCTCGCCGGCAGTTTTCGTATCCTTAAACGCAGCACAAAACAGCCGGCGGGACGCCGGCGCTACAAAACTCACGTCGCCGCTTTCATTGAAACCTGCATGCGCAACAAATTAAGGGTTTGAATTCAGGTAATACCCATCGCGCGCAAGCAGCGACAGGCCGGGGCGCTTCACACGGACTTCAATCGAATGGTATGGCTTGGATTTATCCGTGTGCGATCCGGAGTAGGCAATGGTGTACTGGTTGCGCGCCTGCTCGGCGACGCGCGCATACAAGCCTTCGAGATTTTCTCGGCTCACGCCGCCGTAAAAAATATCGCCGCCCGTGGCATGCGCATATTTCGAGAGAATATTGTTTCCGAGGAACGTGACGCCGCGATTCAAATTCGCTTCGCCCACGCCGACCACGTAAACGGAAACATCCGCCGACAACAGAAGTTTTAAAGTGTCATCGTAGTTATGCGTGTTGTTCTTGGCATTCTGCCCGTCGGAAATCAGAAAAATAATTCTGCGCCTTTCGCGCGGGCGGTCCTGCAATTGTTCCGCGGCGGCATAAATGGCGTCGTTAATGTGTTTTGTGTTGGGATGCCCATTGGCATCCGCTGGAATCTTGGCAGGTCCCGGCGGCTGTGCGGTATTCACGCGTGGACCGTTGGTCATCGTGTAGGAGCCGATTCCGGCAAATGAACTGCTCAAATCGATTTTCTTGAGTTGCGTGAGCAGCGCGTCGTTGTCTGCAATGAAATCCTCGGAGATCTGTTCGGGAACCTGATCGAAGCGCCATAAGGAAACTTCATCCGAGGCGCCGAATCCGGCGGCCAATGTTTCCAGCGTCTTCTGAACTTTTTCAGCCGTACTTTGCTTCAGGTCATCATCCACCAATACGGCCGCAGACAACGGAGCCGCATCCGCTGAAAATTGCGCGATGGGCTGTTCGACGCCGTCTTCGAATACGCGGAAATCGTTTTGCTGCAAATCCGTAACCAGTTCACCAGCGCTATCTTTTACCGTGACGGGTACGAGCACCAGGGACACAGTAGTCCGAATGCTGCCGCGCGAATCCAGTTTCGGCGGCTCAGGAGCCGCAGGCTCCGGTTTTCTCTGAGCGCCCGGGGACTGCAGCGACGGCGCCTGTTCCTGCGGATGTGAATCTTGCGCAAGCAAGGTCGCAATGGCTACAGTGGACCCTGTAAGACTAATCGCCAGGATCGCGACGAGCATCTTTCGTGTACATTTCATTTAGGTCCAGCACCAATTTCCGCGTGAGCTGCCACCGCGCGCCACGCATATTGCATCTTAATTACCCAGGCCAGCATCCAACTCGTCGTCGAAGCCGGAGGAGATTATACAATGCAGTTCCGAGCCGTTCTTTGCTATCTGTGTGCCGCAACTCTCGTGGGAGGATTGGCCTATGCCGCGGCACCGGGCCAAATCCGCGTGCAGGTCAACCAGGTCAACGTCTTCGCCACCGTGCGGGACAAACACAAGTCGATTGTCACCGGCCTCACTAAGGATGACTTTCAAGTCTATGAGGATGGCCAGCTCCAGGAAATAACCGACTTTTCGGCCGAAACGAACCTGCCCATCACCCTGGGCATGCTGATCGATACCAGCGGCAGCGAGTATTACATGCTCTCCTCGGAAAAGGATGCCGGTTCGCGCTTCTTCGGAAGAATTTTGCGCAAGGGCGACCTCGGCCTGGTCATGAGTTTCGATACGGATATTGACCTGCTTGCTGACTTCACCGACGACAAGGGTGTGCTGAACCGTGCACTGAACCGGGCACAGATCAATATTCCTGGCGGCGGTTCCATCACCACGCAGGGCCCGCTTCCGACCAGCGGCTCGGGCGGCACAAACTTTTATGACGCCGTGTATCTGGCCGCGCACGACAAACTTTCCGGCGAAGCGGGCAGAAAAGCCGTGGTCGTCCTGACGGACGCGGAAGACACAGGCAGCAAACTAAAATTGCAGGACGCCGTGGAGGCCGCGCAACGCACGGATACCGTCGTCCATATTTTGCTGGTGGCCGAAGATGGAGGCGATCAAACCGTCGCCAAACGCTTGACCGACGAAACGGGCGGGCGAATGATCGTCGTGCGCAATGAAAAAAATCTGGAAGCGGCGTTCGACCAGATTTCCGAAGAACTGCGTTTCCAATATACCCTTGGCTACACTCCATCCAATAAATCGCACGACGGCGGCTATCGCAAAATTAAAGTCGATATGAAGAATAAGGATTATTCAGCGCTGGCACGGCGTGGATACTACGCGCCTAACTTCTGAGCGGGTTTTAGTAGGACAGGCTTCAGCCTGTCCTCTTTTTTGACTTCCGTAGCCTGGAAAAAAGTTCAAAAGAAGACAGGCTGAAGCCTGTCCTACTTTATGGTGTAGCCGTTTTTCCGCCCGCAGGGATGGGAATGGAATAGTAGCCTTTTCGCGCGCGGACAATTAAATCCTTGTGGTCCACCTGCACTTTAATCGCGTGATATTTCCCGTCCGCGGAGCGGCCCGCCGGGCTGTAGGCCAACGCGTACTGGTGACGCAGTTCGTCGCCGATATCGAGAAACGACTGCCCGAGGTCATCTACCTTATACGGAAAGAAAACGCGGCCCCCGGTTTCCAGCGCAAGCTGCTCCAGAACCTGATCTCCCTCGTTTTTTTCGTACTTGCGGGTAATTCGCTTGGCAGGATCTTTTTCCTCTTCCGCGGAAACCCATTCCGTGCTCGTGCTGATCGAATAGATGATCACGCCCGCGCGTTGCGCCATATCGACGGCTTCCCCGCGCGCTTTATTGCTGCTGTTATCGTCTCCATCGGAAATCACGACGAGAACGCGGCGTACATCAGGGTTCGGGCCGGGAGGAAGCGGAGAATTATTCAGAAGATGATTGCTGGCCGCATACACCGCGTCATAGAGAGAAGTTCCACCGCCCGCGCGCTGTTTCAGGATCGTGTCGCGCAGTTCGCCGCCATCGCCTGTAAAGTCCTTGATGATTTGCGCACCATCATCGAACGTCATGAGGAACGCCTGATCTTTATTCCTCCGCAAGGCGTTGAATAGAAAATCAATCGCGGCCTCCTGCTCAAATTTCAAACGCTCACGAATGCTGTTCGATGTGTCCAGCACCATGCCGATGCGCAACGGAAGATCGGTCGGCTGGCTGAAGTCCGTAATTTCCTGCTGCTGCCCGTCATCGAATACCTTGAAATTTTCCTTATTCAAGTCGGTAATCAGTTTTTCTTTCTTGGTCACCACGCTGAACAGGACTTCCACGAGGTTGACGTTGCGGACGATTGTCCCTTGGCGATCCCCCTGTGCGGGCGCCACAGTTTGAGATTGCGTGGGGGCCGTGGAGGCTGCCGGAGGCTGAGCCTGCTGCGCGCCCACAGTCGCGACAACCGCGAGAATGCCCGCCAGTACGATCCATGCTGTTCGTTTTTTCATGATCATCAAACATACGGCGCAAGCGCGGCCTCAATCTCCGCAGCGCTCCAGCCCAAAGTTGCTCCTAACTGATCGAAGTATACTCGCAAATCCTGCGGCAGCGGAGCGCGAACTTCCACCCAATCGCCGCTCGACGGATGCGAGAAGCCAATCCGCGCAGCGTGCAAAAAATTCCTCTCAAGTAACGGAAGAGTGCGCTTGCCCGCGCGAATGATACGCGGCGCGCCGTAAAGCGTGTCTCCCACCACCGGATGCCCGATGGCCGAAAAATGCGCGCGAATCTGGTGCGTTCGCCCGGTGTGCAGCGCAAGTTCCACCAGCGTGTAGCCGTCGAGTCGAGCGATTGCTCGCCAATCGGTGCGCGCGTGCCGCCCCTTCTTTGCGCGCGCCGTCATGCGCGTGCGGCGGTTCGGATCGCGCGAAATGGGCAGCGTGATCGTGCCAGAATCGTGCGGCATTTTGCCGTGCACGAGCGCCACGTAAATTTTTCGCACGTTGCGCGAACGAAATTGTTCGGAAAGATGTTCGTGCGCCTTGTCGTTCCGCGCGACGACCATCGCGCCGGAAGTTTCGCGGTCCAAACGATGGACAATGCCTGGCCTGAGTGCCCCGCCCGCCTCGGAAAGTTTCCCCAGGCGATGCAGCAGTGCATTCACCAGCGTCCCTCGCGCGTGCCCAGCCCCTGCGTGAACCACCATGCCGGCCGGCTTGTTCACAATCACGAAATCATCATCGACACGCAGCACATCGAGCGGCAAATCTTCCGGCAACGCCTGCATCGCAGGCCGCGGCAAAACTTCAATCTCGATTATTTCACCGGCGGAAATTCGGTGAGCAGCTTTGGCGACGTTTCCGTTGACACGAACTTTTCCCTCGCGCGTCAGTTCCTGAATGCGCGTGCGGCTGAGTTCAGGCACGCGCTCAGCAAGAAATAAATCCAGCCGCCGCCCCGCGTCCGTCGATACTGCGGTCAAATTCTGTTGGGTAACTGAGCTGTCAACCATGGCGTGTATTCTAGCTACGTTCCATGCAAAAGCAGAGTTACCAGTATCGCTTAATAATCTCAAAGCACAGTTGGGGCAAACCTGGGACCGCCAATCTCCTGATTGGCGATTTCTCATGCGCCAATCAGGAGATTGGCGGTCCCAGGAGAAACACACAATCTTTAGAAATATAGCTTAATATCAGCGCGGCTACCGTTCACCTGTAGCCACATGATGCTGCGCGCCGAAAAGCAATTCGTAAAGCACCAGCACAGCCCCAACAGTGATCGCCGAATCGGCCAGATTGAACGCCGGCCAAATGTACGTCCACAACCGCACTTCAAGAAAATCCGTCACGCCGCCGTGAATCACCCGATCAACCGCGTTCCCTGCCGCCCCGCCAAGGATTAGCGCCAGCCCGCATTGCGCCAACGCCCCACCCAGGCGTTCCTTAACAATCATCCAGCCCAGCATTGCCATGACCGCGACTGAAACGGCCACCAACAGTGGCGCCAACCACGACGACTTCGATTCCGAAAACATGCTGAACGCAATTCCGGGATTCTGGCTGTGCACCAGCACAATGATGTCAGAGACAACGGAATGGCGAAAAAATGGGCTCGTGCGTTCGATTGCAAATTTCGTGGAGCGGTCAGCCGCCAGCACCGCAAGCGAAACCCACAACCAGCGGGCCCCACGCATCAGGATGCTTCCTGCGAATCATCAATTTCGCCAAGTGCCTTCACGCAGCGCTCACAGACGGTTGGGTAATCTGCATTTTCGCCGACGTGCGTGGAATAGTTCCAGCAACGCTCGCACTTCGTACCGTCCGCGCGTTGCACGGACACGCCCAATTCCGGAAGTAGTTCCGATTTTTGAGCATCAGCAGGGGCTGTGCCAGTCAGTTCCACCTGCGACACGATAAAGAGTCCTGGCAACCAACTCTTATATTGTTGCAGCACGGCAGCCAAATCGGGGGTCGCGCTCAACACAACTTTCGCTTCGAGCGCCCCCGAAATTGTTTTTGCGTTGCGCGCCGCTTCCAGTGTGCGAAGCACCTCCGTGCGCACAAGCAAAAGCTTTTCCCAGTTCGCGGCCTTCGCGGGATTGAACGGCCACCCAAACGTTTCCTTCGTCGGAAACATCGCCATGTGCGCGCTTTCCGGATCGCCCGCCAGGTGCGGAATATGCTTCCAGATTTCCTCGGCGGTGAAAACCGTGATGGGCGTCGTGAGGCTCAGCAACGCTTTCGCGATGCGATATACAGCCGTCTGTGCCGAACGCCGCGACTTGTTTCGCGGGGCGAACGTGTAGAGACGATCCTTCAGCACATCGAAATAAAATGCGCTGAGGTCCACCACCGCAAAATCGTGCGTTGCATGGAACACGCGGTGAAATTCAAATCCCTCATACCATTTGCGGCACTGCGCGACGAGTTCCGCCGTGCGCGAAAGCATCCAGCGGTCGAGCTCTTCCATCTCCCCTTCCGGCACGGAATCGCGCGACGGATCGAAATCGGCAAGATTGCCCAGCGCGAAGCGAAACGTGTTGCGCAGCTTACGATAGGCCTCGGAAAGCTGCGTCATCACGTTGTCCGACATGCGAACGTCCGCCGTGTAGTCCTGCGACGCGACCCACAACCGCAACAAATCCGCGCCCCACTTTTCGCACACTTCGGTCGGCAGCACTACGTTGCCTAGTGACTTGGACATCGGCTGCCCCTTGGCGTCGAGCGTCCAACCGTGCGTGAGCACGTGCCGGTAAGGCGCGCCGTTGCGCACCGCAACACCCACGAGCAGCGAACTGTGGAACCATCCGCGATACTGGTCCGGCCCTTCAAGATACATGTCCGCAGGCCACGGAAGTTCCTGGCCGGCTGCATCAAGCCGGTCGAGCACCGCGAGGTGCGACGAGCCGGAATCGAACCACACATCCAGAATGTCAGTCTCTTTGCGCCACTCGGAAGCGCCGCAGGAACAGTGCGTCCCCGCCGGGAGCAATTCCTCCACCGTATGCGTGAACCACGCATCGGCGCCCTCGACGGCGAACCATTTCTGCACCAGCGCGTGCAGCGCGGCATAATCCTCAAACTGCTTATTGCATTTGGTGCAATACAAAATCACAAGCGGCACGCCCCAGAAACGTTGCCGCGAAACGCACCAGTCCGGGCGCTCCGCGATCATCGAGTGGATGCGTTCCGCGCCCCACTCCGGCGTCCATTGCACTTTGGAAATTTCCGCCAGCGCGCGCGAACGGATCGGCCCCGAGCCGGTTCCCTCTCCATCCAGATCGATGAACCATTGTTCCGTGGCGCGGAAAATCACGGGATTATGGCAGCGCCAGCAATGCGGATAGCTGTGTGAAAGTTTTTGTTCGCCGAGCAGCGCGCCGCGATCGCGCAGCAACGCCACAACAATCGGGTTCGCCTCAAAAACAGTCTTGCCTTTGTACTCCGGCAGCCCTTCAAGGTAGCGACCCTGATCGTCGATTGGGGCATATGCTTCAATGCCGTACTTCTGCCCGGTCTGAAAGTCCTCAACGCCATGGCCCGGCGCTGTATGCACGATACCGGTTCCTTGATCAAGCGTGACGTAGTCGGCCAGCACAGCAGGCACAACCAAATCCAGAAACGGATGCTTGAATTTCAGCTCCGCTAATTCTTGGCCCTTCCACGGTCCGCGCACACTTCCCGCTTCGAGCTTCAGCGCATCGAGCGCCGGGCCCACGAGGTCAGCGGCAAGCAGCAACGCTCCAGCCGCGGTTTCCACCACGACGTAGTCATAGTCAGGATGAAATGCCAGGGCGCGATTGTGAGGAATCGTCCAGGGAGTCGTCGTCCAGATCACGCCGCTTACGCCCGCGCCAAGCTTTTCCGCGGCAGCGCCCCGCTCCACAGCAAATTTCACCCAGATCGACGGGCTCGTGTGATCTTCGTATTCCACTTCGGCTTCAGCCAGCGCCGTCTTGTCAAAAATGCACCAGTACACGGGTTTTAATCCGCGATACACATAACCTTTTTCGAGAAACGTGATAAACGCATCGGCGATGGTTGCCTCGTAATGCGGGCTCATCGTCAGGTAAGGATCTTCCCACTGCCCCAGCACGCCGAGACGCTTGAAATCGCGCCGGTGCTGATCCACATAGCGCAAAGCGAATTCGCGGCACATGCGGCGGAACTCGCCCGGCGGCACGCTTCCCTTTTTTCCGCCCAGCTCTTTTTCCACCTGCGTTTCGATCGGCAGCCCGTGGCAATCCCATCCCGGAACATAGGGCGCGCGAAACCCCGCCATGGTTTTCGATTTCACCACCATGTCCTTCAAAATTTTATTCAGGCCCGTGCCCAGATGGATAGTGCCCGTCGGATAGGGAGGCCCATCGTGCAAAACGTAAGTGGGCGCACCGGCGCGCGATTCCTGAATACGATGATAGAGTTTTTTTTCTTCCCACTCCGCGAGCTGCTTCGGTTCATTCTGTGGCAAGCCAGCCTTCATCGGAAAGGCCGTTTTCGGCAAGTTCAATGTGCTTTTCAAATCAACAATTTTGGGCATAAGTTAGTTTCGGTTGCGCCATTTCCTTTTCGTTTGCGTCTAAGTTGTATGATGAATGAGAAGCGCGCAGTCCGCCAAATTCCGGTGAACCCGGCGGGGTCAGGTACTAGCTGTACTGTTGTGCCTGTACCGCGATGTTGGGAAACCCGCTTTCTCGTGTTAACGTCACAATGTTACAATGGATTTGAAGATGTGTCAGCCATTGCACACTTCGGGGCATCCATTCGCGCCGGAGGGGAATCGTAAAGCAAGAGACATTATCGGGCCCCGCGAGGATTAAATAGACTTGAGCACGATTGCGCCAAAGTGGAGTGATCCAACAACGCCGGTTCCCAAGGTCGTCTTACCCGGGGGGAGCACTGCTCCGCGTCTCGGCGGATCCCAAAAACCCCTTTCGCGTGGATTCGTTTCCAACCTCAAAGATTTCCTGACCGAGCGCCCCGTCAAGATTAATAAGAACGTCAAGGGTGATGTTTTCACCGTAGAGGAATATGGTGGGGGCGTCGCTGAGAATTTCAAAGAGTGGTTCAAGCCGACCCCCAAAGCGGTTTCATCGCGCATGACGGTAGACTGGCAACCCTCCTACAAAGTTCTCTGGCAGAATTTGCGCGACCTGATTTCTCCGCCCAAGCTTCCTCCGCTGCAAGTCACCAGCAAGCCCGTCAAGGTTAAAGAAATATGGTCCAAGGATAAAGCTTTTGGGCCATCCCAGATGATTGCTTTGGGCGTGCACGTCGCCATCACGATCCTGGTGTTTTCTCCTTTGCTGTACACGGTAGTTACGAAGGCGACCTCGAACCCGGTCAACCAAGGTCTGGTTACGCCCCTCGATATTTCTGACTACACGATGAAACTGCCTCCCGGAAAAGATAAAGCAGGAGGCGGTGGTGGAGGTGGCGAGCGTAATCCCCTCCCTGCAACTCGAGGCAAAGCGCCGAAGTTCAGCTTCAACCAGATCGCGCCGCCCATGGTGCACACAAAGCCCGACTCCAAATTCGAAGCGACTCTACTTGGGCCTCCGGACCTGAAAATCCCGAGCCCCAACATGGATAACTATGGCGATCCGCTCGCCAAGCTGATGAACACCTCCGGTGGACCCGGCGGCGGCAGCGGCATCGGAAGCGGCACGGGCACTGGAATTGGCAGCGGTGAAGGCGGCGGCCTTGGCCCAGGCTCTGGCGGTGGAACGGGCGGCGGCGCCTACCATCCGGGAACTGGCGGCGTGGGCTTTCCATCCTGCGTTTATTGCCCTGACCCCAAATATTCGGAAGAGGCTCGTAAGGCAAAATACCAGGGCACAGTTGTACTTCAGGCCGTGATTACGCCTGATGGCCGCGCCACTGAAATTCAGGTGGTGAAAGGTCCCGGCCTCGGCCTAGAAGAAAAGGCGGTGGAAGCCGTGAAGCAATGGCGCTTCAAACCTGCCATGGGCCCGGGCGGAAAAGCCGTCCCAGTAACGGTCCCCATCGAAGTTACTTTCCGCTTGCTGTAATCTCTCCTGACATTTACCTAACCCCGGCATTTGGGCGACTTTATTTACGCAAGCGTCATTGCCACAATCTAGCTCTGTTGACATCCTCCATTCCGTTGCCGATCTGCTGTAGACCGCCTCTCTTGTCCTGAGTGAAAACGAAGGATCGGAGGCGGGGGTTTAGCCTGATATTCTCACTACAGTATCGGGACCGCGCCGCCTTAATGCTGAAACGGTGAATCATAGTAAGGTGACCCAACCGGGGTAGCTTCAAAATCTCAAAGCACAGTTGGTACGAATTACGTTGGGGCAACCCTGGGACCGCCGATCTCCTGATTGGCGGTCCCAGGAAAAATACAATCCCGTGAGAATTCCGGGGCAGAGCTATCACATCGACCATTGCAACCGACAGCCATAGCCCTCGTCTCGGATCCTTCGTTTTCACTCAGGACAAGAGAGGCCAGCTACAATTCTCGAAACTGTTCTTCCCTTGCTACTATTGCGGAAACATCTCCCGCCTGAATCGTTTCCAACCATCCCCGCGCGATGTACACTTCGGCATGAGACCCATGACAAAAAAATCGCAAAATCCTGCTGTGGCATTATTGCTTGCCGTCTTAGCTTTTCTTTTGCCCGCGCATCTCGCGGCTCAATCCACGGGACGCATCGAGTTCCAGGCGCGCGTAGCCCCCACCGGCGGCCAGCCGGAACCCGTGCGCCAGCTGACATTTTATCTAATGCGCAAAAGCCTGGAGGAGATTCGCGCGGAAGCCCTGCAATCCGTGCCCGCCCCCGATCTGGATAAATTCATCGACGGGCTGGAAGGCTCGCCTGAATTGAAAGCCTGGATGAAGAAGCATCACACTGTGCAGCTGTCCGGTGAGGAATTCACCAAGAGCCTGACCCCGGAGGATATTGTAGGGATCTCTGAATTTTTCAA
>Ga0210401_10006763_pt1 | contig 11591 bp, 9 predicted proteins | sample IncBWH32MmetaG_FD_150866 | JGI IMG/M metagenome (GOLD analysis project Ga0210401, IMG submission 150866) | Forest soil microbial communities from Barre Woods Harvard Forest LTER site, Petersham, Massachusetts, United States - Inc-BW-H-32-M | ecosystem: Environmental > Terrestrial > Soil >... | reverse complement strand
CTTCGACGGGCAGCTGTCGGTGTTCAAGCCCTACGAGGGGCCCTGCTACCGCTGCCTGTTCCGCGAGCCGCCTCCCGCCGAGCTCGCGCCATCCTGCGGCGCCAACGGCGTGCTCGGCGTGCTGCCCGGCACGATGGGGCTGCTGCAGGCCACCGAGGTCGTGAAGCTGATCCTCGACATCGGCGACCCCGCGATTGGGCGCCTCTTGCTCTACGACGCGCTGGGCGCCACGCTCACCGAGGTGAAGGTGCATCGCGACCCCGAATGCCCGATCTGCTCGCGCGACCCCGACGAGATCCGCGACGAGGAGATGGGCGTGTTCCCGGACTACGAGGCATTCTGCGCCGCGGCCGGGTAGGCTGCGGCGCGATAAGCCGGCACGACGCGGTGAACGGCGACTTCTACACGATGGCGTCCGCGACGGGCGTCTAGCTTCTAATACGCCCATGGCCACGATCAAGATCCCCCCAGTGCTGCGTGCCTCCGTGGGCGGCGAGCGCGAGGTGAGCGCCTCCGGCGATAACGTCGGCGAGGTGTTGCGCGACCTCGCCGCCAACCACCCCGCCACGCAGAGCCAGCTGTTCGCCGCCGACGGCGCGCTCAACCGCTACGTCAACGTGTACCTCAACGACGAGGACGTGCGCGTGCTCGACGGGCTGGACACCGCGGTGGGCGACGGGGACACGTTGGTGATCCTGCCGGCGATGGCAGGCGGCTGATCCTACCAGCGATGAACGGCGAGATCCACACTTAGACCGCCGCGCCGCTGCCGGCCGCCAGCCTGGTTTTTCCGCCGCATCTACCTCTACGCTCCGCGTCCAAGATTTCTTTCAAGGCTCAATTGCCTTGGATTGTCGAACGATCCCTCCCGTGCCGTGAGAGCTATCGTCGCTCCCATTCCTCGATTTGGTGCCCGCAGGCGGGCTGTGCTGTCTGTGCCTTCGCGGCTCGGCGTGGCGGTGGCGGTGCTCAGTTTGGGCCCCATGCTCCCCGCCTCGGCCGCCGCGTGGGAACCCAAGGCACCCGAATACTCGATTTCGGTTGTCGAGGGCGGGACCACGGTGCCTCAAGAATCCGTCCTTTCGACGAGCGGCTCTGTGCGTCTTCCTCACACCGATGAAGTCCCGGTTGTTCTGCGGGTCGCCGAACCCGACGGCGCTACGGTGGCGGAAGGTGAATCGGAAGAAGGCGGTGTTTGGCTCGGCCACGTGGTACCTCAAGTTGGCGACTATGTCTATCTTGAATCGCCGCGAGGACACACGCTGGAGACGGTGAAATACGACGGTCTGCCGTCGATCGATCCGACCGTCTGCGCCGGCTCCACCAACTTCTCTGGACAGCGCACCGAAGGCGTAGAAGTCGAAGGGACCGCTTACACGTATGTCGTGCACTCCACATACACGGCCAAGCATTCAGACGGTGTTGCCCAGATCACCTCGCTTTCTGGCTCCTCACTTGGCGGAGGCTTCCTGAAGCCTCTTGTACTAGGGGAGACGGTCAGCGCGCACGAGCATCTGGTGACGGCTTTGGAAGGTGGCGCAACCTTCACCTACAGCAGCGAAAACTACCGCCCCGTGGGCGCCTGCCCGGCGCCGCCCCCGCCCCCGCCGCCGCCTCCCCCGCCGGCGCTGGCCGGCTCGATCTTCAAGCTGTTCGGCTCCAACATCCACAAGCTCCTGAAGTCGGGGCTGACCGATCAGGTGACGATCAACCAGGCCGGCACCGTCACCCAGGATCTTTACGAGGTGGACGGCGCCGTGCCCGCCACCGCATCCGCGCACGGCAGGCACGGTGGCAAACACAGGCGCAAGCCGCCGGCGCTGCTGTTGGCGCGCGGTACGGCCTCGGCCACCACGGCGGGAACCGTGACCGTGCATCTGCACGTCACCGGGAAGGGCCGCCACGCGCTCGGCCACGGCCGCCGGGTGCGCGCGGTGCTGGTGACGACGCTCAAAACCGGCTCCGGCGCCAAGCTGAATCTTCCGACACGCACGGTCACGCTCGATCGCTAGAGCGCGGTGGGGCTTGTCCGGCCTCTTCAAACAAGCGCTCCGCTCGAAGGCGTTTCGCTCAACGCCGGCGATCGCGTTGACAGCGGTCGCGTGGCTGCAACCGCCGGCCGTGCTGCCGATCCCTTCGGCTTATGGCCCGGAAGGCCCTCCGCGACCATACGGCGCCGCACCGGCACCGGGCCACGAACCCGTGGCGACCAACCCCAGCTTGGCGCGTGCCCAAAACCACGCTCTGCTCTACGGCCCCTTCCCTGAGGGCGGCCTGACCCGCGGCATCTCCGATCCCACGCTCATCATGAGCCCCGACGCCGCCGTGCGCGCGCGGGCGCTCGCACGCATCAGCGCCACCGGCGCGAACGTGGTACGGATCCCCGTCGAATGGCGCTACATCGCCAGCTCGCCGCTGCCCACCGGCTTCGACGCGAGCGATCCGGCGAGCCCCGGCTACGATTTCGCCAAGGTCGACGCCGCCGTGCGCAGCACGGCGGCCGCTGGGCTGACGCCGCTGCTGGTGGTGACCGCCGCCCCCGACTTCGCCGAGGCCCCCCACCGCTGGCCGTACGCCTACCCGGGCAGCTGGGATCCCGACCCCGCCGCGTTTGGCGAATTCGCTACCGCGGTGGCGCGCCGCTACGATGGCTCCTTCCCGGACCCGTTGCAACCCGGCCACGCTTTGCCGCGCGTGCGGCTGTACGAAGCGTGGAACGAGCCGAACCTCGCGCGCTACCTCGATCCGCAGTGGGTCGCCGAGGGCCGGCGGTGGCGGCCATTCGCGCCGCTGCTGTACCGCCAGCTGCTCAACGCCTTCTACGACGCCGTCAAGGCGGTGGCGCCCACCGACACGGTGATCGCCGGCGGGCTGGCGCCCAACGGCGAACCGGCCGGCGTGGGCCGCATGACCCCGGTGGCATTCCTACGCGCGCTGCTTTGTTTGGAAGGGAGCTCGGGGGGCGGGGACGGCGCTGCCACAGCCAGAGCGGGCCGCAGAGGTCGCGCGCCGGCGTCGGGGGCCGTGACGGGCGCTGCCGCTGGCGCTGGCCGGCCATCCTGCCCCGACCCACCGCACTTCGACGTGCTGTCATTTCACCCGCTCTCCTTCGAATCCCCCGATCTTCCCGCGCACTCCTCGCAGGATGTGGCGATCTCCGACATCGCCAAGGTGACCGACCTGCTGGCGCGCGCCGAACGCGCAGGCACGGCGCTGCCGCGCGCGCACAAGCCGGTGTGGGTGACCGAGCTCAACTGGGAAAGCGCCCCGCAGACCCGGCACGGCGTGCCGCCCCGCCTGCAGGCGCTGTGGATCTCGCGCGCGCTGCACCGCCTGTGGGTGGCGGGCGTGAGCATGGTGGAGTGGCAGTTCCTGATCGACCCCTACCCGGGCGTGGCGCTCTCGACCCCGGACGGCAAGGTGGTCGAGGTGCAGCGCCCGGCGGGCCTCTACAGCGCGGGCGTGATCGCCGGCCGCTCCGAACCGGAGGACGCCCGCCCGAAGCCGTTCCTGCGCGGCTTCACGCTGCCGTTCGACCCGCTGCGCGTGGACCGCGGCCACGTGCGAGTGTGGGCATTGCTGGTGCGCCCCCACCAAACGGTGTCGCTGCAACGGCGCACGCGAAATGGACGATGGCAGACGATCGCCCGTCTCAGCGCCGACCGCAACGCCGTCCTCAACAGGCTCCTCCCCGTGCGGGGCGCGGTCGAGCTGCGGTTGCTGAGCGGGGCCGAGCGCAGCGCGTCGGCGGCGGTGGCGCGCACGCCGAGCCTGTGATCGAGTCGCCCCCGCTCGGAGCTATACCGCTGCCCCCTCGCCGGTGGGCTCTACCGCCAGCGTGCCGTTGCCCGCATCTCCCGCCGCCGGCACGAAGGACATCGCCCGCTCGGCCAAAGCGGTGATCGTCAGCGACGGGTTGACGCCGACGTTGGCGGGGATCGCCGAGCCGTCGCAGACGAGCAGGTTTTGGTACCCGTGCACGCGCTGGCGCGCGTCGATCACGCCGCGCGAGGGGTCGGCGGCGATCACCGCGCCGCCGAGGATGTGGGCGGTGGTGGGGACGTTGAAGAGCGCCTCCATCACCGAGCTCTGCGCGATCCCGCCGGTGCGCCGCGCCAGCCATTCGGCCGCCTGGTTGGCGACCGGGATGAACGTCGGGTTGGGGCGCTCGGGGTCCTGTTCGGTGCGCAGCCACAGCGTCCCGAACGGGCCTTTGCGGGGTCGCAGCGCGATCGCGTTGTCGAGCGTCTGCATCACCAGCACGATGATCGTGCGCCGCGACCAGCGCTTGGCGAACAGCACCTTCGCCGACCGGCGCGGGTGCAGCAGCATCTGGCCGAGCAGCTTCAAAGGGCGCGTGATGCGCGTGCCGTCGCCCACCAGCAGCGTGTAGAACATGCGCATCGAGTCGCCGTCCTCGCCGTAGCTGACGGTCTCGATGTGGGTGTGGGGGTCGGGGTAGATGCTGGAGGTGATCGCCACGCGCTTAGTCAAATCGTCGGGGTAGTCCTCCGGCACCGTCACGGTGAGGATCGCCTCGCTGTTGGTGCGCACCAGCTCGCCCAGGCGCGCGGAGACGCGCGGCAGCGAGCCGCCGGTGCGGCAGCGCTGCAGGAGCGTGTTGGTGCCGAGCGGGCCGGCGGCCACCACCACACCTCGCGCGCGGTGCACGCGGCGTTCCTTGCGTGCCCATGCGCCTGAGCGCACGCTTTCGACCTCATAGCCCTCGCTGCCGTCGGGCGCGCCGAGCGGGCGGATGTCGATCACCGTGCGTTCTGGCATCACCGCCGCGCCGCGGCGCTCGGCGAGGTAGAGGTAGTTCTTGACGAGCGTGTTCTTGGCGCCGTGGGGGCAGCCCACCATGCAGCGCCCGCACAGCTGGCAGGCCGTGCGCTCGGGGCCCTCGCCGCCGAAGAACGGGTCGGGCACCGTCTTGCCGGCCTGGCCGTCCTCGCCAAAGAACACCCCGACGGGCGTCTTTTTGTAGGTGTCGGCGACACCCAGGTGCTCGCTCAGCTCGCGCAGCAGCTGGTCGGCGGGGTCGTCGTGGGGGTTCTGCACCACCCCCAGCATCCGCTGTGCCTCGGCGTAGTGGGGCGCCAGCTCCCCCTCCCAGTCGGCCATCTCCGCCCACTGGGGATCTGCAAAGAACTGCCGCGGCGGCACGTACAGCGTGTTGGCGTACCCGAGGCTGCCGCCACCCACGCCGCAGCCGGACACGACCGCCACGTCGCGGAACAGCGTCAGCCGGAAGATGCCCTTCATCCCCAGGTGCGGACGCCAGCTGTAGCGGCGCACGTCGGCGGTGTTCTTCGGGAGCTCGTGGTCGGCGAAGCGCCGCCCGCACTCCAGCACGCCAACGCGGTGGCTCTTTTCGCTCAGCCGCAGCGCGCTGACGCTGCCGCCGAAGCCCGAGCCGATCACCAACCAGTCGTAGTCGTAGCCGCGGTCCATCCCCTCGCATCCTACTGGCCGCGCGGCCAATATGCAGCCTCGCTATATTCCGTGAAGCGATGGCGGCTGAGCTGCGCAACAAGCCCTGCGGAGGTCGTTACGGCGACGTCGTGCAGTCGATCGGCAACACGCCGCTGGTGGAGCTGCCGCGGCTGTCGCCGAAGCCGGGCGTGCGGATCTGGGCGAAGCTCGAGTCGCGCAACCCCACCGGCTCCGTGAAGGACCGCGTGGCGAAGGCACTGATCGAGGACGCCGAGGAGAAGGGGGCGCTTGCGCCCGGGCAGACGATCCTCGAGCCGACCTCCGGCAACACGGGGATCTCGCTGGCGATGATCTGCTCCCGCAAGGGCTATCGCCTGAAGGTGGTGATGCCCGAGAACGTCACCCCCGAGCGTACGCAGCTGCTGAAGATGTACGGCGCGGAGATCGTCTACTCCGAGGGCTCCAAGGGCTCCAACGGGGCGGTGGAGAAGGCCCTGGAGATGGCCGAGCGCGACGCCTCCTACTACATGCCCTACCAGTACGGCAACCCCGCCAACCCGCTCGCCCACTACCACGGCACGGCCGTCGAGATCCTCGAGGAGCTCGACGAGGTGGCGGCGTTCGTCGCCGGCTTGGGCACCGGCGGCACGTTGATGGGCAACGGCCGGCGCTTGAAGGAGACGTTCGGCGACGCCGTCAAGATCGTCGCGGCGGAGCCGATGCAGGGCGAGCCGGTGCAGGGGCTGCGCTCGCTGGAGGACGGCTTCATCCCGCCGATCATCGACCTGTCGCTGCTGGACCGCAAGATCTTCGTCACCAACCGCGACGCCATCATCTGGACGCGCAAGCTGCTCGACGAGGAGAGCCTCTTCGCGGGCGTTTCCTCCGGCGCGATCGCGCGCGTGGCGGTAAGGATCGCCGGCGAGCTGGACGAGGGCAACGTCGTTTTCCTGGTGGCCGACGACGGCTGGAAGTACCTATCCAGCGGCATCTACACGCTGCCGGTGGACGAGATCGAGAACCTCGACGCCACCGTGTGGTGGTAGGCGCCCGCGCGTAGCGACCGCGGACGCGCGCTCACGAGCGGACACGCCCGCGACGATGGTGATCGCCCCCGAGCTGCTGCAGGAGATCGTCGCGCACGCGCGCGCGGAGTACGACGCGGAGTGCTGTGGGATGGTCGGCTACCGGCCGAATGGTTCCAGCGCGCCGCCGCGCGCCGTGCGGGTGCATCGCGCCCAAAACATCTACGCGAGCCGCAAGCGCTTCGAGATTGACGGCAGCGAGGTGCTGCGCGTGATGAACGAGCTCGACGACGCCGGGCTCGACCTGGGGGCGATCTATCACTCGCACACCCACACCGCCCCCTACCCGTCGCAGACCGACATCAACTTCGCGCGCAACTGGCCGGGTGTGGAGTGGCTGATCGTCGGTCTCGCCGAGCAGGAGCCGGAGGTGCGTTGCTACCTGATCGATGGGGGCGAGGTGCGGGAGGTCCCGATCGAGGTGGGGTGATGGCGCGCGAGCTCCTCGTCTGTCCGTCATGCGGCGATGCGCGGCCGCCGCACGAGCGCTTCTGCCCGCGCTGCGGGATGCCGCTCGTGCGCCGAGGCGCGGGCGAGTTCGAGGCGAGCGAGCGCCAGCGCACCGCGCGCAAGATCAAGCCGCAGTACGCCGAAGGCGAGCCGACGCGGGTGGTGGGCGCTCGCAACCAGGTCGAGGCCGAGTTCATCCAGAACCTGCTGCTGGAGGAGGGGATCCCCTCGCTGCAGCGCCGTGCGCGCGGCTTCGACGTGCCCGACTTCCTCGCCGCCGGCCCGCGCGAGATCCTCGTCCCCGTCTCGGGCGTGCTCGCTGCGCGCGAAGTGCTGCTGCAGAGCGAGCTGCTGCCCGAGCAGTCGGTGTCGCAGTGGGGGCCGACCGCGTGGCGGGTGCTGGCGTGCCTACTGGCGGGTCTGGTGCTGCTGGCGATCCTCGTGTGGCTGCACGGCTGAATCGTGGTGTACTCAACCGATCGTAGATCGACGGGATCTACGATCGTCAGCAAGCGCGCGAGGACAACGCATCGCGCCGGGCGGGCGGGCCATCAGACCCGTCTCAGGCGAGCACTGGCTGAGGCGCGCCCACCTCGCCGACGATCGCCAAGATTTCCTCCGAGGCGCGCTCGAACTCGTCGTCGGACAGCACCGGCGTGCCCTCGAACGGCAGTTCGCGCTGCAGCTCCAGCCACGAGCGGCAGCCGAGGTACTCCTCGCGCACCTTCACCGTCACCGGCCGCGGGATGCGGTAGGTGCGCAGCAGCAGCACGTGCAGCGGGTGGCGGGGCTTCCACGCGAGGCGCTTCTCGGCATAGTCGGTGCGCCACACGTAGAACGGGGAGAGCGCGTCGACGCAGCGAGGGTTGTTGATCGTGAAGTGTCCCGCCACCTCCGCCCATGCGCGGATGCGCACGCGGTCGGGCTGCTGCAGCCCGCCGTCGATGGCGAGATCCTGAAGCGAGGGCTCGCCGTCGCTCCACACGCCCTCCTCCAAGGCGCGCCGCAGCTCGGGGCGGTGGGACTCGCGCACGAGGTCGTTGCGCTGGTGGTCGAAGGTCGGATAAAGGAAGAAGCGTTCGTGCTCCAGCTCGAAGTGCTTCTCGGTCTCGCGGATGCCGCCCTTGCGCAGCGTGACCAGCTGCTCGCCTTCGGCTAGAGCGCGGACGGTGACCGCCCATTCCTTCAAAGCAATTGGCATGGAGAACGTTGGGGGGACGAGGGTCTACTGAACGATGACTTCCGCTCCGGCGCTGCCGCGACGATCCCCGGGGGAGGGCTCCCGTCCGCGACGCGCCACTCGCGAGAGTGACCTGCTTAAGATACGAAATCCTAGCGGAAATCCCAAATCGCCTGTAAATCTTCGCCTTTTTTGCGAGGTTTTTATGCTCCGTCGCCCCCGCCGCCCGGCGTTTCGATGCGCAGCCGCGCGCCCGACGTAAGCACCCCCGTCGCCTTCCCCGGCAGCAGGCGACCGTCGAGCAGGTCGCGCCCAACCGCGCCCGGCTCGCCGCCCCGCGCGCCGGGCGGGGGGTGGCGGCGACGGTCGGCGATCAGCGAGAAGCGCAGCTCCCGCAGCGCCTGCAGCTCGCGGACCACGCCGTCGCCGCCGCTGTGGGCGCCCGCGCCGCCCGAGCCGCGGCGCAGCGCGTAGGTCACCACGCGCAGCGGCAGTTCGCGCTCGAGCGCCTCGACGGGGGTGTTGAGCGTGTTGCTCATCGCGACGTGCACGCCGCTCGGCCCGTCGGCGTCGGGGCAGGCGCCCTGGCCGCCGCCGAGCGTCTCGTAGTAGCTGAAGGACTCGTCGCCGAGGGTGAGGTTGTTCATCGTCCCCTGGCCGAGCGCCCGGCCGAAGGCGGCGAGCACGAGGTCGGCGACGCGCGAAGAGGTCTCGACGTTGCCGGCGGCGACCGCGGGCGCATCGCCGCCGGCGGGGCCGGGCAGCGCGTTCAAGAGGCATCCCTCCGGCACGCGGATCTCCAGCGGGCGGTAGGCGCCGGCGGAGGGCGGGATGTCGGGGTCGGTGAGCACGCGCACGGCGAAATAGCACGCCGAGCGGGTGACCGCGAGCGGGCAGTTGAGGTTGCCGCCGTGCTGGGGGGCGCTGCCGGCGAAGTCGAGGATCAGCCGCTCCCCCGCGACGGTCGCGCGCAAACGCAGCGGCAGGTCGCCGTCGATCGCCTCCACCACGTCCTCCGCCGTGCGCACCCCGTCGGGGAGCGCGGCAAGGCAGGCGCGGGTGCGCCGCTCGGCGTAGTCGAGCACCGCGTCGAACGCGTCGCGCAGCCGCTTCACGCCGCCGCCCGCCGCCAGCGCGCGCAGCCGCTGCGCGCCGATCCAGTTGGCGGCAAGCTGCGCGCGCAGGTCGGCGCGGCGCTCCTGCGGCTGGCGCATCTGCGCGACGAGCGCGTCGATCTCGCGAGGCGTCGCGGGGCGCGGGGAGATCACGACGCCCTCTTCCTCCAAGGTGCGCGAGTCGGCGGGCATCGACCCCGGCAGGCGCCCGCCCACGTCGGCGTGGTGGGCGCGCGACACCGCGAAGCCGATCGGGGCGCCACCTAAGCCCGCCCGGCCGGGTCGCGCGCCACCTGTCCCGGCGTCGGCTCCCGCCTCGGGGAACACCGGCGTCACCAACGTTATGTCGGGCAGGTGGGTGCCGCCGGCGAACGGGTCGTTGAGGATCCACGAGCGGCCCTCGGCGTGCTCCTCGTCGAGCACCGCCGCCACGGCTGCGGGCATCGAGCCGAGGTGCACGGGGATCTGCTCGGCCTGCATCACCATCTCCCCACGCGCGTCGAACAGCGCCGTCGAGCAGTCGCGCCGCTCCTTGATGTTGGGCGAGTGCGCGGAGCGGGTCAACGCCGCCCCCATCTCCTCGCAGGCGGCCCGCAGCGCCCCGGTCATCACCTGCAGCTCGATCGGGTCGAGCGTCATGAGAGGGTGGGGGATCGTCCGCGCGAGCGGCGGCGGGGATCGCGGCTGGCGGGGGCCGGGCATCCATGCCCGGCCACGACGCATGGCGAGGTCATCCGCGGCGCTCCTCCTCTGCGTGCAGGCGCACCGTGCCGTGCTCGTCCACATCGCCGCGCCAGCCACTCGCCACGTACAGCGTGGAGCCCGGCAGCGGGCAGATGGTGGGGCCCTCGATCTTCGTGCCTGGCGCCGGCTCGCCCGTGGCGCCGGCCAGCTTCAGGGGCGGGGCGGCGCCCCACGCCGAGACGCGGATCGTCACCAGCTCCACCTCCACGCCGTCGTCGCGGTAGCCGTAGCGCCGCTCGTGGGCCCCCGCGAACGCCTCGCGCAGCGCGTCCGGAGCCGGTGGGTCGCCCGGGCGTTCGGGGCGCGGGCTGTGCGCCGTCGGCGTGTACCGCTCGGAGCCTGTCGCGGCGGCGACTGGGTGACGGCCGGCGTGGGCGAGCAGGTCGTCCTCCTCCACCGCCAGCTCGAACGACTGCCCGCGGTAGCGCAGCTCGTAGCGTACGCCCACGCGCGCGGCGGGCTCGCCCAACTCGCTTTGTGCCTGCGCCACCAGCGCCGCCCGCTCGCCGGCCAGCCGGGCGGCATGGAACGTGGCCCCCGCGAGCATCACCGTGCGCGCGGCGTCGCGGCGCGGAGGCGCGGCGGCGAGGCCGAGCGCACTGAGCACGCCGGAAGCGCGGGGGCTGAGGATCCGGTGCATCCTCAGCTCGTCCGCCAGTGCGCAGGCGTGCAGCGGCCCGGCGCCCCCGAACGGCATCAGCGCGAAGTCGCGCGGGTCGATCCCGCGCTCCACCGTCATCGCGCGTAGCGCGCCCAGCATCTCCGCCTCGGCGACGCGCACGATCCCCTCGGCGCAGCGTGACGTGGTGAGCCCCAGCTGCGAGGAGAGCGCGCCCACCGCGCGCGCGGCGGCGTCGCGGTCCAGGCGCAGCCCGCCGGCAAGCGGGGTGTCGGGCGGCAGGCGGCCGAGCAGCAGGTTGGCGTCGGTGACCGTCGGCTGGCTGCCGCCGCGCCCGTAACAGGCCGGGCCGGGGTCGGCGCCGGCTGAGCGCGGGCCCACGCGCAGCGCGCCGCCGGGGTCGCGCCAGGCGATCGAGCCGCCGCCCGCCCCCACCGTGTGGATGTCGAGCGTCGCCAGCGCCAGCGGCCGGCCGGCGACCGTGCCCTCGGCCGTCTCCGCCACGCGGCCGCCCACGATCAAACAGACATCGCATGAGGTGCCGCCCATGTCGAAGCACAGCACGTTCTCCGCGCCCGCCCGCTCCGCCAGCTCCAACGCGCCGCGCACGCCGCCGGCGGGGCCCGACAGCGCGGTGCGCGCCGCGTGCGCCGCGGCCCCCTCCTCGTCGGTGAGGCCGCCCGAGGATTGCATCACCGCGGGCCGCCTCAGCCCCAGCGCGTCGGCCGCCGCTCCGAGGCGGCGCAGGTAGGCGCCCAGCAGCGGCGACAGCGCCGCGTCCACCTCGGTGGTCGCGGCGCGTTCATGCTCGCGGAACGTGCCCACCAGCTCGTGGGACAGCGACACGTGCACTCCCGGCAGCCGCGCCGCCAGCAGCTCGCCCAGCAGGCGCTCGTGGGCGGGGTGGGCGTAGGAATGCAGCAGCACCACCGCCACCGCTTCGATCGCTGGCTCCGGGCGGG
>Ga0210401_10006761_pt1 | contig 11591 bp, 10 predicted proteins | sample IncBWH32MmetaG_FD_150866 | JGI IMG/M metagenome (GOLD analysis project Ga0210401, IMG submission 150866) | Forest soil microbial communities from Barre Woods Harvard Forest LTER site, Petersham, Massachusetts, United States - Inc-BW-H-32-M | ecosystem: Environmental > Terrestrial > Soil >... | reverse complement strand
ACATGGGCCCCTTTGACCAGGAGGCTGGCTATCTCGCCACTCATCTCTCGGGCTGGACGAAACGGGCCGTCGGATGGCTAGATCCTTCGACCGTGGCCCTGCACCTGGGGCAAGCAGCTGAATACACTCTGCACTCAATCAGCCTCATCCAACCGCCCCCAACCGGAAGAATAGCGGCGGTGCAGATCGGTGCTCAGGTGCCGTATCTCATGGTTGAAGCACGCCTGCAGGCCGACCAATTTGATATCAATATTCCTAACGAAGGCATTATCGTCTACCGAGTCCAGACAACAGATCCACTCGGGAATGCGCAGAATGACACCGCTCCCCTTGTACTGCTCACGAAAGCTGCGCTCACGGCAGGACAATCATTCACGACAGACGGCGTGACGGTTCAGGTTGGCAATTCCGTGCCCGGCGGCTTCTCCATCCAAGTCAGCACGTCAAGTCCTCTAGGGATTGTGCCTGATGTCTTCGAACTAACGGCGAACGTTGCATCAAAGATGATCACCAAAGCAGGGTTCGTACCGAAGTTTTCGACAAAGTCTGGTCTTTGGGTGTCCAGTCAATCTCCGCCCGGAGGATCAGCTGCGCCGTTAGGCAGTACTGTCACCATGACGATGCATAGCGGCCCAATGCCGTGACGCAGTGAGGAGGCGAGAATCCCGACGACCTGCCGGTGCAGGGGCCGTAATGGCACTAGTGAGACCTTGGGAAAGGTCTGACTCGAGTTCGGAACGTGCACCAAGGTGGACGTTCATTAGGTCGCTACGCTCTTCGCGATTTTTGAGTCCCCGCGCCGGCTTCAAGCTCGGCCGCCCGCCGCAAGCGCCTCGCGGATGTGCTCCAGCACGCGCCCGCGAAATTCTTCCGGCTTGGTCCGGAACGCAATTTCGAAGCGCGCGGTCGCGCTCTCGCTCAGCATCAGGTTATAGGGCGCGCCCTCGGTGTCGCCGGTGATGCGGAAATCCGTCCGATAGCAGACGATCGGCTTACCTTTGGCAAAGGCATAGCCGCATTCCCAGGCGGTGCCGCTGTCCGGATCTGGACCGTCCATGCAGGCGACCACCATGTCGGCCCAGTCGATCGCCGCAACGTCCATCTCAAAGATCGCGCGAGCGGTCTTGTCGCGTGGTTCGTGTTCTTGCGGCAGCCAGACCTCGAAGCCTTCGCTTTCGAGAAAACGCGCCAGCTCGGCATTGAAGCCTTGCTCCGCCAGCGAGAACAACGGCCCGGCCAGGTAGATTTTTGTCATTGCGTTCTCCGGTGATCGTCACTGTCGTGGAAGGGGCGAACCCATCCTACATGCTGCCGCTCATGGATTTCACGGCCCGATCCGGGTTACGTTCGCCGTCGTAGGATGGGTTGAGCGCGAGCGAAACCCATCACCGGCATTTCGGCTCTATCGATGGGTTTCGTTTACTCAACCCATCCTACTCGCTGGCACTTTGAGCGGAGCGTGCCGATGACAAAAGACCAAGCCATGCATTCATCGACGCGCGCAGTCCGCGTCGGTGACGCCGATATCCACGTGACCGAATGGGGCGCCGGACCGCCGGTTCTCTTGCTCCATGGCAATCCGGACAGCGGCGTCATGTGGGAGGGCATCGCCGAGCGCCTCGCGCCGCATTATCGCTGCATCGCGCCGGATCTGCCGGGCTTCGGCCATTCGGAAGTGCCGGCCAATTTCGAGCGTTCGCTCGACGGCCTGGCGCAATTCGTCGAACGATTCTTGGACGCCGCCGCGATCGAGCGGCCGCTCGATCTCGTGGCGCACGATTTCGGCGGCCCGTTCGCCTTCGCCTGGGCGGTCAAGCATCCCGATGCGGTGCACCGCATGGTCGCCATCAACACCCTGTTTTTCAGCGGCTATCGCTGGCATTTCTGGGCGCGCGTCTGGCGCACGCCGATCCTCGGCGAATTGTCCATGCTGGCCATGAACCGCCCGATGTTCGCGCAGGAACTCAGGCGCGGCTCCAAGGCAATCAGCGACGCGCATATCGACAGCACCCGGGCGTTGATGACGCCGCGCATGAAAAAAGAAGTCTTGCGGCTGTATCGCGCCACCGACTCGGCCAATTTCCAGCCGTGGGAAAGCGCTTTTCTCGAACTCGTGCGCGCCAAGCCGACACTCGTGATCTGGGGCGACAAAGACCCTTACATCTCGTCGCGCTTCGCCGAACGCTTCAACGCTCAAAAGGTTCTGCATCTTCCGCAAGCCGGCCACTGGGCCGCGGTCGAAGCGCCGGCGCAATGTGCCGACGCCATTTTGCAATTCTTCTCCGCAGCCGGGTGAGGCCGCGAGGTGGAACCCGAATTCATCAACGACCTGTTCGCGCCCTTCGGCCCGGTCGTGGTGCGGCGCATGTTCGGCGGCGCCGGCATCTACCGCGAGGGGTTGATGTTCGCGCTCGTGTTCGACGGCGCGATCTTTCTGAAAGTCGACGAAGCGAGCATCCCCGAGTTCGAGCGCGAAGGCAGCCGGCCCTTCGTCTATACGCGTGCCAAAAGCCCGGGCAAGATCGGCCGCGCCTCGCTCTCCTATTGGCGGCTGCCCGAGCGCCTTTATGACGATCCCGAAGAACTCGCCGTCTGGGCCGAGCGCGCGCTCGCCGTCGCGCAGCGCAAGAAAACAACGCCGCGCGCGCGGGCCAAGGTGAAGCGGCCGAGCGCTGCGCCGAAACCGTTAAAGCGCCATGCGCGGCGGCCGTCGTAAATGCGATGGCCGCCGATAAAATGAAAATCATGAACTTTGCGTCGGCGCCCGAACTACGGGCATGGCTTGCGAAAAACCACAGCCGATCGGAAGGAATTCTGTTGCGCCTTCGCAACGCTCAACAAGACCAACCTCTATTCCATCGCCTACCGCTTGCAGACCGCGAAGAAACCCGACACGCGCGAAAAACGCATGCGGGCCATCATCGAGAAGCTGGCGCGCGGCGAAAAATTTCACTGAACGAAGCGTCGCCGGCGCAGCGCCAGCGGTGATATGATTATCAGTGATTCAGCGGTACTTGCGTACCGACAAATTTTATAAATATCCGCCGGTCGCTCGTAACCGCTTTTAAGGCGCGGAAGCCATGCTTTGCTTCACGCCGCAAAATGGGAATTGAACACAGAACCGGGAGACGAACACCATGTCCAGCTTCACCGGATCGCCTAACACGCTGCACGACACGGCGCTCGAGCCGTTGCGCGCCAAGTCGGGTTGGATCATCGCGCTCGGCGCCGTCTTTGTGATCGCCGGCATCATCGCGCTCGGCAGCGTGGTCATGGCCACCGCCGCCACCGTGTTCGTGGTAGGCATCATGATGGTAATCGCCGGCGTCGCCGAAGTCATCAACGCGTTCCAGATCAAGACCTGGGGCAAGTTTCTGCTCTGGCTGCTGCTCGGCGCGCTTTACATCGTCGCCGGGTTCTTCGCCTTCGAGAACCCGCTCCTGGCCGCCGCGGTCTTGACGCTTCTGCTCGGCTTTTCGCTGCTCGTGTCGGGCGTCATGCGCATCGTGCTGGCCTTCAGCTTGCAAGAGACGATGCCCTGGATCTGGGTAGCCTTCTCCGGCGTCATTACCTTTTTGCTGGGTCTCCTGATCGTCGCCAAGTGGCCGGTGTCGAGCCTTTACGTTCTGGGCATCTTCTTGGGCGTCGATCTGGTGATTGCCGGCGCAGGGTGGATCGGCGTCGGGCTCGGGCTAAGGCGCTACGCTTGAGGGCGATGCAGCAGGTTCGTGCGGCGGGACGATAGTTCGGAAAACGAGGTCGTCCCGTCGGCCGGCAATCGCCTCGCCGAAAATTGCTTGGCTGGTGATTGCCTAGCTCCTGGCCTTGCGAGGCTGTAGACTCGACAGGCCGTTGAGGAACGCAAGGGGGCTGCCATGCGCTGGGTGTATCTGGCCATCGTCATCGTGTTTCTGGCCGCGATCCTGATTTTCATCGTGCAGAACCGTGAGCTGGTGACGATGTCGTTTCTCGGCTTTGGCGTGCGCGCGCCGCTCGCGATCATGGCCGCGGTCGTTTATGTGCTCGGCGCGATCACCGGCGGCAGCCTTTACGCCTTGCTGCGCAAATCGGTGCGGGAATCGCGGCTGGGAGGGACACGGTAGAGCATGTCCCGGAAAAGTCGCCACCGGTTTTCCGAAAAGGACATGCGACCGCACAAGAATCCAGAACACGGACCGATTCGACTGAATCGGGCTGTGTTCTAGCGGCGCGGCACAGCCCGATGGCACAGGCCGGGGACCCGCCGCTGCTCGATCCGCGGCGGGGTGACGTCGAGGACGACGTCTCCAGTCCGAAGCAGCGGTCGTTGCTCGCCATCGCGGGCAGCCTGCTTGCCGAAATCAGCCTGCCAAAGCTGCTCTTCGCCTGGATTTTTTCGATCGTGCTGCCGGCCTTGCTGCTCGGCCTGGCGCCTCTGGTCGCGACCGCCTGGTTGCTGAAGCTATCCAGGACCGCGACGCAAATGACGGGGCTCGGTGCGGCTTTTGTGCTGATGGCGGTCGTCGCGGCCGGATGGTTCGGATGGCAGCCGCTGTTGCGCATCGCCGAGCGAAACTTTTGGTCGCTGAACGCGCTCGCGATCCAGCCCGGCTATGCGTTCTGCCGCGAGGCGCTGCGCTATCTCAGCGAACGCATGCTCAGCACGGCTGCGAGCGACACGACGCGCACGCGTCTGCGCGCGATCAGCTCGGCCGCGGCCGCCATCATCTTGTCCATCATCGCTGTCGTGATCGCGGCCGCGGTCTGGCCGGCGTCGCGCTGGATCGGGACGGCGGCGGATCTGTTGGATGTGCGCGGCCTGATCGTACCGACGCTCGCCAACGCCGTCGTGGTCGTCTGCGCCTATCTTGCGGTCGCGGCGCTGATCTGGGGCTTTGCCGACGCGCTCATGGACCAGCCGATCAATCTCGGCGCGTTCGATGCGGCGTCCAGCGGACCGTCCTGGCGCATCGCGCACCTGTCGGACATTCATCTGGTCGGCGAACGCTACGGATTCCGGATCGAAAGCGGCCGCCGCGGGCCCCGCGGCAATGACCGTTTCGCGCGTATCCTGGAAGGCATCGAGGCGATTCATAAAACACGCCCGCTGGATCTCATCCTGATCACCGGCGACATGACCGACGCCGGAATCGCAACCGAATGGGCGCAATTTCTCGATGCGGTGGAGCTACATCCGGCGCTCGCCGAACGCATGCTCATCCTTCCCGGCAATCATGACCTCAATATCGTCGATCGTCTCAACCCGGCGCGGCTCGATCTGCCCTTCAGCCCGATCAAGCGCCTGCGGCAGATGCGGACATTGTCGGCGATCGCCGCCATCCAGGGTCATCGCGTCCGCGTGGCCGATCCGGATTCGGGCGCGCTTGATCGCACGCTTGCGCAGGCGCTGGCGCCGCATCGCCAGTGGATCGCCGAGTTTGCCGATACCGGCAGCCTGCGGCTGGCGATTGGCCTCGGCCAGCTTTGGGATGATCAGTTTCCGCTGATCCTGCCGCCCGCCGAGCCTGATGGTCTCGGCGTCGCCATCCTCAACTCCAACGCCGAAACGCATTTCTCATTCACCAATGCGCTGGGGATGGTGTCGGTCGAGCAGACCCGCAGATTGGCGGCAGCCGTCGACCGATTTCCGCACGCGCATTGGATCATCGCGCTGCATCATCATCTGGTTGAATATCCGATGTCGGTCGCGAAGTTCTCCGAGCGCATCGGCACTGCGCTGATCAACGGCTCGTGGTTCATCCGCAAGATCAAAAGTTTCGCGCCGCGCGCGATCGTCATGCACGGCCATCGCCATATCGACTGGATCGGCACATGCGGTGAATTGAAGATTGTCTCCGCTCCGTCGCCGGTCATGGGCGCGACGAATGAAGCGCCGACCTATTTTCACATTCACACGTTGACCGCCGGCCCGGGCGGGCAAGTTTGCTTGCTTGAGCCGCAACGCGTCGATATCGCGGGCGTGAACGCAGCCGATTGAACCGAGATCAAGCGTTCGTCTTTTCGGCCTGCGGCGGGCCGCCGAACAGATCGGCCAGCCATCGGCTGGACGGATGCTGGGCGCAGAATGTCAGAATGGCGAGCGCGATCGGGACGCCGATGAAGGTGCCGAACAGGCCCCACAGGAAAGTCCAGAAGAAGATCGTGAACAGCACGACGAACGGCGAAATGGACAGCATGCTCCCGGACAGGCGCGGTTCGACATAGCTGCCGATCGCAAACTGAATGATATTCAGGCAGATGAAGGTGCCGACGACCCCCTGCCAGGTATCGAAGTGCGTCATCGCCAGAAGCGTCGGGAACAGCGTGGCGATGAACGGGCCGATGAAGGGAATGTAGTTGAGCGCAAACGCGATGACGCCCCACTCGGCGGCGAACTGCAATCCCGTGACCAAGGCGAACAACCCGACAAACAGGCCGGTCAAGACGCTCATCTGCGTTCGCACCAGCAGGTATTTTCGGAATTTGACCGCGGTCGCCGCGCTGCCATCCAAAATCACGCGCGCCGCGTTACGATTGCCCAGTGTCTCGACCTTGCGGCGGATATCGTCGACTTCCAGCAAACCGAGGATCACGTAGGTCAGCGTGATCAGCCAGAAGGCCAAGGTCGAATTGATCCGGCCGGTGACGTACTGCGCTTTGGTCAAGAGCCATCGGACATTGAAGTGCTCGGCCCAGAGGCCCGCGACCGATATACCGTGGCTGTCGAGCCAGGCCACCAAGCTGTCATAGAGCGCCTGATAACGCGCCGCGTCGCTCATCAATGCGCGCCCCACCCGGCCAAAGCCCCAGGCGACCAGCGATGCGAACGCAAGCCCCACCGCCACGATCATGATCAGCGTGATCGCGAGCGCGATGAGCTTGGGCATGCGCGACTGCAGCCAGCGCTGCAGCGGCCAGGTGATGCCGATGATGAACAGCGCCAGCACGAGCGGCGCGAACACGCTCGCCGCCTGGTAGGCCGCAAATGCGACCGCCACGGCAGCCACGATCGCAAGCGCGACCTTCCCTTCAAGACCGGCTGTCATTGCGACCTTCCTTCTGCCCGCGCAAACGACCCATGCGCCGAACTGTTTTCCTCAAAGGCGCAGCCTCATTGCAACACGACTGTAACTCGACCAGGATACGACAATCGTCCTTGCCAGCACTTTTCCGCACCTGCGCCAGCATTTCTACGGTCCAAAATCGCGGAGGTGAAGTTGGTCGGTCCGGGACAGCCAGCGAAACGCCTGTCGCTCGCCGCCATGGTGCTCTGTGCTGCGGCGTGTCCATCGTTTTCAACCGCGGCATTCGCCGGCTCGGCCCGAGACTACCTGAACGCGCCGGTCGATGCCTGGCTGGTCATGTACAATGCCGGCTACGTGACATCCGTTACGCCTGAAGACGGAACGGACATATCGTCCCGCACGGTTTCGAACGCCTTTCTCCAGTCGGTTGTTCTGACGCGCACGATGGACTTTTGGGGTCGCGCCGGCGGCCTCTCGATTGTTTTGCCCTACGCTGTGGCGAATACGAGCTCCAGCGCCTTTCAGGGAAGCACGAATGGCGTTTCGGATGTCGCGTTGCTTTGGCAAATAAACATCTTCGGCGGCCCCGCGCTCACGCGCGAGCAATTCCGCTCGTTTGTCCCGCAGACATTTTCGAGCTTCCATCTTTACATCGGAACGCCGCTCGGCACCTACGATCCGACTTCGCCGATCAATCCGAGCGCGAACCGTTGGATGGTCTCGCCGACGATCAATTACAGCTATACGCCGGACCGCGGCTGGACATGGATCGAGACTTATTTCACTGCGCAATTTTTCACGAACAACAACAATTTCTTCGTAAACGGGGCACGAACGCTCGCGCAAAATCCCATCTTCCGCATGGAAGAACATATAAGCCGTAATCTGACGGACAGGTTCTGGCTCTCGGCCGACGCTTATTACAATGTCGGCGGTGAGACGAGCATCGATGGAACGCCACAGGACAACGCGGCGAGCACGCTCCGGGTCGGGGCCGGCATGGGGCTGCGTCTTTGGCGCGGCGCTGATCTCGGACTCAACTACGAGCGCGTTGTCGCCAAGCCGGCCGGCGATCCGGATTCTCAAACAATACGCCTTTCACTCAGACAATTCTGGTAAAGTCGATTGTGCAATTGCCTGCTGATCCCAACACGCAGAGCGCGGCCTCTTCACGAGCGAGATTCCATATCCAACTGACTTCGGCCTGAGCGATAGACGACAGTCATCACGAAACAGGAGGAAGACGATGGAACGGAAAGCTTTGGAACGTCGAACCGTCCTGAAGGGAGGCGCCGCGGCGTTCGGCATGATCGGCAGCGCCGCATCGGCCGCAACCATTGCCGCCGCGACGCCGGCTGCGGGCGAAGCCGCGCAATCGCCGCTGCCCGAACAGCTCCTCACCGCCGTCGAACGTTTTCGCGCGACCATTCCCGCCAATTTCGATCCCGACTATGTCGAGCACGCGGTCATACCGTTTTTCCTGACGAGCCTTTACGAAGGCGAGCGGCCGATGCTGCCGATGATCGACGTCAATTTCAGCAAGGAAAATGCGCTGCCGTACGATCTGTGGGGCCTCATCTATCACGACTGGAGGCCGACCCCTGAAGAGGGCGTGACGGTTTTCCTGCAGGGCCTCGAGAAACGGGGCGACAACAATCTGCGCAAGCGCATCTACTTTTCCGGCGTAACGCCCGATCTCTACAAGCCGATGTACGGCGCCAAGGTCGCTGCCTTTTTCGACAAGATCCTGGATCAGCAATTCGCCAACAAGCCATTCATGCGGCATTACCTCGATTACTATTTCGATCTCTACTGGGATCTTCACCTCGGCGTCACCGGCGACGACATTCCCTTCGAGGTGCGCGAGATCGGCGAAGCGTTCAACACGGTCCTCGCCTACCGCAATCCGCTGCTGCCCATCACCCATGACAGCTACATGAAGGTGCGGGAGCTGCTCGACCTCTTGAAATCATGGATCGACGAGCGCATCGGCGACATCCAATCCGGCAAAATAAAAAACCCGGAAAAGACCATGGCGTGGTACTGGCTGAAGAATGTCGGAGACGGCAGCCACTTCAGCAAGAAAGACGTCGTCTTCGAGTGCTTCCACAATTTCGTCGCGCTCAGCCAATGGGGCAACACGATCTTCGGGATCATGTCGCGCCTGGCCGAAGATGGCGGCGATCCGGGCGTGCGGGCGTCCTTTCAGAAGACCATGAGCGGAAATTTCGATGCGGCGGGCGGCGCGCCTTTCACGCCGCTGGAGCTGTTCGTCATGGAATTGTTCCGCGTGATTTCGCCGAACGGCGGCAGCATCTCCGTCATCCGTGACGCAAGAGCAAGCGCGTACGGCGCGTCTCCGCAGCGGAAGTTTGGCCTGCCCTTGGAGCGGCACAGCTATGTCAGCACGCCGCACACCAGCACGAGTCTCGATCCGGTCCACTGGAAGGATCCGAATACGTTCGATCCGCAACGCTATCTGCGCGTCCCGACCAGCGCGCAGATCAACGATGACAAATGCCGGCAGATCGGTTTGGCGCGCTGTCCGTTCGACATCACCAATTTCGAGGTGAAGGATGGGCGCAAGGCCAACATCACCAACAGCGGCTTCGGCACGGTATTTGCGGTCGTCGATGGCGCGGGCCATCCGGTTTGCGACTATGCCGGCTTTGCTCCGTTCGGCTTTGGCTATCGCCGCTGCCCGGGTGAGCAATTGACGATCCAGGTCTTCGAGGATTTCCTGCGCAAGATCTGGCGCGACAAGATCGTGTTTCGCAAGCTGAATCTGGCAAACCCCGGTCGAGTGCCGATTGGGCCGAATGCCGTGATCCAGGACGATATCGGCTTCGCGCGATCGGCTTAGACTCGACACGGGGCGCTCCGATGCAAGAACCCGCCGACCCGCTGCCGATCGATCTGGCGCTGCAAGGCGGGGGCTCGCACGGCGCCTTTACCTGGGGCGTGCTCGACCGCTTGCTCGAAGAAGAGCGGCTGCGCATCGTCGCCATTTCCGGCACGTCGGCGGGGGCGATGAATGCAGCGGTCTTGGCCGATGGCTGGGCCGAAGGCGGGGCGGCCGGCGCACGCGCGGCGCTCCGCGCCTACTGGCAGGAAGTGTCGCGCGCGGCTGCGCTGAGCCCGCTGCAGCGTTCGCCGCTCGATCGCATGATGGGGCGATGGACGCTCGATACATCGCCCGCCTACATCGCCATGGACCTGATGTCGCGGCTTCTCTCGCCCTACGATCTCAATCCGCTCGCTTACAATCCACTGCGCAAAATTCTCGTTCAATGCATCGACTTTGAACGGCTCGCCCGCTCGCCGATCAAGCTGTTCGTCACCGCCACCAGCGTGCGCACTGGCCGCGGGCGGATTTTCCGCAACGCCGACATCACAGCCGATGTGCTGCTCGCCTCGGCTTGCCTGCCGACGATGTTTCGCGCCATCGAGATCGGCGGCGAGCCGTATTGGGACGGTGGATATGCCGGCAATCCGACCATCACGCCGCTCATTCGCGAAAGCGATGCGCACGACACCATCCTCGTCCAGATCAACCCGCGCGAACGGCCGGACACGCCGCGCTCCGCCTCGGAGATTCTCAATCGGCTGAACGAAATCTCCTTCAACTCGCCGCTGATGAAAGAGCTCCGCATGATCGCGCTGCTGCGCCAGGTGGCCGATCCGGGCAGCGGTGAAGGCGCGCGCTGGGCGAACATGCGCGTGCACCGGGTCGGCACCGATATGCTGGCGCGGTTCGGCGCCTCCTCGAAGCTCAATGCCGAATGGGAATTCATCACCATGCTGTTCGGCGAGGGCCGCCGCGCCGCCAACGATTTTCTGAAAGAAAACGGCGAGCATCTCGGCAAGCGCTCCACCGCCGATCTCGACGTGCTGCTGAGCGAGTGTTGAGATCGGATTCTTCGGGCACTGTGTCATGCACGAAACATACGAAGGCCCTGAAGACGACAAAGGCGGCGAGCAGCTTCGCAGTTGCAGCGTCGCTTCTTGATAACCTAGAATTTCGTGCACAAACCTCAGGGAGGGCAATCATGGGCCGTTTTCTGATAGCGATGTTTATTGGGGCAACAATCGCCGCGGCGGTTTCAACGTCGGCATCAGCATGGCACTGCCTGGCCAGCAGTCCCAACGGAGCAGCGGGCACCGCCTTCGGCATCATACTGGAAAGAGCCCAGTCAATCTCAATGCGCCGGTGCATACATCGCGGCGGTGGGGCTGGCTGCCATATCGCATGGTGTCGGCCGTACTAGAGCATGATCCGGAAAAAGCCTGCCCTCGGACTTGATCCGAGGGTGGACACCGGTTTCCCGAAAAGATCATGCTCAAACTAAATGCGAGAGCGGGATGACGATTCGAAGAAAAGCCATCCCGCTCTAGGGTAGGCCCTTCTTCACGGACAGATCATGCTCTGCGCATTCGTTCCGGTGCGCTCAATCCGGCATGGGTTCCTGCTTTGAAGCAGCACTTGATTGGAGCCATGCGCCGCCTTCGGGCCTTTCACGGCGCACTTGTTCCACGGCGATTTCCGCGCACGCTTCTGCGCGTCGCTCAGGGCCATCTCGTTCGCCT
>Ga0210401_10006757_pt1 | contig 11594 bp, 14 predicted proteins | sample IncBWH32MmetaG_FD_150866 | JGI IMG/M metagenome (GOLD analysis project Ga0210401, IMG submission 150866) | Forest soil microbial communities from Barre Woods Harvard Forest LTER site, Petersham, Massachusetts, United States - Inc-BW-H-32-M | ecosystem: Environmental > Terrestrial > Soil >... | reverse complement strand
TTGGAGCCGGTTGGAGTTGGTGATGCGGTGGATGCGGGAACAGGGGGGATAATTCTCTAGAAAATACCATACCCATTCCCGATTCGCGCTAACCCTACCCTACTTCTTCTCCCCAGTTTTCCAGCGTCTTCTTTACAAACGCCATGAACTGATCCGCAACGGCGCCGTCGATCAGGCGGTGGTCGTAGCCCAGCGTCAAGTGAACAACCGATCGGATGGCGATGGAGTCGTTACCGTCAGCGTCGGTGACCACGAGCGGCGCTTTGGTGATGCCGCCGACGCCCATAATGGCGGAGTTTGGCTGGTTGATGATAGGCAGGCCGAATACGGCGCCGAACTGGCCGGGGTTGGTCACAGTGAATGTCGAGCCTTCGACTTCTTCAGGCTTGAGTTTCTTGCTACGGGCGCGTTCGCCGAGGTCACTGATCCCGCGCTGCAACCCCAGGAAATTCAACTCGTCGGCGTTCTTGAGCACGGGCACAATCAACCCCCAATCCAAAGCAACAGCGATGCCGACGTTGACATGGCGATGGTAGCGGATGGTTTCCCCTTCAATCGAGGCGTTCACGATGGGGAACTGTTGCAGAGCGATGATGGCCGCTCGCACAAAAAACGGCATGAAGGTCAGCCGTGCACCGTGGCGCTGTTCGAAGGCTGATTTCGTCTTGTTGCGGAGCTGGACAATCTTGGTGATGTCCACTTCGAACATGGCATGTACATGAGCGCTGGTGCGGCGGGATTCGATCATGCGCTGGGCGATAATCTGCCGCATCTTGGTCATGGGCACAGATTCGGCCGGAATCGCAGCCGGAGCCGGAAGCGCAGAGGGTCGAGCCGGTGCTGAAGCGCTAGCAGTGGACGGCGCGGCGGTCGTCCCTTCCAGGAACGCCATGATGTCCTGTTTCGTGATGCGTCCCCCCAGGCCGGTGCCGGTTACCTGCGACAGGTTGACGTTGTTTTCGCGCGCAATTTTGCGAACCAGCGGCGAGGACCGGGCGTGGTCGTCCTCTTCCTCCTCGTCTGCGGCAGCAGCGGGCGTGGGGGCCGGCGTTTGCGCCTTAGGCGGAACCGCCGCCTGCGGTTTGGCCGGGGGTGGTGTGGCTTGGGACGCGGGCTTGGCGGCTGGGGCGGGAGCCGCTGCAACCGATGCGTCACCGTCGCCAGCGATCGTGCCTACCACGGTATTGACCTGGACCGTATTTCCTTCCCCGACTTTAATGTCGCGCAGCACACCGGAAGCAGGAGCGGGGATCTCGGCGTCTACTTTGTCAGTGGAGATCTCGAACAGCGGCTCGTCGCGCTGCACCTTGTCACCGGGCTTCTTCAGCCACTTGGTAATAGTTCCTTCAAAGATGGACTCGCCCATCTGGGGCATGACGATATCGGTCGGCATAGTTTCCTTCACGGTGTTCTGAAATTTCGGGCCGGACTAACCCTCGATTATATCCAAAGCCGGGAACATTCAATCTTTGTGTTGTTCTTGGCCGTGTTCTGAGCCCGCCGCCGGCGGGCCTACGCCATAAGCATTCTTCCAGTAGCCCTGCACCTTGGGCGGCAGTTTCTGGATGCGGGAAAGAAATGCCGTCACCTTCCAGATGTCCTGATCGCTGAGTGCCTTGTTCCAGGCTGGCATTCCGGTGTAGCGAACTCCCGTACGAACCGCGTAATAAATATGCCATTCGGGATCATCGAGCGGGTCGAGAATAAGTTGCGGCGCCGGTGGATAAAGAGACTTCTCCAGTTGGCTCGGTTTGTTATCCAGCGTGCCGTGGCAAAGGGCACAATTCATGGTGTAAATCTTCATGCCATCAATGAGATTCTCGTCTGTAGGCGGAATGGGATTGTTCACGCGCGGGGCGTGACGTTCCATGGAAGCATCCAGGGCGCTGCTTGCAATGCGGCGTTCGAGTTCGGGTGGAACCGCATCGGCGTTGGTCGGCATCAAGCCGAAAGTGACCACCGCCAGCGCGGCCAGACAGATCACTGCCACGATGGTGATGATTCCTATAACAAATCCGCGCATTGCGCCTCCCGATCCATGAAGCTTCTAACAAGTCTACCTGCCTGAAGAAGTCCGCAACAAGGACACAGCCTAATATGCCTTCAGGCGGCGCGCTTCTCGCACAACATCGCTCACTTTGGGCAGGAAGAACTCTTCCTGGGGCGGAGAAAACGGGACTGGGGAATCCTGCGCGGTAATGCGCACGATGGGACCGTCGAGATCGTCGAAGGCTTCTTCGTTAATAACAGCCGCGATCTCGCCCGCGATGCCGCCGGTACGCACGTCTTCATGCAGCAGGATGACCTTGTTGGTCTTGCGCACGGTCTGGGCAATAGCCTCGCGATCGAGTGGTGAGAGCGTGCGCAGGTCGATTACCTCGAGATCGATTCCCTCTTTGGCCAGAATCTCGGCCGCCTCCAGCGCCACATGTACCATGGCCGCATAAGTAATGATGCTGACATCACAGCCTTGGCGTGCAATTCGCGCCTTACCCAGCGGCACGATGTAGTCTTCGTCCGGAACTTCCTCTTTTATTCGGCGATAGAGATATTTGTGTTCGAAGAAAATGACCGGATTGTTGTCGCGAATCGAAGCTTTCATTAGGCCTTTGGCGTCATAGGCACTCGCCGGGCACACAACTTTCAACCCCGGTGCGTGAACAAACCACATCTCGGGATTCTGCGAGTGAAACGGGCCACCGTGGACGTTGCCACCACTCGGTCCGCGAATGACCAGCGGCGCGGGCGCTCCCCAACGGTAGTGGGCCTTCGCGACCATGTTGACGATTTGATTAAAAGCGCAGCCGATGAAATCCATGAACTGGAACTCGGCTACGGGACGCATTCCGGTCAAGGAAGCTCCGAACGCAGCTCCTACGATCGCGGACTCAGCAATGGGCGTATCGATCACGCGCTCCGGGCCGAAGCGGTCGATGAAGCCGTCGGTGACTTTGAACGCGCCCCCGTAAATACCGATGTCTTCGCCGATACAGAAAACGGTGGGGTCACGTTCCATTTCTTCCCAGATTCCCTGGCGGATGGCTTCGATATAGGTGAGTTGAGGCATAGTTTTCGCTGCTGATCACGCGGATTTACAATTTGTACAAATTGTGCTATTATACTTAATGTACGTTTCGTACTCGGAGTTTTGCTTTATGCCGGCCAAACTTACCGCCAGCGCGGCGCGTCAAAACTTCTCTGACATTCTAAACCGGGCTGCGTACGGCCGCGAACGGGTGCTTGTACACCGCGGCGGGAAGCCCATTGCTGCAATCGTGCCCGTCGAAGACTACGACTTCATGGAGCAATTGGAAGACCGCATTGATATCGAAGAAGCGCGCAAACGATTGCACGAACCAACGATACCGTGGTCGAAGGTAAAAAAACAGTTGGGCCTATAGCACACGCGCCATTATGCGTTACGGCCTTGAATTCACGACGTCGGCCTCGCGAGAGTTAAACAGCCTCGATGCTCAAATACGCAAACGGATCATAACGAAGATTGCTGGCCTCTGTGATGATCCTTTTCCCTCCGGCGCAAAGAAATTGCAGGGCCTTCCCCATCACTTTCGAATCCGCGTAGGTGATTACAGAATTGTTTACCGCATGGACTCGGGCAGAGTGATTGTTGTGATTGTGAAGATCGGCCACAGAAAAGAGGTTTACCGATAGACCATTCGTCGCGCGGGTTCACGTCGATCACTTAAAATGTACCGCCGCATCGGTCTGCTTGAAGCTCCCGCTTCGCTTCCTAACTTTCGGCATTCCATACTTCGGCTTGATCTCGTGACAGCCGTCCTCGCAGTACACGCCTCCCGTGGCTGATTCCGGCGTGGGCATCGGCGAGTTCACGGCGAAATCGCGATCTTCATCCAACACCCGCTCGACATCGGCGACTAATCCGGTATTTTCTTTGCTGGTCAGCCATTTCTTGACGTTCACCAGATAATTTTCTAATCGAGTGATGCAGTCGCGCTTGCGCCAGTACTCGAACAGCGGTTTAGGAACATACTCGGCGGTGTCATGAATGGCATGGCCTTTCATGCGCATCATTTTGGCTTCGATCAACGTCGGCCCTTCGCCACGGCGGGCGCGCTCGCAGGCTTCGTGAGCGGCATCGTAAATTTGGCAGGCGTCGGTGCCATCAACAATCACGCCCGGAATGCCATAGGCAATCGCGCGCTCGGCCAGGTCTTTCACCCGAAATTGCATATCGGCAGGCGTAGAGTATCCCCAAAGATTATTTTCCACGAACAACACCAGGCCCAAATTCTGGACTGCGGCGAAGTTCACGCCTTCATACGTCACGCCGGTGGACTGGCCGCCATCGCCGATGTAGGTCATGACAGCGATGCTGCGTCCTTGGAGACGCGCACCCAGCGCGACGCCAGCCAGCACGGGAATCAGATCACCCAGAGTTGAAATCGGTGCGACCACGTTGCGATCTTGAATATCGCCGAAGTGAGAAGAGGCGTCACGGCCCTTGGTCGGCGAACCCGCCTTAGCCATGTACTGCATCATGATGTCGCGAGCGGAAAAACCGCGGACCAGGAGCGATCCCTGATTGCGAATCATGGGGCCGAGCCAGTCTTCCTTCTGGAGAGCAAAAGCCGAAGCGCAGGAACAGGCTTCCTGGCCAAGCCCGAAATAGACGCCGCCCACTACCTTTCCCTGCTTGTAAAGGTTTTCGAGCGCCGTCTCCATGCGGCGGTTCAGCAGCATCCAGCGGTAGATTTCGATGCATTGCTGCTTCGACAGGTATTTTGAGTCGCGGATGGGTGGGACTGGCGCACTCAGGTCGCCTTTGACTTCATAGCGCACCGAGTCACCGACGCGCACCTGACGAAGACTGAACTCGGGTTGCTCCAACCGCTCGTCGACGATGGTGTAGCTGCGTTGATTGCGATTCGAAGACGGGGCGGTCTTTCCTTTGGCGCTCGGTCGCGACGGCTTTTGCGGCTTCTTCTTCGCCATGTTGGTCAGACAAGAATGTAACCTGCCGGAGGCGCTTTGAACAAACACCGCTCACGCCCAGGTCGGATCTTCGTCCCCGTGAAGTTCGCGGAGTTCGTCCGGGACACGTAACGGGACTCCGACCGCAAGTCCCAAGAGATCGTCCAGGCTGTCCAGCCACAGCATTTGCGACTGAAACACCGCGCCAAAGTTGCGTGACACAGAATGCGCCACTTCCTGCAAGGATAATTCCCTGCCCAGTTCCTTCGCCATCGACGTGACGGGCTTCGCGGTAATTCCGCAGGGGACGATGAGGTCGAAGTAGTCGAGATTTGTATTCACATTCAGCGCTACGCCGTGCGAGGTGACGGCGCGAGAGATGTGAACCCCGAGGGCGGCAATCTTGGCTTCTTCGCCCTCGCTGGTCCACACGCCGGTGAGACCACACACGCGCCTGGTCGGAATCTTGAAGTCGGCGCAGGTGCGGATCAGGACTTCCTCCAGCCGCCGAACATATTCAATCGCGCCCAGGGTTTTGCGTTTGCCATCGGTCGATGTCATGCCGCGCAAATCAAAAATGGGATAGGCAATCAACTGCCCCGGGCCGTGGAAGGTGACGTCGCCGCCGCGATCGCACTCGAAAACTTCGACGCCACGTCGTGCGAGTTCCTCACGCGAGGCGGTAACGTTGGCAGCTTTGGCATTCCTGCCGAGCGTGATTACAGGAGTGTGTTCGAGAAGCAGGAGGGTGTCGCTGATCTTGGCGTCTTTGCAGAGATCGACAAGCCGTTGCTGCAAGCGCAGGCCGGTTGGGTAGTCGAGGGTGCCGAGTTGGAGGACAGAGATCAAAGTCTGTTCGCCGCTCACAGCGCAAGGAACCTACCGCGCCTGAGCAGGGACTTCTACGTAGGCGGAATAGGAGTGCGGCTCGGGGATAGGCTCGCCGCTGCGGGCCATGCCATCGAGATGGAACGCGATGGCTTCCCGCATCTGCTTCTCCACCTCGTCGCGTGTTTTGCCGGTAGCTACGCAACCATCCAAATCAGGCGAATAGGCGGAAAAGCCAGTTCCGGTCTGCTCGATGACGATCAAGTATTTCTTCATTTCTTCAAACCTGCCTGTTTCAGCACACTGTTGAGAGTGCCTGCCCCCAGATCATCACCCGGCTTCCCGGGAACTGTAACCCGGCTTGGTCGAATGCTTGTATTGGCGATGACTCCCACGTGTGCGATCCAAGTACCAGCCATCTCGCTCCAACGCCTTAATGACGTCCCGCACCTTCATTTTACGCCACTCGCCACTTCATGCGTTGATCGCCATTCCGTACACACTGTTCGAAGCGTCGAGCATCGCTTCGGCCAGGGTCGGATGGGCGTGGATGGTCCAAATGAGATCTTCCACCGTGGCTTCGAGTTCCATGGCTGCGACAGCTTCGGCGATCAGTTCGGTTGCCTGCGGGCCAATGATGTGGACGCCGAGAATCTCGCCGTAATCGGCATCCGAAACAATCTTTATAAAGCCCTCGTGCTGGCCGACAATCGACGCGCGCGAGTTGGCGGTAAACGGAAACTTGCCGATCTTGAGGTTGTAGCCGGCTTCTCTGGCCCTCGTCTCGGTGAGGCCGACGCTGCCAATTTCCGGATGGCAATAGGTCGCGTTGGGAATGTGTTCGGGGTTGATCGGCTTGCCCTTCTTGCCGGCAATTTTCGTGACCGCGACAATGCCTTCCATCGCGCCCACGTGCGCCAGTTGCGGCGTTCCCAGCACAATGTCGCCGATGGCGTAAACGCCAGGTTCGGCGGTCTGCATCCAGCTATCGGTTTTGATGAATTCGCGGTCGGGCTTTATTTTCGTCTTTTCCAGGCCGATGTTTGTGGTGCGAGGCCGGCGGCCGACGGCAATGAGAATCTTCTCCGCCTCGATGGTCTGCTGCTTGCCTTCGACCGTGAAGGTGACGCTCACGCCGGACTTGGTCTGCTCGACTTTGTCCATCCTGGCGCTGGTATGAAAGTTGATGCCGCGCTTGCGGTAAACACGGGCCAGCTCTTTTGAAACCTCCTCGTCTTCGATCGGAACCAGGCGCGGCAGCATTTCAAGAATCGTCACCTCCGAGTCGAAAGACCGGAAGATTGAAGCAAACTCCACGCCGACTGCGCCCGCTCCGACGATCACCAACGACTTGGGCAGTTCTTTCAACCCGAGAATCTCGATATTGCTAAGCACCTTGGGGCCGGGTTCGAGGCCGGGAATCATTCGCGCTTCGGATCCCGTGGCCAGAATGACGTTCTTGGTTTTCAGTTGGCTGGCCTTGCCGTCGTTCGTAACTTCGACGGTGAGAACGCCGTTTTGCGCCGGGCCGGTTAGCTTGCCATATCCCTTGATGGTCTCGACCTTGTTCTTCTTCATCAGGAACTCGAGGCCCTTGGTGTGCTTGGCGACAATCTTCGTCTTGCGGTCTTGAATGGCTGCCCAGTTGAGCTTGCGCGCGTCCACGCCTTCGATGCCGAATTCTTTGGCATCTTTTAAGTGGTCCCACAACTCGGCGTTGAACAACAGGGCTTTAGTAGGAATGCAGCCGACGTGCAGACAGGTGCCGCCGAGAAAGCCGTCTTTTTCGATCAAGGCCGTTTTCAGACCATACTGACCGGCGCGAATGGCAGCGGTGTATCCGGCCGGGCCGCTGCCGATGATGGCGATGTCATAGATGATATCGGGCAAAGGAGTGCTCCCTAATAAGAATAAAGATGAGTCTACAAATAGCTGATTCTACGCTAGGACATAAGGATTCAGGAACCGGGGCCCAGAAGGCAGCGCGTTCCGCGACGCTTTTCCCGGTGCTAGACATTCCTAGCTGGAGGCCACTATGCATTTCCTGGCGCTGTTCTTCTTCCCCATCTTCGGCTTCGGGTTTGTGGCGTATTTCCTTCCCTCAATCGTCGCCTTCGCTCGCAGTAAACGCGACGCAGTTTCTATCCTGGCTCTGAATTTCTTCCTGGGCTGGACGGCGATTGGCTGGGTGATTGCCCTGGTGTGGGCGCTGAAACAGGATATGCCGCTGGCGGCGCGCTGAAAACGTCAGCGGGCTGGCTCCAAAATCGGCATCGACATTTCGTATTCGATCACGGCTGGATCGTTTGGGTAGGGTTCAGTGCGTCCGGTTCGCGTAAATCCCAGGCGTTGATAGAAACGCATGGCCGGTTCGTTGTTGGATGTCACCATCAATTGCAAGGAGCACACTCCGCGGGCACGAGCCCAGACCAGGATCTGATCGACGAGTAGCCGGCCGACGCCTCGCTGACGGTGCGTGGGGGCGGTCCACATGGAGATCAGTTGTGCTCGCGTTGGGTCGCTCTCGTCAAGAGACGCACCCACGATGCCGCACGCCGCGCTTGCGGCCATCGCCAGGTACAAAATGGATCTCTCGCCATTCCACCGGGTCGCGCGCTCCACCCACTCGGCATCAACCAGTTGAGACTCTTTGGCATAAGTAGAGCCGAAGGCATGCGGAGAATCTCGCAGCGCGCGCAGGCGAACCTCTTTAAAGATCAATGCGTTCTGTGGGGTAACCGGCTCAAGGGCAATCATTGGCTAGCTTCCAGGCACACCGGGGTGAGGCGGAGCCATGCTCACGCCAGCAACTTGGCCGCTTCCTTGGCGTAATAAGTAAGGATGATGCCCGCCCCAGCGCGGCGGATCGAGGTCAACGATTCCATCATCACGCGATCACGATCAATCCAGCCATTGCGGGCGGCGGCTTCGATCATGGCGTACTCGCCCGAGACCTGATAAGCGGCAAGAGGCAGGTCAAAACGCTCGCGCGCCGCGGCAATCACATCGAGGTAAGGCATCGCGGGCTTGACCATAATCATGTCAGCGCCTTCTTCGATGTCGAGCTGAATCTCACGCATGGCCTCGCGCAGGTTGGCTCCATCCATTTGATAAGAGCGGCGATCCCCAAACTGCGGCGCGGAATCGGCAGCCTCACGGAACGGTCCATAAAAGCCTGAGGCGAACTTCGCAGCGTAGGAAAGTATCGGCGTGTTGATCAGCCCGGCTTGATCAAGCGCCGCGCGGATTGCCCCCACTCGCCCGTCCATCATGTCGGAAGGCGCAATCACGTCAACGCCCGCGCGAGCTAGCGAAACCGAAGTCCGCGCCAAGATTTCAAGCGTGGCATCGTTAACGATTTCATACTCCGCAGAGATCGCTGGTGGCTTGGCAACCGCAGCACCCAAAGACTGCGGATGAGCCGCTCGCACCACGCCGCAATGTCCGTGAGACATGTATTCGCACAGGCAGACGTCGCCCATGATGACCACATCGCGAACCTCGCGCTTAATCGCCCGCGCCGCCTGCTGCACGATTCCATCGTCCGCCCAGGCGCCAGTCGCTACTTCATCTTTCTTATCGGGCAAACCAAATAGAATGACCGCCGGGACTCCCAGCGCATGCGCCGCGCGCGCTTCCTTGACGGCTTCATCCACGGAAAGATTGAAGACCCCGGGCATGGAGCGGACGTCTTTACGCACGCCCTGCCCTGGACAAACGAACATGGGGTAGACGAATGATGCTGGCGAAAGCCGGGTCTCGCGAACCATGGAGCGCAGTTGCTCGCTTTGGCGGAGACGACGGAGGCGGGTCTCGGGAAAGCCCATGAGATTTTTTCCAGTCGAACCGGTTTCACTCGCCGTGCTGGGACGATTTTAGCAGACCATCATTTGCCCGGACATTTCCTGCCATCCCCATGCTGGGTTCACGTCTCAACAACAAGATGCCGGTACTAACGTAACCGGAGGTAACCACCTGATACTTCTGCATGCGCCCGTTGCCCCATAGAATGTTGCATAGTCATGACTTGGAAGAAGCATCTGTGGGCGGTGTGTACGACCGGTCTCATTCTGGCTTACGTTCTGGCCGCATTCAACTCTCCTCATGGCCATTTCTTGACGACGTTTGGAGACGTAACTCAGTTCCTTCTGGTCGCGTTTGCAGCGGTACTAATGGCGCGGAACGCCGTCCGCAGCCAGGGCCACGCCCGTGGTTTCTGGCTTCTGATGGCTGCCGGATGTTTCCTGTGGGCGACCAGTCTGGGCGCCTGGACCTTCTTTGAAGTGATCCGCCGGCGGGAGGTGCCGGAGCCATTTTTCGGAGACGTGATTCTGTTCATTCATATTGTCCCGTTTATGGCGGCGGTCGCTTTGCGTCCGCATCGTCCGCAGCAGGAGAAAAAGCTCTACTTCAGCACGCTTAATTTCCTGATGCTATTGATCTGGTGGGTTTTTCTTTACGCTTTCACGGTTTTCCCCAACCAGTACGTGACCCTGAATCCACCCGCCTACAACCAGAACTACGATTTGCTCTACTTGTTTGAAAACCTGGTCCTGCTCGTGGTGCTCGGATTGCTAACCACGAATGTGCAGGGGCCCTGGAGAAGGGTGTATTGGAATTTTTTCATCGCCGCGGGTTTGTACACCTGGAGTTCGGAAGCGATCAATGCCGCCATTACACGCGACCAGTACTACACCGGGAGTTGGTATGACATTCCGCTGGTCACCTCAATGTGCTGGCTGATCTTTGCCGGGCTGATGGCGCGCGATTTGAAACCCACAGAGGAATCAACCGCGCCCCCCAGCAGTAAATGGCTGGCGTTATCACCCCGTCTGGCCATGCTGGCAATCCTGTCTTTGCCGGCGATGGGATTCTGGTCGCAGTTTCGGGATCCATCTCCGCCTCCCATTCGTCATTTTCGGCTCTTAGTGACGCTCGCTGCCATGATGGTTCTGGGAGGGTTCGTATTTCTGCGCCAGTACGTGCTCGATCGCGAATTGATGCGCTTGCTGGAAGAATCGCGCCAGAGCCTGGAGAGCCTCAAGCGTCTGCAAACCCAGCTGGTGCAGAAAGAAAAGCTGGCGTCACTCGGCCAACTCGTGTCCGGGGCGGCGCACGAGATCAACAACCCGGTCGCCGCGATTCTTGGGTACTCGGAATTACTGGCCGCAAACCGGGACCTCGACCCCTCACAAGTAACCATGGCACAGAAGATCGGACAACAGGCGCGGCGCACTCGGGACCTGCTCTCCGGCCTGTTGAGTTTTGCCCAGCAGACGCCGGCAGAAAAAATGTTGGTCGAGATCGGCCCCTTGCTGCAACGCGCCTTGCAGATGAAGATGCTGCAAATGGAGACCAAAGGCATCCGCGTGCACACTACCATTGCGCCGAACTTGCCCCGTGTTTGGGGTAATCCCAACCAACTTCTGCAATGCTGCCTGGAAATCATCAGCAATGCTACAGACGCTCTGGAGACCGCCGGCGGCGGCACCTTGTGGGCCACAGCACAATCGGAAAACGGCGAAGTGCTGTTGAATTTCTCCGACTCCGGACCTGGCGTCCTGGACCCACAACGGGTGTTTGATCCTTTCTATACCACCAAACCGGTTGGCAAGGGCACGGGTCTTGGCCTGAGCGCGACTTACGGCGTAGTGCAAGATCACGGCGGCCAGATTACTTGTCACAATCGGCCCGAGGGTGGGGCTGTCTTCGTTCTTCGTCTCCCGGCCGTCGGTTCCGAGTGGCCCGCCAGCAGCGGAAAGGGCGCTGTGCGCTCGCTCAGCGCGACGAATTGATTCCAAAGCGTCACGGCA
>Ga0210401_10006754_pt1 | contig 11597 bp, 8 predicted proteins | sample IncBWH32MmetaG_FD_150866 | JGI IMG/M metagenome (GOLD analysis project Ga0210401, IMG submission 150866) | Forest soil microbial communities from Barre Woods Harvard Forest LTER site, Petersham, Massachusetts, United States - Inc-BW-H-32-M | ecosystem: Environmental > Terrestrial > Soil >... | reverse complement strand
TTTCGCGCAGAAAATTTCTGCAATCGGTTTCGATGGCGGCAGCGGGCATGGCAATACCGGGCCGTTCACTCGCCGGATTTCTATCCGCAGGTGGTGCACTGCCCCCACTCGCGCAATTTGGTTACGGTGACGTGCAGTTCGCGGACGGCCCGCATGACGTTCAACTTGAGGAGACTCATCGCGTCCTCATGGGATTAAGCGACGACAGCCTCCTGAAACCGCTCCGGCAGATGAGCGGTTTATCCGCGCCCGGCGATGACCTGGGCGGCTGGTATCATTACGACCCCGATTACGCCTGGGGCAAAGACACACCGGGCTTCGCTCCCAGTTGCACCTTTGGCCAGTGGGTTTCGGCGCTGGCACGCTGGTACGCCATCAAGGGCGACCCGGCTGTGCGCGAGAAGGTGCTGCGTCTAAATCGCCTGTATGCGCAGACGATTTCAGCCACATATTATGAGAAAAACCGCTTTCCGACTTATTGCTACGATAAAATTGTCTGCGGCCTGATTGACTCGCATCAATACATCGGCGACCCCGATGCCTTCGCGATCCTCGCCCACACTACCGATACGGCATTGCGGCAATTTCCAAAACACGCCATCGAACATGGAGTAGCCTGGCGACCGAACAAAAATTTTTCCTGGACGTGGGATGAATCCTATACAATTTCTGAGAATCTCTTTCTAGCGTATCAACGCGGCGCGGGAAGACGTTATCGCGAGCTTGGCCGGCAATATCTCGACGACGTTTATTACAATCCTTTGGCTGAAGGCGAAAACGTGCTGGCCGGCAGACATGCCTACAGCTATGTAAACTCCCTGAGTTCGGCGATGCAGGCCTACCTGACCCTCGGGGACGAAAAGTATTTACGCGCGGCCCAGAACGCTTTCGACATGCTCTCGGCGCAAAGTTTTGTCACCGGCGGATGGGGGCCGGATGAAACGCTCCGCGCTCCGGCCAGCCCGGACGTGGATGCCAGCCTCAATAACACCCACGCGAGTTTTGAGACCCCCTGCGGCTCCTACGCACACTTCAAGCTGACGCGCTACCTGCTGCGCGTGACCCGCGATTCGCGTTACGGCGATAGCATGGAACGGGTCATGTATAACACCGTGATGGGCGCAAAACCACTCATGCCCGATGGCCGGACATTCTATTACTCCGATTATAATTTCCAGGGGCGCAAAGTATACCGGGAAGACCAACACTGGGCCTGTTGTTCCGGCACGCTGCCACAAGTCGCAGCCGACTATCGCATCAATGCCTACTTTCGCGATCCGCAGGGTATTTGGGTGAACTTGTTCATTCCATCGACCGCCTGCTGGAAACAACACGGGGCTGACGTGGCGCTGACGCAGGAAAGCGCGTATCCCTTTGACAGTTTGGTGCATTTTACCGTGAGAACTTCAAAAGTTAGAAATTTTACGGTGAATCTCCGAATCCCTGCGTGGGCCAACGGAGCTTCAATTTCAGTCAACGGCCGGCGCGCCGACACCGACGTTGCACCCGGGACCTTTGCGGCAATCCAACGCGACTGGAATGACGGAGATCGCATCGAATTGAATCTGCCGATGACGAACCGGCTTGAACCCGTTGACCCGCAGCATCCGAATACCGTTGCGTTACTTTTCGGACCGCTTGTGCTGTTTCCGATCACAAATTCGCGACCGTCACTGTCTCGCTCAGATCTTCTCGTTGCCACTCGACTGGACCGCCGAAGCTGGCGGGTAAAAAACGCTGGCGAACCGCTTACGTTCCTGCCATTTACGGACATTGGAGACGAGCAGTACGCAACCTACCTGCGAGTTACCTAACCCGGTTTCCCAAATATGTTTAATCGGTTCTATCGGCTGAAATGGATGTTTGCACAGTGGGCATGTTCATGTGTTTGGTGTCCCGGCTTTAGCCGGTCCTGGTCGAGGTGGAAAGGGATATTTGCATCGTGGATTTTAAGTCCATTACTGATTGCCATCACAGCAGGACAGTCAAGCGCCCAAACCGCGACAATGTCCGATCAGGAAATCGAAAGCAAAGTCCAGCAACTGCTCGCGCGGATGACCCTGGCCGAAAAACTCGGACAGCTTCAACAAGTCGAGGGAACCTGGATTGGAAATGTTCGGCCCGAGCAAATTGAACTCGCGCGCAAAGACCTGCTGGGTTCGGTCCTCTTCGTTCACGGCGCCGCCAACACCATAGAGTTGCAACACGTCGCAATGACTGAATCAAAGTTGAAGATTCCCATCCTGTTCGCCTTCGACGTTATACATGGGTATCGCACCATCTTTCCCGTGCCGCTCGGCGACGCAGCCAGTTGGGACCCGGGCGTTGTCGAGCGGGCCGACAGCATTGCCGCCTCCGAAGCGTCGGCCGCAGGCGTTCGCTGGACTTTTGCGCCTATGGTGGATATCGCTCGCGACCCGCGCTGGGGCCGGATCGTGGAAGGTTCCGGCGAGGACCCGTTTCTCGGCGCGGCCATGGCCGCCGCGGCTGTCCGCGGTTTTCAAGGAACTAATATCGGATGTCCCGGCAAAATTCTCGCCTGTGCCAAGCATTTCGCCGCCTACGGCGCGGCGGAAGGCGGCCGTGACTACAATAACTCTGAGGTCTCCGAGCGCACGCTGCGCGAAGTCTATTTTCCGCCGTTTAAATCGGCGGTTGACGCGGGCGTCGGGTCTTTCATGAGCGCTTTCGAAGATTTGGACGGTGTTCCCTGCACAGCCAATTCTTTTCTCTTAAAAGACGTGCTGCGTGACGAATGGCATTTTCGAGGCATCGTCGTTAGTGATTGGAATGCAGTGAACGAGTTGATTTCCCACGGAGTGGCCGCAAACGGCAAAGATGCGGCGGGGCTTGCGCTGAACGCCGGCGTGGACGTGGACATGGTCAGCCGGCTCTATAGTCAGTACGGTGAACAATTGGTCGCGGACGGTAATGTCTCTGCTGACACGATTGACCAATCGGTCGCGCGCGTTTTGCGGGCCAAATATAAGCTTGGCCTGTTCGACCGCCCCTATGCCGACGAGGCCATTGAAAAGGCCACGCTGCTCAGTCCGGAGAACCGGGCGGCTGCGCGCGAATTGGCCGCGCGCACGTTTGTGCTTTTAAAAAATGATCACAATACGCTGCCGCTGAACCGGACACTGAAATCCATCGCCGTCATTGGCCCGCTGGCCGACGATGCGCAAAGCTTGATTGGCCCGTGGAGCGGCGATGGCCGGGCTGCGGACGCGGTTACTTTGTTGGCCGGCATTCGCGCAAAAGCTCCGCGCGCGAAGATTGCCTATGCCAAAGGATGCGACGTGAGCGGCGATTCTCGCGCAGGCTTCAAGCTGGCCATCAAAGCCGCCAGAAAATCTGATTTCACAATCCTTGCTGTCGGCGAATCAGCGGAAATGTCCGGCGAGGCTACCTCGCGCAGTTCAATCGATCTGCCCGGCCAACAACTGGCATTGATCCAGGCCATTCATGCGCTCGGAAAACCTTATGCCATAGTGTTAATGAACGGCCGCCCGCTCTCAATTGATTGGATAGCCACGAGTTCCCCCGCCATATTGGAAACCTGGTTCGCCGGCACCGAAGCCGGCAACGCCATTGCCGATACACTATTTGGCGACGCGGACCCCTGCGGCAAATTGCCAGTGACTTTTCCGCGCTGCGCTGGACAGGCGCCAATTTATTACGACCACAAAAATACCGGCCGCCCTCCGGGCAGTGGCAAAGATTTTTCCGGATACAGTGATATCCCGTGGACGCCGCTTTACCCGTTTGGCTATGGATTGAGCTATTCGCAATTCAAACTGTCCAATCTTCAATTGAGCGCCGCGCGCATCCCTCGCGACGGAACAATGGGCGTCGGCGTCGACGTCGAAAACGTCGGAGCCCGCGCCGGAGACGAAGTGGTGCAGCTTTACATCCACGACCTGGTTGCGAGCGTGACCCGGCCTGTGGATGCGTTGATAGGATTCGAGTGCGTCAGTTTGCAACCGGGCGAGAGCCGTCACGTGGATTTTGTGCTCGGGCCGCAGGAATTGGGATTTTACAACCAGGCCATGCGTTTCGTTGTAGAACCCGGAAAGTTCGATGTCATGGTCGGTGACAATTCACAGAACGGCCTGAAATCGAGCTTTGAGGTGACGCCATGAGAAATTGCGGATTGCGAAATGGTAGGGACCGCGCGCTGCGCGGTCACCGCCCGTATTCCGGGCGGAACCGGCGCTGTACAGCGTCCGACCACGCTCGTTCCGCCCGCTGGACCCGGCGTTGGCAGCGCTACTTGCGAAAAGCCCTGATCCCTCGCGGAAACGGGTTAATTGCCTTTTCCATGCAAAATATTTGTGATAACGTCGGTTTAATAGCCCGCAGACCTTTATGACGCGCCATGCCTCCAGCTTACCCCTCTTGGCCGTCTACTGTTTGGCATTTTTGGCGCCGATGGCCCTTGAATCGCGGGCTGCTGAATGGGTAAGCGCAGATCTATCGGCACTGCCGGCGTCGGCATCGGCAGAGCCGGCATTAACGAACGCAGTGCAGGTGCATCTGCTGACGCGTCAACAGGCTCGCGCCCGCCTGCCGGTGCAGATCCGGGGTGTGGTGACATGCGCCCTGCCCGGATTTGGCGCAGCTGTGGTCCAGGATGACTCCGCCGGCATTTACGTTGACCATTGGACTTCATCCGTGGGCTCGCCGCCGGAAGTGGGAGAATTGGTTCAAGTTGCCGGGGTTACCGATCCGGGCCAGTTTGCCCCGCGGGTGGTTGCGAAACGGATTGATCGGCTCGGAAACACAAACCTGCCTTCCCCGGCCCGTCCTTATTGGGACCAGCTAATCAACGGCAGCCTCGACACCGAATTTGTAGAGATTGAAGGGATTGTTACTTCGTTCCGCAACAACAGCATCACACTGCTCACTCATGGCGGGAAAATTAATGTCCTGGTGTTTGACGAGATTGGCGCGACCAATGACATCGCATTCAAGCCGTACGAAGATGCGCTCATCCGGCTGCGGGGATGTTTGTTCGCGGCCTGGAACACGAACTACGAAGTCAATGTCAGCGAAATTCGCATGTATGCCCCCTCGCTTGAGGTTGTACAACCCGCGCCGCCCGATCCGTTTGCCCTGGCGACAAAGCACGTATCGGACTTGCTTCAATTTGATCCGGAGGCCAGCGCGCTCAGGCAAGTCAAAGTCCGCGGCGAAATTGTCCGGGAATACGACGGGGAATATTTTGCGATGGATCAGGCAAACGGCTTCCGGTTCATCCTTCGGGAATCACCCGGGTCGGCCGAGAAATCCCTGGGCCTGCAGAACAACGACGTCGTAGAAGTAGTGGGGTTTCCGAGTCTCACCGGGCCTTCGCCGGTTTTGCAGGAGGCTGTCGCGCGAAACATCGGCGTTGCTCCAGTTCCTCCCGCCCGCGTGTTGAATTCCACCAATCTGTTCCGGGCGGAGAATGACGCTGTGCGCGTGCGCGTGGAGGCCGTGCTGCTGAACCTGAGCGACAATGGTCGAACGTTGGAAATGCAGGCAGGCCTTCAACGGTTTATCGCCCGCATCAATGGCGACGACCAGTCGGCGGGCTCCATCCCGGGTAAGCTCAAGACGGACCTGCCTCTTGGAAGCTCGCTGGCCTTGACCGGTGTCTATGCGGGCATCGGCGGAAACCGGACTGCCGGAATTGACGTTGCCAATTTCGAACTGCTGTTGAATTCCCAGTCGGACATCCAGGTATTGGCGCGGCCGCCATTTTGGACATTACGGCGGCTTCTTGCATTGGTGAGCGCCCTGCTGGGCGTCCTCTGCCTGGCGATTATCTGGATTCGACTGCTTCATCATAAAGTCCAGCAACGCACGGCCGAACTTCGACAGGAAATGCGCGAGCGCGAGCTGGCGGAACATCAGCAGGCGCTGGCGCAGGAGCGCGCCCGAATCGCGCGCGATTTACACGATGATCTGGGCAGCAACCTCACGGAAATTACGATGCTGGCGACAGCCGGTCCTGGCTCAAAATGGCCGGCGGAAGACGCCGCCGAACGCATGGAAACCATCGCCGGCAAATCCCGCACGCTGGTCAACGCCCTGGACGAAATCGTCTGGGCCGTTGACCCCAATCGCGACACGCTGGCTTCCGTCGCTCGATACCTGGCCAGCTACGCCGAGGAATTTTTGGCCGGTCTGAAGGTCGCCTGCCGCGTGCAGATTCCAAACTCGTTTCCTGACCAGGAGGTTTCCGGTGAAGTGCGCCACCACCTTTTTCTCGCCGTGAAGGAGGCGCTCAATAATGCCATCCGCCACGGCAACGCCAATGAAATCAATTTCCGCGTGCGCGTAAGCGAAAACCGGCTGATCATCTCCATCACGGACAACGGCAGCGGCTTCGATACCTCGGAACGCTCGAACGGCTACGGGCTGGTGAACCTTCGCAACCGGCTCGAGCATTTGCACGGTCGCTGCGAACTGGAATCCACACCTGGCACCGGCACGACAGTTTCCCTGCAATTGCCGCTGCCGATACCCAACTCCAATTCAAATTCCAATGGGCTTTCAAAGTAAGACTACATGAAAAATATTGCCATCGTTGAAGACAATACCGTCATGCGAAACACTTTCCGGCAGTGGATTGACGCGGCGCCGGAATTTCGCTGCGTGTTCGCATGCGCCACTGCCGAAGAGGCCCTCGCGGAAATCCCGCGCCTCAAACCCGACGTCGTGCTCATGGATGTCCACCTCCCCGGCGACTCCGGCATTGCCTGTACGGCGCAATTGAAAGAGAAACTTCCCGGCGTGCAGGTCATCATCGTGACCGTCTATCGCGATCATGAACTGATTTTTCAGGCGTTGCAGGCGGGCGCCTGCGGCTATCTGCTGAAGCGTTCCAGTCCCCAGGAACTGTTGCGAGCCATTAGCGAAGTACTTTCCGGCGGCGCGCCAATGACCAGTGAGATTGCCCGCCTGCTGGTCGAGGCGTTCCAGAAAAAACCCGCCGCTCCGGTGACCGGTGACGGATTGACGCAACGTGAATCCGAAATCCTTGCCCTGCTTGCCGAGGGCCTGAGCAACAAGGAAATCGCCGACCGCGTCAAGATCAGTTACGACACTGTCCGTGCTCACCTGCGCCACATTTACGAGAAACTCCACGTACGCGGACGCACCGAAGCGGTGAGAAAGTATTTGAAACCGTCAAGCCCGACAGCCGCCGGACCCGAACGTTGAAAAATCCGGGATGGTAGGGACGGCGCGCTGCGCCGTCAGCGCCGCGTGCAGCGGCGCAACTCGCGCGTTCATGGCACCTATGCACGCTTCGCAAATCATCGAGACTCCCCCCGGCTTCAAAACCGCAGAAAACCCACGAAATTCAGAGCATTTTTAGCATTTCCAGAATAGTCCAATTGAGCAATAGCGCTAATTCTTCCCTTCCGTTAAAGTAAATGCGTTCCATGAGAAGCCGATTGAACCGATTTGGTCGAACGGCAGTTTAGACAAAATATGAGAAGTCATTTCATTCCTCAGAAGCTCACCGCGGTATGCGCCGTGGCCGGCGCGACAACCCTGTTGGGCGGAGCCGCTTCGGCGCAAAACTTCGTCGCCGCCGACTACGCGACCAATTCCACCTACACGGCCGGCTGGGCGGCTGGCCAAAACGGCGGACATGGCTTCGGACCTTGGAGTTTTGACGGAACTACGGCCGCGACTAACGGAGCTCCGGATCCTGGCGCTCAACAATCGATGAGCGGCTCATCAGCGCTTGGGACCGCTTGGACTTTGTTTGACAGTGCAGCGAAACCCCCACCGGCAGGCCCAGGCATGAGTGAAGCCGGTCGTGCCATTACCGAACCCGGCGGGCTGCAGACTGGTCAGACGTTCGAGACAGTCGTACAAAACCCGACCGCGTACCATTTTTTTCGCGGATTCGACATATTGTTGTGCAACGCCACCGACAATGATATCGCCGGCGACGGCTCGGCCGCGTTTAGACTGACTGTGTTTGGCTACTACGGCGGCGTAGGCAACACTTATTGGACCGTCACCGATGGCAACCCTTATGGCAGCCCTGTCACGAGCCTCGAATATACCAACACGGCGGCGGCCGGTTTGAAAATCGATCTCACGTTGACGTCGCCGAGCAACTATTCGCTGACCATGACGCCTTTGAATGGAACAGGTTCTTACAACCTGACTGACCGACTCGCCCTTGTCTCGACCAACATGAACACTGGACTTGGGGTGACCGAACTGCCGATTAATTTTGTTACCTATCGGTTGTGGTTGGGGCCTTCCAGCGGAACAAACGATACGGCCGACAATTTTGAAATCAGCAGCATGACGATTGAGGGACTACCCTTGAACATTCAAGTCGCCGGAACCAATGCAATTCTGTCGTGGCTGGATATTTCGAACTATTATCTGGAATCCGCCACCACTCTGGGACCGCCCGCAAACTGGACCAGCAATACGATTGCTCCCACCGTGATCAACGGCGAGAGTTTCGTGACCAATCGCGTCGCCGGACAGCAGCAGTTCTTCCGGCTCCAGCTCCAGCAATAGGTCATCTATGCGAACAGAAGAAAGAAACAACAACACTCCTGATATGGGCGATCTGCACTCTCTGTGCTATGCCCAGGGGTGCACCGACTCAACCCGCTTCAACGCCGCAAACGGCTTTACTCTGATTGAACTTCTGGTCGTGATCGCCATTATTGCGATTCTCGCGGCAATTATGCTGCCAGTGTTGCACCAGGCACAAGTCAGGGCCCAGGCAACTGAATGCATGAACAATTCCCGCCAACTGATGCTGGGCTGGATTCAGTATTACCAGGATAATAACGACATGCTCGTGAATAATTTCGGCGGCCTATCCGCTTCGGCTGAGGAACAAAACAAAACCTACCGTAGTTGGGTAAACGACTGGATGTGTTGGATGCCTACCGATCCAATCAATCAGGCGGTAACGAACACCGCGGGCATTACCCAGGCGCCGATTTATCAATATATTCACAGTCTCGCCGTTTACCGATGCCCGGCCGACAATTACGTTAGTCCCCCGCAACGGGCGGCGGGCATTGGCTGGCGTCCGCGCTCCTACTCGATGAACATGTATTTTGGCGAGAATTTCCCCGGTGTGGACACCCCTTACAATAATAATTACCACCAATACGTCCAGTTTTACAAAGGCACCAGGATCCCAAATCCTTCGGGCCTTTACGTGACCATGGATGAACACCCCGACAGCATCAATGACGGCCTTTTGCAGGAGCCGGCCGCCTCGTCGGCTTCAGAGTGGACTTCCGTGTCCCAAAACGGCGCGAATTGGAACGATTTGCCTGCCTCGTATCATGACGGCGGATGCGGCTTCGCCTTCGCGGATGGACATGCAGAAATTCACGTATTTAAAAGCACCACCTGCACCATTATACCCGTGATGTTTACGACACATCCTACGCCGCCCTCGTTCACCCAGGACCCCACGCTTGGCTGGCAAGATGCTTTGTGGGTCGGAACTCGTTCCAGCATCCCGGTGCCTAATTGAAATTGCAGGCCACCAATCATGAAGCGGAAAAAATATACAATTGAACACAAGGTCGGCATTTTGAGGGAAGCAGCTTCAAGCGGAAAGAACCTTGATGAGCTCTGCCGCGAGAACAATATCTCAAAATTAACTTTCAATCGTTGGAGCCGGCAGTTTGGAAAGCTGGACGTTCACGAAACGTGCCGATTGATCGAGTGGGAGAGAAATAAGATTGAGATCGAGAAGAGGCTGGCCGAGTGGACACTCAAAAACCGCCTTCTATCCTGCCTTTGCAATGGCTCGTCTCACCTGCCTGTCTGACCGGTAGGGACGGGCCATCTCTCCCACGTTCATCGTCCCGATGCCGCGTCCAATCGTGTAGGTCGAAATCTCCCTAATTAATCGCCCGAATCTCCGAAAGGTTCTGGAGTGCGGTGGCTGAGACACCGCTTTTGAACCGGGTACGGCCCAATTCGAGCGATATCGCACGCTTCCAAAAGCGGTGTCCACCGAACGCTTCTGGAGTTGCCACCGAACACCACGAGGCAATCGCAAAATCGAAGATTTATGGCTTTCAGGAGCGATTTGGCATCTGACAGTCCAACAAAGAAACGGGGCCGACCTTGTGGGTCGGCCCCGCTATTAAAAGTTTGTTCGCGACTTTACTTCTTCCGGCGCAGAAATAGAAGTCCGCCCAATCCCAATCCAAACAGCGCCACGCTTGTCGGCTCAGGCACAGCCTCAATTTCCATATAGCTGATTCCGAAATTGTCCGCGACATCGGTCGGCCCACTGGAACCGACACCATCGTACAAACGGTAGTTGATGTAGTTGATCGGTCCTGAGTACGTTCCATTTATCGTGGAACTTCCGCCACCGTTCAGTAACGTCATGGTCAGTGAATATGCGGTCGCCGAATTCAGCGTCAAATCAATCTGCACACCGGCTGCACCGGTCGCTGGACCGGAAAGCGTGGATTTTCCGTCGCCGGTCGACCAAAGATCACCAGGATTGTAGTAACCAGAGTGAAAATCCTGGGCTCGGATAGCCGCTGCATTGTTGCCTCCGACATTGTTGTCGGTGCCGTTAAGGAATAAGATATCGAATCCACCAAAATAGTGATAGGAAGTGGGGTTCTGAACGACCGTTTGGAACGTTTGGCCGACCTGCAACCCGCCGGCCTCGCCGATGCTCCGCCCGACATCGCTAATGCCGCTGCCAGTCGTTGTGGTATACATTGTCCACGCCGTTCCAATTTGCGCCGAGCTGCTGCTCATTTCCTGGCCTCCGCCGCCCGAAGTGCTGTCAAAGCTCCAGGCGCCGAAGCCGGACCCGCCGTTTTGTCCCGCCGACCAGCCGGAGCCGTAAGTTGAATTGGCAGCGCTGTCATAGGCGACTTGGGACAAGCCGGTATTTGGCATGAGCGCGGTCACACCGGTGGCGCAGGCGATTGCCGCGCCACTGATTAAATGGCTTCTTTTGGTTTTTGTTCCGGTTGAGGCGGGCAGGAAATGGCTTCTCATATCGCTCCTGGCTAACGTTTTTTGGTTTAGGTTATAGTTCGTGTCCTACGGCTTTTCCATAGGGTTTGACTATTAATAGCAGGCTTTTGACTCCTTGCCTATAGCTCAATTGGACTATTAGGGCCACAATCAGGCCAAAGTTCTCGGAGTCAGAAGTCCAGAGTCCACGGTCAAATGTTGGCCGAAGGTGCTATGCCTGCAGACTGTGGACTGTGGACTCGAGGCTTAGGACTTTATTCAAAACATTGCATTTCATTAACTTACAACCAAAAATGACGGTCACTGTTTTGATTCATAACCAAACGCCTTTAAAAACCGTTCCAGCGCCGGCAGGTACGGTTCCAGGTATTTTTGATAATTTCGCCAGCGGCCAACTGCCGTCCCGTACAGCGGCTTTCGGACATCATCGCGAGAAGGCGAAACGACGCGTTTGGCGCGGGCATGCTCATAAAATTTCAGGACTTTGTCTTCAAACGGCAGGCCCAGAAAGCCCAGGACGCGGTTGGCCACAGCCGGCAGATCCGCAACCATTTCCTCATAGCGGACATACATCCATTGATTTCCCATCCGCG
>Ga0210401_10006753_pt1 | contig 11597 bp, 10 predicted proteins | sample IncBWH32MmetaG_FD_150866 | JGI IMG/M metagenome (GOLD analysis project Ga0210401, IMG submission 150866) | Forest soil microbial communities from Barre Woods Harvard Forest LTER site, Petersham, Massachusetts, United States - Inc-BW-H-32-M | ecosystem: Environmental > Terrestrial > Soil >... | reverse complement strand
CCGAGGATTGTGCGTTGGATGAAAGAGGTTGATTGAATGAGCCTAGCCACTGCCGCTAAGGGCGGCACTTTTCGGACATCGCGAAGTATCGGCGGAACGTCGGATCCCGGGGGAGTAGCGGACATTTGAAATTGCGGGCGGTCACTTCGGCTTCTGAAGGTCTGCGCCGGGTCCCGTTTCAGAAGGTCTCCGCCGGGTCCGCAAGTCGCCCCATTTTTCCAGCAAAAGATCTGACCGACAGCGGGAACCTTTGGATCGCCGCCGCATCCCAAGGGATTCGTTTCGGTGCGACAGGGAGAATTGCAGCGCTTGGCTATGCTGTCATTGATGACGAGTCCAAGATTGTGGCCGTTGGTATCACTTGCCGAGGAGCAGCTAATGCTCTGAATTTACGTCCGCTTTCGGCGGGGCTACCCGCTTACTCTCGCCCAGGCGGGGGCCGCCGCTGCCCTCACGCCGCCCGCTTGTCGGGGCACGGCCGGCGTGCGGCCAAGACGACGTGAATGGACCCGAAGCAGAGCGAGCCGCTTCGAAGGTATCCATGAAAGGCCGCTGTTGTGCTAACTTGGTTCAAAGTTGCTACCGAGGCTGGAGTATGGACGAACCGATGATACCTGGTCTCTAAGGCGCGTAACGCCTTCCAACAAGCCAAAAACTAACGGCGGGAAGGACATGCTTTTCTCCTTTGAAGATTATGTTTTGGATACAGATCGCCGTGAATTGCGCCGGGGACGGGCCGTAATCGCGGTGCAGCCCCAGGTCTTTGATCTTCTGGAGTACCTCATCAGCAACCGTGAGCGCGTCGTCACCAAGGACGATATCCTTGATGCCATTTGGGGCGGGCGCATTGTGTCCGAGTCGGCACTGACAACCCGGATTAATGCGGCGCGCACCGCGCTTGGCGACAACGGAGAAGATCAGCGACTGATTCGCACCCTGCCGCGCAAGGGCATCCGCTTCGTGGGAGTGGCGCGAGAAGCGCGCGAATCCCCCGATACGAATGCTGTTCCCGTTACCGAAGAGCCTGTTGTGCCTCGCCAGGAACGACCAGCGATCGACGCACGTCGTCAGCTCACGGTCGCATCATGTGAGCTGTTGCACGGGGCCGATATCGCGCGAATGGACCCCGAGGATTTGCGCGACATCATGCAAGCCTACCATAACTGCGTGGTTGAAACGAGCCGACGGCACGATGGATTCGTCGCAGCCCGCTCTCTAGCGAACCCGGTCCTGATCTGTTTTGGGTTTCCCGCCGCGCACGAGGACGACGCCGAGCGAGCAGTGCGGTGCGGGCTGGAACTAATCGCGGAAGTAAAAGCACTGGCATCATCGTTTCCCTTGCAGACCCGGGTTGGGATTGCAACGGGCGTCGTTGTGGTCAGCGGCCAGGAGGGCTCGGGAGAGGCTCGAGAGTACAATTTTGTCGGCGAGACGTCGAACCTGGCAGCACGCCTGCAAAGCGTCGCAGAACCGGACAGTGTGATCCTCGCTGACAGCACGCGAAGGCTTCTCGGCAATCTCTTTGAGTTGCAGCATGTGAAATTAAGACGCTTGAAGGGCGTCACTCAACCGGTGTTGGCCTGGCGGGTCCATCGAGCAAATCCCGTGGAGAACCGCTTCGAAGCGCTGCGTGCGACAGCTTTGACGCCCTTGGTGGGCAGGGAAGAGGAAATGGACCTATTGCAGCGCCGCTGGGCCAAGGCAAAGGCCGGCGCCGGCCAGGTTGTGCTGATCTCAGGCGAGGCGGGTATCGGCAAATCGCGGCTCACGGCTGAGCTGCTGGAGCGTATCGCTGCCGAGCCACACACGCGCCTGCGCTATTTCAGCTCGCCCCAGCACGCCGATAGTGCGCTTTATCCGATCATAAGCCAAATCGAGCGCACCGCCGCGTTGACCCACAGCGACGCAACGCAAACAAAACTCGACAAGCTTGATACCCTGCTCGCTGATACCCTGACCTCAGCCCATGATGCGGCAATTTTCGCCGAGATGTTGTCACTGCCAAATGATGGCCGCTATCCCACGTTGGAAATGGCAGCGCCACAGCGCCGCGAAGAAACGTTCAGAGCGCTCATATCGCAGTTGGAAGCCCTGGCCCGCCGAAGACCCGTGCTGGTGATCTTGGACGATGCACAATGGACCGATCCCACCAGCCTCGAAGCATTTAGTCGGACGATCGACCAAATCGGGAAGTTTCGCGTCCTGCTAGTTGTGACATTTCGACCGGGCTTTGATGCGCCTTGGATTGGACGGCCGCAAGTGACCCTTATCACGATCAATCGGTTGGCGCCGCACGACGTCGACGCCATGATAGACCGTGTTGTTGGCAACAAGTTGCTGACCGCAGGCAACCGGGAGGAAATCATTGAGCGAACCGACGGCATTCCACTCTTTGTTGAGGAGATGACGAAGGCTGTGCTCGAGGCGGACGATGAGAAAGCGCAAAAGCAAACAATTGCTGCGTTCCCTTCGCCGGGGCTGGCGGTCCCCGCAAGCTTGCATGCGTCCCTGATGGCGCGGCTCGACCGGCTAGGTCCGGCGATGCTAACAGCCCAAATTGGCGCAGCAATCGGGCGCGAGTTTTCACATGCTTTGCTGGCCGCGGTGATCCAGGAACCAGAGGCCGTGCTGAGTGGCTCGCTTGATCGCCTTATTCAAGCCGGATTGCTGTTTCGGCAGGGAGTTCCTCCGCACGCGACCTATTTTTTCAAGCATGCGCTTGTGCGGGATGTGGCCTATGGAACGCTGTTGCGCGAGCCGCGACGGGCGCTTCACGCTAGCATCGCCGAAGCGTTCGAGAGGCAATTCGCGGAAATTGCCGAAAGCCAGCCGGAGGTGCTGGCTCGTCATTACGCGGAGGCGGGGCTGATCGAGAACGCCGTGCGCCAATGGGGCAAGGCGGGGCAGCGGTCGTTGGAGCGCTCGGCTCTGATAGAAGCTGCGGTCCAGCTCAGGCGTGCGCTCGCCCAGATTGCGATCTTGCCCGCTACTCCGATGTTGCGGCGTGAGGAAATCAGACTACAGGTCGCGCTAATAAATGCCCTTGTCCACGTCAATGGATTTGCTTCGGTGGAAACCAAGGCAGCCGTGGAACGCGCTCATTTGCTAATCGAACAAGCCGAGGCGCACGGAGAACCTCCCGAAGATCCTTTGGTTCTCTTTTCGATCATCTATGCCGCTATGGTCCCGAGCTTCGTAACATTTAACGGCGACGCCCTGCGCGAAGCTGTCGCACAGGTCCTTGCGCTGGCCGAGAAGCAGGGGCAAACGGCGTCGCTCACAATCGCGCATCGCACGACGGGTGTTTGCCTGCTGTGCACTGGAGACCTGAGACAAGGCCGTGCACATCTCGATCGCGCGATTGCAGTCTATGATCCCGTTGCGCATCCTCCGCTGGCCACGCGCTTTGGTCAAGACAGTCGGGTGGCGGCTTTATGCTATCGAGCGATAGCATTGTGGCTGCTCGGCTATCCCGACGCCGCGATCGCAGACGCCAACGAGGCGCTCTGCCACGCGCGCGAGACCGGGCACGCGGCCACTTTGATTTATGCATTGAGCCTCACAAGTTTTAGTCACTTGCTCTGCGGAAACTACGCCACAGCGAACGCGCAACTCAGTGAAGCTGTCGCGCTTGCCGAAGAAAAGGGAGCATTATTCTGGAAAACGACGGCGACCGTACTCAGCGGTTGCGTATCGGCCGCGACAGGCAATGCCTTGGACGCGGTCGACATCATCAGCTCTGCGGTAACTGCATTTCGATCGACTGGTGCAACAGTTTGGATGCCTTCTTACCTGTCGTATTTGGCCAGCGCCTACGCGGAACTTGGCCGATATGAAGACGCTTGGCGCTGCGCTGACGAAGCAATGGCTATAATTGGAACGAGTAAGGAAACCTGGTTCGAGGCGGAGATCAATCGGGTGGCCGGCGAAATAGCGCTGCGATCGCCACATCGCGATCGGGAAAAAGCGGAGGCCTACTTCAAGCGGGCGCTAATGGTTGCGCGCAAGCAGCAAGCGACGTCACTGGAATTGCGTGCCGCGATCAGCATGGCGAGGCTTCTTCGCAATCGGAATAAGCGCCACGCGGCTCGCACCCTTCTCCTGCCAGTCTACAAGCGGTTCAGCGAAGGCTTCGATACAGTCGATCTGAACGACGCCAAGGCCTTGCTCGGCGAGCTTGGGGAATGACTCGAACAGCCTCTGCTGGTCGCCGGCCGGCGTCTCGCTAGAGCGAGATGACATTTCTTCGAATCGTCATCTCGCTCTATCTTTTTGTTTGAGCATGATCTTTTCGGAAAACCGGTACCCACTTTTCCGGATCATGCTCTAGAAGCGCGAATAAAGCCCATCTTAAGAAAATGATAAGGCGCCCTTAAAGCGGGCGCCGTCCCCGTGCAATATTTTAGGGTCGCCAGCATTGCGGCCTCTACCAGACCACAGCCTGGGCTCTCGCGCAAAAATGAAAGCGAGCGAAAGAAGTGGATACAAAAGGCCCCGTAAGATGTGCAGCTTCACCACCCGAGATGGCGCCGAGATTTACTACAAGGATTGGGGCACCGGTAGGGCCATAGTATTTAGTCACGGTTGGCCGCTCAGCTCAGACGCTTTCGAAGACCAGATGTTGTTCCTTGCGCAACGTGGTTGCCGCTGCATCGCGCACGATCGGCGGGGCCATGGCCGTTCCAGTCAACCCTGGGATGGCAACGATATGGATCATTATGCCGACGATCTGGCAGAACTCCTGACCCAACTCGACCTGACGGACGTCGTCCTCGTTGGGCATTCCACAGGCGGGGGCGAGGTCGCACGCTACATCGGACGCTACGGAACCAGGCGCGTTGCCAAAGCCGTGCTGGTTGCGGCAGTGCCTCCCGTACTGGTGAAGTCCGCGAAGAATGCCGGTGGCACACCAATCGAAGTGTTTGATCAGCTTCGTGCCCGCGTTCACGCTGACCGGTCCCAGCTATGGAAGGACCTCAGCATGCCATTCTATGGCTACAACCGTCCGGGTATCGACATTTCGGAAGGCGTGCGGGAGTGGTTCTGGATGCAGGGAATGATGACGGGGATGCTGGCGAGCTATTTTTGCATCAAGGCGTTTTCCGAAACTGACCTGACTGAAGATCTGAAGAAAATCGATGTGCCCACTCTGATTCTCCACGGCGACGACGATCAGATCGTGCCGGTAGCCGATTCGGCGATGCTATCGGTTAAGCTCATCAAGAACGCAACGCTCAAGTTAATCCCGGCGGCGCCGCACGGTATGTGCACGACGCACAAGGAGCAGATAAACGACTGCTTGCTTGCCTTCATCAACGCGTGACTTCGCGGAGGCGATATTTGCGGGAGGTGACCGTGCACGAACGCCCGATCTGCCAGCTTTCGATCGATCGGCCTAGCTCGGCCGCCACGAGCATTTTGGATCACCAACGTGTCCATCAATATGCTCGAGGCGAGCGGCAAGGGACGCCGGTGGGTTGCGCGGCGTCTCCGTACATTCATCACCCCTACGGTTGAGGAGACTTATCATGGTAACGGATCAACACTTGTTCCGGCCGGAGGGAATTGTGAGCGACGCGAAGGGCCAAGTGCCATTGCAGACCTCGGTGGAATTCGTGCGCACCTATAATGCGCAAGCCCACGAGATCGTCGACGCGATCACGGCGGCGGTTACCAGGGCACATGCGGGGTTGAACTGGCTGCGCGCTGAACCGCCAGATCTGGAAGAAGTCCGGCAGGCGCTCAATTTTATCGCTAGCGACGGTGAGCGGGCAGCCGAACTCGTCATTCGACTTCGAGCGCTCATCAAGAAGGTGCCCACGGCGGATGTAGCTCTTTAATCCTTGAGGCAAATTCGGATTGATGCAAGCTGGCCCGCCGAGGAGCAGCTAATGCTCTGAATTCACTTCCGCTTTCGGCGGCATAGCGGATGTGGCCGACTTGTTTGTTGGCTGGACCAGGTCGCGAATGACTCCCGAATGACCCCAAAGGGAACATGACCCTCGTCTGTCTGTCTGTATCAGGCTGCGAAGACTTTGCACCCGGATTTGAATGGCCTTCCCACAACCGACTGTCTATGGTGTGGTTGTGTCGCGCCTCGTGTCTCTATCAATCGCCATCGTCCTATCGCTGTTGTCCGTCGCCGCGCCGGCTGCACCGGCTCATAAGCGGCCGGCGCCACGCTGGCATGGCTACGGCTTTTTGCCGGGCTATCATCAGCCGCTGAACAACAGCCTTCCACTTTACGCTCAGAAAGATGGGATACGGCGTTTGGCGAGGCGCGAACGACGCCCTTGGTATATTGACCCGGTCCCTCGTTACTACGGGTATGATGGCGACTGGCACTATTTCGGCCGGCCCGGCTTCTACAACGGCCGCTACAATGGCGGCACCATCGGACCGTGCTGGACGCAGACGCCGATCGGGCCGATCTGGAATTGCGGCTGATCAGCCTATCGCTCAAGGACCACGCTTGATCGATCTGGCGGCATGCGGCGCCGCTTTAGGGCATGATCCGGAAAAGTGGAAACCGGTTTTCCGAAAAGATCATGCTCAAACAAAGAGATGAGATCATAATCCGATTCAATCTAATCGGATCATGATCTAGCCACTTCCGGTGCGTGCCATCGATTGACGAAGTTCGCCTTTGGAACATTGCGACACTTCGTAGCGTTGCGGAATTTGGTCGCTATCGGGGCAAAGCGGACATGGCCGGACTTGCAGCTGGCTCGACCCGGTCGCGAATGACCCAACCGAGACATGGAACTGGCGCGCAACGCCCTGTATCAGTCTGGGTAGCACCAAAGTATATCGCAGCTTTTAGTCTCATTAGCCGCAGGCCTGGAGAGACCGCCACCTTCATTGTAGCCGTCGCGCATTTGCGGGATTGAAAAGCCGGGCTCCCTTAACTGATTATAGGCTCGATCCCACCGGTGATGGCCTGGACCAGCGCGCATGTGATGCTCTGACGCTGTGGCCATTTGCACCGCCGACCCGGCAATCAGCAACGCGCCGAGAATAGTGAAAGCTGCTTTTCGCATCCTGGTCTCCGTTGGCGGACGCCCCGGTGTGGCAACAGCGCCTCGCGTTGTGCGTCGGGTCTCTTGCCAAATAACATCGGAGAATGCTGTCGCTAGATATGCCGAGGTGCCCGCCCTTCACGTTTTAGTATGGTCACTGCATTCCGCGACCACAGCCCCACTCGCACAACACCAGCCCGCCGCCGTCACTCATCACAGACATTTTAATGGCGGCGGCGGATCGGGTACCCACATCAGGCCTGTGCCGTTCTCCCCCCGATCGGCACGACCCCAAGACGGCCCAGCCACCCGTCCCGCTGGCTGGGCCGTTGCTTTTGTGACCACGGCGCAGCTTTGGGAAGCGTTGGAAAGAACCACCGTCTTCACCTTTGCCCGTCGTGCCAATTTGCCGCATTCGGCTTGATGCAAGTAGGCCCGCCGAGGAGCAGCTAATTGCTCTGAAATTACCTCCGCTTTCGGCGGCATAGCGGATATGGCCGACTTGTTTGTTGGCTGGACCAGGTCGCGAATGACCCTCTGCGCGCGCAAAATTGAGGGAACCCTGGGCTGAGCGTAGCCTCAAGCAAACGGACGCTTCTTCGATAAGATTACACGGATGCTGTCTACCAAGGTTCCGGATCACTTAGATCGTGGGTCTTCGAGCGCGGCCCGAAATTCCTCCGTTAATGTCCTCTATTGGCCCATCGCGTCACTTTGCGTGTGCGCAATAATCAGATCGGTTTTCAGGTCAAGGCTAACGTCAAATGGCAGGCGGGATCGGCTCGCTCTGTCGGGAATGACCCTTCTGCGGCATTCATCTGTCCGAACGTTCGAAGCCGGATGCAGGGGGACGCTTCAAGCGCTTCGAGTACCTCGTGATCGAGGATTGGACGAGGGCGGCACTTGGCCGCCCCCGTCCTCGTCAGCCGTTGATCAGGCGAGAGGGATCACGCCGTGGCCATCCGGCCCGTCGAGGCGCTCTCCCGCCTCAGCCGCAACAGAACCAGGCCATGGAGCATAAGGGCCAGCGGGACTGCGAAAGTAGGGATCATCACCAGCGGGTAGGATGAAATGAGGAGGTTCGGCGCATCGAAGGCCATGAGGTGCGCCCGTCCCGGGGACGTCATTGCCCCCATGGTCACCGCCACGACGAGGTCGGCGATTCCAAAAAGGCACCAACGGTAGGCCGCTCTCAGAGCACCTGGCGTCTTTTGCGCCAGCAGCACTGCCACGACGACGGCAAGGCAGCCGGTCATAACGTCACCAATCCCTGCAGGCAGCGCGAATTGCCAGGGCATGCGTCCGTCCGCCCAAAGGACAAGGAAGATTCCACCTCCGATGCGATAGACTTGGGCCGCAACGATCCAGTGTAGCGGTATCGCGGAGACGAGGCTGGCAATTCTTCCCGACAGCCGCAGGCCCACGGCAGCGGTTATCAGCGGGATCAGCAAACCGGACAGCACGGTCGGCACTGCGTTCTCGCTGGTCGCGAAATACGCATTTGCCGAGCCCAAGTACTGAGCGACCGCCAGCCACGCAACGAGAACTACCGACAGGACACCTGCGGTTGCGTAACGTGACTGTGTAGGTCCTTCCATGCGTGTGGCGCCGATCCAGATGAGGCCTAGTGCAATAGCCGTCACGAGGGGCCGCGTGGCCGCCTCGAACGTCACGACATATTCGGGCACTGTCATGGTGAAACTCCATTGGTTGTTGTAACTGTCAAAATATGTTGTCACTATCATTTATGAAGTCAATTGCCAAAATCGTGATTGCTTGGTAAAATGGAACCATGCCTAAGCAAAAGCCCGCAGCAGAAGGCCCGGTGGCCTACACACTCAGCGTTATTGGATCGAGCTGGACTTGCCTCATCCTGCGCGACCTCCTCCAGCATGGTGCGAGACGCTTTCAGGATTTGCAGGACTCGCTGGATGGCATTGCTCCAACGACATTGTCGGAGCGTCTCAGGACGCTCGAACAGAATGGCGTCGTGGAGCGGCGGTTCTATTCGATGAGTCCCCCGCGGGCCGAGTACGTGCTGACCGAGAAGGGTCGCGACCTCGGCCCGATTGTGGGTGCCATGCGAAATTGGGGACGCAAGTACTCGAGTTGACCGCCTCGCCTCGCCTAACAACTTGGCAGGCGATGGCGCTTATCATCGACCGATCTGGTTTTCCGAAGAGTGGCCTCGCGCTTCAGCTCTACCGCGTATTCGGCAGCTGGGCTCTCGCGGTCTGCGGCCCATCAAATGCAGGTAGGAGCAGCTAAATGCCCGCCACGGCCGTAATGGTCGTCCGGCTCATCGCATGTCCATGGCCACGCGGATCGCCAGCGCGAGTGGGTAAATACGGGCTGGAGGAATATCTCGAGGCGAAGGCGATTGCCGGCTTCAACGCTGCTTGAGCTTTACTAAAGACGCAGCTGCCAGGAACCTTGATTTGGCAAGCACCGCAGCGTCGTTTCGCCACGATGCGGAATTTGGTCGCTATCGGGGCACATCGCCTTATGAAGAAGCCCCGCGGTTTGCACGGGGCTTCTTTCCTGGATGCCCTGCTTACGATCCCGGAAGGAAGATGTGCCGCGAGTACCATGGAATCGCGGTAATGCTGACGAGTTGCTCCGAGCCGTCGAACAGAGGACTAAGTTGCCGACCGGAAGCCTTGAACGAGACTTTTTGCGCGCGATCCGTCCCTGTTACTGTGCTGCGCACCACGTCCGTAGCTTGCTCATAGCGATAGATGCGATAGAAGTCGGGTTTGGCTCCCGAATAGACAAGCGATTCGACATTTGCCCGCCCAGGCACGCCGCGGGTATATTGAACCTGAACCTGAACCGAATCTCCGCCGTCTGTCGTGAAAGACCATGACTCCTCGACACTCGTCATTCCGGCAGGATCGCTGCGGATCTTTCTGTCCAAGTCAGCCTTCGCGTAGACGAAATTGCTATAGGGGCCGGGAGCGTAACTTATTGGCGAAAACAGGCCGCCGATTACCATTGGCACAGCTTTTTCCATCCCTTGCTTCTTGGCTGGTATGACCAGCGCGGCGCCGCGAACAGCATCTACGGGCTTTCCCTCGGCATCTTGGGCCAAGATCTGGTCAACCAAGACGACTGAGAGATTGGATCCTTTGGACGGCCCGGTATTGGGCGCCTCTATTTGCCAGCCTTCCGGCAGCATTTTTTGAGCCGCCGAGTCGGCTACCTTGAAACTCAGAACTGTTCGTACGTCTAGAGTGCTGCTGTAGAGTTTGTCCTTTTCGCCAGCAAAGGCAGGCTGAGCGAGAAGTAACAAGATCGCTAAAGCGTGTCTGCGCATGGTCTCTCCTCCCTCGGTTGATCGATCCGGTCTGCCGGGTCAACGGCCCCCAGCCTACATCAAATCGTTTGGGCAGTCAGGGTCCGGCCTCCGATCGAGGCCGAGATCGCGCGCCACTGCAACTGCGGCTAACGCTGGGGCAACTCTGATCTCCACATTTGCCCGTCGTGCCAATCTGCCGCATTCGGCGTCCTTGATCCCAACCCCAAATCAGCGGCAACATCCCGAGCATCCCGTCCCGCAAGAGGGGCGCTTCGCGGTCGTCACGAACGTTGGGTGCGGGATGCGATGGACGCTTTGGCGGCGCGCTGACGAGCGGCGCATGAGGCGGACGGCGAAGTCGTGTGGTCCTGACGCCCCGACGCTGGCGTCAAGTTTCGCGGAGCAATCCGTAAACGACGGTGGCAAAAGAGCCCGGTCACCGGGGAGAGCGCGAAGGAGACCGTTAAAACCATTGCGCAGGGAAGGCCGGGCGTTTCCGGTGAACCTGTGGTGACTAACTCGTGTGCTTTCTACCTTTGCACACGAGGCCGCGGGTGCAACCGGCACCTGGCTTTCCCTGCGCCCTCTGAATTCAGAAGGCGAAACGTTCTGGCAAAACTCGCGTGAATGACGCGGCGAGAATGCGAAGGCATGGCTGTGGCATCGTCATTCCCAGGAGCGGCAGCGACGAAGCAATCCATTCTTTCTTTCCTTGCGGCAAGATGGATTGCTTCGTGGAGCCTGTCATCGGGCGCGCGTTCGCGCGACCCGTTGGCTCGCAGTGACTGTGTCCGCGTCCTGGCTCTTTGAAATTCGGATAGGAAATTGGGCCCGGTCCGGATCGGTGGTTGTCACTCCGCCGCCTTATCGGTCTTTGACCCAAACATGCGCGTCGGCGCCGCAAAGCCGCAGGACGTGCCGTCGGTGACCTTGACCTGGTCCTCCCACGGAAGGCGGAATGTGCCGGCCACCATGTCCTGCATGAAGGTGTAGGGACAATCCATCGCGCCGCCTTTTACTGCGACGTAGCCGCGGTGCCAGAGCTGATAGATGTTGTTCTCGACGCCCCAGTGAATCCGCGCCTCGCGCACCAGATCGGGGCGTACCTCCGCGGTGATGATCTCGTCAGGCCTTCCTGTCGTGCCGTGGGCGACGATGCTGCCGTCGAAATTCACGATCATGCCTTCGCCCATCGAATCGAACGAGCCATCCGACCCGCACATGCAGACGTTCGCAGTCACCATCAGGTTCTGGAATGCGTTGGCTTGATTGGTGAAGCG
>Ga0210401_10006752_pt1 | contig 11598 bp, 18 predicted proteins | sample IncBWH32MmetaG_FD_150866 | JGI IMG/M metagenome (GOLD analysis project Ga0210401, IMG submission 150866) | Forest soil microbial communities from Barre Woods Harvard Forest LTER site, Petersham, Massachusetts, United States - Inc-BW-H-32-M | ecosystem: Environmental > Terrestrial > Soil >... | reverse complement strand
GCCGGCGGTCGCGCAAATCGTCGCGTAGTTTTTTGAAGGTAAAGGGGAGGATTATCTAATATGGCTCCTGTGGGTATAATGAACCGTAACACCTTCCCGCCACTATTGGCACCTGGGTTACGTCACATATTTGTGCAATTCTTTGATTTGAAAGAGCACGCGCCGCAGTACCCTCACTACATGAACGAGATGACTAGCGAGGATGCCTACGAGATTGACTATGAACTCTCGGGCACTGGGCCGATGCCGCTGATGCCCGAAGGTTCCCCGCCAGTCACCGACTCCATGATTCAGGGCGGCACGAAGAAGTACCTGCACTTGCAGTACGGCATGATCTCCGAAGTCACGCGACAGCTTATCGCGGACGACAAGTACGGCATCGTGAAACAGATGCCTAAGTCGCACGCACGCTCGGGATTGTTTGGCCGCGAGGCGGTGTGCTGCTCGCTGTTCAATCTTGGCGGGACGCTCATCAACACCAACGATGGCGTGACGCTGTTCAATACCGCGCATCCGTTGCTCGGCGGCTCGCAAGCGACCGCCACCGCGCCGGGAATCACGAATATCATCTCGGCGGCGGGCACGTACCCGAACCGGCCCAACCCAGACACCGACCTTGGCGACACCGCGCTGCAGCAGGCGATTAACATTTTCGCGCGCATGCCCGATGGTCGCGGCATCCCGGTCCATGTGCACCCGCGACACTTGCCGCATCCTCCCGAACTTCGACGCCTTGTGCGCGAACTGCTCGGCACTCCCGGCACTGTGGGCAGCGCGAATAATGACCTGAACTGGATTCAGGCGGAAAACTTGCAAGGGTTGGAGTTGAACTACCTGACATCGACTTCCGGTTGGGGACTCATCGCGGAGAAGTCAGGGCACCAGATGAAGTTCTACGAGCGCGAGCCGATGATGGCCACGACGGACGACGATTTCAAAACCGAAGTGCTACTGTTCAAGAGCACGCAACGGTTCAGCGCGGGCGCTACTACCTGGCCCGGCGTGTTCTGGTCCTACGGGCCGTAGGCGATGGAAGGAAACGGGAACAACGGCGCGCAAGCGCCAAGCGCAATCATCACCGCGACGGTCACGTTTGACCCGGCGACCGGACAAGTCGGATTCAACGCGCCCATTAACAACGAAATGATCTTGCTGTACATGCTCGAAAAGGCCAGGGACGCAATCAAGGCGTTTATCGCGGAGCAGGCCAAGGGGCAGCGCATCGTGCCCGCAAAAGCGATGCCGTTCATTCAGCACTAGGAGACTCGCGAGATGGGAACACCGGATCAACTGTACAATCCGCCGTATCCGCTGACGCAGTTTCAGAGTGGAATTAACTCGCGCAAGCGTCCAGTCATGGGTAGCGCGATGGTGCTCACTAGCGCGCAACTCCTCGCGCTACAAACCACTGCCATCGTGATCGAGCCTTCCCCCTCCACGGTATCGGTGACGGGAGCGGTCAACCTGCGCCTCGTCCTCGAGCGCATGTCGCTGGAATATATTTTTAATTCCGTCGCGTACACCATAGGCAACGCGGACAACGCTTTCCAGTTGGAGTACGTCGGCAAGGCTGTTGCGCTTGCCTCGGTCAACGCGACAGGGCTTGTCGATCAAGCTGCGAGTGCGTCGGTGAGCGTGGCCGCAAGCGCGGCGGGAGTCATCGCGAATACGAATTGCGCGAACCTGGGATTCGAGTTGAAACTTGTAGGCACGACTCCCGCGCTTACGCTGGGCAATGGCACATTGAAAGTAGTCTTAAACTGGACGATGATTGTACTCGACTAGGAGATTCGCCATGCACCACATCGGAACGATCACAAAGACGGCCAACAAATCGCTGCCGTTTCACGCGCAGTGCTCTTGCGGGCCAGCGGGAGACTTCTCCACCAAGGAATCCGCCGAAGCGTTTTTGCGCTCGCACCTTGCAAAGCAGGGCGGGATTTCAACACAGGAACTCGTAGACGATTCCGAAAAGGTAGTGGAGGAAACTCCTATCCCTCCCTTGACGCACGCTGCGAGCCCTGCGTCAGTCACCGATGAACCTCCCGCGCAAGGCGAAGGCCCGGTGCAAGGAGAAAGCCCGGTAACTCCTCCGCCAGAATCCGAAGAGAACTGGCCGAAAAAGAAAAAGAAGTAAAAACTCTGAGGTGTCGCAGTGATCTGGCGTGGCTACAACGATTATGTGTACACGCAATGCAACCGATGCGAGCGGAAGGTGCCGCTCTCGGATTGCTCTTGGTGCGACGGCCTGCTCGTATGCCACTTTTACGGGTGCTACGACCGCGTGATTAACGGCTCGTTCGAGTTGCGCGTGGCGCGTGAGGCATCGCGCGACCGCAACGAGTTACAACCGGACCCGAAACTCATCAATCCCATCGACCCGATCTTGCAACTCGAAAACGTTCCGGCCAGCGCGGGGGTTTGGTAGTGTCGAATCGACAGACAAATCCGTGGACGTTTACGAACGCGGACCAAGCCACCACCGTGGCGATTACCAGCATCGTGCGCAATGGCACTGCGTCGGCGCTCGTTACGGCGACTGCTCACGGACTCTTGGAGAATGCGCCCATCAGCATCCAAGGCGCGAGTCCTTTGGGATGGAACGGAGGGTATAGAATCAAGGCCGTCCCAAGCGCGAACACTTTCCTCATCAACATCCCCGAATGGAAAAGCAACCTCGCGAACGCAGGCGCGGCGGGTAATGTCCTGAGTGCCGAATATCTTGACCTCGTGCGCGCGGAGCAACTGCTCTGGGATACGGTCGGAGCTGGACCGCTGCTCGTGACGAACCTCGTAGGAAACATCATCTGGAATCCGCAAGCTGTCGCGGGACAAGGGCCATACACTTACGGGAAAACTTTCTTCGTTGACGGTCTCGTGCTAAACACGATTCCGAGTGGCACTTTGCAAATCACGGTTGTCTAGGGAGATGCGCGTGTGGCCCAAATCGGAAAAAATGGGCAGTGGGTCGCGGAGTACACCGGACCATACGCGGGCCTTAACGTCCAAACTCCTGAAAATTTAATTCCCGACAACGCCTCCCCTTCCTTCAATAACTTCATGTTGCGAAACGCGGAGTTGCGCTCGCGTCCGAGTCTCGCGAACACCTACGACCTAAGAAACGCGCCAACGAAACCGCAACTCGGCATCACGACATTCGTGGACGTGAACGGAACGTATCACTCCGTGCTCTGGTCCGGGGATAGTCTCTACCAGTTCAATCCTCACGCGATTGCAACGTCTCCGTGGCAACTCGTCGGCGTGGCCGCGCCGGGAGACATGAAAACAAATCCCGTCAGCTATCGCGCGTTCGCGAATGCCATCTGGTACACCAATAAGGCCGCGCTGATTGGCTCGAACAACGCGCCGATCATCAACCCGTTTCTCGGAATGTGGAATGGCCTGAGCATGGCTCCGGTATTCACGCAAACCTTTGGCGACGCCTCGACTTCGGAATCCATCGCGGGGATTTCGCTCACCGATTCGCCCACGGTTGGCGGTTCGCTTCCCGGCGCGCCGACGGTGACAGGCCCGCTCGCGATTGGCGGGCTGTACCTCGGGGAACTGAACAATCAACTGATTCTCGCGAACGTCTCCGTACTTGACCAAGGCACGGGAGTCACCTACTCATTCCCGAATCTAATCTGGTGGAGCGCGAACGGTCTCCCGTTGCAGTGGGACCCGACCGTGAACACGAGCGCCGGGTTCAATCCGTTTCTCGACGTGCCCGACATGATAACGGGCATGGCGACGCTCGGCATCGCGGGATACATTTTCCGCACGAACGGCATCACGCAGTTCAATCCCACGGGCAGCGCGGTCACGCCGTTCGCGTTTAATCACATGTGGGCATCCGATCACGGCATCGGCAACGTGTTTCCGTTTTCCATCGCGCAGTACGGCCCGCAATGCTGCTTCATCGACAATGACAACGTGTACTCACTGAGTGTGACCAGCGCGAATAGCATCGGGGGAACCGCGCGCGACGCCATCTTTGCAGACCTCGCGGCGGCAACGGCTACACCGTTCGCGAACATCGCGCCCATCTTCGTCAACGGATTTGTGTACCTGAGTTACATTCTCCTGATTCCCCTCGCGGGCTTCGTGCGCATGTATCTCTACTCATTCGATGAGAAGAACTGGGCACCTTGGGATCTAAACATCTTCGCCAACCCTCCCGCGCCCGCACTCACGTGCGCCCCGAACGTGTGCTGACATGCCTCCCGTAATCACCAGCCTAAGCCCGAACAGCGGACCCGTAGGCACGACCGTGCTCATCAGCGGATCGGGATTTATTTCGGGAGGGTTGCACGGCGTTGTGCAGTTCACTGGGGCGTTCGCGAGCACCGTCTATTCGTACACTAACACTTCGATTGTGGTAGCGGTCCCGGCGGGCGCGACGACTGGGCCAGTGTTTCTCGAATTGGTGAACGTCAACAGCAACTCCATGACGTTCACTGTCTCCGCGCCAACCACGCCGACGATAACGTCTCTCACGCCGAACAATGGAGGCATCGGGATTCCCGTCACCATCGCGGGAACCAATTTCGGCGCAACGCAGGGCACGAGCGTCGTCACTTTCAACGGTCTGCCCGCGTCGGTATCCAGTTGGAGCGCGGGAAGCATTGTCGCCACAGTACCGTTGATGGCGACTACTGGTCCGGTAATCGTGACCGTCGCGGGCGTGGCAAGTAATAGCATGACGTTCACGGTCACGAATCCATCGAACGGCGGGATAGGCGGCGCGCCTCTTGGGTTGCTACTAATTCCGTGCCAGCAGTTCGGCGCGCAGGAAGTGCAATCATTCGATCCGTTCAATTTCAACGACAACGCTTTCGGGAGTTTCTATAACTGGAAAGTGGAAGAGATCGCGCCCGGACGCACTCCGTCATGCACTCGGCAAGTTATCATCTATCGCGACCTGGGCGTCGCGACGATCACAGCAATGCTCTCGGGATACAATCAGAATCTCGGCGCATCAAGCCCATTCGTCAGCAACTCCGAAACGTTCGTGATTGGCACGGCGGGCGCGACACAGAAGCTCGCAGCCATTGTTCGCGGCCTGAGCCTCACGGCGCAAAATTTGCAGTACACTGTCACGCGAGGCGGCGGCGCTGGGCCTGTCTCCATCACGAAGGTTCGGCTCGAAGGCCGCGTGGAATTGACGGCATACGCATGAAGCCGCAAGGGACATGTCTTGGCGATCCGCGCGACCCGCTCAACCTCACGCGACACAGCGAGAGGTTGGCGCTCGTACTTAACGGTAACGTGAACTTCGGGAGCACGATGAGCAATAAAGACCCGGACATGAACATGGACGCCTTCAAGGCGACGGGAACCTCGCCAGGCGCGGCGAATACAGACTTCACGCTCACGCACCAACTCGGTCGCGTGCCGCTGACGATTGTGGGGCAGGACACGCAAGACGGGAGCATCTTGTATCGCTCGCCCGCGACTCCTTGGACAAAGACCACGATAACTTTGCGCTCGACGGGAGCCAGTTCGGTGTATAACGTCATAGTGGCTTAGGAGGACCGATATGGGCGGGGTGCCGTGTTTGATGTGCTATCGCAATATCCATGCGTTCCAGCGCGACGGCGAATGGTATCACCAATACCCTGATGGGTTGACTTACCCATGCACATCGCCGGGACCGGACAAGCCTGAACAGGTCTCTGGACCGCACTTCCCCGCGCCTGTAAATGAGGAAGAGGACAAGAAAACTTTGCGCCTTGTTCGCATTACGGAGCGAATCCGCGAGCATATTTTCTACGGACCCGAGCGCGAATCGGCGGCGCTTCGCCAGTGGCGCGAAGAAACGTACGGGTAAGAAGGGAAACCAGTGGCGACTCCGAACGTCCAAGTGATTTTGCAAAGCATCCTCACGGCGACGAACAACCTCGTCTCTCCCGCGCCATACATCGCCAACTTTGATTTTCAGAATCCCACGCTAAACGCGAGCACAATTTTCTACGATCCGTACTTTCAGGCGCTAGGCGGTGGCGCGAGCGTTTCGCTTCCCGCCGGAAAAGTGTTTCTGCTCGCCGTGCAAAATCTAGCGACAAACGCCCCGCTCACCGTGACCGTGACTCCGTTCGGCGGTGCGGCGTCTCCCATCATTCTCGGGCCGGGAGGCGTGTACATCTACTTTGACCCGACTGAAATGGGGCAGGGCATCAGCTCGGTGACGCTCACGGGCAGCGGGACCGCATTCGTGATGGCAGGCGCATGACTCTCGCGCAACCAGCAGCAGCAACGATCACGATCAACGACCTCATCAACAAGGTGCAGGCCGCGTTGCAGAACCGTTCCGACGTGAGCGAAACACAGCCGAATCCAGAAATGCGGCCTAGCGCGTGGATTCGCGACACGTTGCGCGAGTTAACGGCGAATTGGCCTTTCGCGGAATTGCAGATTGCGGGACCGCTCACGACCATCGGCCCCGGTCTCGGGTACCAGGGAAGCAACTACATGTACCCCGTCAGCATTTTCTTAAATTCTGGCGATGACATGACTTCATCGGAAGATCCAACGATTTTCCTCACGCCACAGCAGGCGCAACAGGCAATTCAGCAGGGCGCGCAAGCGAGCAGGTTTGTCGGGACAGCAACGGGAACCGTGGCCTATCCGATGGACTACCTTACGGTGAAGGCGATTCAGCCGATGCTCTTCATTCCGGGGGGCATTCCGTTTCGCTACACTCGCTACGGGAATATGTTCTGGTTCGGCACGCAGCCGGGACAGCCTTACACCGTCTACTTGCCCTACCAGAGACGGCATCCGTTTAATCCAGACTTGGTAACGTCACCAATTTACTTACCGCAAGAATGGCTGGACATTGCAGGATATGCGGCAGCAGAGCGCGGCGCTCTCATGCTGCGCTGGAACGACCAAGCGAGCTACATCCACCAAATTCTCTACGGCGACCCTGCGAGTCAGATGAAAGATGGTTCTCTCGCGCGTCCCGGCCTGATTTCTGCGAGAATACTCCAACCGGAGCGCGACAGGCGTTTGAGCGCCGTGCAAATTTCTCCGATGGTGTCGCGTTATTGACCATGAATAAAACGAAAACAACAGAGCAGCGCTTTTGGTCGCACGTTGACAAGAACGGGCCAATTCCCGCGCGTCGTCCAGAGTTAGGTCCGTGCTGGGTCTGGACGGGTCATAGATTGCCGAAAGGCTATGGGCTGTTTTATCTAGACGTTGTAGATGGAAAGAGAAAGTTCACTTACGGGCATCGGTTTTCTTACGAACTTCACGTCGGGCCACTTGAAGATAATCAGTGTTGCCACTCGTGCGACAATCCCCCATGCTGCAATCCGACGCATCTGTTCAAGGGCACGCAGGTGGAAAATACCAGAGACGCAGTGTACAAGGGCAGGCTAACCGGCAATCGCAGGTTGACCGAACTTCAAATTAGATCAATTGTTCTGTACAAAAAGAATGGTTGGTCTCACCGGAAAATCGCAGAGCATTTCTTGATAAACAAGGACTACGTAAGCGATATTTGGCGCGGAAAGACTTGGGCGCACGTGGAGCAAACATGAGTACGATTGTAAATCCCATCTACGCCTCGCAATATTCCCCGTATGTGCCCACCAACGCGACGGGCACCAACGTTGCAGTTCCCGGCTCCACCCCATCCAGTTCGGGCAGCAACCCTCTTCTGCCGTCTCCGGGCACTTCCTCTTCCGCGCCAGGGAGCACGAATCCGCTCACCGCTGGATTCCCGACAAGCAGTGTCCCGACGTTTGGCGCGAACGGGCCCGGCCCCGTGAGTTTGACTGGCCCGCCAAGTTTGCCCGCGACGAACGCGGGACAAGCGGCACAGTCGCCCATCGGCGGAATGAGCACAATGTCTCCCACCGACATCTCGCGCATGTTCGACTCGCTTAAGAAAACGTATGGTGACGGGACGGCGCACGCGATTCTCGACTTCCTCACGAGCGGCGCGGGATTCAATCAGGAAGCGATTAACAATCTGTTTGCGGCGATGCAGCCGCAGATCGAGCGCGGGACGGAAAGCCTAGAGAATCAGTTTAGTTTGACGGGAAACCGTTTCGGCTCAGGTGCGGAGATTGGAACAGCAGATTATCTCTCGCAAGTGAACTTGAATGAGGGGCAGCTCGAAACGCAGATGTACGAGCAGGCCATCAACAACTACATGAGCGTGCTGATGGGCACGGCGGGCGCGAATGCTGGGCGGATCGCGAATACGCCAAGCACTCTGGACAACGTTTTGAGCGGCTTAAATCTCGGGGGAAGCGTGGCAGGCGCGGCGTCTGCTGCGGGAGTGGGCGGGACTGCGGGATCAATTCTTGATGTCATCGCGGGACTATCGGCATGAGCGTAGACACTGGCACTCCCACGAGCGCGGTACCCGGACTTCCGGGCGGCGCGATTCCCGTCACGACGCCGACGTTCAGCGGCGCGCCTGTGCCCGGAGCGGCGGGCGGAACTCCTGACCCTTCCGCGCAAGTCAGCGAGATGACCAAGAAACTTTTGCAGGCTCTCGCGCAAGCCTCGCAGCGGAAGCAGTTCGCGGGACAGCCCAATCCAGCAGCCGTTCCGGGGCAGCGCGACCCGAATGCCGCGCGTCAAATCGGAATGAATACCGCGAATCCGCACGCATGGGGCACGCAACGCTTCATGGCAGGCATCGCGACTTCGATTCAGAATGCCGTCGCGAAACAGAAGCAGCAAAAACTCCTGAAGGCCGAAGCGGATTGGACCTACCTGCAATCGGGATTGAACGAGTTGTATGCCGCGCAAGCGAGCGGCGACCCGAAAGCAGCGGCAGCGGCGCAAGCGAAAGTCGATGTCGTGATGGGCGACCCGAAGAAACTTAAAGACATGGCGAAGGCGCTGAACCAAGACTGGCTGAATCCCGAGAAAACGACGGTGTACGGCGAGGCGCTCAAGAAAGTAAACGCGCAGACACAGCAGACCGATGCGAAAAAACAGGAAGCGGCGCAAGGCATCAAGGGCGTGTTTCAAAAACTCTTGCAGAAAAAGCAGCAACCGCAACTCTCGCCCGAACAGGAGAAAGCGATGGGCGCGGAGATTCAGTCGAAAGCGCCTACCACGACCACGGGCGGCACGACACTGAAAGACAACTTGGATGCAGCTAAGGCCGTGGAGGAACTCGCGCGAGCGCAGAAGGAATTGCGCGCACCCGGCGCGGCGGACAAGTACGACGTGAAAGTCATCAAGGACGATCAAGGCGGGGAGAAGTTGGTCGCGATAGACAAGACCAATCCCACTAAACCATACGTGGAGATCAAGTCGGAGGCTGGAGAAAAAGCGAAACCGGGTGAGAAAAAATACATCAACGATGGAAAACTGGAGATTGTAGCGGGAATCCCCACTGGTCGCGTGATGCACGCGGGGCGATACGTGGCTCCAGGGCAAGAAGGTTACACGAAAGAAGACAAGGAAGCCGTCAATCTGGGGATGAACTCTCAGGGGCTGTCTCAGAAGCAGAAAGAAAAACTAGCAGAGATCCGCGGTGCCGCTTACGCGCGGGCAGCGGCGGTATATAAATTCACTAACGTAGTAGACAAACAAACCGGAGAAGTGGGGGAAGTTAGCGCGATTGACATGGCGAGAGAGCCGAGTCGTTACGGTGCAGCGTCGGAGCAAGAGAAAATTTCGGCCCGTGATGCCGTGCACGAGAGTCTGAATACCAACTTTAAGGCTCTAAGCGACTCGCTAGAGAAACTTCCGAATGGCTTGGATACCGAAACGCAGGCCACGATAAAAATGGCCCTGCGCACGGACAACCCCGGCTTGATGGAAACGCTCCTGGTCAACAAGGTCAAGGCGAACGCGCCCGATGAAGTGTTGCAATACCTAACGAACATCAAAGTGATGCAAGAGGACGTGATGACCTTACGCTCCGTTGGTGGAATGGGGCAAGGTTCTGACGCCATGCGCAACGCGATGGTGAATACAATCCCCGGACCTGGGACTGGATCTGTAAGAGAGGCGAGGATGCAAATTCAAGGGGCGAAGCGCACGAGTGACGCGCTATTCAGTCATCGTCCGCAATCGAAATTGCCCGAAAGTACACCGAAGAGCGAAACCAAGAGCGACGAGATTCAGTTCACTCCGATTAGTCAATAAGCGATGCCGAACGAGCAACAAGTCGAGGTCTACAATCCACAAGGGAAACTTGGAACCATTCCGCCCGCTCAACTTGAAAAAGCAAAAGCGGCGGGATACAAACCGAAAGCTGATTTCGTGGAAGCGGTGCATCCAAAAACTGGACAAACGGGCATCATTCCGAAAACGCAATGGAGTGCGGCGGAAAAACAAGGCTACGTGATGTCTCCTCGCGAGCAGCAAAGGGTCAAGGCCAAAACGCCAAACATGGAGGAGGTAACGAATCCATTCAGCGGAAAGCCTCTTCCGAGAACCCCAGGGAGCGACGAGGAAGCTGTGCGGGAAGGTTCCGTCCCGGCACTTGAGGGCCTGTCAGCTATTGGTTTGTCGGGGTTATTCGCGCCCAGCACGATTACAAAGGCAGGGCCTCTCGTGCCGGGTGGAAGAGCGGCAACCGGACGAATGCTCCCGTGGGTCCGTTCACAGGTAACGTCGCAAGGAGCGTCACTTGCGCGCCAAGGTGTTTCGTCGGCAGTTTCTGGAGCGAAGAATGTCGTCTCGTGGTTAAAAGCGAATCCGGTCAAAGCCGGTGCGCTGGAGTTGTTTGCGCACGAATTTGGTTTAGATCCAATCCAACTTGCGCGAAAACTGATTAAGTATGGCGGCGGAAAGTGATTCGTTATAGACTCTGAGTCGCGTGGAGGAAACACACATGAGCTTTTATGGCACCAAGGCTGACGCGAAGAAATACGCGGAAGAAGCGGACATGCAGATTGACAGTTTGATGACCACTTCGCCCGTAGGCTCGGGCGGGGGCACGGACGCGGGCGGCGCGCCGATGGAAGGCCGACAGGAATTTACCAAGGACCGCACTCGCGGGCGCTTCGTGGGCAATCAGGGCGGGCCGCGTCGCGAGTTTCCGTCCGAAGGTGTAAAAAAGTAAGATAGTCGGGCGATGCCTTACTGTCACTTTATTTGCCCGTGGTGTAAAAGCAGTTTTCCTTCGATCCGAAACGCTGGCAAGCACTGCTCTCTAAAGTGCGCCGTCGATTCACATATTGACGTTCGTGGCGAAAATGAATGCTGGCCGTGGACGGGTGGCACATTTAAAAAAGATGGTTACGGTCGGGTGAACTGGCGACACTCTAGTTCCCCAGCGCATCGGATTGCTTACAAACTTCACGTAGGTCCAATACCCGAAGGACACGTAGTCCGGCACTCCTGCGACAACCCTATTTGTTGCAATTATAAAAAGCATCTTCTTAGCGGCACTGTCCAGCAGAATGTTCTCGATGCCGTGGAGCGAGGGCTGCATCCAATCGGTGAAAGACATGGATCAGTAAAGTTGACTGACTCTCAGGTTCGCGTCATCCGCTCGATGGCGTTTGAAATTTTCTCGTACAGAGAGATTGCAGAATTGCTCAGGTGTGGACTCTCAACTGTTTTCAACGCATACCGTGGAAAGAATTGGAGTCATGTGTGAGAATCTGCGTC
>Ga0210401_10006751_pt1 | contig 11598 bp, 9 predicted proteins | sample IncBWH32MmetaG_FD_150866 | JGI IMG/M metagenome (GOLD analysis project Ga0210401, IMG submission 150866) | Forest soil microbial communities from Barre Woods Harvard Forest LTER site, Petersham, Massachusetts, United States - Inc-BW-H-32-M | ecosystem: Environmental > Terrestrial > Soil >... | reverse complement strand
GATTTCAATTACCGACGGCCAGATTTATCTCGAAGCCGATTTATTTAATAGCGGCATTCGCCCGGCGATCAACGTGGGACTTTCGGTGAGCCGCGTCGGCGGAAACGCGCAGATTAAAGCCGTGCGGCAGGTGGCCGGTTCGCTGCGGCTTGACCTTGCACAATACCGCGAACTTGCGGCTTTCGCGCAATTCGGTTCCGACCAACTCGACAAGGCGACCCAGGCGCAACTGGCGCGCGGACAGCGGCTAACTGAAATTTTGAAACAAGGGCAATTTTCGCCGCTCGCGGTCGAAGAGCAGGTGCTCGTCATCTTTGCAGGAACGAGCGGCCTGGTGGACGATGTGGCCGTCGCCGATATTCAGCGCTTCGAGAAGGGCCTGATCGAATTCGTTCGGACCCGTTACAGCTCGCTGCTCGTTCAGATTGTTCAGAAAAAACAGATTAGTGACGAAGCGCGGCCGGAACTGAAACGCGCGGTCGGGGAATACAAGGAGCAATTCCAGGCCAACGCGGCGGCGGCCCGCGCTTAACGGGCTGCGGAAAAATAATTGATTTTGACATTCCGAGCGAAGCGAGGAATCTCTCTTCGATTGAAGCTAAAGAAAGAGAGATTCCTCGGCACGCGGCGTGCCTTGGAATGGCAAAATTGTGAGTTTTTTCACAGCCTGTTAACCCTGTAAGGGAAACTTTTCGATGCCCACACTTCTCGATTTCCGGCGGCGGATTCGTTCGGTGAAGAATACGCAGCAGATTACGCGCGCGATGAAATTTATCGCCGCGGCCCGGCTGCGGCGCGCGCAGGAGACGGCCGTGTCGCTGCGGCCCTACGCATCGGGCATTCGGGAAATTCTGCGGTCGGCGATGTCGCGCATTGAAAATCCCGAACAGTTTCCGCTCCTGACGCAACGCCCCGAAGAGAAAGTGCTCGTTCTCGTCACTTCCGGCGAACGCGGCTTGTGCGGCGCCTTCAACGCTAACGTGCTGCGGCGCGCATTTGAATTTCTTCGCGAGAAGAGCGACAAGTCCGTGGAAGTCATCACCATCGCTAAGAAAAGCCGCGACGCGTTCCGCAAGCGTTCGTGGAAAATTGCCAGCGAGTACGTGGACGTGACTTCGCGCGCCGATCTCGGTAAGGCCAAGGAAATTGCCGCCGAAGTCATGAAGATCTACGAGTCGGGCGGCGCGGATTCCGTTTATTTGATCTACAACGAATTCAAGAACGTGATGATGCAGACGTTGCGCGTGGAAAAGCTATTGCCCCTGGAGCACTCGGCGCTCAACGAGCACGACAAAAGCGTGCCTCAGGCATCTGCCAGCCCAACGGTGGACTATATCTATGAACAGCCCGCTGCGGAAATTTTCAACAAGCTGGTGCCGCGCTACGTGGAAATGCAAATTTTCCGAATGCTGGCGGAAAGTTCCGCGGCCGAGCATGCCGCGCGCATGACCGCCATGGAATCCGCAACGAGCAATGCCTCTGACGTAATCGACGCGCTGACGCTGCACATGAACAAAGTCCGCCAGGCCGCCATCACGCGCGAGATCATTGAGGTAGTAAGCGGAGCGGCGTCCGCGGGATAGTCACGTGACCCGTGGCTCGTGACCCGTGTCCCGTGATTCTGGCGAGGGGCGCTTTTCACGGGGCACGGGTCGCGGGTCACGAACCACGACAAGGAGTTACACATGGCGCAACACGAAACAGGAAACGTCGGCACCGTCATCCAGGTCATCGGACCTGTCATTGACGTGCAATTTCCGGAGCATCACCTGCCCGAAATTCACAACGCGGTGCATATCACCAGTGAAGGATTTGAGGGACCTGAGCCGATCAATATCGTCGCCGAAGTTGCGCAGCACCTGGGCGAGGGACGCGTGCGCACCGTGGCGATGACCGCGACGGAAGGGGTTGTTCGCGGGATGAAAGCGTCCGATCTTGGCGGGCCGATCGCAGTGCCCGTGGGCCGCGCGACGCTGGGACGCGTGATGAATGTCCTCGGGGAACCTGTGGACGGCCTCGGTCCCGTTCAAACGGAGAAGCGCTATCCGATTCACCGCCCTGCGCCGTCGCTCGAGGATCAATCGACGGAACTCGAAATGTTCGAAACGGGCATCAAGGTTGTGGACCTGTTCGAACCGTACCTGAAGGGCGGCAAGATCGGCCTGTTTGGCGGCGCGGGCGTCGGCAAAACGGTTCTGATTCAGGAATTGATCCATAACGTCGCGATGAAGCATGGCGGCGTGTCGGTGTTCGCCGGCGTGGGCGAACGCACGCGCGAAGGCAACGACTTGTGGCTCGAAATGACGGAGTCTGGCGTCGTCGTCCCCGGCAATTCGGAAAAATCGCGCGCAGCGCTGATCTACGGACAGATGACGGAACCGCCCGGCGCCCGCCTGCGCGTGGGATTGACCGGCCTCACGGTCGCGGAATATTTCCGCGATGAAGAAGGCCTCGACGTTTTGCTTTTCATCGACAACATTTTCCGCTTCGTGCAAGCGGGCTCGGAAGTTTCCGCGCTCCTTGGCCGTATGCCTTCCGCCGTGGGATACCAGCCCAACCTGAACACCGAAATCGGCGAGCTGCAGGAGCGCATTACCTCCACCAAGACCGGTTCGATCACCTCGGTGCAGGCGATTTATGTGCCTGCCGACGATTACACCGACCCGGCTCCGGCCGCAACGTTCTCGCATCTGGACGCGACTACGAACCTCAGCCGGCAGATCGTGGAGCGCGGCATTTATCCGGCGGTCGATCCACTGGCCAGCTATTCGCGCATCCTCGATCCGCGCATCGTCGGTGAGGACCATTACAATACGGCGCGGGCGGTGAAGGGCGTCCTGCAGCGCTACAAGGATTTGCAGGACATCATCGCGATTCTCGGAATCGAGGAACTTTCCGACGAAGACAAGCAGTCCGTGGCGCGCGCGCGAAAAATCGAGAAATTCCTGTCGCAACCTATGTTCGTCGCGCAGCAATTCACCGGGCTCGAAGGCAAGTACGTGAAAATTGCCGACAGCGTCCGCGCGTTCAAGGAAATCGTCGAAGGCAAGCACGACGATCTTCCGGAGCAGGCCTTCTACATGGTCGGTACGATTGAAGAAGCGCGGGAGAAGGCCGAGAAAATGGCGGCGACAGCGTAGGAGCCGTGGCTCGTGGTGCGTGTCCCGTGACCTGTGGTGTCTGTCCGCGATCGTAGTGGAGATGAACAGCAAGTGTTAAAGAGTTTTCAGGAGCTTGAAGTTTGGCGGAAGGCGCACCAACTGGCCCTTCAAACTTATCGTGTGACGGATGGTTTTCCGGATAGGGAACGGTACGGAATCGTTTCGCAGGTGCGCAGGTCTGCAGTATCGATTCCCGCCAACATTGCGGAAGGATTTGGACGTAGTACGACAAAAGAACTGCTGCAGTTTTTGGTTCAGGCGAACGGGTCGTTGGAAGAAACTCGCTATTTTCTGATTTTAAGTTTGGATTTGGGCTATCTGAAGAAACAGGATTTTGAGGAAATGCAAAAACAATGCTCCTCAGTAGCGCAAATGATTGCCGCTCTGGGCCGCTCACTGAGCCCGCGTCTGGCTGGAAATCGCGGAGCACGGGCCGCGAGCCACGGGTCACGAACAAATGGCTGACACATTCACGCTCGAAGTTGTCACACCGGCGCGGCAAGTCGTGCGCGAAGCGGTGAACGAGGCGCAGATTCCTGTGCTGGGAGGGTACATTGGTGTGCTCCCCGGGCATACGCCGCTGCTCGCCGAGTTGGGAATCGGCGAGCTCAGCTACCATGTGGGAAATCTCGTCGTTTCTTGCACGGCGATGGGCGGGTTCGTGGAAGTTTTGGCCGACCGCGTGATTGTCTTGGCGGACCGCGCCGAGCGCGCGGAAGAAATCGACGTGCGGCGCGCGGAGGCGGCACGCGACCGCGCACAGAAGCGGCTGGCGACTCCCAATGATCCGAATGTGGATTGGAAGCGCGCTGAGGAATCGCTCGCGAGGGCGCAGGTGCGGTTGCAAGTCGCGGCAAAGGCAGGCGCATCTTCCGTTATCTCATCGGCGGCGGCCTCACACTGAACGCCCCTGAAATTCCTCCCAGGAGCGCTAAAATCTATTCAGGTATGGAAGACATCACAATGTACTGCACGAGTTGGTGCGTGGATTGCCACCGCACCAAGAAATTTCTGAAGGAACGTGGCGTGAACTTCGTCGAAGTGAATATCGACGAAGACCCCGATGCCGAGGATCTCGTGTTCGAGGTAAACGAAGGCCGCAGGAAAGTGCCTACGATAAAGGTAGGAGACCGCTTTTTTGCTTGCAGCCCGTTCGATCCCTACCAGCTTTCCTCCGAACTGAACATCCCCCTGAACAAATAAGTTTCTCCTGGTTTTTTCCGGGAACGCCATTCTCCCGAATGGCGTCGTGCAAATCGCCAATCGGGAGATTGGCGTTCCCAGGTTTGCATCGATGCGATTTTGCGGCGTCATCCGCAAAGTGCGCGGATTCGAGGGCAGAGCTAGCACGGAGTAATGCGAGAAAAGCAATCAGGCGAGGGCCAGTCCCGCTCCCCTGGTCATTACGCCGGAGACTTCGAGTTTTTCGTCGAGGAACACCAGGTCCGCATCCGCGCCTGGCGCCAGCACTCCCTTTCGAGCTCCTAAGCCAATTTGCCGCGCAGGATTCGCAGTCAGCATTTGCAGCGCCGACGATAGAGGGACGCCCAGCGCCACCATATTCCGCAGGGCGCGATCCAGCGTGAGCGTGCTTCCCGCGAGCTTGCCCTCGGCGTTTCGGGCGACTCCCCCGGAGACTTTCACTTCAAACATCCCCAGTTGGTATTTACCATCGGGCATCCCTGTGGCGGATATGCCATCGCTTACAAGAATCACGCGATCCGGGGTTTTGAGACCGACCAGCATCCGCATCGCCGCGTCATCCACGTGTACTCCGTCCGCGATCAATTCGGCGCTCACTTTGGGCGATGTCAGCACGGCGCCGATCACCCCGGTTCCGCGGTGCGAAAATGGACGCATGGCGTTGAATACGTGCGCGGCGTGGCTGGCCCCCGCCTCAATGGCGGCTTGAGCTTGCTCGTATGTAGCGTCCGTGTGGCCGAGCGAAACAATCAGGCCGGCCTTGCGCGCAGCGAAAATCAAGTCGAGTGCACCAGGAACCTCCGGCGCCAGGGTCAGAATTTGTGCAGTTCCGCGGGCTTCTCCAAGAAGGTGAGCGAGCATCTCGGAGGAGGGGGCCATGATCCATTTTGCCGGGTGCACCCCCCGGCGTGCCGGGCTGATGAAGGGCCCCTCAAAATGGATTCCCAGGATTTCAGCGGAGAGCTCGCGGGCAGGGTATTGGCTGGTATTAAGGATAAAGTGCGCGATGCCCGCCACGCTGGCGCGAGTCTCTTTTTCACTGGCTGTTACCGTCGTCGCCACCAGGGAAGTCGTGCCATGCGTCGCGACTGTAGCTGCAATGATTTCCAATGCTTCGCGGCTTCCTTCCATCACGTCGCGTCCCCCCGCTCCGTGAATATGGACATCCACAAAGCCAGGGGCAACGATTCTTCCGCCGGCGTTGAATTCGCGCACGCCCCGCGGCATGTCGACTTTCCCTCGCTGCCCTACAGCGGATATCTTGCTCCCCCGAATGACAACTATGGCGTCGGAAATTTCTTCAAACGGCGTAAATGCCCGATCCGAGTGTATGAAAATTGACTGCATATTATTAAGGATAATGTCATCCTACTGGAATTGTGGCCAAATTGGGAAACGCGTTACCTGGGGGATTCGGGACATGGACAATTTAGTGTTCCAAAAGGAGTCGGGCAACCTTTATCGGGGCGCAGGGTTCTTGTCTCTGGATGGGGGGCAGTGCTACACTTTACGGCGGTGTCATGCCCCTTCGATAGAGGTGAATCTGGTTTGATCGAACCATGGTCAAAGCACCTCCAGCCCGCAGTCCATGCTGTTCCCCATCTGCCCCCCCAGGTGGCCATCAGATCAGGTGGCTGTTAAGAAACAGTAGTACAAAAGTCCTATTCAGGCACCCTACTGGGGCCTTTACAGTTGTACCGTACGCGGCAGCGCCAGCATCGCTCCTGTTTAACCGCAGGTGTTTAGCTGTCCCTACGCGCTCGGAATCCAAAAGATAGGCGACGTGACGATATGACAACGATGACACAGCAGCTTACGCGGGGGAGTCTGCGGCTTCGCCCAGCATCCCCATCGTCCGGTCAGAACCCACAAGCATGGAAAGCTCTGGTGGGCAGCAAGCCTGTGAGCGCGCGCTTTTCTCTCTTGCCGGAAACCAAGCCACGCATGAGTGCGCTGGGGACCAGCGTGATTATTCAGATCTGCCTGGTGGCTTTTTTGGTCACTCTCCCATTGCTATTTCCCCAGCAGATGATTCCCCACGCGATGTACATGGTAACGAGCATTGCGGGTCCGCCGCTCGATATCCCCGAGCCGCCGAAACCGAAACCCCCTGCTCCGCCCAAAGTGGCGAAGGTGCAGCCCCCGCCGCCTCCGGTAGAAAAAGTAGAGCCGCCCAAGCCGAATATTGCCAAGTTCTTTGCACCTAAGATCGAGGCTCCTAAGCCGAAGCCTCGCCAAGTCGAAGCCGAACTCCCGAAAGTGAATGACACGTTTCAGCCGCTGAACGTCAAGATTGACACGGCCCAGCCGGCGCGGCCGCGCGAACCTGTGAAAACCGGCTTGATGGGGAGCGGCAGCTCTGCCATTCCAACCATTACCAAGCCCACGCCAGTCGAGAAGGTTCAAACCGGCGGCTTCGGAGATCCCAACGGCGTTGCCGGGCCCAGCGACCCGAATAAGAGAGCAAATGTCGGCCAATTTGGTAATGCGGCCTTGCCCCCCGGTCCCGGCTACGGAAATGGCTCCGGCGGCGCGACTGGCCAGCGCGGAATTATCGCCAGCACGGGATTCGGAAATGGTGTAGCGATTCCACCAACGGGTGGCCCTAAGAAAGGCGGATCAGTTCAAACCGCCGGTTTTTCGAATACGAACGATCAAGTCGCCCAAACGCCAAGGAAAAAGGTGGACGATGCCCCGGCGGTCGAGCCGGTCGTGATCTTGGCCAAACCAAGGCCCGTATATTCAGCGGAGGCGCTCAAGCTGAACCTGGAAGGCGAGGTTCTGCTCGAAGTGGTATTTCCGGCATCGGGGGGTGAGGTACAAGTGAATCGGGTAGTCAAGGGCCTGGGCCACGGTCTGGACGAGGCGGCCACGCGTGCGGCGCAACAAATCAAGTTCAAGCCCGCACTTTCCAATGGTCACGCGGTTGACTTTCCAGCAGTGGTTCATATCGTGTTCCAAATCGCATACTGACTTTTAATTTAAGTTCGGAGGGGATATGCGCATTATCAAGTCGGTGTTGGTGCTTCTGGTGCTCGGTGCTCTGCCGCTACGCGCGGTTGATACGCCGAATAGCGCTCTGGAGCAGATCGTGGACCGTATCGTCAGCACGGAACAGAATGAGATGAACTCTCTCAAGCCTTTCTCGCCGCTGGTGGAAACGTACATTCAGAACCTCAGAGGAGACAACAATCTTGGCTCCGTCCCTGCCGGCGACAAATATTTCCTCGGCCGCGCGGTTCTGGCCAAGGGAGTGAATCTCGATCCTCTGACCGATAGCACGGAAGGCGGCAAGAGGAAAATATTTAGCGGCCTCGGCAACATGCTCTCGCTTTCCATGGAATATCTGCCGCAAGGTTTCCTGCAGATGATCTATGTGGACATGAACGGCTTCGACAAGCAGCACTACAAGTTTGACTATGTCCGCCGGGAATTTCTCGGCGAAGTCCGCACCTTGGTGTTCGACGTGACGCCATTGGCCAAGGCCGGCAAGGGTCGATTCTCCGGCCGCATTTGGGTCGAAGACCAGGACTTTCACATCGTCCGTTTCAATGGTGCGTACAGCGGCAGCTCGCGCACGAACTACTACTTCCATTTTGACAGCTGGCGCGTGAATACCGGCCCGAATCTCTGGCTGCCTGCGTTCATCTACAGCGAAGAGTCGGACCTGAATTTTGCCCTGTCCAAGCGGCTCTCCTTCAAAGCGCAGACCCGATTGTGGGGATACAACCTGGGCCACTCCCAGCAGGAGCAGGAACTCAGCAAGATCCTGATCGAGTCGCAGACGCCGATCAAGGATCAGACCACGACGGCTAACGATATCAATCCCGTGATGGCGCAACGCAACTGGGACCGCCAGGCGGAAGATAACGTCGTCGACCGGCTCGAGCGCCTGGGTTTGCTTTCTCCCAGTGGAGAAGTGGACAAAGTTCTCGATACTGTCGTGAACAATTTGGAAGTGACTAACAACCTGGACATCCAGCCCGAAATTCGCTGCCGCGTGCTGCTGACTTCGACTCTGGAATCGTTTGCCATCGGCCACACCATCGTGTTCAGCCGCGGCTTGATCGATGTGCTGCCCGACGAAGCCAGTCTGGCCACCATGGTTGCCCACGAATTGTCTCACGTGGTTCTCGGTCACCGCATCGACGGACAGTATGCCTTCTTCGATCGTCTGCTGTTCGACGAGAAGGACACCTTCCGCCACTTTGGGTTCGCACGCACTCAACCCGAGGAAGATGCGGCCAACGTCAAAGCGAACGAACTCTTGCAAAGTTCGCCCTACAAAGAGCAACTCGGCACGGCCAAGCTCTTCATGGACGCTCTTGAAACTCGCCAGAAGGATATCCCGAACCTGATCAGTCCGCACCTCGGCGATCGCGTTCCCGTGAACATGGCTATGACCTCAGCCGCGCCAACTTCTCAACCGCCGGCCGGCCCGAACGCTGCGCCCGACCCCAAGACCAAGACCGCTGCGTCTCCGGTGGTGGCTTTGCCGCTCGGCGGACGCGTCAAGATGGATCCCTGGAGCGACAAGCTCGAAATGCTGAAGTCCAAGCCGGTGGGAACGGTAGCGGAGCGGGAAAAGATGCCGTTTGAAGTCACCCCCTTCATGCTCTACCTGACCCGTCAGGTCAACGCCAACAGCAGCGCAAATATGTCCGGCGGGCCAGTCACCGCGGATACGAAAGCTGTCGCCGTCGACAAAGCACCGCGGCAATAAGAATAATTACCCCCTCCAAGGAAGCGGCCAGCCCCTCTCAGCCCGGGCTGGCCGCTTTTGTTTTTTTGGCGAGCGGGCCGCAGATCTCACCGTCTCTCCTCTCTTCCGATTCAGCATCCTCAAGCCGCGCGATATGGAACGATGAATGATTTTTCGGGGACGCTGCTCCTTCCGGAGTATTCGAGGCGCGGGTGACTTCTTTTTCTGCACCGTGTGGGACGGAGATAGGGTACATTTGCCCGTTGGGAATAGCGAAGACCCTCCAAACGGAATCGAGGTATCGTAGAGAATTCCCATTCAAAATCGTTTCCTAATCAACGCAATTCAAATATATATTGGAGTGATAGGGAGCGGGTGTCCTCCCGTGGTCGATTTCTTGTGCAGGTTCGGAGGCAAGAAAAAATGTGGACGCGTGGAATTCGAGGTTTGGCGGCGTTGGGCGTGCTCCTTGCGCTGGCATGTGTTTTTGTGGGGTCAAGATATTCAGGGGCGAGCCGGGCCGACGATGACTTGTCGGCAAGTTTGATCGGTTCGTGGAGAGGCACGCGTCGAGCGCCCGGTACGACTGCGGTGCGGCACAACCTTTTGAGTTTCATGCCGGGCGGCGTGGCCATCGAAGCGGGACCATCTGTTTATGTGACCGGAGCAAATTTCGCGAACGGCACGTTTGTCGAGACAGGATTTATCGGGACCTGGGTCAGTGAAGGCCACGGGAATTTCGTCGCGCATCTGATTGCAAACCTCTCGGATCCCCCGGTGAGCAAGGGAACCACGATCGGGACGGAAAATTTAACCTTCCGATTCCATATCGAAAACGGAAAAAATGGGAAAGAACTAAAAGGAACACTCGAAGGTGCTTTTCTCGACCTGGAAGGAAATACCATGGCGCAGATTCCCGCGGGGCTCACCTGGGATGCCGTACCGCTAACGATTACGTCGAATGGGTATAACTAAGAGGATAGGCTTCAGAGCCTGAGTGGCAACTGGCAAAAATCGATTTCCACATCCCTTTTGCGTTTTCACTTTTATTGAAGCGGATCAACTTACGCGCTTCTACAGAAAATGCAAGCTGTGGAAAACGTAGTTGCCACACAGGCTCTTCAGCCTGTCCGGGTTAGGGTTTCCGCCTTCGAGCATCTAAATCAAAAGCGACAGGCCAAAGCCCGTCCTACAGGATTTTCGATAGAAACATTAAATCTTGATTGAGGTATACTGCACAAACTATGCGACTACACAAAATAATTGCACTCACGGCAACATTGGTAATTTCCTCGGCGTTTTCCGCGGCGGCGCAAAAGTCCGTCAAGGTAGACATGAAAGACGGGATGGGCAACAGCGTCGGCACGGCGGAACTATCGCCAGCGCCGAAAGGCGTGGCCATAAAACTCAACCTGATGAATCTTCCTCCCGGGATGCACGGGATTCACGTCCATGCAGCGGCGAAGTGCGAGGGGCCGGCCTTCACGACAGCCGGTGGCCACCTCAATCCGGATATGAAGCATCACGGCCTGGACAATCCGGAAGGCCCACATGCGGGCGACATGGCGAACTTAACAGTGGCTGCCGACGGCACGGCCAAGGCGACCATCGTTGCGCCTGGCGTGACCATGGGCGATGACCCTCATTCCATCTTCAGCAATGGCGGTACGGCGCTGGTGATCCACGCGAGTGCCGACGATGAGAAAACCGATCCGGCAGGCAATGCGGGTGCGCGAATCGCCTGCGGCACAATAAGCAAGTAGGAAGCGGTCCCGCGAGAATCCAAGATTTTCGGCAGGCGAGTGAGGTGAGGGGCGGCGCATCCCTCGCTCGCACGTCGAAAATTCACAGGATAATCACAATCGCAAAAAGGACTGCTTGACGAAGATCAAGTTTCTGATATACTCTCCATTCGTCTGGCGAATAGCTGTGGGTTGTCAGGGGCGATCAGAGTTAGGAAAGACCTGTCGCAAGCGAGGTCAATTACGAACTCAGGATAGCAAATTAATCGAGCATCGCGCGAACCCGTCCGCATGTATGTGGACGGCTTGGCCCGGCGCTCGACGCCGGGTTTTTTATTGCTTTGCCTCATTTTTATTGAAGTGAACGTTCCACCGGGAGTGGGACGGTCCGGCAGTTCAGGACGCAACGATCTTTGACAACTGAATAGGCTGGCATTTTGTACCGCGTTTTGCATTCGCACGAATGCGAGGCGTGGTATGAAATCTGCAAATTCTGCTCGAGCAGAGCAAATTGTGGAAAGGCGAGCTTGCTCAATGCCACTTCGGGCCGCGAGTCGGAGGTCTCTCTCCGGCGAGCGACCCGGGACGACTACCATTTCCTTAGTGAGGGGTAGGCGTGACGGCTTGGGTAAGTTTTATGGTTAAGCTACTAAGGGCGTACGGTGGATGCCTTGGCGCCAGAAGACGATGAAGGACGTGGCAAGCTGCGAAAAGCCTCGGTGAGCCGCAAGCAGGCTTTGACCCGGGGATGTCCGAATGGGGAAACCCAACGTGATGAACTCACGTTACG
>Ga0210401_10006750_pt1 | contig 11598 bp, 10 predicted proteins | sample IncBWH32MmetaG_FD_150866 | JGI IMG/M metagenome (GOLD analysis project Ga0210401, IMG submission 150866) | Forest soil microbial communities from Barre Woods Harvard Forest LTER site, Petersham, Massachusetts, United States - Inc-BW-H-32-M | ecosystem: Environmental > Terrestrial > Soil >... | reverse complement strand
TAATGTCATTCATCAGACTGTTGGCGAGCAAGAAGTTGCCGTCGCGCGTCACTGAGGTGTTGCGCACGATATTTCCGCCGCCCGGGATCGCCCAGCTCTGGAATTTTTCGGCTCTCGGATCGAAGCGCACGACGGTATTCGGAGTCGATCCGGACTCGCTATACCAGATGATATCGTTGATCGCCGAGATGCCGTACGGCTCCGACTTCGGCCCACTCGGCGACTGCCACTCCGTGACCTTGCCGGTCGCAGGATCGAGACGTCCAAGATAACCGCGCGAATAGTCGGAGTACCAAACGATGTCGTCGCTGGTGATCGCGATGCGCCGCGGCCGGGACGCAGCATTGGGCAATGGGTAGTCATGAAACTCCATCGTCTTCGGATCGATGCTGCCCACCTTGTTGGTGCCGAACTCGACGAAAAACACGATTCCTTTCGAATTCAAGGCCATGCCGTAGGGGCGCGAACCCGCCGTCGGCGGCGTGAGCAGTTTGATCTCGCCGTTTTTCGGGTCGAGACGTCCGATCCGGTTCAGGTTCTGCATCGTGAACCACAGAATTCCGTTTCTGTCGAAGATGAGCGTGTGCGGATCGCCTTGTTCCGGGGTCGGGTACTCGGTGACTGCGCCGGTTTTCGGATCGAGCTTTCCGATCAACGATCCGGTGTTGCCGGTGTACCAGATGTTGCCGTCATTATCCTCCTGCAGGCCGTGCGGTCCGGAGTGTGGCGTCTTGAGCTGAAACTCGGTGAATTTGCCGCTCGCCGGATCGAGCCGGCCGAGCACATTGGCCAGCTGGCCGGTGTACCAGAGCGAGCCGTCCTTCGCCGCCAATGGGTCGTGCGGCCGAGACCCCGGCGTGGGAACCTGCCACTTCTGGAACGAAACTTCCGCGGACCCCGGAATGACGAACCCGTCAGGCTTGCCTTTTTCCGGGAAGCCCTTGATCAGGTAGGCCTTGAGCGGCTCAATCTGATCGGCCGGCAGCGGAGCGCCTTGATTGACCATCATCCGCAGCACGGTGTTCCAGCCGTCCGCTGTATAGCCCGAGCCGACGCGGCTCAACAAAGTGTGACAGCTGTTGCAGTTGGCCTCGGCCAACTCCTTGCCGGGTCCATCGGGCAATTGCTGGCCCATCGCTGGAAGCCCGGAGCAAAGCAGCGCTGCGGTCAAAACCGCGCATGATTTTTTGGACATGATACCTCCCTGGATTTTCGCGCTCTACGGTGTCCGTGGCGCAATTATATTGGACGGGTCAACGTCGTCCGCCCTGGGTTGGACGGCCGAAAGACTAGACCTGCTTGCGCCGCGTGTCAGCTTGTTCCACTTCTTGGACGCAAGATCGTGTCTTCGCTTTGCAGCGCACATGAACTATCGAACGATGATGCGCTCTGTTAGAATTCGACATCGATCGAAAACTGCAGGCTCTTGGGAAACTGCAACCTCTTAGGAAAACGCCATGATCGAGTTCGAGAATCCGCTGGCGCGTCGCGCCGTCATCAAAGGCGCCGGCCTTGGTTTCGTTGCGGGAGCGCTGGCTGATGCGCTGCCGGTCCAAACGGCGGTCGCGGCGACACCGGATGGCGCCGAGATCTGGAGCCGCGAATATTGGGCCAAGAAGGGCGATGTGCCGTTGTGGATGTATCGCAAGCGGTTGGGCGCGCCGAAGCGCGGCGAGCAACCGCGGCCGGTCGTGTTCTTCGTGCACGGCTCTTCCGTCAGCTCGCGGGTGTTCGATCTTAACGTGCCGGGCAAGGGCGATTATTCGGTCATGAACGAATTCGCCCGCTATGGGTTTGATTGCTGGACCATGGACCACGAGAATTACGGTAAGTCGGGGCGCACCTCGGGTAATTCCGACATCGCCAGCGGCGTTGAGGATTTGAAGGCGGCGATTGGGGTCGTCTCGCAGGAAACCGGCCAGCAAAAATTCCATTTCCTCGGCGAATCTTCCGGCGCGTTGCGCGCCGGCGCCTACGCGATGGTGGCGCCCGAGCGCATCGACCGGCTGGTGTTCGCGGCCTTCACCTACAAGGGCGAGGGCTCGCCGACACTCACCAAGCGGGCCGAGCAGCTGGAATATTATCGCTCGCACAATATGCGCAAACGCGACCGCGACATGATCCGCTCGATCGCCACCCGCGACAAGCCGGGCACCAGCGACGTTGCCGCCGTCGAGGCGCTGGCGGACGTCGAAATGCAGTTCGGCGACCAGGTCCCGACCGGCACCTATCTCGACATGACCGCCAATCTGCCGGTCGTGCTGCCTGAGAAGGTGCTGGCGCCGGTGCTTCTGGTGCGCGGCGAATATGACGGGATCGCAACCGTCGCCGACCTCGAGGAATTTTACAACAAGCTGCCGAACGGCGACCGCCAGTTCGCGATCCTGCCGGGCACCGCGCACTCCGTCGTGCTCGCCATCAACCGGCAGCTGTTCTGGCACGTGACCCGGGCGTTCCTGACCATGCCGACGCCGATCGCGACCTGAATTCTTAAAAATCGAGCTTGCCTTGAATGGCCTCTATGCCGGCCTTGGCGCAGCCTTCGTCGGCGTCGCCTCCCGGCGCTCCCGACACCCCAATCGCACCGACCAGCAAACCGCCGGATTCGACGATCAGTCCGCCGCCGATAATGACCGCGCCCGGCAGTTGCGAATACCCGCCTGCATCATGCCGGGCTGGCTGATGGCAAACAGACCACTCGTGCTGTTGCGGAAAGTCGCCGCGGTCCAGGCTTTGCCGGAAGCAGTCGCAGGCGTGTGCGGACCGGTGTAGCGATCACGCAGTACCACCTGGATCACGCCGGCGCGGTCAACGACCGCGACCTGATAGCCGCGTTGCTGGCAGTCAGCGAGCGCGGCCTGGGCAAGGTCCAGCGCAATCCTGGGAGCCAAGGATTTGTAGGTCACAAGCGCGTCCTGCGCATGTGTTTGAGCGGCGCCCGCAACCAGCGCAGATTGATAAGTCACGGCTAAACATCGAAAGATCATGGGCTGGACCCCGGTTGAGCGTCAGAATGACGCCAATGCTAGATTTTCTCGAGCAGACCACCAACCATCGTCCGCTATTTTTTTACGGCGACCAATTGCGGGTGTCTCGGCGGAAAGGCGCGGATCCGATCCGCACGAATTTGTGATGCGCGGATTGATCGGCGGTAATGAGTTTGTTGCGAAAAAACAAGCGCGAGTGGTCCAACGAGAAGGGCGGCTTCGCTGTGCTCGGTACCGGTTCCTCTTGCGTTTGCGACAAGGCCTAATTAATAAGCGCGCAGGGGAAAATGCAGTCTCCCCTTGAGACCCCGGTCCAAGCACTGCGCAACACTCGACGTGTCGAGGAGGTTTGCGCATGGACGACAGTAGGTACTCAATTTCTCCCGATGCTCTTGATGCCGAAGCGGCGCCGATCCTCATCGACATGCGGCGCGACGCCGACTTTGCCGGCGCGGCCGGTGCTTGCGGTAGGCAACGGCGTTACGCCATTCGACCAGATCGAAATCGCACCGTTGCCACGAGTCCGCAATGAACCAGTCGTCTGCCGTGTTCACCGTTCGGGGGCTATCAACACAAGGAGATCCTCATGACCATCTCAACCGAACGCCGAAGCTTCATTCAGGGAGCGGGACTCGTCGCCGCAGCCGCATCGACAGCAACGCTGGCGGCAAGCCCCGCGTTCGCCCAAACCAGCCAACCAAGCGGAGTCAAAACGATGCCGTATCAAGCAAAGCCCCTGTCACTCGACCCGAAGTCGATCAAGGGCATTTCGGAAAAGGTTCTGGTGAGCCACTATGAAAATAACTACGTTGGCGCCGTCAAGCGCCTCAACGCGATCGGCGCGCAGCTGGCCGAGCTCGATTTCGCCAAGGCGCCGAATTTCATGGTCAACGGCTTAAAGCGCGAGGAGTTGATCGCTGTAAACTCGATGATCCTGCACGAGATATATTTCGACGGGCTCGGTGGTGGCGCCAGCGCGAGCGGCGCGCTGGCGGAGGCCATCACCCGCGATTTCGGCAGCCTCGAGCGCTGGCGCGCGGAATTTGTCGCGATGGGCAAGGCGGAAGGCGGTGGCTCCGGCTGGGTGATCCTTTCCTACTCGCCGCGCGACAAGCGTCTCGTCAATCAATGGGCGGCGGACCACACCACGACGCTCGCCGGCGGGCGGCCGGTGCTGGTGCTCGACATGTACGAGCACGCCTATCACATGGACTATGGTGCGGCGGCCGCGCGCTATGTCGACATCTATATGGAGGCAATCCGCTGGGACAACGCCGCCAAGCTGTACGATCAGTACAGCCGCGAAGCATAGCGTCCGCGCGCGACACCGCACGCAAAGCCGCACGATCGGCTGTTCACAGGGGTGGCGCGACAAAAAATCCAAAGCCGATGTCGGAACGCCACCTCCCCGTTCGTCCTCGGGTAGTTGCCAACGGAACTGAGAGGATCTGACATAATGTCCAAAATCTCACCCTGCCTGTGGTTCGACGGCGAGGCCGAGGAAGCGGCGAAATTCTATGTCTCGCTGTTGCCCGGCTCCAAGATTGAAACGGTGCAAAAGAACCCGGTCGACGGCCCTGCCGGGAAGGCGGGCACGGTGCTGGTGGTGGAGTTCACGCTGGCCGGCCAGCGCTTCATGGCGCTGAACGGCGGCATGCGCTACGACTATACGCCGGCGGTGTCCTTCAAGATCGACTGCGCCGATCAGGCCGAGGTCGATCGGCTGTGGGATGCGCTATCCGCGAATGGCGGACAGGTCGAGCGCTGCGGCTGGCTCAGGGATTGTTACGGCGTTTCCTGGCAGATCGTACCGACCGCGCTGCTGAAATATCTCGGCGGTTCCGACGCGGCAGGCGCCCAGCGCGCAATGCAGGCGATGCTGGGGATGGTCAAGCTCGACATCGAAGGCTTGCGGCGCGCCTATGAGGGCAAATCGGCGGCGTGAGGAAAGTTCTAATTGCCTTGAGCTAGCGTCATCGCCGGGCTTGACCGGGCGATCCAGTACTCCGCGGCGAATATGCGCAAGCCAACTGGCGACTTGGATTCCTGTCATGCCCCGCTTGAAGCGGGGCATGACAGCGGAGAGTCGATCATGAAATACAACCGAGCTAGTAGTTGATCCGCAAGCCGACGCCGCCATGGATGGTGTTGCCGACCGGCTGCGGGCCCAACGTGCCGTTGACGAAGAGGTCGGCGACCCAGCCCTTGGTGATGCGGAATCCGAGCCTGCCGCCATATTCGAACCAGCCCTGATTGCCGATCGTCGGCACCACGGTGCCGTCGCCGGTCACGGTCGCGACAATGCCGGAATGCGTCGCAAACGACTGCACCCAGCCGCCATTGACATTGCCCTCGATCATCGGGGTCAAAAGATGCGTCCACTGCCCGCCGATCTTGACGAGACTGGTTCGATCGGTGCCGGTGGCGATCGTGGCGTCGAACGGATTGAACGCAACCATCGGGTCGGTATATCCGGCGACGCGCTGCCACAACTGCCAGATTTCGATGGAGGCGGCGACCTCGTCGCGCGGCGAGAGCCGGGTGATCCAGCCCGCCCTTCCGTACACGCCGTAATCGCTGCTGTCAGTCGCGCTGGTCAGCGCGACCGGGCTGAGGCTCGTCATGTAGTTGCGGCTGTAACGCACCTTCTCGAACGGGGAGAGGATGGTCCCGACATCGAAGAACGGCCGTGACGAACCCCAGTCGACGAAATCATAGCGTAATGCGAAAGCGCCGATCGGCGAGCTGGTGACGTTGTAGCCGTTCTCGCTGAATTGCGTATAGGCGATGCCGGCGAGCAGCGACAGGTTCGGGGTGATCTCCTTGCGGCCGTGAACGCCAGCGGAAAACGAGCCTGCGGAACCGAAGGCGCTGACGCAATCGCTGCAATTGATCTGCTCGTTGACGCCGAGAAGTACCGCGCCGAGCACGCGGTTGGTGATCATCTGGTTGAAACGCTGGTTGGCAAGGCCGCCGATCGATCCGCCGCTGGAATCCGCGCCGGTCACCGGCGGGGGAGGCGGTGGGGAAACCTGCGCCGGCGGAGGCGGCTTAGTGTCGCAGGGTTCACCCTCGCAGAATTCTTGCGCCGACGCCGGAACAACGTGCGCCGGAATCAGCACAAACCAGATCGCCGCGGTCAGCGCGGCCGATACGATAAAGCTGCGGGGGGTGAATTTTGCCATCGTTAGCGCCCGCACAGCATGCCGGTGGGATCGTCGGCCGGAGCTGTGGCATCGGCAAATTGCGTGACGGTGCAAAGCCCGGCCGCCGCGCCACAGGTCGCGGCAAAGGTCCACGGCGAATTGTTGGTCTTTTGAATGGTGGTCCTGCCGCCGGTCGAGGTGATGATCGCGGTGTCGCCGGGCTGCGTCAGCTGGATGCATTGATAGCTCAGGGTGCAGACCGTCGATCCGCCCTCCTGCAGCACCACGGTGGTCTTGCCTTTCTGCGACAGGATATCGAGGATGGTGCCGCGGACGCCGACCGAGGCGAGTGGCGTCGTGATCTTGTAGGCGGTCTTTTCGGAATTTCCGGTGACGAAGCGAAACGCTCCCGTGGTCAATCGGACCGCGATCTCGCGATAGCTGTGTTCGTCGTTGAACACGGTGCGGTCGAGCTTGACCGTCGCGCTGGGGCCGAGCGAAAGATTGGTATTGTCGGCCATGACCAGCCGCGCCGCGCTGGCGAGACCGGTGCGCACGACCTCATCGCGCAGCAGGCCGTCGCCGACATTGATCTGCGTGCTCGCCGATGCCGCGACACGGACGACTTCGTTCTGGACGACGGCGGCTTCGCCGACACGCGTCTGCGCATCGGCAGGGTTTGCCGCGAGCCCCGCAGCGAGGCAAAGCACGGAAAAACAGACAACACCTTGACGCAAATTCATTTCAGTACCGACCAATTTTTTCCCTACATACCGTAACGCGCGCGCTTGCGATGTAGTAAATTTAACACAAGCGGCGCGCCACGAACCGATGAGTTGGTGACGGCGAGATCGGAATACGTTCAACGGCAAACATGCTCCGGCCGAAAAATTCCTCTTGATCAGAGTGGAAAAATTGCAACAGGACTCATCTGCAAACATAGCGCGCGAATCGCGACCTGTTTCGGACGTTGCCGCCGCTCGGAGCAGCATCCCTGTCGTTCGCAGCAGTGTTTTCGCCGCTGCCATATTTGTGGCGGCGCATCTGGCTCTGCTGACCGGGCTGACCACCCCGGAAAGCTTCGTCTTTGACGAAGTGCATTACGTGCCGGCGGCGCGGCAGATGCTCGAGCCGGTCATGCAGCAGCCGATGCTCAATCCGATGCATCCGCCGCTGGCGAAGCAACTGATGGCACTTTCGATTCGCGCATTCGGCGATGTGCCTTTTGCCTGGCGCTATCCCAGCGTGTTGTTCGGCTCGCTTGCGATTGTCGCGATCTATTTCTGCGCGCTTGCGCTGTTCAGAGCCCAGAGCCCCGCGCTGGCGTCGGCCTTGCTCGCCTTTTTCAACCAGATGGTTTTCGTGCAGTCGCGGATCGCGATGCTGGATATTTATGCGCTCGCCTTCGGCCTGTTCGGCGTCGCCGCGTTCGTGCACGGATATCGCGAGCCCCGGCCGCAGCGCGCCTTCGCGCTCGCGGGATTGGCTTTCGGCCTTTCCGCCGCCTGCAAATGGAGCGGATTGTTTCCGCTCGCCATCTCAATTGCCATCGTCGTCGTGATCCGCCTGATGCAGGGCTGGCGCACGCAGTTTGCCGACGCCACGGCGGACGACTGGTATCGCCCCGATCTGTGGCCGGACTTCAAATGGTTTCATTTCATGGCATGCTTCGTGGTGATCCCGGCGATCACCTATCTTGCGACCTTCGTCCCGCTCTACGGCCTGTCGCTTGCCGACATCCTCGAGGCGCAACGCAAGATCTTCGGCGACAACGTCACCAGCGCGTTTACGGGCCACACCTATATGAGCGCGTGGCCGTCCTGGCCGTTTCTGGCGCGGCCGGTCTGGTATCTGTTCGACAAGACCAGTGACGATCGGATTGCGGCGGTGGTGTTTCTCGGCAATCCCGTGGTGTTGTGGCCGGCACTGGTTGCGGTTGCGATCTGCCTGCGTGACTGGATTGTGTCGCGCCGCACCGAGGCCTTCCTGATCCTGGCATTTTATTTCGGGCTCTATCTTGCCTGGGCGGTGCTGCCGCGGGCCGTCGGATTCATTTATTATTATTTGCCGGCGGCGACGTTCGCGAGCCTGGCGCTGGTCTATGCGCTAAGGCGCGGCAACACCCCGCGCTGGCTATTATGGGCATTCGTCGCGCTCGCGGGCGCAGGCTTTGCCACCATGCTGCCGATCACGGTGGCATCGCTCGGAACGTCGATGACGATGTTCAACCGGCTGGTGATTTTCCAAAGCTGGATTTAAAGAAATTAGACGCGCTGACGAGATGATCGCGGCGTGGCAAGCAAGCCGTTGTTTCCAGAACGCTGTTCTGACGCGATTTTCAGAAAGCAAACCAGGAAATCCGGTTCCAATAGATCCGGTGCCGGTAGAAATGCGGCAAGAAGATCGGGAACGGCTCCCAATAGGCATAGTGCCGGTAATCGCGATGGGCGTAGCGCCGATGGCGGCTTGGCGCGGCATCATCGGCCACCGGCGCCGATGCCGGCTCGGCGATCTTTGGCGCGATCGAGGGACGTGGCACGCTGACCGGCGGCTCGGTCTGTGTCGCGGCCGGTGCGGCCTGCGCCGGCGTTGCGGCCGGCGGCGTCTTCGCATCCTCGGTGCGGCCGGGGAGAGTAGCCGCAAACGTGAACAGAGCTGCAATGGCAACGCCGGTGAAATGCTTTCTCATCTTGATCATCCTCTGAGCGGGGTCATTCCGGGATGGTCGGCAGGCGGGCTAAATCCGGCGCCGTCACTTGGAGGCGGTCTTGGTGTCCATGTTGACGACCTGAACACGGCGGTTGATCGGGTCGGCCGGGTTGGTGGTGTCCTTCAGCTTGGTCTTGCCGTAACCCACGGTGACGAGGTCGCCGCCGGCGATGCCGTATTGATCGATCAAATAGCGCTTGATGGTGTCGGCGCGGCGCTCGGAGAGATCCTGGTTGAAGGTGTCGCCGCCGATGCCGTCGGTGTGGCCGGCGACCACGAATGTCGAACCGCGCAAGTTCGGATTCGAGAGTGCCTTGCCGAGCTCCTGCACCGCCTGCGTCGAACCCTTGCTGATCGCAGCCGAGTTGTAGTCGAATTGAATTTCCAGATCGATGTTCGGCTTGGTGGCCGCGATCTCGGCGATCTCTTCGCGCTCGCCGAGCGAGAGCGATCTTGTGTTGCGGTTGCGCAGGGTTTTGACGAAGCCGATCTCCTTCGCCTTGATGGCCGGATCGGCTTGCGGCCCGGTCGAGAGCCCGCGGGTCAGCGGCTTCGGCTGTAATGCGCTGATAATCCTGTCTGCGGAAACGGTGCCGTCGGCCGCAAGTGCCAGCCCTGCCGTCATCGACAGTGCGGCACTAATGGCGATCGCCTTGCCAAAGAACTTATGAAAGCTGGTCATTGTAAAATCCTCGCTGTTACGCCTGCAAACACGTCTGCATAGCGTTTGATGGTCCGAGCATAGGCCGGGCTCAAAGCATAGAATGTGATCCACGTCACACTGGTAAAATTCATGCCCTGTCGGCGATTTTTCAGGGGCTGGCCCGTCGCACCGTCGCGCCACCCGGTTCGATCGCGCCCCGCGCCTTGCGTGATTTAGGTCACGGTGGATTTCGTCAAACCCGATCACATTGTCTCCATCAGATCGGCCCCGGATGAATCCGATGGGCCAACGACGGACGGATTTAGAGCAGGGGAGAATGGACCATGCGCTTCTTGATCGCAGCAATGACAGCAGCAGCATTTCTCGTCAGTGCCGACGCGGCGCTGGCCGACAAGCGTGTCGCCTTCGTGGTCGGCAACGGCACCTACAAGAACGTCGCGCCACTTCCGAACCCTGCGGTCGACGCCAAATCGATGGCCAAGGTTTTGCGCAATGTCGGTTTCGATGTCGTCGAAGGCACTAACCTCACCCGCGACAAGATGACGGAAAAGCTGCTCGACTTCGGCAAGAAGGCCGAAGGCGCCGATGTTGCGGTGTTCTTCTATGCCGGCCACGGCATCGCCGTTAACGGCACCAACTATCTGCTGCCGGTCGATGCCGACCTCAAATCCGAAATGGATGTCAAGCTCGGCGCCGCCATCAACGTCGACCTCACGCTCGAACAGACCATGAGCGATGCCAAGGTGAAACTGGTGTTCCTCGACGCCTGCCGCGACAACCCGTTCGCCGCCAAGATCCGTTCCGCCAAGGCGACCCGCAGCGTTTCGGTGCAGTCCGGCCTCGCCGAGATGAAGTCCGGCGAAGGAACGCTGATCGCGTTCGCGACCGGTCCGGGCCAGACCGCGCTCGACGGCGAAGCCGGCACCAACAGCCCGTTCACCCGCGCGCTGGTCGCCAATATCGCCGCTCCCGGCGTCGAAATTCAGCAGGCGATGACCAAGGTCCGCGCCCAGGTCAACGAAGAGACTGGCAAGAACCAGCTTCCCTGGGGCCACACCAATCTGATCGGCACGGTCTATCTCAACCCGCTGGGCGCGCCGCCGGCAGGCACCGATGTACAGAATACGCCCGCTCCCACCGGCCTTGCTTCCGAAGTCGAGCTGGAGTTCTGGCGCTCGATCAAGGACTCCAACAAGGTGGAAGAGCTCAACGCTTACCTGCAGAGCTATCCCGACGGCCAGTTCAAGTCGCTGGCGCTGACTAGGATCGCCTCGCTGCAGGACGGTCCGTCGAACACGACCCGCAACCTGACCACTGGCATCGACCCCGCGACCTTCACCCAGGACGCCGACCAGGTCTCCGAAGACCAGATCGGTCTCGACAAGGGCCAGCGCCGCGACGTGCAGCGCCGCCTCAACGGTCTCGGCTTCGACACCAGGATCAACGGCAAGTTCGACGAAGCGACCCGTAGCGTGATCAAGCGCTGGCAGGCGGCGCGCAACTATCCCGCAACCGGCTATCTGAACCAGCTCCAGCACAAGGCGCTGCTCTCGGAGATCGTCTCGACCCGCGCCGCTTCCTCCGACGACTCCGATGACGAGACGGTACATTATTCGCGCCGCTCGGGCGGCGGCGGCCGTCACTATCACCGTGGCGGTGGCGGCCCCGGCGCCTTCTTCGGCGGCTTGGGTGGATTGTTCCGCCACTAAGCTGTTCGGTAGCGAATATTATCAAGCAGAAGGAGGCCTTGGGGCATGATCCGGAAAAGCATGCCCTCGGGCTACGACCCGATGGGTGGCTACCGGTCTTCCCTTGGCTGACAAACGCGAAAACGCGTTTGCGCGGAGATCATGCGCAACCATGGAGATGAGATCGTGATTCGACCAGTCTAACCGGATCACGATCTCGGTGTTCGCATTCGAAACACTTTTCCAACGCAATTCGAAAGGTTGGGCTTTTGCGGGCGGCCTTTTTGTGTTGATTGGTGTGTTGATTGGCGGGCGAAAAGTTTCATGGCGGCGATCTGGTCTCAAAGCGGTCTCGCCGGCGCCGATCTGCGAACAACAAATCGGCGAGATGCGCGATCAACAGT
>Ga0210401_10006749_pt1 | contig 11598 bp, 9 predicted proteins | sample IncBWH32MmetaG_FD_150866 | JGI IMG/M metagenome (GOLD analysis project Ga0210401, IMG submission 150866) | Forest soil microbial communities from Barre Woods Harvard Forest LTER site, Petersham, Massachusetts, United States - Inc-BW-H-32-M | ecosystem: Environmental > Terrestrial > Soil >... | reverse complement strand
GCGAAGCCCTCGACCAGGTGGGGCTAATGGACGAAAAGCTCTTCATGTACGGCGACGATCTCGATTGGTCCAAGCGCTTTCGCCAGGCCGGCTGGAAACTGATCTATTTCCCCGGCGCCGAATCGCTGCACTACGGAGGGGCGAGCAGCGCCCGCGCGCCCATTAAATTCTCGGTGGAGATGCAGCGCGCGAATTTTCAGTACTGGCAAAAGCACCATGGGCTCACTTCCCAAATTGTGTATCGCGGAATCGTGTGGATGCACCAGGCGCTGCGGCTGGCGGGCTATTCGGTCCTCTGGCTTGCCGCGGAATCGAAGCAGGCCGAGACCGGCTTCAAAGCGCGGCGCAGCCTGGCGTGCATGCGCTGGGCCATGGGCGTCGAGGACAAGCGTGGGGAACAGGTTCGATGAGCCCCGCTCGGAAAAAATACGCTCTCCTGACGGCGGCCTATAACGAGGAGGCCTACATCGGGGCCACGATCGAGTCCGTCGCCGCGCAGACACATCTGCCCGAGCGGTGGGTGATCGTCAGCGACGCCTCGACCGACCGCACGGATGAAATCGTGCGATCTTACGCGGACAAATTTCCCTTTCTTCATTTCGTGCGGATCCAGGAGAAGCATGCGCGCAATTTCGGCGCGCAGGTGATGGCCATCCGCCGCGGCTTCGAGGAATTGCGCGATGTGGATTACGAATTCATCGGTAACCTCGATGCGGATTTGACGTTCGAGCCCGGCTATTTCGAGAAGCTTCTGCGGAAGTTCGACGACGATCCGAAGCTCGGGATCGGCGGCGGCTTCATTCACGAACGCGGCACCGACGGCGCGTTTCGCAGCCGGCTGCTCAACACCGAGCGCTCCGTGGGCCATGCCGTGCAAATGGTCCGGCACGAATGTTACGCAGAAATCGGCGGCTGGCTGGCCATGCCTTACGGCGGGCAGGACTGGCAGGCGCTGGTTTCCGCCGAGATGCGCGGATGGCGCGTCCAGAGTTTCAGCGATCTCCCGGTGCAGCACCATCGCCCGACCGGAGGCGGCGACCGCCGCTTTCGGAATCTGTTTCGCGAAGGCCGGATGGATTACTCCGTCGGCTCCTATCCCCCGTTCGAGATTTTCAAACTGGCGCGCCGGATTCGCTTCAAACCATATGTCTTGGGCTCGCTCGTCCGGCTGAGCGGGTTCGTGTGGGGTTACTGGATCGGGGAGGAACGGCCGGTATCGAAGGAGTTCATCGCGTTCCTTCGAGGCGAGCAAAAGAGGGCCATACGAAGGTTCCTGCATCTGAAGGGCGGCGAGCCCACGCTTTCGGCCAACAGCCAAAAAAACCACGCCGGGACCGTGCCTGCCAAAACGATTTCATCGGGCAAGCCGTCCGTCCGTCACAACGCGTAACCGCACTCCCGTAAATTTAATCCTGAACCACCAATCCGCAAAATGCGCAGGCTAAGGCGCGCGTAGGGGGAGCATTTCCGCGCCGTGGCCTCGTGAACGCGAAAAAGAATGCAGGGGGAAGAGGCATTGATCCAACCAGGAATTGAACTCGAGCAATTTAGCCCGGCTAGACGGAGGCATACACAGAGCGAGCGCTTCGGGCTTGATCGGGAGGGCGACGCATGAAAGTATGCATGGTCGCTTACTCGTTTTACGAAAAGGACAACCGCGTCCGGCGGTACGCCGAAACGCTGGTCAAGCGCGGCGATCGCGTCGACGTTCTGTCGATTCGCGGCGAAGGGCAACCCTCCGTGGAAACGGTGGACGGAGTTCGCGTGTACCGCATCCAGCGCCGGGTGGTCAGCGAAAAGGGAAAATTCAGCTATCTCGCCAAGCTGCTGCTCTTTTTCTTCCGGTCGTTCGCATTCCTGACGTGGAAACACCTGCGGGAACACTACGATCTCGTCCACGTTCACTCGATCCCGGATTTCGAGGTCTTCGCGGCTCTTGTGCCCAAGCTGACGGGGGCGAAAATCATTCTGGACCTTCACGACCTCGTTCCCGAATTCTACGTCAGCAAGTTCAAGAGCCCGCCGGGCTCTCCGGTATTCAAGATCCTCGTCGGGATTGAGCGCATGTCCACGTCGTTCGCCGACCACGTGATCGCGGCGAATCATATCTGGCTGCAGCGCCTCTACGACCGGTCGGTGCGGAGAGAAGACTGCACAGTCATCCTCAACTACCCCGACACGGATATTTTCCACTTCCGCGGCCGCACGCGGAACGACGGCAAATTCCTCATCGCCTACCCGGGGTCGTTGAACTACCATCAGGGAGTGGACATTGCGGTCCGCGCCTTTGGCATGATCGCTTCCCAGGCGCCGCAGGCGGAATTTCACATCTACGGCAGCGGCGAGCAGTTTGACGTGCTGGCGGCGCTGATTGAAAAGCTGAACCTGCAGGGCCGCGTGATGCTGAAGGGTACCCGGAGCCTCGAGGAAATCGCGGAGATCATGGAAAACTGCGATTTGGGCGTGGTGGCCAAGCGCAGCGACTGCTTCGGCAACGAAGCATTCAGCACCAAAATCTTCGAGTTTATGTCCCTGGACGTGCCGGTGATCGTTCCCAACACGACCATCGACACATACTACTTCAATGACTCGGTCGTAAGATTTTTCCGGGCCAACGACGACCAGAGCCTGGCTCAGGCCATGCTCGAAATGATCCGCAACCCGCAGGCGCGCCGGGAAATCGTTCGAAACGCGCACGAATTCATCCAGGGCTACACCTGGGACAAGAACCGCAGCATTTACCTCGGACTGGTGGATTCACTGGTCGCGCGCGCGGGCAATCCGGTGACCGCCAAGGGATGATTCGCGGCCCGCGGCGGCCGGGGTTATACTCCTTCCGTGACATTCTTGAAAGCTTGAGAGACGCAACAGACTTTCCCGGCCCGTTTCGCCGGCAGTTTGTCACCGATCGCGGCGAAAAAACGGTTTCCGAGTGGGCACACACAGGCGATCTGACTCGCGGGCGGTCGCCTCGCATTTGTTAAGATCGAGAGTACGCCAACACCGCAGGAGGCGCTTATGAAGGGCATCGTTCTCGCAGGTGGTTTGGGCAGCCGCTTGAACCCTCTCACCAAGGTTACGAACAAGCATCTGCTCCCCATCTATGAAAAGCCGATGATTTATTACCCGATTCAGACGCTGGTCAACGCGGGCATCCAGGACATCCTGGTGGTGACGGGCGGCAAGAACGCGGGCGAATTCCTGCGGCTCCTGGGCAACGGCAAGGATTTCGGCTTGAAGCATGTGAACTACACGTACCAGGAAGGCGAGGGCGGAATCGCGCAGGCGCTGGGCCTCGCGGAATTTTTCGCGGATGGCGAGCCGATTTGCGTGATTCTGGGCGACAACATCATCGAAGGGAACGTCTGCCGCGCCGCGAACGATTTCCGCAAGCAGGGCAAGGGTGCGAAGATCATCCTGAAGCAGGTGACCGACGCGGACCGCTTCGGCGTGGCCGAAGTGAAGGGCGATCGCATCGTGGGCATCGAGGAAAAGCCCAAGCGGCCCAAATCCGATCTCGCGGTGATCGGAATCTATTTCTACGACGGCACGGTGTTTGAAAAAATCAAGCGGCTGAAGCCCTCCGGGCGCGGCGAACTCGAAATCACCGACGTGAACAACTTCTACATTGAGGAAGGCTCTCTTACCTACGACAAACTCGAAGGCTGGTGGACCGACGCCGGAACGTTCGAGTCCCTGCTGCGGGCCAACAACCTGGTGGCGGAAACCGGCGCGAACAAGATGACCTCCGATCGCGAACCTCAACTCGTGGGCTCAAAGGAAACCGGGCGATGAAAATCTTCGTAACGGGCGGCGCGGGATTTATCGGCTCCAATTTTATCCGGCACGTTCTCTCGCTGAAGAAGGGCTACAAGATCGTCAACTTTGACAAGCTGACCTACGCCGGCAACCTGGCCAACCTCGAATCCGTCTCCGACCATCCCGACTATTCCTTCGTTCGCGGAAGCATTTGCGACACCGCCGCGGTCGAGGAAGCGATGCGCGGCTGCGATTCCGTGGTCCATTTCGCGGCGGAATCGCACGTGGACCGCAGCATCTACGAGCCCGCGCCCGTCATTGACACAAACCTGACCGGCACGTTCGTCATGCTGCAGGTCGCCCGCAAATTGAACGTCGAGAAGTTCGTGCACATCTCGACCGACGAAGTGTACGGGGACATGGCGCCCGGCGGGTTTGCCGATGAAGACTCGCAGCTAAAGCCCAGCAGCCCGTATTCGGCGTCGAAGGCCGGCTCCGATCTTCTCGTGCTTTCTTACGTCCGTACCTTCAATTTCCCGGGGCTGATCACGCGCTCGTCCAACAACTACGGGCCGTATCAGTTTCCGGAAAAGTTTCTTCCGCTGATGATCACGAACGCGCTCACCGACAAGTCGCTGCCGATTTACGGCGACGGCAAGCAGCAGCGCGATTGGCTGCATGTCGAGGATAATTGCCGGGGCGTTCTGGCGGTGCTAGAGCGCGGGTGCGTCGGCCAGATCTACAACATCGGCGGCATCGACATCGAGGAAAATCTTACCGTGGCGCGCACGCTGCTTCGCCTGATCGGCAAGCCGGAGTCGCTGCTTTCCTACGTCAAGGATCGTCCCGGACACGATCGCCGGTACGCCCTGCGCTGCGAGAAGATGGAAAAGCAGCTCGGGTGGAAGCCCTCGACTCCGCTGGAAGCGGGCCTGCGCCAGACCATCGATTGGTACAAGGCCAACGTGAAATGGATGGAAGGAGTGCGCGACGGAGAATATCTGTCGTACTACGACAAGTATTACGAGAATCGCGACTCCTCGCTGCACGCGCTTTCCTCGACCGGGCCGAAGCGCTCGCGCTAGTCGCGGGACCGCCGCTCGTATCGTAATGAATGAGGTTTCCGAGTTATCTTAGCGATTGATTCGGGGACAGCCAGGAGTGGCTGTCCCACTGCCGACTCGCTTGCAAAAATTGAGCACATCCCTTCCCGACGTTTGGGAGCTCCAGCCCAAAGCCATCCGCGACGCTCGCGGCTTTTTCCTCGAGACGTACCACCTTCAGAAGTTCACCGCCCTCGGCATCCCCGACGTTTTCGTTCAGGACAACCACTCGCGCTCCTCGCGCGGCACGCTGCGCGGCCTTCACTATCAGCTTCTGCGCCCTCAGGCGAAGCTCTGCCGCGTGATCGAAGGCGAAGTCCTGGACGTGGCGGTCGATATCCGCCTCGGCTCGCCCACTTTCGGCAAGTGGACGAGCGTGCTGCTTTCCGCCGAGCGTCATAACCAAATTTTCATTCCCCGGGGATTTGCGCACGGCTTCGTGACTCTGTCCGAGTCAGTCCAGTTTCTCTACAAGTGCAGCGACGTCTACGATCCTACCAGCGAGTACGGGATCATCTGGAGCGATCCCGGCCTGGCGATTTCCTGGGGCGTCGAAAATCCTCTCGTCTCTGAAAAGGACTCGAAGTATTCCACCCTGGCCGCCATGCCGCCCGAACATCTCCCGCGTTACGCCCAGCCATGAAACCGGCCATCCTGCTGATCGGGTCGAACGGGCAGGTGGGGCGCGACTTGAGCGAAATCCTGCCGCGCATCGGCGAGGTCACGGCGCTTGACCGGCAGCGCCTCAATCTCACCCAGCCGGAGGAAATTCGCCGCGCGATCCGCGCCTGCCGCCCCGCGTGGATTGTGAATGCCGCTGCCTACACGGCGGTGGACAAAGCCGAGTCGGAAGAGTCGCTCGCCCGCGCGATCAACGCCGAAGCCCCGCGCGTGATGGCCGAGGAGGCTGGGAAAATCGGCGCCTGCCTCATTCACTACTCGACCGATTACGTCTTTGACGGCACAAAGACGACCCCGTACGTGGAAGACGATCAGCCGAACCCGCAAAACGTCTATGGCAGGACAAAGCTCGAGGGCGAGCGCGCCATTCGCGACTCCGGCTCGGTGCACCTGATTTTCCGCACGGCCTGGGTCTATGCCACGCGGGGGCGCAATTTTCTGCTCACGATCCTGCGCCTCGCCACGCAACGCGAAGAGCTGAGGATTGTCTGCGACCAGCTCGGCGCGCCCACGTTCAGCATCGAAATCGCCCAGGCCACCGCTTCCGTTCTTGCGAAAATGTCCGCCGGCGAACCCGGCGCGCCATCTCTCCCGCAGGTAAGCGGGATCTACCACATGACCGCGGGCGGCGAAACGAGTTGGCGCGGCTTCGCTTCCGCGATTGTTGAAAAAGCGAAAGCAGCTCCGCAGTTAGACTGGTTGGCATCCGCGACCGGCGGCCTTCCGATCATCGCCCGCCGCGTCATCCCCATCGCCAGCAGCGAATATCCCACCCCCGCACGTCGCCCCGCCTATTCCGTTCTCTCAAACGCCAAGTTGAACCGCGTTTTTTCCGTTCAGTCGCTCGACTGGCGCGAACAGCTGGACTCGTGCTTCTCGGCTCCCGCCGCCTGAGAATTCCCAAAATCTCTGTTTCGATTAGCGGCGGTTCCATGCCGGGGGGAGTAGTGTCTGTGCGCGTCAGCACACAGTCGCGGAATTGCCGGGAGACAGGCGAACCTGGCAGGAAGCGCGTGGAAGAAACGCGACCGCGGTTACTTCTTCGCGCTCGCGGGCGGGTTAACGTATGAGCTGCTGGAATAGTAGGAATTGTACTCGGGGGTTTCTTCCGACGTGTTGAGAACCACTCCGATGATGTGCGCGTCCCGAAGCTCCTTGCACGCCCTTTGAGACGCGGCAGCTGGAGTCGAATTGGCGCGCACCACAAAGAGCACGCCGTCCACCAGGCCGCCCAGCACACTGGCATCAGCGACGGGAAGCGCCGGGGGCGAATCGATCAGAATCCAGTCAAACATCGGCCGAACGCGCTCGAGAAATTCCTTCATTCGTTCGCTGGAAATCAGCTCGGAAGGATGAGTCACATGATTTCCCGCGGCGATGAAACAAAGGCCGGCTTCATCGCTGCGTTGCGTGATCTCAAATTCATTCGCGGTATTTTGCAGATAATCGGCGAGGCCCGGGGCAACGGACGTTCCGAGCAAAGTGTGGATCCGGGGCGACCGGAGGTCGGCGTCCATCAAGAGGACCCGGCACCCGCGCTGGTGGACGAGCGCATACGCCAGATTCGTGGACACCACGGTCTTTCCCTCGGCCGGAATCGCGCTCGAGATCAGAATCGTTTGCAGCGGCTGATTTTCGCGCATCCGGTAAAGGCGCGAGCGCAGGGTGCGGAACTGCTCCGTGCCGGGAAAGAACGGATCCTTGTTTTCGAAGACGACCACTTTGGGATCGGGCGCCCAGTGCTTGCGCGCGCAGTTGGCCCATAGCGTCCCGAAATCGATGACGCCTGGAGTCGCCTCTGGCGCGAGCGTCGCCGGTTTGGTCAGCCGCGGCAGGGCGAGCTCGGATAGGGCGACGCTTTCACTGCTGGGAGGCGGCGGGGTTTCGACCACGCTGCTGGCGACAGGCGATTTCGGCGGGCGTTCGCCGAGCGAGGCGGCCTGATTTGCCGCCCTTTCCTGTTCCGCTCTTTTGAGTGCCTCGTGAATCCTGCTCATGATTCCCTTTCAGTCTTCAGGCCAGTGCCGGTGTTCCCTAAACCCCGCTCAGCCGCGTCCGGTTGATTTACGTCGCAGCCGGAGTCGCAGGCCCCTTGCGCGCCTTTGCTGAATGCGGCGCGATCACCGGAATCATTGCAAGAACCGGAAGCCGAAGAACGACTTCTACGTCGTGCTCGGAGCGCATCGAAGTGTCCTGCACCTCGAGCAAGAGCGCGAGTCCGAGCCCGAGCAGCAGACCGCCGCCCAGGCCGCCGCCCGCGAAAAACGGCAGCTTCGGAAATGAAGGCTCGTTCGGGTAGTCGGCCGGGTCGAGCACGTGGAAGCGGTCGTTCTGCTTGCTCTGATCGAACTGCTGGGACATCGCGGAAGCGTCCCGCTTCTTCAGCAATTCGTTATACGAGTCGAGAACGGTCTGGTGATCGCGGGTCAGCAGCTTGTATTCCTGCTCGACGCCTGGGCTGGCGGCGACCCGCCCCTGGTAAATTGCGATCTGCTTCTTGATCGCGTCCTGCTGTGCGGTTCGTTCCTTTATAACCTGGTCATACTGGTGAATTTGCGCGCGCAATTGCAGGATCTGCGTGGGCTCGGACAATGGCACGGTGTTCTTGTCGGTTCCCCCGCTCTTGGATTGTTGTTCGCTTTGCTCCACTTTTTGCTTTAAGAGGACCGCGATATCGTTCTTCGTCTTGATGACGTCCGGATGGTTGTCGGTGTATTTCGATTCGAGCGAAGCGAGCTGGTCCTGCAGCGCCGAGAGTTGCTGGTCGAGCGATTCAGGATTCCGGCCGGTCTGGGCCGCTTTCCACGATGCCGATTGCTGCGCCAGGATCGACTCGGCAAAACTTTTGTCCTGCTGCGCGCGATTAATCGCTTGCGTCGCGGCCTCGAGCTGGGACGCCTGCCCGTTCAGCAGGTTCAGATTCGTCTGGCTGTCCTCAGGAAGCGAACCGATATACTTGCGCTGGAACACCGCGAGTTTGGCGTCCTGTTCGTCGAGCTTGGCCTTGGCCTGTTCCAGTTGCTCGTTCAGAAAGTCGGTCGTGCCCACGTCGATGACGTTGCTCTGCTTGATGTCCTCGGTGATGAACATGGATGTGATCATCGAACAGATTTTTTGAGCCGTGTCAGGGCTGGAAAACACTACGCTGATCGTGAACCCGGGCAGGTTCTGCGCGCGCGTCTCGGTCATGGGCGCCACCGGCGTAATGGTGATCGCCTGGCGCAGCCGCTCGACGAGTTCCTGCATCGGCAGGCGGTCAATATCCTTCGGGTAGAGATGCAAGTCGCGAATGACCGGCTCGAGGCGCGCGTTGCTCAAGATCTGCTGCTGCATCGTAACCAGCCGCTGGTTCACGTTATCGGTGGCGATCGGCGTGACCGGCTGCGCCTCGGGTTGCTGCACCAGCACAAGCGTTTTGGAAGTGTATCTTTTCGGAAGGACTCGCGCCGCCACGATGCCGGCGATGCCGCCAAACAACGCGAGCAGAAAAACCATCCAGAATCGCCGCCGGAGGATGGCGACGATGTCCTTTGGACCTAGCTCCTGGTGCACCATTATCGCTCTCCTGCCGTTGCCGCCTGGCAGCGCGATTTAGTTCCGGGCCTTGCCTTGCTTCCCATGATACCTGACCTTCGGATGCTGAATTTGGAAATCGGTGACCCGAAATTCCAGCGATGAGAATTCCGCCATGCGCGCGTGCGATTGCTTAGCACGCGCCTCCCCCATTGAAAACCGCGCGAGGCGTGGCGATCAAAATTTTCAGGTCCAGCCAGATCGACCAGGTCTGGCAGTAGCGCAAATCGAGCCGAACCATTTCGTCGAAACGCGTCCGGTTGCGCCCGCTCACCTGCCACAACCCGGTTACGCCCGGCCGAATTTCCAACACGCGTCGGCGGTGCCAGATGTCGTAAACCTCGAATTCATAGGGTACCGGAGGGCGCGGCCCCACGAGGGACATGTCGCCGCGTAGCACATTCCAGAACTGAGGGAGTTCGTCGAGGCTCGTTTTTCTCAGGAGGCTCCCGATGAAAGTCACCCGGGGATCCTTCACGATTTTGTAGACCGGCTTGTCCGCTCCGTTCGAATTATCCAGGCCGCCCTTTCCGGCGATGAACTGCTGCACGTACTCCTGGTGAATCTTCGGGTCGTTATTCGTGTACATCGTTCGAAACTTCAGGCACTTGAAACGGACGCCGAATTGCCCGAGGCGCTCCTGTTCGAAAATCACCGGCCCTTTCGAGGTCAGCTTGATCAGCGCAGTGATGAGAAGCAGGAACGGGGAGAGCACCAGCAGCAGCGCGCCGCTTCCGGCGACGTCGATGACCCGCTTGATCACGAGAGGCAGACGCTTCCGCGAGACTTTCCGGTTGAGATCGGGATAGAGCGCCGAATCGGCCACGCGGCCGGAGCTGTTCTTGTCCCAATTCTCCGGGAAAAGGTGCGTCGAAATCGCGATTCTGGCGGCGCGGTCGCGACCCAGATGCTTGACGAACGCGGTTTCGATTTTTGTGCGGAGCGTCTCCGTGATCGGCCGCTCTCCTTCGAGAGTAACCTCGGTGAAGATAATCCCGAGGATGGCACCCTGCCTGTACCAACCAACGAGATCGGTCTCGCGCTTCGTGGCGACGACAACCTCGACGGCTTGCATCAGAATCTCTTCCGCGTCTCCGCTCTCCAAATTCGCGTCCAGCAGCATCAGCACGAACGGCTTGCGGGATCGCTCGGCCCGGCGGCGCTCCAGCGTCAGCATGGACTGAAACACGTTCTCCATCAGAACGTGCTCCTGTTCGACGCGCTCCGAATGACGAGCGGTGCTGGGTCGCGCAACTTTGAGCTGCGGTTCCCGGCGCTCGAGGGACAGAATTCTCGTAATGCTATTGCCCATTTTCACTCCTGCTAGGCCTATTGAGCTGGGGGTCAGCCTTCTCGGTATTCCTGCGTAAAGCGAACCATTGCGAGTTCGCCTTACAATTTGTTCGAAATGAAGGCATCAACGAGTCAATGACGGGAAGCCCACGATTATCAGTGCTTTACAGCTAAGTCCAATCCCGTCATAGCGAAATCGCCGGCGAGCCAGAGTTCCCCCTCGGCAAGATCGCACTTCGTCTATATCTTTCGCAATCAGCCTGCCACAACGAGTGGACGTTTGTAACCCTCTATGGCCGGTGGACTTTTCTGTATGTAGTTGCAAATACGCAGCTTACTCAGAAGCCTCGCGCGGGTGGCTTTGGCTATATGTTACTGATGTTCCCAATTGGGAACATCAAGTGAAAACAATTGCTACGTTGTGCCAACGGCGTTCCGAAACACTGCCGGACCTGTACTATCGGGGAGGCTTGGGGAAATCCTGTATCCTGCTTCCCTACAATGACTTCCACCAGGCCAATCAGGTCTACCATTTAGGTCTCTAGTGTCGGTCGGACCCACCATGAATTCGGGAGCACGAATGAGGTGCAAAACTATTCTTCGCGGTATCCGCAGGGATGGCGGAGCCGCCAATCCCAAGCCGTTCGGACGATCGATCGCAAATCGGACATGACCGGTTGCCAGCTCAATACTCGTTTGGCCCTGGCGGGGTCTGCGATCAAGCGGGCGGGGTCACCCGCGCGGGGTGGCTCAATCTTCACGGGAATGTCCCGCCCAGTGGCCTCGCGCGCGCTTTCAATGACCTGGAGGACCGAATACCCCATACCCGTCCCGAGGTTCAAGAAGTCGGATTCCCCACCCGCCCGAAGGCGTTCCAGCGCGCGGACATGCGCCTTTGCCAGATCCACGACGTGGATGTAGTCCCGGATCGGGGTGCCGTCCGGCGTCGGATAGTTGTTGCCGAAGACGCGGATGGCCTGCTGTTGCCCCAGGGCCGCGGAAAGAACATTCGGAATGAGGTGCGATTCCGGTCTGTGGTCTTCGCCGCGGCTTTCGGTGGCGCCGGCCGCGTTGAAATAGCGCAGGGCGACAAATTTCATCCCGTACGCAGCGTCGTAGGAGTCGAGGAGCCGTTCGACGAACAGCTTGGACCACCCGTAAGGATTCTTCGGCCACTTGCGGCTCGACT
>Ga0210401_10006747_pt1 | contig 11600 bp, 5 predicted proteins | sample IncBWH32MmetaG_FD_150866 | JGI IMG/M metagenome (GOLD analysis project Ga0210401, IMG submission 150866) | Forest soil microbial communities from Barre Woods Harvard Forest LTER site, Petersham, Massachusetts, United States - Inc-BW-H-32-M | ecosystem: Environmental > Terrestrial > Soil >... | reverse complement strand
GCGGCACACTCTACATTGATGGCTCGATTATGGCTCCGCTGGCGGTCAACGGCGGGATCCTTTCCGGCACAGGGACGATCGGGGGAAACACGACGATTCGATCGGGCTGCGAAGTGTCGCCGGGCAGCTCCATCGCCAATGCCATTGGAACGCTTTCATTTGGCGGGAACTTGACGCTGGCGCCGGGCAGCACCACGTATATGGAAATCAATCCCGGACCGCCGGCGACGAACGACCAGATTAACGTGGCAGGGACATTGAACTGCGGCGGCACATTGTACGTGGACAACCTCGGAGGAGCATTGACGCCGGGGCAGAGTTTTAAATTGATTAACGGCGGCAGTTGGTCAGGCAGTTTCTCGACGCTGAATCTTCCGGCATTGAACCCGGGTTTGGCCTGGAACACGAATAGTTTAACCAACGGAGTTCTATCCGTAATTGCCGTCTCGCCCGCGGAGACCCTTTCCGTTATAAGCGCCGCCGGTGCTCAGGCGCAATTGAGCTGGGATTACGGCACGTTGCAAACGGCTACCAACGTCGCGGGACCTTATAGCGATATCCCCGGGACGGCTTCCCCGTTCACGATTAGTCCCGCCAATGCTCAGCAGTTTTACCGGATCCGGGAGAATTAGGAGCCGGTCATTGGCGGCCAAAATATTTTACGGTTGCTTCCGTGCGCGAATGAACGTGAAGTTTTTCATAGATGGCGCGCTGATGTGTGCGAAAAGTGTGCTGGCTTATCCCCAATTGATCGCTGATTTCCTTATAGAGAAATCCTTTTGCGAGGAGCGCCAGGACCTCATGTTCGCGAGGCGTCAATTTTTCCAAATCCGCCGCCGGTGATTTGATCTGGTTAAAATGCTCCACGACTTTTCGCGCGATTTGCATGGTCATGGGAGCGCCTCCCGCATACACCTGCTCGATGGCGGAAATTAATTCCACCGTGAGCATCTTTTTGAGTAGATAACCGCTGGCGCCGGCGCGGAGTGAACTAAAAATCAAGTCGCTCTCGTCATATTTTGTCAGCATCAGCACCTGCAATTTCGGCAATAATCTTTTCAGGCGCTGCACGCACTCGATGCCGCTCATGCCGGGCAGATTGATATCGATCAGCGCCACCTCGGGCTTGAGCTGTGGAATTTCGCGCACGGCGATTTCGCCGTCCGGGTAAGCGCCCACGCATTGGACACGACTCTCCCCGCGCAGCAATTCAGTCAGGCTTTTGCGGGTCTTCTGGTCATCTTCAATGAGAACGATAGCGATGGGAGGCGATGAAGGTTTTGTTTCCATGAATTCTATTTGTCAAAGCATTTATTTTTCCAGCCACAGGCCGTTAAATGATATGGAGGTCCCGGCGCCGGGTCTGGAATTAATTTGCAATTGTCCGCCGATTTCGGCGATTCGCAGCCGCATATTTTCCAGTCCATCGGCGCCATTGCTCTTGGCCTCGCCGTTAAATCCGCGGCCGTTGTCCTGGATGATTACACTGAGAGATTTGTCCGTGGCCAGGATCAGCATGGACATTTCGGTGGCGTTGGAATGGCGCGCGATGTTGTTCAACGATTCCTTGATGGCAAGAAAAAGGTTGTGGCGGACTTCGGCCGAGACAGATTTGGCCGGTGGATTTTCCGGCAAATCCAGGCGGCAAAGGATACCCGCCGTTCGCATAAAGTCCGTGGCGAATTGTCCCAGGTAATTAATCAAGTGCGGGAGTGTGTCGTTGCGCGGGTTGATAGCCCACACAATCTCGTCCAGAGCATCGGTCGCCTGGCGGGCGGCGGATGAAATCTCGGTGATGTGTGTCATGGCCTTCTTTGCGACTTCGCCGTCTCGCTCGGCCAATCCTGTCAAAAGCTGGATTTCAGTCAGTCGATTTCCCAGGTCATCATGAATGTCGCGCGCGATCCGCCCGCGTTCGCGTTCGACCGCCGCCTGTTGTTCCATGTCCTGTAGTTTCAAATGCAACCGGCGGTAAGAAACGTAACGAACAATGGCAATCAACGACATAGTGAAGACCAGCACGACGCCCACGCGGAACCACCACGTCTGCCAAAAAAACGGGATGACCTCAAAATCCAACGTGGCGGGCGGGTCGCTCCAGGGCCCGTCGCCGATGGAGGCTTCCACCCGGAATTGGTAGTGGCCTGCGCTCAATCGGGAATAAGCGGCACTGCGTTCGGCGGTAGCGGGAATCCAACTGTTGTCGTATCGGACCAACTGGTATCGGAAATTGAGATTTTCTGGAGCGCGAAAGTGAAAGGCGGTAAAACTAAACTCCAGGTGCCGGTGCGAGGGTGGTATTTTTAAAGTGCCATTTAGAATGTCCGGGCCGGAACCGGTTCGGGTTGAAACGAGGGCGTCATGCGAGGCGACGACGCGCCCGTCCATGGCAACCTGGTTCAGCAGAACTGGGGGCGGAGTTGGGCTGTCAGGCAGAATATTGGGGTCGGCAACGACGACGCCGGTATGGGTGAGCATCCAGACGCGGCCGTCAGCACCCAGTATAGCATGAGGCAGGATGAACGGGGAGGCGATGCTAAAGACCGCTTCCTGGCTGATGAGGCCTTCATTTTTTCCGTAAATGACAGGGCGCAATAGTGCGTTTGTGTCCTGCATTGCCAGCTCGATTTCGCGCTGCCTGAGTTTGAAGATGCCGTGGCTGGAGGCAAACCAAAGCCAGCCGCGTCCATCGGCAACGATCTGCGAAATATAGGTGCTTGCCAGGCCCTGCTCCAGGCCAATGCGATCGCCGTGTCCCTCCTTGAGGCGCATCAATCCGCCGCCGCGGCTGCTGATCCACAGGCTTCCGTCGTCGGTGCCATAGAGGCAGCAAATCGGACGGTTCAAAAGAGGGAGACGCAAGGTTTCATTGACAAGATTGGTGCCGTCAAATCTGAGCAAAACGCCGTTGGCGCCGATCCAGACGTTGCCAGTCGCGTCCTGGGTAATGGCGGAGACTCGTTGGAGCTGCAGTGGCAGCGTGAAGTTTTCGATTTTGCCGTGGTGGAGGCGTTGCAGTGCGTCGTTACCGACAATCCAGAGGTCTCCGTTTGTCGCCGGCAACAGTCCGCGTATGGTTCCGCGAGCCACATTTGTTGCCCAGATGGTATATTGCCCGCCCGTGATTCGCAGTAATTGGCCGATTCCTGTGCCAACCCAAACGGAGCTCTTATCGGCCGCGACGCACGTCACGGATTCGGCGAACGGGGCGTTGGCGAATACCGGCATCCAGCCGCCGCCGCGGGTTTGCGATATCAAGGCGCCGTTTTGGGTTGCAGCCCATAAAACGCCGTTGGCGTCCTGGCAAATGGATTGTATCTGGGACTGGACACGATTGTTCTCGGGCGCCTCCACTCGCATACCGCAGGGAGTGATCCGGTTTAAACCGCCTCCGCCGGTCCCGACCCAAATATTGCCCTCCTGGTCTTGCGCCAGGCTCAAAATCCAGGAGTGAGAGGTATCGATTCGTTCAAAGCCCGACTGATTATAATGAAAAAGACCTCCGCCTTCTGTGCCAATCCACACTGAACCGTCATGATCTTGCAGCAACGCGGCGACGCGGACGTTGGAAGGGATTGGAATATTTGCAATTTCCCGTAATTTTCCATTTGCGTCGCACGAAAGGAGATTGGTGCTGGCGACAAGCCAAACGGCGTTGGTTTGCGTGGCGGCCATGCACTGGAATCTCTCGACACTGGCAATTTGGTGAAATGCCCCGTTTTGAAACGAACTGATTTGATTTCCCTTTGCCAGCCAGATATTCCCGAGACCATCGCTGCTTAGCGAATGAAAATTCCCCCGGGAAACGCCGTTCGCGGCAGTGAATTTGGTCACCTGACCGTCACGCGCGCGATAAATGGCATCGGAATAGGCCATCCATGCGGTGCCGTCGTGATCGCTGGCCAGGGCATATGGCGAACGTGTTGGCAGCGAATTAATGTCCAACGATACCATCGAGGAATCTGGTTTGAGTCCGACGATTGTGCCGCCGTCGAATGCCAGCCAAAGGACTCCCGTTCGGCTGCACAGCGCTATGCGAATGTGAAGCGCGGTGCGTCCGTAGAAATCTTCAGTTGGGAACGGGCTGAATTTGACTCCGTCAAATTGCATCAATCCAACCGGGGTCACCAGCCATAAATATCGGTCAGGACTTTGAGTGATGCCATTGATATCGTTGTCCAGGAGTCCGTCATCAATTTGCCAGACGCGCGTGGACCACTCCGGATTTGGCGAACCGGCGGCAGGGAAGGCGGCCAGAAGAAAAAGCAATGCAATCCACGTTCGCACGTGGTTCAATCCGGCTGCCATGGGAAACACAAACTAACTTAAACGAAACGAGCGATGTGCTCAAGCCGCGACACTCGCCTAAATAGGCGATACCGGCCAAAAGGGGTCCTGTGAATCGCCTGCGTCTGACGAGGCAAGGGGCGGGCATTAATTAGGTCTTGCCGGAAATGTCCAAGTGAGGTTCCAGTCCAGACTCCAAAGATTATCCAACGCGACAGGCTCGACATGCCCATCCATGAACACCATGTTAATGCCGCCAGGCATCGGGTCTCTGGGACGCTGGTTTGCGGGAGGAACATTTACCCGATGAGGACCATGCCTGGAAATTAGATATCTGTCCATGCCCTGCGGACCTTGAGGTTGTGAAGCACTATACGATCCGGTCTGCAGGTCGGCGCACAGCAGGTCATTTGTAAAAGGCCACGCATCGGGCCATACCCCGTCGCCAAGTATCGGCGTTATCACCGGTTGTCTTACTGCGGTTTGTTGCTTCCAGCACAGGGGGGCAAGCGTCTTGGGAACAGTTGAAAAATCAAATCCACCGTTGTAAAGCCATCCGTTGAAGGTATAACTGCCGTTGGTGGTGACATCAGGTTCAGCGTAATACCAGGCCTTGTTATAGGAGCCAGACGTCCCGTTCAGGGGAGGTTGTGGTTCCAAGAGGGTCGTCATTGGACAGATCATGAGACTGTCCACCTGGGCGTAAACCGGGCGGACCGGATATAGCCAGGTTAAATTAACAAAATTTGGCGACGGATACTGAAACATTTGTCCTTTGTTATCAGTGAGATATAACAGCTCCGCTGTGCCCAGTTGCTTGAGATTCGAGCGGCAATTGATCTCCTTGGCCCGGATCATTGCAGAATTCAGCACCGGAAGCAGAATGGCAGCCAGAATAGCGATGATGGCAATGACCACCAGCAACTCAATGAGCGTGAAGGCGCGCGACGGCGCCTTCACGCCCGACTTTAGTCCGCTAAAAGCGTAGCTTTCCCTCCTTGGATCTTCATCCACATTGTTTGGCCTTTTAACGGATAAAAGAGCTGCTTGAATCATAATCTTTGCATTAATTCTTATTAGGCTGGCGTTATGGGTGCAAGCGGTAGAACACCGTGCCGTTGGCCGGGTTAACCGGAACAACCACCATATTCGTGGCCGGCGAGCCGTTCACATTGACCCAGTTGGTGCTTAGGCCTACGCTTACGTTGTTGGTCTGGGCCTGTAATTGGGCGCCGATATTCGCAGACGGCCAGGACAGGTAGAGATTGCCATTCGTCACCCCCCACGTAATGTGAGTAATAGTGGGAGGAGGAGATACCACCGCGATGGTGGTGATGTTGGTGCCATAGGCGTTGGTCACAACCAATTCCAACGAACCTGCAGCCAGGGTGTTGGTGGGAATGGTTATGTTGGCAGTCGTCGGCACCGCGTTGTTGGGCGTACTGGGATTGGGTGTGTTGGTCACGCCTGATGCAAGAACCGTGGAGTTGTTGATCCAGTAATAGCCCATAGGTGCCGAGCCAAAAGCCGTCACATTAAACGTAGTGGTCCGGTTTGGCAGCGCGATAGTATTGGTGGACGGCAGTGGAGCCAGGAGATAAGGCGGAATCCCACCAGGTGCCACGGCAGTCAACGAAAAAGAGGTCCACTGGACATCATTGGGAGCGCCCAGGCCGGTTTGGGTCAGTCCAACGGAGGCGATTGGCGGAGTGCTGGCAAAGGGATTCGTTCCCGCCGGAATGCCGTCCATAAAGGCATATTGAACCCATTGAGGGCCCGTCGTATCCAATACGACCTGGGCCGTGTGGGTGATGGGTGTAGTGGTGAGGATAAAGTTATTCACGTTGGTTATGTACAGGGCAGCTCCCGGTCCCTGTAAGTACTCCACGTTTCCAGTGTTAATGACCCAGATAATAAAATCATAACCATACATATCGGGATCAGCGAACCGCGCGCTGCCGGTTGCATTAAACGGAATTGGCCCGCCAAAACCTACACCAATCCAACTGCCCGGAAAGCCGGTCATATACGCCGAAGCGCTTATAGTGTAAACATAACCGGGTTCCGGCGTAAACGGCAACACCCAGCTGTCTCCCAACGTGGAGTTATCAAGGCCGCTACCCTGCATGTTGCCAGTGTCGTTAGTTCCCAGCGCATCGGTCCAGGTCGAATTGGTGCCGCCGACCAAAGTGTTGGCCACCGTCGTGGCGGTGCCCGCAAGGTTCCATGTCCCCCCGTTAAATGCGTTAGAGTAGAGAATGGAGTTGGTATAGCCGATGGTTACCGGCGGCGGATAACTGAACAACGTGGTAAACCAATTCGTGGAACCGGTGGCATTGGTGACAACGAGTTCCAACTGGTCGCCACTGTAGCTGGGTGGAGCATTCGTGATGGTCAGGGTGGCGGTAAGCGTCGAGATAGCACTTACGCCCGATCCTCCTTTAATATTCGCTCCGCCTAAAATTCCGCCGGTAGTCAAATTGGTCCAGTAATAGCCGATGGGTGGCGCGCCGACGGCAAACGCGGGAATCGTCAATGTTGAGTTCTGCCTCCACACGGCATTGGTTGGCGGCAATGGGGCTATTAAATTCAACGAAATCTGGCCTCCAGCTGCCTGATAGAGTGGAATGACCTGGCCAGAAGAGAGAGCGTAATTAAATATGGCGACATCGTCCAGTGCTCCGTCGAATTGATGGTCCCCGGTGAAGGTGCCTGCAGTGGTGCTGGCGCCAATTGTGATCGGTGATGACGCCGCAATAGGCAACACACCAGCGCCTTTAGCAACGGCGGTCTGGGCTGTCAAAAGGCCGTCAATGAAGAGGTTAATCACGCCATTGGACTCATCGCAGACTCCAACCAGATGGTGCCAGGTGTTGTTGCCGCCTAATTGGAATGTGCTGCTGGCGCTGACGACGGCATTCCCGGCGGTCCTTATGAAAAACCGCGCAGTGCCGCCGCTGCCGCCGCAGTCCAGCCCATATTCTTCGGAACCAAAGTAACCCTTGACGACAATGCCGCCGTTCACCGGCTCGGTCCCGTTATAGCCAAAGCCGCCGTTGGCCCAGGCTGACACGCTGAATTCGGCATTGGTGAACGCGCTGAAATCAACGTTGGTGCCGATGGAATTGGCATCGCACCCTGTTGTGGAGTCGAAAGGACCAAACTGAGCCGAGGTTTCGGTTGGATCATTGGTGGTGGGAACGCCATTCGTGATGACGTAATAGCCGGGCTGGAACAGCGCAGTATTCGTGTAAACGCCATTATTCCCACTCATGAAATCATCGCAAATCTGGCCGTTATTATATTGGCTTGGATCGCTGTTTGTTTCATCCAGCCGCCAATAGCCAACCGGGTTGTCGGCGAGAACCGCTTGCGGATAGGGGGCTGTCGGCGTCGGAATATACTGCGCCATCCAGGCATTGGTTGCCGTGCCAAGGCTATTGCTGGCAATGCAGGTAAAGTTGGTGGGACTATTCAACTGGCAATTCACGATGGTGAAGGTGTTGGTGTTCGCGCCGCCAACGGCCACGCCGTTCGTCAGCCAAAAGTAAGACATTGGCTGCAACCCGCCCACGAAAACGGTAAATGTCGGCGAGGCGCCCAGGTAATTGGTTCCGGCATTATTTGTCCCTCCAAACAATGTCATTACATTGGTATAATTGACCGGGTCCGCACCCAGAAATTGGGGCGTGGTATAAATGCCCAGCATCGCCGGCGCGCTCGTGACCGCGCCGTAAGCGTTCGTGATGACACAATAAATATTGGTGTTGGCGTTGACGGGTAATGCCGAACTAATGGACAAGGTAGCGTTGGTGGCTCCGGCGATGTTGCCGCCGTTGGCGAGGGCGACACCGTTGGTGTACCACTGGTAGTAGAACGGCGGGGTGCCCGCAGCCAAGACGCTGAAGCTGGCGCCAGCGCCCTGGTTGATATTCATCGACGTCGGTTGTTGCACCAACGCCAACTGGTACGCGTAAAGCAGGAAAGAATTCCAAGTGTAATCGCTCCCGTTGCCATTATTCAGAACATTTTGCCAGATTCCAACTCCAAAGATGGTCGGGTTGGACGCATAAGTAAAGATTCCGTTGAATGGCGTTCCCATGCACCGATGACCATCTATATAACAAGCGATTGTCCATTTATTGCTCGGATTTTCTGCGGTAGTCGTATCCAATATCATCTGCAATGTATGGGGGACGTTCAATGCCGGGCTGAAAACGCCATTCGTACTTGAGATTTGATGCGATGTATTCACATCAAAGGCTTGAACGTTTTCACTGGACGCCGTCATAATCCCGAAGTCAACACCTCCGCTATTGGGACGATCGTCGGTACCCCCGATGATGTGGTCGTAACTCGCAAAACCGGCGCCAACCCAGGTATTTGGGGCGGCGTTAAAGGTTACCGTAGCTTGCATGACATAAACAAAATTGCTTTGCGGGCCGCACGGCAAAAGCCATCCGCTTCCCATCGATGTGCCCATAACGCCGTTGGCATAAAAAGCATTGGTGTCATTGGCCCCCAACGCATCAATCCACTCGGCGCCATTGGTGCCGCCATCGAGGGTGACAGCGTAATTGGGCAACGTGTTGGTAATGTTCACGCCCGCTGTCCCGTTAAAGGCATTGGAATAAATGAGCGTACCCCCGGGGACTAAAACGCTTGTATAGTCGAGTTGGGCCTTTCCGATGGAACAGCACAACACAACCATCGCGGTCGTCATTACCGTCGCTACCAGCTTTGTCATTGATTTCATATTTATTGTTGGGGTTGGGGAAACATGCACGTTGGTGAAAATAGCGCAGTCATACGGATTTAGAGCCATAAGTTAAATCAAGAATGGCAACAGGGCTATCGCCTATTTAGGCGAGCAGAGCGCCGCCAGTCGAGCCCGCCTAAACGGGCGATGGTCTGAGGATGCTTCCTGCTTTAGGCTAAGCCGTGAAATCCATATGATCGCAAGTGACCTCCCGCCAGACTGTTTGCCGGAAACTCGGTCCGCTTTATCCACAAGGAACAGTGCAATGGATGATGATGTTTCAAGGAGGAAAAGCCTGATTCCTGGTGGATTAACTCAGGGCGTGACGGCGTTACGCGCCTTCACGCTCATTGAGTTGCTGGTGGTTATCGCGATCATCGCTATTCTGGCGGCCATGCTTATGCCGGTCTTGCATTCGGCGGAAGTGCGGGCCCAGACCGCGACATGCATCAACAATCAAGGCCAATTGGCGAAAGCGTGGGTCCTGTACGCCACAGATAATAACGATTTCACTCCGGGCAATAAATGGCAGGACGAGAAGGACTGGACGGCGCACACGAATGAAAATTGGGTATCCGGCTGGGAAGATCCAACGGGTTCAGTGCCGAACGGTTCTGCCAACTCAGGAGACGCTGACAGCACCAACACAACCCTGCTCGTCAGCCCCGTATATAGTACCATCGCCCAATTTACCAGCGGGCAACCCGGGCTATTTCAGTGTCCGGCAAACATTGTTGTGGTGCGAAGTTCTCCGGCTACCAAACTGGTTCGCACCGTTTCCATGAACTCGTGGGTGGGGTTTAACCGGACGAATGACAGCGGATTTGCCAATTATAGGGTTTATACAAAGACTACGACAATGACGTCAGGGCTTGGACCGTCCGACGTCTTCGTGTTTATCGAAGAGCGGGGCGAAAGTATCGATGACGGATTTTTCGCTGTCCCTCCTCCCGCCCAGGGTGCGACGACTGTTGAAAATATGCCAAGTGACAACCACAACCGGGCCGGGGTTCTTGCATTTGGCGATGGCCACGCCGAGGAACATCGCTGGATGGGGATGGGGCCGAACTGGAACGTGAATACTTCTGATGCGCCGCCCTATGCAAATAGTACGTACGCAGAACAAGCACTCTGCACCAAGTGGATCGATCCGATCGGGAGTGTATCAACAAGGAATCCCGGCGACCTGGGTTGGTTGGAGGCGCATGCTACATGCAGGCAATGAGGAAATTGATCTCTAACGTTGCTGTCATGGCGGCAGCAGGAATGCTGCTGTGCCAATTCCGGGCGCAATGCTCGCCGCCGCTTGCGGTCGTCGCATCATCGGCCCTCAATAATTCCGGCGGTTTTGACCTTCAAGCAGACGCGCCGGGTACAATTACATTTACAGGGTCCGACAGCGCCGTTTTGTTTTCAAAAGAGGTTGCCGAGTCGTTCCAAGGTGTCCTTGAACGTGATTATGTTTCTCGTCCCGACGGCAAATTCCCAGCCGGTTTTGTTAACGCCTCGCCAGCGTCCCAGCCATGGTATGGAACCATGTGGACGCGCGACGCGGGCACTTTCACGCGCGAATTGGTGTTTTGGGGGTATTACCAACACGCGTGCCAGGTGGCGCAGTGCGCCATGGATTTTGTCGGGACGAATAGCGACGGGTTCATTGCCTTCCCGCGGTATTTTGACCCGCAGGATGGCCGTCAAAGCGGTTCGGAAATGGATGGTCAGGCCTCAATCATTATTGCGATGGTTGCCTTATGGGAGCGCCTGCCGCCAAAGGACCCGTTTCGCGCGCGGCTCTATCAATTTCTGAATCGGCAATCATCGCCGGTTCGCGGTATTGACCATTTTCTGGAGGATGAACCGCTCGTTCCGGGCTCGGGTGAGTTCGGCGGAGGCAAAGGCCATGATGACTATAGCGTGGTGCAAAACAATTTGTGCGCGCTGGCGTTATTGAGCGCGGCCAATATGGAGGATGAGGTTGGCAACCATACCGATGCAAAAGTTTGGCGCAAGGATGCCGGGATATTGTTTCACAACATGGGAAAATACCTGGTGAATCGGCGCGGTTCCTGGATTTGGGGCATTGATGTAAAAACGCTGAAACCAAATCGGACCGATATCGACAGCGCGGCCAATTCCGGCGGCGGCGGCCTCAATGGCGTAGTTTGCATGTCGGCGGATGTGCTTGGATTTAATCCGGCCGACTGGCCGTGGCGGGGAGCCATGGTCAATGGCCGGAAAACGTTCGATGAACTTTACGCATTTCCTTTGCGAAAGGAACAGTTCGAAAAATACGGCATTTGGCCGCAGATGAATTTCACGCATCAGGGACTGCTCACGAGTCCATCTTACGGACAAGGTTATGCCCTGCAGGACATGTTACTGTTTGATCAACTGGCCATGGCTGGCCATGGCCTGGATTTTCTGGCCGGGACGACTTACAAATCTCCCAATATCGTTTTCAGCCTGAACCAGTATCATTACGAACGGCAGTCTCCGTACTATTTTTATGAACGGATGTATTCGCCGGATGCGCTGGGCAAAATTGAACTGACGG
>Ga0210401_10006746_pt1 | contig 11600 bp, 18 predicted proteins | sample IncBWH32MmetaG_FD_150866 | JGI IMG/M metagenome (GOLD analysis project Ga0210401, IMG submission 150866) | Forest soil microbial communities from Barre Woods Harvard Forest LTER site, Petersham, Massachusetts, United States - Inc-BW-H-32-M | ecosystem: Environmental > Terrestrial > Soil >... | reverse complement strand
CCGAGCAACGCGATGCAGCAGAGAAAGTAGCTCGGATTCTGTGTCCAGATGTGGCCACGTCTGACAGAAAGTCGTTACATGTCAACTAGTTGGTTGGTAGGGGCGGTGGGGATCGAACCCACGACCTTCGGCTTAAAAGGCCGCTGCTCTACCACTGAGCTACGCCCCTAAATTGTTCAATTCACAAAACTTGGAGAAACCGTGATTGCCGCTCTTGGCGTTGGTGCTACTGGGGTGCTATCCGAATTCAGCAAAGCTGCGATTTCATGCAACTGATTCGGTCCAAGATGGCTGTACCGCTTGGTCATGGTCAAACTCTTATGTCCCAGTAGCTCGCCAATATCCTCGAGCTTCGCGCCCTTCATCCGCAACTTCGTTGCGAAACAGTGCCGCAAATCATGCCAGACGAAATCCTTGATTCCAGCCTGTATAACGGCCTTCTCAAACCAGTGCCGTGAGTTGGCCAGTGGTTCGCCCGTCTTTTCCGACTGGAACACGCGGCCGATTGTCTCTCCGCGTTGATGGACATTCTTTAGCGCTGCCAAAGCCGCATTGTTCAGCGGAATGTGGAGCGCCTCCCCGTTCTTGCTGGTAGGGATGTTCAACATCCGACCTTCCCAGTCTACCATCGCCCACGTCAATGAGTACATGCTGCCCTTGCGCAACCCCGTGTTAAGGGCCAACTCAAATTCCGGCAGGTGCTCCGAGTAGTCGTGCTCGATCACCGCCCGTAGGCACAGGGTCATACACACAAGTGGCTACACCGGCTCCCGTCGCGTCGACTTCCCGAAATCACCACGGATTGAGTGCAATTGCGTGAACTGTCGGCGGCTGCCGCCCCGAGTTTACAGAGAAGCCGCTACGCTGTACCTCGACAGCTTTGGATACCCTCATCTGACGAGTAAACTCCACCGCAGAGATTTCTGCGTCATTCGCTACGCTCGCTTGCCGGAGATTGTCGAGCGCGTCGAAGCCGCCGGCAGGGCTTCCAAGGAGCTTCGTGATCGATTCAATCGGGACCCGCGAACTGTAAAGATCAACCAATTTCTCGCAGAGCACGGTGCACCGATCGCTATCGGAAGCTGGGACAACAACCGCTCTCAGAAACCGCGCGTAAGGCAAACCGGTGACATGACCTGGTTCTTGGCCAAGGGATTTATAGAGGAGCCGGTCTTCCGAAACGTCGAAACCCCTATGACCGATGCCGAGCGGAAACAACGCTCACGGAAACTCGCAAAGCTGGAAGCCGACCAGGAGGTCGACAACGCGTCGGGGGGCGCGGCTGGACCAGGGCGCTACATGGAGGGTGCCGATGCTGGACGCGGACTGCTGGTGAGTGGTGGATATGGGTCAACACACCTTGCCCAAGTAGATGCCATGCACAACTCAAACGTCGGGAAGGTCAAGCCACGGGGCTATGCTCCTGACGCGGACGAACCGGACGAATAACCGCTAGACTAACGTGACATGAGCTTTTTGATTCGAATCTCGTAACTCTTTTTGCTACATGCAATTAGAAGACAATTAAAATTCCCTCCTATATGTGAGGAGAGATATCACCCGCATATACACTCCTTTATATTTGCTAGAGGGGTATAATCTCGCAACTGTTAGCGTCGAGCTTTTAAGCCCCGCCTGTTCCCGCTTCCCAAACGAAACCTGAAGGCACGCCCTCGAGGACCATTCTCGGGCGATTCCCGCTTTTAAAATCATCACCAAGAGGATCAATCTATGGCTACTCAAAAACTATTGCTAGTGCGTCTTTCCCCGGAGCTGAAAACTCAGCTTGAAGAACGCTCCCGCAAGGACCGCCGCACCCAATCCGAAACCTTGAGGATCGCGATCGAGCAATTTGTCGACGCCGATATGCGTGAACCTGTGGGCGCAAGGGAATCCTAGTTCCGAGGTCGTTGTAGCCTCCCTCACGTCGCTCATTCGGTGTAGAACGATCGCAGATATCTCGAAACAATTCGAAGTTTCATTCGTATAGTAGAGTGCGGGTCTAATGGTGCAAATGAAGTAGTGCTGCTCCAAGTGTCCGGTTATCTGTATTGATGATCTGTTAGGTGGCATGATTCCTCCGGAGGGTGTCTCGTGAACAAAAGACTCTGTTTCGTGTTTGCTGCATTGATGGCGGTTCCGGTTGCTCTGCTCGGGCAGGAGAAGCCACAAGCGCCAGCCACGCCGCCCGCGAACCCGATCACCGCGAGCGAAAAGGGCTTCTACTCGTTTGTGAGCGGCGCGGTCGTCGGTGCGGCGCAGAAAATGCCGGAAGAAAACTACTCCTTCAAACCGACGCCAGAGGTTCGCAGTTTTGGCCAACTTGTTGGCCATGTGGCCGACGCTTCGTACATGTTCTGCTCGCAAGCCATAGGTGAAACAAACCCATCGAAGGACATCGAAAAAACGAAGACTTCAAAAGCCGATCTCGTGGCCGCGATCCAGGGCGGAGTCGCCTATTGCAACAAGGCGTTCGACAGCATGACCGATACGAAGGGCAGCGAAATGGTGAAATTCTTCAACTTCAACCTGGCGAGGCTCACGTTGTTCTCGATCAATTCGGCGCACACCGATGAGCACTATGGGAACATGGTGACTTATTTGCGGCTCAAAGGCATTGTGCCGCCGACCAGCGAAAAACAGCCGCCCCCACCAGCGTCAAAGTAAAACGCTCGCTGCGGGTAAGGACGCAGTGCGCCGGTGCCGCAAGTATCGCGGACTGGTGGTAGAAAAATAAAAGGATCTCAAATATGTTGTCGAAAATGAATCTCAGTGAAAGAAATTTCCCCCGACGTGCAGCACCCGCCGAACAGCCTACCGTACAGCAGTAAAAGTTATTTACGTGGTGCATTCTCGCTTATGTCGCGGCTCAAAGCGCGACCCATTCTTCAATAGTTCGGGAATTTGGTGAAGCCAATACATCTGAAGCTCTTGACGGTTTATTTGATCGCGGCCTGATCGCCTTCGACAAAAACTCCCGTAAGTATTATTTGACGCCTCAAGCCTTGGCGCGTCCCCGATGAGCCCCAAGCGTAAGCAGGCGGCGTACGATCCCCACAACGACCCAATCGGTCTCTTCAACCACTTCAGAAAACTATCCCTCGATCAGTCCAAAACCGAAATAGAAAGAACCGCTGCCCGCCATCACATGATGGATTGCTGGAGTGCGATTCCTTGGGGTCTCGCGGCAGACGTTTTGGACATAGAGGTTAAATCGTGAGCAATCTCCTCATTCAAATGATCCCGGCCTCAGGCTGGCGCGTTTTCATCCCTCCGAATGGTTTCGAAGATGTCGTCGCGTTTGGCCTCACGGCTGACGGTCGCGTCGTACCGCTCGTTGTCGCCGGCGAAGGCGATTCGATTGTCGAATTGAAAGACAAAGAGTTTTCGCTGATTGGTCCGATCCACTTCAAAACATTGCAACGCCGCGCCGCCCTACAAAACGGCGAATATCACCGCTTGCGATAGCCATTGGCCACTTGATCTTGGTAGCTCGCCAGGCTGCCAGGGGAGGAGCTGGGTGAGGCCCTTAGGCGGGCCACTCACAAAAATCAAACCAGCTCCTTCGCCCATTCAAGAACAAACAAAAAGGAAACGCTGCGATGTTCCGTACCGATGAACTTCAAGAACTCGCCAAAAACAACCAAGCGAAAGTCACAAAAGGTAGACCGAAACGCCCAAAGCGCAAGGACTACGAATCTGAAGAGGCATTTCAGTTAGCACTACGTGAATTTAGAAATACTCTCGATCAGGCTGCCATTGAGCGAGAAGCTGGGCGTGTTCTCGATGACCCCAACGCATCGGTTCTTCGGCGTCGGAACGCCCGCGAACTTCTTTACGGCAAAGATCCCGAGCCCGTGAAGGTTGCCGAAAGCCAATCTCCCGAGAAGCCTCCCCGCTCTCGCCTCAGTTCAGCGGAACTCGTTGAAGAACGATCCCGCGCTGAAGCTTTTCTGGATTTTATCGGTAAGCATGGCATCCCGGCTGAAGCCCCGAAGCACGAGCTGGAACCGAAAAGGGTGGAACCGCCAAAGCCAGCAGTTGGGCGGCCCGAACTCTTCTGTGAACACTGCAGAGTTTCGCTGAAAATTTGTGGTTGTGACGTAATAGCCTGCCCGCTTTGCTGGCACACGAAAAGCAGCTGTTATCCTCCCTGCCCAAATTCCCGCCGTAAATCATAAATTTACAAGGAGAGAAAAATGATGCCCGAGCAAATCGAATCGCCCTTCGCGAAATTCCTGCGAATGCATCCGAATTACCCAAACGAGTCGACCGCGAACGTCCTTTTGTTCCAATGGGGCAAAGAGCATGGAAACGCTTTCACCTACGACAGCTTTGCCGCTGGCTGGACCGCGCTTCGTGAAGAAATCATACAAGCCTTGAGCAGCGCAAACGCAGAGCGATTCTTGGCGGAATGCAAAGACTACGCTGGTGGTCGCTTCAACGCGGAACTCATGGATGCCTTCATCGCCAGTCAAATAGGCCGAGATATGGTTTGGAGCAAAGAAAATTATTGGGCGGCATTCGAATTTCTCCAATCCGAGGGAAAGTTTGCCACCGAAGTTGAAATCACTGAGCCGGAAAAGCAGCCCGCACCAATCCACCCCGCGCAAGCCCTCGCAGAAGCAATGATCGCCCGCGAAGCCGAGGAAGCAAGACTCCGCAAGCTCTCACCAATCGGAAAACCCGTCAGCAAAAAGCTCAGGGCTCTGGCAGTGAAGGAACGCCGCGACAATGTCGAGCCGAATCGCTTGACCAGGCAGGATAAGTTCCCGGAAGCCGTTAACCTCTAAGGAGAAACAATGAGCACCACATTTACTACGCCGAAGTATGCCGCTCAAGGAAAACGATTCAGCGCCGACATCGTCGGCGGCACTTATACCTGGAAAGCGACGCTCGCATGGAAAGCAGCGCCTGCAAGGGACAGCGGTTTAAATCCGTCGAGAACAGTAGGCCAAGAAAGTGGACCCCGCGTCATCACAGCAGCCAGTGAATCGGCGCTTCGAGCAGCATTGCAAAATCTTGATTCGAGCGTGAAATTTGTGAAGGCGCAAGTGTCGAAATCAAAGCTGGGTACACCCACCGCAGGTTCTTCAGCCGACGCCGATCTGCTGGAACAAATGCGCGTAGACCCCGCAGTGTCCAACAGTTCGTATTGCAATGCCGCGCGTCAGTTTGGTCAGCAGCCACAACCACGCCCTGGCTTTACACTCCCCGCCGTGGTCGAAAAGTCCTCTCCGTATAGCCAGCAGGAGCAAGGGGAATTGAACCATGCGTTTCTCCAAATTTTTCTTAAACAACATCCGGAATTGGTGGAAGCGGGGCACGGGCCGTACAACACGCAAGTGCTACTGAACTGGCACAAGGACAGCGGCCTGAACGTGCTAACCCTGGCTTCACTCGAGCAGGCCCGCGCTGAGTGCTCCGAGTTGGGCTTTTTCCGTACGGCACTTTCCGGCACACGAACTCGCGGCGAATCGCCCAACATCGTGCATTTGTATTCATTTCAAAGGATTCAGGATTATCGTAATCCGCCTCAAGAGGCGCAGACCGCACCACCTCCACCGGGATCCCCCCAAGAAGCAGCAGAAAATGCTCGAGTTTTGAGACTGGCTAAGAACCAAGTCCGTCAACTTCACCCGTCATGGAGTGAAAAGTCGGGTGAGTTTAACAAGTCGGTGACGGAGGTCATTCGCCGTTGGGCGGTCAACGAGAATCCCAACCTCGCTAGGAAATCAGGGCACTTCTAATTTCTCTCTCTAAGAGTTTGGCGGCAACCCCCCTGGCAGATCGCTCAGGCTGGGTACCTTCCGACGATGTAGTTTTCCAGATGCTGGATGGTCTCCTCCTGCTCGGAGATGATCCACTTCACCAGGTCGCCGATCGAAACGATTCCCACTACGCTCTCGTCTTCAGTGACCGGAAGATGTCGTATGCGATGGTTCGTCATGATGGTCATGCACTCGTCCAAAGTGTGCTTTGGCGTCACGAAATACACCGGACTCGTCATGATCTCTATGACCTGGGTTTCCTTGGAAGACCTTCCTTTGAGGATGACTTTGCGCGCGTAATCCCGCTCCGAGACTATGCCTACCAGTTTGCCTGCCGAGATGACCAACAACGCTCCGACTCCCGTTTCGGCCATCCTTTCGATGGCCTCATAGACCGTCTGTTCCGGCTTCACCGACCAGATTTCTTTCCCCTTGTGTTTCAAGACCGAGCTGATACTGTCACTGAGTCTCAACATTGGCGACGTTACCTCCCTGAAATGCAGGTTGCACCGGCGACATCTTGCCGGCCTACCTATTCCTTCGGGGCTATTCGAGAATGAGGCGATGGTAGCGCCGTGCCGGAGATACGTCAATGAAGGGCAGTAAATGAGCACTGTTTACATCTGCGGGCACTTTGACCTTGGCACACCACCGATGCCGCCAAATCCCAATCCATCGGAGCCTTTGCCAGGTCCGTCAGAGCCGACACCGCCGAATCCTCAGGCGTTGGTGGCCCTCGGCAATCGGAGCACGAAGTTAATAATTGGGACCGGCACTCGCGCTTTTCGCGCGCGGTCTCCACAAGTTATTCCGTGGAAGTTGTGTCTTCCCGCCTTGCGTAATCAGCAGGCGTAGCTTCCCGGCGCTCACTTTCACTCGTTCAAGAAACTTGGGGTCGTCTGTCAACGCCACGGCGGCTTCTAGGCCAGCGGTATCGTCCTGCCCCGGGACGCGTCGCATCAATGCGGTTGTGTCCGGAACAAAGAAACTGTTCTTAGTCGTCGAAGGCATCAGCCTTGGCATCACGCAAAGAGGGGTAAGCAACATCGCGTAATTAAGGCTTGGCGGTACCTCCACGCCGGAGTCGCTGAACGCCAGCGCGTCTGCTCAACACGCGTTTCTCTCAGCACCCGGCACATTTTTCCAATCGCCGCGCCGTGAATACGGGCGGCAACGTTTCAAACAGTCCAAAAATACCGTTTCAAAGGAAATAAAAATCCATCATGGCTCTCAGACTATCAGTGCAAGACGCTATGCGTGATATTCGCGCATGGGTGCCTCAAAACAGTAAGAATTTCTATTCCGCCGTTTTGAACAGCGACGGCAGCATCAAAGTTACGCAAAACAACACCACGGTCCTCAATTTCAAATTCTGGTGGAATGTGACTGGGAACCAGGCGTCTGCAAAAACCGACGCCAACGGCGGCAGTAACGACACGATTGTGATTGAGGATTCCGGCGGATCCAACCCTCGTGTTTCTGATTTTCAACAGTGGCTCGCGACGTTGATTTGATTCTTCACACCAAGAATGGATTTACGGCTGTACTCTTCCGCGCGGCCTTGGCACAAAGCATTCAACGCTGGAGTGCCTAGCTTCCCGGTTGGCCTTATGGCTTGGACGTGGCTGCTGTGATCTGTCCGCCGGTGGTGCGATACGAATTCAGCGTTTTCTCGAAGCCAGTCTGCATGTCACGAAAAAGAGGCTCGACACACCAGACGCTTACCTTGGTATAGCTTTTTCCCGATGGGATGATAGCGGAAAGAAATTCTACAGGAAGGCCCTTCTGGAGAGTGCCGCGATAGTAGACCAGGAGAGCGGATTTGCCGTCGATCGTCGCCGGAGATTCCGCCAGCTCTTCGAAGTTCCCGAGGTTCCGGCGAGCGTTGAGCAGGACTAGATCCTTGTAGCTGTCGAGGGCTCCTGGGTATTCCTCCTGCGTGACGATAAGGTAGCGCATTTTGTCGCGAGAGGTCAGGGCAGCGACCGTGTCAGGCGATCGGCGGAGGTCCGCCGCGACAGTCCAATCCGTGGGGAGTGTCAGAGTGAACTTGGCGGTGCGGTTGATGTATTGAATGCCGTTCAGGGTTTCGTCTATTTTCGGAAGGTCGGTTTTAACCGCTGTTGAGTCGGAACCACCGGCCGAGGGGCTTCCGTTCTCTGGGAAGTTGATGCTGAGAACGTCGGAGCGTTTCAGTTGCATTTTGCCGTAGGAGGTCTCGACTTCAATCTTGTCGGCCTGAAGCGCAGTCATGTGCCCAACAATTTTCGTGCCGTCCTTCAACAGGATTTCTTCTGCGGCAGCTGGCAGGTTCATTGCGAAGAACAGGGAGAAAACTGGTAGGAACCGGACGCGTCGCATGACTCCTCCTAGGCATGAAGCTTGGGCAATAGCCTATCCTGTTATGCTGGCTGTCGTTTCCTCAATAGGCCGTCCCGACATAGTTGCCCAAAACAGAAGCCTGTTCGATCGTACAGCCGCTCCCAATTTTCTCCGTGATCCCTCGTCACTGATCACGGAGCGCGTCGCCCATGGTTCTAAACTAATTTTGACATCCAAGGAGTGAGCATGTGGGAAGCAATCAGAAGGGCGCGGTCGTTGAAAAGCTCGCAGTATTTTTTGCTGTAGGTAAGAGCAAGACCTTGAGAGTGCTCTCAGTCCAGCTACACATAAGACCCGATTGTTTTTGGGTCCGCTCTATTGGTACGGTGCCTCGAGTCGTATGGATGCTCTCCAGCTTTTTGGCTGCCACCCGTTCGAGGTGACAGATGCCCACCTGGATTCTTATTTGCCCTAAATGCAAAACCGAGTTTGAACATTCACGGGTAATCGACGTAGGCATGGGCAGTCTACTTGAGCCCGCCAAACCCTTGTTTGCGCCGATTGGCAACGAATGCGTATGCCCTACGTGCGGCTATGGTGCGACCTACCTACGAACCAATCTGCTCTACCGGGCCTGACGTTTATCCCTCGCTGATGACTGTCGGCTCCGACGCATAATCCTTAAAAAGCCCATTCTGATTGGCCTCTATTGCGTCCCAGAGGAAATCGTCGCGGCCTGAAATAGAGCGTCCGCGCGGTGATCTGTGAAGCAACGATGCCGCAGAAGGTTAACAAAGATTCAAGATCGCTGGAGTCAGAGTGGAAGAAAGAGTGTTTTTATCAATAAAACTGGCGGCACCGTAACTATTTGCCAGAGCCTGCGCTTCTTCGTCATTCCAAACTGACATTATGACGATGTGCTTTGCCGAGCGCAGGAGTTGGGACTTGATGAAGTCAGGTTCAAATGTAGTTTCATCAGGCATGTGCAGGTCCATCACGACGACATGAGGTTTCAATTCAGCAGTCATCTGGAGAGTCTGTGCAAGACTCTTGGCCTGGCCGAGAAGCTTTATTCCCGCCTCCTCCTGCAGAAGACGTCCAATCATCCGGAGCATCAAATCGGAACCGTCAGCGAGCAGTACCGAGCAACGCGCAGCTTCGGTCCCACCTTGGGAAAGCGGACTCATCCTGGAAGGGGAAAATGGAAGTAAACAGCCCGCCTTCCGGCAATCCCACTTAGGACACCCGATCGGACACGACCCGTGTAGGTCTGTACGCTTTGGGTGTGCTGGCTAAGGACGATGTATTCGCCGGGCGAACGTGCTTGTATTCCTTGAACCCTCGCTGCGGCGGTCCGCAAGTCCCATTCAAAACTCACGGCGTTTGTCTTCTTCGGAATGTCGAAAGGGGATTCCATTGGTGACGCCCCTCGTGGCTAACGGGGACTCCTCGTGGTTCTTGGGTGTTCGGCGCAGATATGAGTTGCGAACTCCTTGTCGCGCTGCAGTTCGTAGTGCATCTTCATCTCGTCAATTGATTCGCCAACAAGTGGCCCTAAAGGGTTGAACGCCCACGCGCATTCGGAGCAAGCCCAGCCCTGGAAATTCTGCCCTTCGACCCACACGAGTTTGCGACGCATCGCCTCCATGGCACACCCATCGAGATATGGTGTGGTTATGGCGCTTTAAAAAGGCGGATGTAGCATCGCCTTCGATGGCTCTGCTTGTCTGTGGGGTATCCAACACTGGCGAGAATTCTTACCTCAATCCGAGGTCATCCTCGAACTGTTGAATGACGCCGTAACACTCACAGGAGGAGTCCTGGAGTTTTCTGCGGTTCACAACCTTCACCGCACCTCGCACGTATTCTATGATTCCCTTCTTTTGCAGTACTGCCGCGGCCAGGCTCACAGTGGATCGGTCAGTACCCATCATGGTCGCAATGAAATCGTGGGTGATCGGAAGTACTCCCAAGTTCACCCTGTCCTGAGTCATCAACAGCCATCGCGCGAGGCGCTGCTGTATATCGTGGAGTCGATTGCACGCCGCAGTCTGTGCAACTTGCATCCCTTGAAGCCCCGAGTGCCTGCTCAAGATCATCTGCAACTGCGGAGCCGACTGCAGAATGCGTTCCAGCGCACTTCCCATCATTCGGAAGCCATCGCCGGCGATTTGGACTATTTCACGCACTGAACTTCTACTCAAGCCAACTGCCAATCCTGCCCCAACGTAGCCTTCGTTCCCCACGACACCCACTTCCACGGTTCGCCCGTCCTTGGTCACTACTACCTGAGAAACCATTCCTCGGTTCGGAAAATAGACGAACTCGATGCTTTGCGTCGGCTCATGAAGGCTAAGATGATTCGGCAGATCGACGTACGTCAAGTCAGGACGCATCAACTGGTATTCGTTGTCGGGCGTTGCCAACAGAACTTTGTTACTTACGTGCTTCCCATCGACGTTGGTCCGTTCTCCAGCCCGTACGGCTCGAAAGTTCTTTTGGCCCATGGCAATCCTGACCGGCACCATAAGTGCCTTGCGTTCAATGAATGAAAACTTCATGGCCTCTTGAGATTCCAAGTCTATTTAACCAAAAGAACGGTCGAACAATGTGTGCGAAATGCGACACCTATCAAGACACCGGCGGAGCGAATCTTTCGGTAGATCGATGTATGTCGGGCCTGGAGAATCCACTATCCACCAGCCTCCCCGCAATCGTAAATCGCCCCATCAGACTCTGCTGCCGGCGGCTGGCACTCGCTAACGAGAGCCTAATAACGAAGGATGAAGCATAGGGCGGGTGGCCGAAGCTAGGCGGCAGCGGTGCTTCCGAGAAGCAATAAGAGACCTGATATACCGATAGCTCGAAGTAGTTTCATAAGCGCTGCCTCCATAGCAGCGATTTCGCGACTAACGCAGGTCGCCGGCGTCAGGGTTATAGTGTATTGATCAAAGATTCTATGCGACGGTGTGGAGCGGAGTGGAACCGGGATTGTCTGCTGTGGTTCAGGCTGAAACTTGGGGACTTATGCCGCGCTTCGGTCTTTTTACTTCCCCCACGAACTACATATTAGAAGAGAGAAAACCGGATATCTGTCCTTTTGCGGACATGTTTGTGATTCAGCGGCAACGGTCCACCTAGACACGTGAACCGCTGTGACGGACAACGCAAGAACAGATCGCGCAGTGGAATAGCACCTTCCCCAAACACTCGGGAGAATGCGATGTTTGACTTGCTCCAGTTGTCGGGTTACGTAAGCCAAACGAACTGGCTACAAGTACTGTTCCCTTCGGCACACTCCTTGCGACGAACTTGTTGGTAAGGTCAGGGTATCGTTACGCGACCCCGAAGGGCAGCGGTTTCCGCTTGAAAATCGAGGGCTGGCTCTGCCGAGCGCGTGGGAAGGTCTTGGTATGGCAACTACGCCGTGGAGCATCACGGTTCGGTCCTTAGGATTGCTATGCGTATCTCTCGTTTTCATAAGAGAACCGTCGACGCATGCACAGC
>Ga0210401_10006745_pt1 | contig 11600 bp, 8 predicted proteins | sample IncBWH32MmetaG_FD_150866 | JGI IMG/M metagenome (GOLD analysis project Ga0210401, IMG submission 150866) | Forest soil microbial communities from Barre Woods Harvard Forest LTER site, Petersham, Massachusetts, United States - Inc-BW-H-32-M | ecosystem: Environmental > Terrestrial > Soil >... | reverse complement strand
AATGGAGACTCGCCGGACTTCGGCATCGTCCTCGGACGACACGACCACTTCAAGAGTTGTACTTAGAGCTCGGTCACGCCGCTTGATCTCAGCGTGATCCTCATAGAAGACGGCCTCGTAAGAATCCGCCTCCACTCCGCATGGCTGGTAGCCTGCGGACCAGACAGCGCCTGTCTGCTCGTCGCGAAGAAAGATGTAAGTCCCCCAGCAGTCGCGGGTCAGGTCCTCTCGCCAGCGAGTAATCGCAATGTCGCGCCAGCGGCTGTATCCCGAACCGGCAGCTGTAAGCATCACCGAGTAGCGGCCATTCGAAAGTAGTTGCGTCCTCGGAGTCGCGTCGTGCGGCGTGCGGAACCGGCGCACCACGGGTGGAATCAGTTCGCGAACCTGTGCCGTTGCCGAAACTTCTTCAGCGCGTGGCCTCGCCACGAGCACGTCACGCGGCGTGCGCTCCTGCAGCAATAGTTCCGTGGCTTGCACGATCGGCTCGAAATGGAAGCGGTTTCGCATCACTCCTTCCCGCAAAGCATTCGCATATGCCACAAGCGACATTCCCTGATGGTGCGCCATGAAAGCTCGCACTATCCCGACGTCCTTCCCCTCCGGCAGCCGGCTACTCGTATAATCGAGCGCTTCATAGAAGCCGTAAGCGCCAAGTCCGCCGGCACGGGTGAGCACTGCCAGGTTCTCCACGGCCGCGTTTGGCTCAACCATCGCTGCGAGAGCAGTCGCGTACGGCGCAATCACGAGATCCTGGCTCAAGCCGCGCTTGAGCCCCAGCCCAGGCACCCCAAAACTCGAATACTGATACGTGAAGTCGATATCGCGCGCATAGTAGGCGGATTCTGAAACCCCCCAAGGAACGCCCCGCTCCGTTCCATATTCAATCTGCCGAAACACAACGTGTATATCAGTCTGGCTGAGAATGCTTTCAGCCGGCGAGCGCATCACGAGCCCAGGCATCAAGTACTCGAACATCGAACCCGACCATGAAACGAGCGCGGAACCGCGTCCCACCGGCGTCAGCGCGCGGCCAAGATGAAACCAGTGCGACGATGGCACATCGCCTTTCGCGATCGCGATAAAGCTCGCCAAGCGAGCCTCTGAGGCGAGTAAATCGTAGCAACTCGAATCCAGGCTTCCTTCACCTGCTCGATATCCAATGGAAAAAAGTTTGCGCGACGGATCGAAGAGAAAACTGAAGTCCATTTCGTCGAAGAATCTCTTACACAGCACAGCGATATCTTGAAGACGCTTGCAGAGCTCTCCAGATTCAGCAGAAGATTCCTCGAAGACGTCAACGAGTGCATCGATCCGGCCTGACACATTCGAATTCTCGTCGGCGGCGGACGCTATTCTTGCGCGAAGCGCCGTCAGTTCACGAATAGAGGCCTGGAATCGTTCGGGTGCGGTCGCCAGGGTTGGAAGAACCTTGAAAAATGGCTCGATCGCGGCCCATATTGGGGCGTCGTCCTGAAAGCGATGCGCCATGGCTACAATTTCCCTCGGATCCAGCCGCAGCCAGGGAATCAGGATCCGCGCATCTCGATAATGGCTTTCAACAGACGCGAATATAGCCGCAGCCCACGCTCGCAATTCTGAATCAGTCGGATCGCCCCGTTCTTGCACCAACGTCTGTGCAATATCTGTGACGTTACGCGCCTGCTCGCGTAACTCAACGATCCGCGCAGCCCAGTCCCGCGCATCAGCAGGAGGCTGGCCGACAAGCGGCACCAGGGCATCCACCGCATTGACGAGGTGCCTCTGCGTGACTGTTTGCGTGCGGCGAATATCAGTGCTCTTCGAAAGAGCCTCTCGCAAGAGAGCAAGCGAATCTTCCAATCCTTCCAGAAACCGCGCTTGAGACGAGGAACTCTGGATCAATTCGCGGCACCCATTGCCGAGCGCCAGCAAATGCCCGGCAATATTTCCGCTGTCAACGGTCGAAACATATTTTGGATCAAGCGGACGAAGATCGCGTGTGTCGTACCAATTGTAAAAGTGGCCGCGAAATCGCTCCATCTCGCCCATCGTCTCGAGCGTCGCTTCCCATCGCTCCACAGAATCGCGCGCGCCAATCCAGCCGAAATCACATGCGGCAAGCGTGGACAGAAGATATAGGCCGACATTCGTCGGCGAAGTACGGTGGGCCACGACGCCCTTGGGATCCTCTTGAAAATTGTCCGGCGGAAGAAAATGGTCGGCAGCTGAAACGAACGTCTCGAAGAATCGCCACGTTCGACGCGAAATGGCTCGCAGCGATTTCACCTCAATTTCCGAGAGCGCTTCTAATCGAGGCGGCCGCGGAGGAAGGCTGATCCCCCAGGCCACGGCTGGCGCGGCAGCCCACACAATTATGAACGGCAGTGCGGCAGGAAGGCCGGAGCGGTGTACAAGCTCGATAATCACGAAACTGCCGCCCGCAAGTATGATGGCGCCGTTCATCCGCGCGAAAATTCCGAGAAGATTCAAATCCACTGTGCGCTTGGCGTGAGCGGCCGTCACCCATTCCAGAAGATGGTTTCGCGTGATGAACAGGCGGCCGAGGGTACGCACAATCGCGTCCAGCATCAGCCAGGTTTGATAAGCAAGAAAGACAATCGTCAAAGCGGTTTGAGCGGCCCCTAGTAGGAAATCCGAAAGAAGGTCACGAAAATGGCTGCGTTTCGAAATTCCACCCAGTCGCGTGTTTAGTCCCGTCAAAAACGGAATGAAAGCGGGAATTGAGATCGTCGCAAGGACGAATGCTGTCCAGATCCAGGGAGAGACTTCGGGAATCAGCCACCCTGCAAGGAGCGTCAGAAACATCGCAGGCGCCGAAAGGCTCCGTCGCAGATTGTCGATCATCTTCCAACGGCCCAAGGCTGGAATGCGAACTTTAACGCTTTTTTCGGCGGCCGCACGGCGAAGTCCGAGAATCCAGGGCAGCAACTGCCAGTCGCCGCGCGCCCAGCGTTGCTGCCGAGCCGCAAATGCCTCATAGTTCGACGGAAATTCGTCGAAAAGCTCTATGTCCGTCGCCAGCGCCGTCCTCACAAAGATGCCTTCGAAGAGATCGTGGCTCAGGAGAGCGTTGTCGCGCACTTTCCCGGCCAGCGCCGTTTCGAAGGCATCAATGTCGTAAATTCCTTTTCCGGTGTAGGAGCCCTCTCGAAAAAGATCCTGATATACATCCGACACAGCGGATGCATAGGGGTCAATCCCACTGGGCCCCGAAAAAATTCTTTGAAACAATGACCCTTCTCGGTTCGTCGGCAGCGATGGAGTAATTCGCGGCTGCACCAGCCCGTAACCATCAATCACCCGGCCGTCAGCCGGGCTGAACTGCGGACGGTTCAATGCGTGGGCCATCGTGCCAACCAAACGAGCCACGGCCCCGCGAGGCAGTCGCGTGTCAGCGTCCAGCGTAATCACGTACCGAACACCCGGCACAATCTCGGGCGCCTGCCCACCGATCCCTATGAAAGACGTCACACTGGAACCGCGTAAAAATTGGTTTAGCTCATGCAGCTTCCCGCGTTTCCGTTCCCATCCCATCCATTTCTGCTCGCTCTCATTCCAAAGACGCTTGCGATGAAACAAGAGAAAACGGTTGCCACCGCCCTCCACCGGTCCATATCTCTGGTTCAATGCTGAGATTCCCTCATACGCAGACTCCAGCAGTTCTTCATCTCCCGGCTCAGTCTCGTTGAGGGCATCCGCCCAATCGGACAGCAGTGCAAACCGAAGATCGCCATCTGGATTCGCCAGATAGTGAATCTCCAATCGCTCCACCTGTTCTTTTACGAATTCCTGCGAGGTCAAGAGCGTTGGTACCACCACCATCGCGCGAAAGTCCGCGGGAACACCTGCACGAAAATCCATGCGCGGGAGAGGGCGAGGGCCCAGCAAATCAGTGACAACCCGGTTTATGAGGGCGATTGCCAGATCCGAAGCCGGAACAATTGCGAGCAGACTAAACAGCACAAGATATTTTGTGCTTAGGCCTAATTCCTGAGCGTGAATCACGGGAATCGCCGCGATAATTGCTGTCAACAGGGCGATAGTGCTGAGGTAGCCAGGAATGGCCGCTCGCACGTATAGACGTAACGCCCAGCGTCTCCATAGCAGCTTGAAATTGAGCTCTCGTTCGAACGACAACCGACCTTGCGAGATGAGATAAAACCCTGGATCGGATTTTTTGTTATCGCCAGGCTGCCCATTGCGCTGCGGCTCCGCGCTTCCGGTTTTCGCGCGTTGCACGGCACGACGGGCAACCTCGATCTCTGAAAAACGCGATCCGCGCGAAAGGTCTTCAATTGCGTGGCGGTACTGATCCCGCGTTTCGAAATCCATCCCGCCAAAATTGCTTCCTTCTCGCAGGATTTCGTCCACCAGGCTGACGCTTTCAAAAAATGTCTGCCAATCGAATGCCGACGTCAGCCGCATGCTCGTGATGATGTTGCGCACCGTCACGCTCATCGCGGCTTGTTCTTGATGTTCCGCGCGCACTACTTCATCCGCTGACGAACCTTGCGCGGAGAGTCGCTCGTCGAGCCACAGCAGAATGGGCCCAACCCGGGGATCGAGGTCACGCAACCGCTGGACAAGCTGCACCGCAAAGGCTCGGTCCAAAGGTTTGCTTTCGAGGCTCCGCAACACGGCCGCTGGCGCTACCGGCGCGGGCCCACCGGTGCCCAGAAGGCTGTCCGCAATCCGATCCGCTTCCTCACGCGCGACTCGGCTGCGCACGATCCGTTCGGAAACTCGGCGGAGATTTTCTACGAGCACCACCCGTAAAGTGATCGCCACCGCCCAAAGCTCCCCGATCGTGAGGGGTTGAACGCGCTGGTACGCCGCAATAAATCGCCGCAAGATTTCGGGATCGAATCGGCTGTCGGTATGCGCCACATATGCCCAAGCGACACCATAGACCCGCGGATAGCCTTCCAGAGGACCGGCAGAAAGTTTGGGAAGTTTTCGATAAAACCCGGGAGGCAAATCGTCACGAATCTCGCGCAGCTGCTCTTCGACGATATAGAAATTGTCGACGAGCCATTCCGCGGCCGGAGTGATTGCTTGCTCGCGCGAAATCGCTTTGGCGGTTGCCTGATAGTATTCGAGCAGAACGCGGCCGTTCTCCAATACGCGAGGTAGCAACGGACGGCCTTCGCCTATGGTTTCCGTCACTGTCTGAGCAGCCGCCAGCGACTCGGCATGCTGCTCCAGTCGTTCCACGCTGAACAGCTCGGCGCGAATCGGTTCCTCGTGTTCGGGAAACACTACTAGCGGCGACTGAGACATGATCCCTTCTTACTCCAAATTACGTCTGTGCAAGAGAAAGAGCTAGAGCATACGTGAAAATTGGCGAAGGCGTTCGTTTGCTCAGAAGAACACCGCGGCCACTGCATACTTTCGCGACTCATTGGGCCGCCGGCGCGCTATATTCTTGATCTTTAATCTGGACGAGGTGGCAAATTTACAAGGAAAGGAGCGTTGATCACTGCCAGAAGATCTGCGCCTGCCTAAGACTGCGGAGTGCGTCGAACGTGAGTGACCCGCGAAGCGCTGCTGCTACAGGCGCCCTATCCCGCTTTGCGCAGGTCCGGCTGCACTACGCGTACGGGATCCTGCGCTCCTCGAGCTGACAGACCGCGTTTCGAAATTGTCGCTCGTAGAATTCGCTCCAGATCCATCCTGCGATATGGGTGGCAAAGGAAATCAAAAGCTCGCAAATTCAATGCCGCCAGATAATCCCGATATTCCTGGGGGCAGGACGGCGCGCACACCACGATCGCCGGGATCTCAGCCGGCTGCCGTTTCAGATGCCGTACCACCTCGCGGTAGGTGCCGTCGATCAGCCAAAAGCCGCAAAAGCACGCGTCCACGGTCTCTCTGGAGAGCGCCGCTCGCACTCCATCCACGCCACGGGTCCAAATCGTTCTTAGCGGATACGCCGCGAGGAGGTCGCGCATACTGGTACTGATTGCCGGTTCCGCGGTCGCTACCAATATCGTCAGATGAGCCAGCGCTGGCTCAACAATTTCCACCGCTTCGTGCCGCGATACACTTGTGGCATTTTCATTCGCGGCTCTCGGCTGATTCATGGGAATTTTGCCTTTCTGTTTGGACGAGAAGAAGGATGAAAATCGGCCCAGCCCTCCAACCTTGCTTTCACAAGGTCACCGAATCTCATCCTCCTTCCGTACTGCAATCATCGTTGAAATAAATTCCTTCAACAATACAGATTAGGCGTTAGGAAAATTAGGAACTTCCTGTAGTTAGTCTTAAGGGCGGCCCGCGAAAGAGGTTTTGATTAGCTGTCGCAAATGAATACTAATTCATGCGCAGGTTCTGTCTGCGAGATTCATTCTTACTTGCCGAGAGCAACCGAATTCAATTAGGCTTCGACAATTTGATTTCGCACGGCGTAACGGACCAGTTCGCTCACGGTGTGCAATTGCAACTTGCGCATGATATTGGCGCGGTGCGTTTCCGCTGTTTTTACGCTGATGCAAAGCGACGACGCCACTTCTTTGCTGCTCTTTCCCTCCGCGAGCAACTGCACAATTTCCCGCTCCCGCGAAGTGAGCCGATCGCGCAATGATGTCGGAAGTTCCGAGCGCATCCGCCCTTCCTTGAAATTCGTCAGCATCACCTCAGTTGCCCGAGGGGTCAGAAACGGTTTGTGATTCGCAAGGGTTTCAACCGCAATGATCAGATCTCGATCAGAGTCGGACTTCACAATGTAACCACGCACCCCAGCCTCCAAAATATCGCGAATCAGCTGGTCCGAGTAATGTACGGACAAAATCAGTATCTCCGTGTTCGGTGACTCTTTTCGAATCCTGCGCGCAGCATCCACACCATTCAGATCGGGCATGCTGATATCGAGAATCGCGATATCCGGCTTCAATTCCTGAGCCTTGGTGACGGCTTCCCGTCCCGTGTGAGCCTCTCCGCAAATTTCCCATCCCGGATGCGATTGCAACATCCCTTTAATACCGCGACGCATAAGATCGTGATCATCAGCGATTAGAATTCGGAGGGCTTTGGTCATCGTTTACTCCTACAGCGAGATTACCTCTTGATTGTACAAGAGGCCGGCGATCAGGTTGAGCAACCGACTCAGTCACAGCTGACCGCCCTAATTACTGCCAGGAAATCCGTACGTACCTTAGTCCGCTTCCGGTGCTCGGCCTATCGGAGGCATCCTTTAGTACTCCTAGGTAAAAGCCTGTAATTTTGACAGAATTTAAGCCACTTACGGGCTATACGGAAGCCCGATTTAGCTTATTCCACAGGAAGACTTGAGATAATTGTCGTTCCGTCTGGCCGGGATTTCACTTGAAGCCAACCGCCCAGCTGCCTAACCCGTTCCCTCATTCCTCGAATGCCAACGCCCAGTTGGCCGCCGCTGCTGTTCAGGGCCGCTAAGACGTCATCCGGGATTCCCTTACCCTTGTCTGCCACTTCCAAACGCACGATGCCCGACCGCCGGGTGATTCGGACACTGGCCGTATCGCTACCTGAGTGGCGAAATATGTTCGTCAGGCTTTCCTGTACGATTCGGAAGAGGGTTCTTTCCACAATTTCTGCGAGCCGTTCTTGGCCGATTGAAACGTCCAAATCGACTTTCACCTTGCTTCGTTGCGTGAAACCGTCGATGTACCACTCCAACGCAGATCTCAACCCAGCGTGGTCGAGCGTCGGGGGATATAAAAGATACGACAGCGTGCGAGTCTCGTCGGATGCTTTCTGCGATAGATCGATCGCTTCTCGCAGCATTTCTGAAGCGGTTAAGTCGATTTCGGTAATTCTTGCGCTGACGGCCGAAAGATGAATCACCAGCGCCGCTAAGCTCTGCCCGGTGCTGTCGTGCAGCTCTCGCGCAATGCGCCGACGTTCCTCATCTTGCAGTTGGAGCAAACGACCGGAGAGATTGCGGAGTGCTTCTTCGGCATCCTTTCGCGAAGTGATGTCTCTGTTGATTTCGAGGACGCCGATCGTCCGTCCTTTCTGATCGTGCTGCAACACCTGGCGGCTTGCTACGTGGATTCGCCTTCGATCCTTCCTGAGGTGCACCAGCTCGCCTTCCCAAGAGCCTCGGCTAAGCAGTTTTTCCTGCCAACTTTCGAACGGCTCTGGAAACTGAGTAGCGAGGAGTTGATGCGATATATTGCCGCAGGCTTCGGAAGGCGACCAACCGTAAGTTTCCTGCGCCCCCCGATTCCAGAACAAAATCACGCCATACACATCGCGAACCATGATCGCATCGTGGGCGAGTTGCAATAATTCCGTCTGCTTTCTTAAATCCTCGATTGTTCGGCGCTCTTCGGTTCGATCGTCAATAGCAAGTAGTATCCATCGCCCCGAGTTGTCTTCGCTTGCCACTTGTCGGGCATTCACAACAAGAAACTTTTGTCCCGCCTCCGGAAAATCGCGGCTGATCTCGTAATTCCTCAATTCGCTCTTTTGTCGAACAACGCTCCTGAGCGACGATAGCAGCGCAGGTATGTTCCATTCCCCGCTGCTGAATTCACTCAAGAGCCGGTTTTCGATCTCACGGCGCGTAACTCGGAATGTGTCCAGGAAGGCTCGATTTGCGGAAATTATTCGCAGATCCTCATCGAGGACTATGACGGACTCCCGAATTGTTTCGGCCATCGTCTCTGCATAGGCTCTGGATTCGATGGCCTTCACGTTTCGTTCATCGGTGTTCATCAGGATTCACAGCAGGCAGCCGCCTCCCCAATTGCCGGAATTGCTCCGGATGAGAATACCGTGCAAGCAGAGGAATTGGCTAGCGGAGGGCGGCATCTACCGGGCTGCCGATAGATTCTTGCCCCCGAAGAACGGCTTGTGTTGCCCGATCGCCTCTACGGCGGTCACAAGCCAATTTGCCTGAGACTTTAATAAGTAACCGCTGGCTCCCGCATTTCGAGCTTCGCGGATAATCTGAGAGGATTCGTGCTGCGTAAATATCAGTATTTCAGCGCTCGGGATAGCCTTCTTGATTTCGGGGGTGGCTGCTAACCCATTCAGTTCCGGTAAAGTCACATCCATGATTACCACATCTGGCTTCAACTCTTTCGCCTTACCAATCGCCTCGGCCCCATCGGAGGCCTCGCCAACCACTACCCATTCCTCGCGCGTCCCCAACAGCCTTCCCAAGGCTGTTCGCACTGCTTTTTCGTCGTCGACAATTAAAATCCGCAGACCGGCCATCATATCCTTCACGCTGATTCATTCTATCCGTCTGTTTCTGCCCTTACTGCAACCTGATTGCCGTATTTCCCTACCGGGAAAGATGTAGTTACTCTCGGATTAGCGCCTTGTTTGCCGGGGAGAGGGCTTAAAAGCCGTAAGATACGGGAATAGAAGGGCGTTTTGAGACGGAACCGCGGACACACAACGCGCTTCGATCTAATTTTCGAGCTAACTAACTACATTCTGCCTATGAGAAAAAACGCTAAAAAGGACGAATGCAGCGAAACTAATCGCACGCTCGAAATACTCGTACTGCTATGTCGCCACTTAGGGAAAGCCGCTAAAGCCACCAGGAACGCAACAATCAAGGCCGCCACTTAGAAAATGAACATGGAAGCGCGCCTTTCAATCTTTGTGCCGGGGAGAAGGATTCCTCTTCGCTCCCTTCCCCCCGTGCATCAACCAATGAATCAGCGATTCGAACCCGCCTTGGCAGCCCGTTGCCTCGGTTTCATTTCGCCCGCCTCTTCACCGACCCCACCTCGATATGCCTCGGAATTAATTTGCTTCGAAAGATCGGTCAGCTTCTGATCGGTCTCTTTTTCCTCTTCGAGCGTCTGTTCGAGCAACGACGCTGCATCGCTCTCGCCCATCAGCTCCGCATAGGCATGTACGGCGCCGTATGCAGCCATTTCATAATGCTCCACTCTTTGCGCGGCCGAAATTAGTGCTGCGTCCATCACGGCGCCTTCATAATCCTCGGACATCACTTCGCCGCCCTCCGCCACGATTCCTTCCATGCCCTTGCATTTCTTGCCTTTTACCGGTTCGCCCATGCCGCTGAAAATCTTCTCAATGCGAGCCGCATGCTCTTTCGTTTGCTCCAGATGCTCCTCAAAGCCGCTTCGTAGCTCTTCTGAGGTGGCAGCCTTCGCCATTTTTGGCAATGCCTTGATCAACTGCTGTTCCGCGTTGTAAATATCGCGGAGTTCGTCCACAAACACTGACTTCAAATTTTTTTCCGCCATCACAACACTCCTGAAAGGGTCGCGCCCTGAGATTTTTTTAATGCACCGTCAGACTAGGCCCGGCTCCCAGCCCTCACCATCGAGCAATCGCTGTAACCACTGGATTGAGGTGCCTTAGTCATACATGGAGTACTGCGCAGAGGCGCTGTGAATCCCGAAGGAACTCAAGGGGCCGCGATGATTTCGGACGCCATTTCCCTGCGCCGCGACATACGGCGCATGGTTATCCCACTTACACGGTGCGCTGTATTCCGCCTCACCACCCTCTCTATGCATCATCAAAATGCTGTCATTTAACTTCAGGAGACCAAAATGAACTGGGATCAAATTCAAGGCAAGTGGAAGCAATCAGCCGGCAAGCTCAAAGAAAAGTGGGGAAAACTCACCGACGACGATCTCACCACCATTAACGGCAAAAGAGAACAACTCGTCGGCAAAATTCAAGAGCGGTACGGAATCGCCAAGGACGCAGCCGAAAAGCAGGTAGACGAATTTACAAGTTCTTATCGGCTGGACGATGCCGCGAAAAGCGCCAAGAGCTCATAGGGATCAGGTACGAGAGTTGTCTCTGAAAATTCAGTCACAAGGAGAAGCATGATGGCTCGATACGGCAAAGCAGCGGGCAAGAGCGTGGAGAGCGCCATGCGCCGCGAAAAGCGCGGGACTCTCCGATCTGGAAAAGGCGGCAAAGGCGGTAAGGTAACCAGCCGCAAACAGGCGATCGCGATCGGACTTTCAGAAGCTCGCAAGAAGGGTGCCAAGGTTCCGCGGAAGAAGTCCTCGTCCTAATGGTCCTTCGTGCATAAAAAATGGGCGAGGTCCTTGCCGAATCGGCAGACGCCTCGCCCGTTTTATTCTTACCCGCAGCTAGTGCTTTTCCTTCGGAGCTGACTCTGGATGCCCGGACGCTTGATGCGCTGGCTGCTGTTTTTGCTGTAATTGCTGCTGCTGCTGCACGTGCCGCTGTTGCATTTGTTGCGTCTGTTGCGTGTGCTTCTGTTCGAGCTGCTGATTTCTCCCTTCGTTCGCGTTCTGCTTCGTGTACTGCTGATGCTCTCTATCTTGCTGCTGCTGGAGTTTTTGCCGCTGTTGATCCTGTTTCCTGGACAGATCTTCCTGCTGCTTCTGATACTTCTGATCTACCTTTGTATTCCCTGAATTCGGAGCTGCTGGACGTTGATACGCAGGCAGATCTTTCGCATGCACCGGATTGTTCGCGTGTCCTGTCTCCGCCCGGGTGGTTTCGCCCTTCGGCGTCCCTTCGTGCCCGCTAAATTCCCCCGGACGCGGAGTCGCGGTCACAGGTGGCCTCCCATGATTCACGGAATTCCTTAGGTCGCGATTCGAACGAGCCGCCTCTTCGTGACGAACCTGATTTTGGTC
>Ga0210401_10006744_pt1 | contig 11601 bp, 11 predicted proteins | sample IncBWH32MmetaG_FD_150866 | JGI IMG/M metagenome (GOLD analysis project Ga0210401, IMG submission 150866) | Forest soil microbial communities from Barre Woods Harvard Forest LTER site, Petersham, Massachusetts, United States - Inc-BW-H-32-M | ecosystem: Environmental > Terrestrial > Soil >... | reverse complement strand
GGAGCGGAGCCCTGCGCAGCGGAGCGCAGGCGACGGCGCGGCCGCCGATGCGGCTGCCTGATTAACCACCCATGTCAGATCAAGTCTGAGCTAATACACCTTAGCACCCGTGTTCGGCGCGGTGATGTTCCACCATCATGCGGGCATTCTCAGCGTGGAGCCGCGCCTGCTCGGTTGATCGGTATTGTTCCGCAAATTTGGAGCCGTCTCCGCTACATTCTCTTAATCGTTTGACCGCATCTGAGAAGTTTGCAAGCGATTCTTGCCACTCGCCGAGGAGTCGGTTCCGGTGTTCGCACTTTGGCATTGGGTTCTCTTCCGTCGAACAAAAGGGAAACGTGGCCCGGGCGGCGTCGCCTTGATGGATCGACTGCTTTGGTAACACCGCCCAGTGGGCGGCTCAATCTGTAGTGGTGCGGGGCACAGCAGTTATCGTTTGCGCGTCAAGCGCCTCGGTTATCCGTTCACCACGATCACGGATGTCATTGGTAAACACCATCACGGTCTTGCATTCCCAACGGACATCTACAAGCCGGTTGCCATTGAGGGGACCATCAATTACTTCAACCTCGGCACCTTTCGGAATCATGACCGCGATATTAACCCCATCCTGAGTCATGATCGCCAGCGTTGGAATCTTCATACGAAACCGCTGTCCGATCATACGGTTACTCCTTCTTCTCGAAGACGGCGAAGTCTCGCCACCTTGGATTTCGTCAGTTTCGTTCAGTTTGAACTCACGCGGTTTCCGCCTTGATGAGTTCTGTGTGGGTCTTCATGTCGTCCGTGAACATCAGGACCATTTCCCCGTCGTACCTGACATCCATTAAGCGCGTACCATTGAACGGCCCGCCGATTACTTCGATGGTGGCACCTTCGGGGATCATGATAGCCACATGTCTTTCCTCGCGCAGCGCGACTGCCATCGCCGAGCGAGTGAGAAGAAGACGCTGGCCTTGTTGCATAGCTCCTCTTTTCCACATTCGGTTTAAAGAGAGTCCAGTGCTGAGTGATGACTCCTAGGAAAGGAATGTACTTACAACTCAGCAGTCTTCCGCCCAGACCAATTTGACTTGTGGAATCATCGTCAATGCCGCCCGCCCACCGTTGAACAGGTTGACGTTAGATGGTCACACGACCATCCATGGTCGCGGCGGGCGTCGCTGGGCTACTTTGACCTTGGGATCGAAGAACCGTCGGCGTGTCGAATGTGGCCACGCCCACGTCCTCTTCACTTGGGGAACTGTATAGTTAAGCATGTAGAGCGACGTACCGCTGTTCGAAATCGCGATACTACGCCTCGCAGGAAGAATCCGGTGCAGTCGGTGTGGGATTTCAAATGTGAACGGTGCATGATTGTAGTGGAAAGGCTGCAGCGTCCGCGCATCGCGTAACGCGAGTTGCTCGCCCGACAAGTGGTATGATATCCTGCCATCCCGCGAAATAGCGAGATCGTAATCCGTAACCTCCACCGATCCAAACAGGGCCAGGAACACCGGTTGTAGGATCTATCCACGCCATCGAATCGCTGTGTACGATGACAGCCTCTCCCCTCCGAGTGAGGTTGCGAAAAGAAACATCACAAAAGGCGTCATCAGCGAAGTGGAACACAGCATTACGTATTCCCTCTATTTGTTGACTATAGTACGCTCTTCCTGTCCTTTGCCCGAGACCCGCTCGATTTTGTCATCCACCCGTGCCGCGAAACCCGTTTGGCACCTGATGTCGCACATTGTCGGTAGCTTCGCTGTTCGCTGATGGCAGATTTTGTTGCTTTGCCGCTCAACAGCCGAGTCAAACTGCTCATGGCCACAGGTGAAGAATCAGACCCGGCGATTGAGCGTAGCCACTCGTCATCTGTATTCGTGCTCGAATGAAGGGGTATGACGGTGCTTAAATGCGTTTGATCATACCGCACAGCAAGCCTAAGCAGGAAGTCAAAGCCGCTGTAGAGCGATCGATTGTTCAAGTCTTTACCGGCTTCAAGGTGGGCCCAATAGAGTTCATCAATCAGCAGAAGCAATGGTCGGGTGACACGATGATTTTCGCGCTCACAGCCAAGCTCGGGTTTTTGCAAACGCCGATCAACGGTCCCCCCTCAGTTACGGATTCGGAACTGATTTTAGATGTTGATCTTGGCTTATTCGGCAAACTCATTTCGGAGGAAACGGCGCGAACTGAAATCACTGGGCGAACGAAGGCTCTGCTCAAGAAGTAGATTGATCCTTGCGAATTCGCTTCCGTTTAAGCGCAGTGCACTGTTCGTTTAGGAGGCTTGCGCCATTAGGGATGCCGGCCTGAATCCGACATGGCGACTACTCCCACATCTCGCCAAGCTGCACTTTTTCATCTGTAGAAATTCAATTCAGTGCCAGTTAATCGCTCGCTTTCACCGCAGAGGGGCGATTGAGGCGGGCGCACATTGACCGGGCGGTCCGTAACGGTCTCACCTGAACGTGGGTACCGCGGGTAGCGGTAGCGGGAATGCCGTCTCAGGCGGCTGAAGAAGGGATGACACCTCACCCTCTCGTTTCCTTTTTCTCACCTTACCGGCGCGCGGCCCGGAACGCGGCGTTCTCCAGGAAGGTGTCGATCGTCTTTAGAAGTACGCGTCATTGTCGGAGTCAGCCCTTGCCGTCAGCACCTGAACCCTAAAATTGGACCCCGGAGGGCCATATTCCGAAACCGCTATTTGCCGGAAGCGCTATAAGCCCGAATCGGCTCTTGTACACCACAACAGATCAAATCAGGAAAACCATGCCTGACGGGCTCCCCACGGGTGTGTAATTACCGGTGAATGTCAGTGAGCCAGGACCTTTAGCTTGCCCCGGGCCTCCCTGATCTTCTCCCTGGTTGCCCTCTCCTGGGTTAATCCTGAAAGTGGTAACGTTGTCGGCACGCTGATTACCAACCGCGATGAATCGCCCGGAGGGATCGATGGCAAATATTCTTGGATAATCCCCGAGCGTTGAAGCGTGGCTTATCTGAGTAAGCGTGCCATCATGGCCGATCGAGAAAACGCCGATAGTGTCGCTCGTCCGGTTTGCCCCGTAGATGAATTTGCCGTCAGCGGAAACGCGGATTTCCGAAGTGAAGTCCGTACCGGCGTATCCCGGCGGCACACTCGGGATGATCTGTTGCTGCGTAAGAGCTCCCGTAGCGGGATCGAAATGCCAGAACATGATGGTGGACGCTTCTTCTTGAATGGAGTACATCCAGATCCCGTTGGGATGGAACGCGAAATGTCTGGGTCCATCTCCAGGGGGCACGTTCGCGAAGGGTTTCGCAGCCGGAGTCAGGGGCGGGGTTGCTCCAGGTGTCAGTTTCCAGACGTAAATCCGGTCTTGCGCCGCATCAGGACCGAGAACCCATTGATTCGAGGGGTCCGTCTGCATCTGGTGCGGGTGTCCATTCGGCCCCTCATGAGCGCTGATCGAGAAACTCCCCGGAGGCCCGTCGGTGGCGATCTTCGGCCCAACGTTATCGAGATCCTGCTGCTTAAACACCTCAGGCCCGAGCGACCCATCTGCCAAAATTGGGAAGACTTCAAACCAGGCACCCGTGTATTCGGCAGAGAAAAGATACTTGCCAAGTTTGTCAACGCCGACAAAAGCCGGAGCGCCCAAGGCCGGTTGACCATTCAGGAGCGTCAGATCGCCTGTGAGCCGGTTGATCGAATAAGCGCTCACGGCTCCGGGCGGCCCGTATTCGTTTCCGGCATACAGGTGCGTGCCGGTCGGATCGATAGCAATCGTAGATGGGCTCGATGTGGATGGAGTTGTCCCCGACGCCGGCAAAGCCGGAGCTACGAGCCTCAAGACGGTTAACTTTCCCGTGGAAAGATTGAGCTCGCATAAGTAAATCCCGTTGCCGTTGCTTGCGAAGGCTCCGGGCGAACCCGTGTAGGTGCCGACGTAAAGCCAAACCGTTCCGGGCGGAGCGCCGGTTGGCTGTTCACCAAAAGCTTCTGGCAAACGCGCGGCTACAGTAAGCGCCGCAGCGCCCATGAGAAAGTTGCGACGCGAGAATGTACTTTGCAAGCCGCCGGGCTTGGTATCTTTTGTTGATTCCATTAGTTCCCTCCTATGCAGGCACGCTGAACCTGGTTTAAGGTGAATGGTTGCGGACATGTGTATCCGTAGGAATGGAGCATCCGTGCGGCGACGCACCGCCCGGAGTCAGTAATCTCGGAAATTGTACTCCACTACTGTTTCCATTTCCAGATGTTTTGGCCTGCTGTAACAGAAAGATGGGATGTGTGTGCGTGTAACCACAGCTTCATCCGAATCGGAGTGACGCACATTACAGTCGGCTGTTTACATGCTGTCTTCGGATGAAGAGGCCTTTTGCCTGTCAGGGCTTGGCGGTGTTCGAATCGGACCACATTGTCGGATATTCGACCACCTTCGCCTACGATTCCAACAACTGCATGTACCAGAAAGTGGAGGCCTCGGGAACGCCAAATTCGAGAACGTTTAGTTGCGCATGCGATTCTGCCTCAGGGCTGACCACCTCGGAGCTCGACAATGACGCGCGGCGCCTGGTTTTGTCGCCCCAATAAAAAAGGGCCCAGAACCGCCAATTCGCCGTTAAGCCAGCCGGCACTTCGCCTCATCGACGCAATCGGGGTAATACTCGACCAGATCTTATTTGCCGTTAACCCGGGAGGCTCGCCGCGTCGCCGCCATCCATCGCAACAGTAACCTGTTCGGCCAGGGTTAACGATGAGTACTGGCATGCAGGAATACTAGTACAAAAGCCAATTACAGCATCTTGCGCAGATTAGCGGGCCGACTTACGCTGGGACAACCCAAAACGAGCACGGTCATTTGTTGACAAGTGTATGGACCATTGTGGAATCTCGAATCGCGCTTTTTTGGGCCATTTGCTTATGCTAAGCGACAGAGATGGAATTGCAGGACTTCACCTGAGGGTCCGAAGCTGTCCGATTTTAGGTGAATACTTCGAATGTGGTCGCGCTGTATCGAGATTAGCTCGGCTGCCGCGTGGAGTGTGAATATGCGCAGCATTGGCATCCTGACGGTGCTCTTTATTTCAGCCCTGACTCCACTGGCAGCCCATCCCATCTGCTTGGCGACATCTCCTATCAACCTGACGAGCCTATAGCCGGTTTTACAAGTATATTCCTCGACAATTTCACGGACTTGGCCGATTTAGGCTGTTCGACGACATTTCCGGCCTGCGGCGGCGTAAGCATTTCGGGGTTGCTGAGCGTTACTTATGAGGATTCGAAGGGGAACACGCACAACAGTTCCATTTCCGTATCCTCTACCGGCCCGGGCTCGACGCCCATCTACCAATTCAATCCGGCACAAATCATGTTCGAGTCCGCAATTTTAACCGGCACCATCTCGCCGGCAACATTCCGATTGGACAACGGCAATACCTTCATCTCTACTGGAACCTTCGTTTCGGAGACTTTGACACCAGATATCGGCTTCGCCAATATTTCGGAGTCCGGCTCAGCACCCGTCCAAGAAGCCGCCGCAGTTCCCGAACCGGCTAGCGGGATTCTGGTTCTGGGTGGCCTTTTGGCGCTCGGTGCGTCCGTGGCGCGCCGGCGCTCGGAGTAAGACGGGAGCACAACCGTCTTTTTGACTCGCGACATGACCTTCGCTATTCCTCGCCTGCCATGCCCTGCATTTCGCGAAACAAGTGTGTTTCTTGTTATGCTCACCGCCGCGTGCGTTGGCTTGAGGGCGCAGAGCGTAGTGACCCTGCAACAGAATGCGTCGGCCGCCGTCGCAGAGGTCGGTTTGACCACCGTGACCGTCACCGGAATAAATTTTCCGGCCACCGCAATTTCCCCGGCGAATGTCACCGTCAGCTTGGCGCCGAATCCTCCGGCAACCGGGCCGGCCGCGCAGGTGCAAGCCACGACGGTCGCTAATCTAGCCGGCACCTCCAAGCGCGTCTCGTTTGTTGTCCCATTGCTCTCGATTACGCAGCCAACGCCCTATTTGGTGACGATAGCTGATTCGGTCCAAGGCCAATTATTCACGAGCGGCAATTCAGCGAACCTCTTGATCAACCCACCGGCCACCCTTCAGAACGTGACGCCAAATAGCGGGCTGGCGGGAACCACCCTCGTCGTGAACATTCAAGGTTTGTATACGAACTTTTTCAATGGCACTACGTCTGTCAACGCGGGCGCTGGAATCGAAGTCCAATCGGTTGCGGTCAGCTCTCCAACGATCATCACGGCTCAATTCGTAATCGCCGCGAACGCCACGCCTGGCCCACGCACGCTGACGGTCACCTCGGCAACTGAAGTGGCATCCATTGCGAATGCGTTCACTGTGACTCCGGGCTTTGCCATCACAGACTTCAGTCCGAGGTCAGCGTCCATCGGGACGCTGGTCAGTATCAATGGAACCGATTTGCAGCCGAATACAGGAACGGCCGCTCAAGTCACACTCGCAAAACAGGGCGGAGGAATTATCTCCGCGCCGGTCACCAACGCGACGGCCACCAGCCTGGCTTTTGTGGTACCGGCCGGGGCTGCTACAGGCCCTTTGAGCCTCACAGTGAACGGCAATAGCGCGAGCACCACCACTCCTCTGACGATTGTTCCTAGTTTCAGCTTGAGCGCCACGCCGCCCGCAGCCCACGTGATCCAGGGGCAATCGACGTCATATTCGGTGAGCCTCAACACCATCACCGGATTCAATCAACCTGCCGCGTTAAACGTCACGGGGCTCCCGGCCGGCATTACGGCGTCGTTCAATCCATCTCAGATCACACCAGCGCAATCAGCGATACTGACCGTCTCGGCGCCAGTGGGCAAATCCGTCGGAACTGTAACGCTGACGGTTTGGGGCTCCGCAACCGTAACAGGCATGCCTGTCACGCAGTCAATTTCCGTCAGTTTGACCATACAACCGGTCCCGATGTCCTTCGAGACTCCTTCGACGCTTCCTTACGGAGAGTCAGGAGCTATATATTCACAGAGTATTGTGGCGAAAGGCGGCGTGCCTCCGTACACTTTTAATGTCTCCGCGGGCCTTCTTCCGGTCGGCTTGTCATTGGATCCGACAGGCAACTTGAGCGGGACTTCCACCATCGCTGGAGCCTGTTTGTTCGTGATCACCATTAAGGATTCCACCGGCGCCACGAGTTCAGGCCAGTTCTCGCTGACTATCAATGCGGGGCCCTCCATCGTGACCACATCGCTGCTTCCGAATGCCACCGCGGGCGTAGCCTACTCGCAGCAAATCGGCGTTAGCGGAGGCGCGAACCCCTATTCGTTTTCAACCGGCGGCGCTTTGCCCGCCGGGCTGCTTTTGGACGTCAACGGTCTTCTGAGCGGCACACCGGCCCATTCCGCGGTGGGAACATTCTCGTTTACGGCGGAGGTTATGGACAATCTAGGGGCTCGAGCACCGGCAAAAACATTCCAGATCAGCGTCGTAGCGTCGGGTCCGTTGCTGCTGGCTTCGCCATCCAGTCTTAACTTCTCCGCCAAAACAGGAGCCGATTCGCCGCCTTCACAGGCAGTCTCGATTATCCCAGCCTCTACTTCGCAAGCACCTCTGAGTTTTCGGGTCGTCGTAGATGCCGGGTCCAACACTGCACCGCCGCCCTGGATTAAAGTGACGCCGTCAAGCGGCACTGCGCCCGCACAGCTCGTGGTGAGCGTGGCTCAAGGCACGCTGCCGCTCGGAATGTATCCCGCCCGAATTCAGATTATCGACGCGAACGGCAATGCGACCGACGTCGGAGTGACGTTGTCCGTCGCGGCGAGCACTGCGCAGTTGCAGGTAATTCCATCCTCCCTTGCATTCTCGGCTCGCGCGCAGGCTGCTACCGCTCTGGTGCAGACGTTGGTTGTGAGCAGCGGGGGCGGCACTTTAGCGTTCACGGCTTCGGTGCTGGGGGCCAGTTCGTGGATTACCAGCGTGAGCCCCAATTCGGGCCAGACCGCTCCGAATTCTCCCATCTTCCTCCAGGTCATTGTCAACCCGCAGGGGCTTAACACGGGCAGTTATAGAGACGTGATTCAAGTCTCATCCTCCGCCGGTAACGTCGATGTTGGCGTTTCGCTCTTCGTAGCCCAGGGCGGCGCAATTCTCGGCGTCGACGTCACGGGTCTGAGGCTCCAGGCCCGGCAAGGAGGCGGCTACTCCAACTCCCCAACGGTACACGTTCTCAATGCCGGCGATCCCTCCACGACCGTCAATTGGACGGCCGATCTGGTAAGCGGCGCCAACCTTGTCTCGCTCACGCCTTCGAGCGGAACGGCGTCCGCATCCAACCCCGGCGGCCTGACAGTTACAGCAACGCCGGCCGCCACCGAAGCCGCGCCCGGAGGTTACTACGCGCTGGCACGCATCTCGGACCCGAATGCGCTGAACTCACCGCAGTATGTCTCAGTGGTCTTGGATCTCGAAAGCAACTCTGCGCCACCATTGCCCGATCCATCGCCGGCGGGGTTATTCTTCGTGGCGGGCTCCCACGGATCGGCGACCGTCGCCCAAGTCGTAACCGTCAACACCAGCAGCTCAATGGCTGTCCCCTTCCAGGTCGCGGCCTCCTCCGTTGAAGGGTCGCCACCCTGGCTTATCGTTAATCCGTCCTCGGGCAGTTCCTCCGGACAAACGCCAGGGACCTTCACCGTCTCGGTGAATCCATCCGGCTTGAGTCCCGGTGTCTATACCGGTAACGCAAACGTTTCCATGTCGGGTGTAGTTCGCACCGTCAATGTCACAACGGTAGTCTTAGCGAGTGGAAGCACGACCAGCACAGAGCACGCTCATATCTCCACCGCTCAGGCGGCCGGTTGTTCGGCTAATAAGCTCGTTCTCACGGAAACTGGCTTGGTCAACAACTTCGCGGTCCCCGCCGCTTGGCCGGAAACGCTAATTGTCCGGCTCAACGACGACTGTGGCGCGGCTGTGCTGAATGGCTCAGTGGTGGCGAGTTTTTCGAATGGCGATCCGCCCTTGTCGTTACGCGGTGACGGCCAAACAGGCGCGTACTCGGCCACCTGGCAGCCGCTCCATGCGAACTCGCAAACCAGCATTGCATTCAACGCGACGGGCGGAACTCTGCAACCTGCCGCGGCGCAGCTCATCGGAGGAATCTCTCCTAATGGGGCCCCCAGTCTGGCTCCCGGTGGCACAGTGAACGCATTTTATCGAACTTCCGGCGCGTTAGCCCCGGGAACCGTTGCGGAAGTATACGGCAGCGGGCTGGCTTCGCAGACTGCGGCGGCCGCCTCTGTTCCATTGCCGACCGCCCTCAACGGTACGTTCGCGCTGGTTGGTGGGGTCGAGTCTCCTCTCTTCTATATGAGCAAAGGCCAGTTGGATGTCCAGATTCCAAGCGAATTGCCTGCCATGCAGCAATACGTCATCGTTGTCAGCGCAAACAACGCCTATACGGTCCCTCAAACGATTGATCTGGTGCCGGCGCAACCCGGAGTTGCGTCGTTTGCGGATGGCCATCTCCTGGCACAGCATTCAGACTTCACGTTGGTGGACTCCGGGCATCCGGCTAAACCCGGCGAATTTCTCGTCATGTATCTCACGGGGATGGGTCCCACGAACCCGAGTGTACCGACCGGTGCAGCGGCGCCGGTGTCCGAACCACTGGCGCGCGTGACGATGCAACCCACGGTGGCCGTCGACGGCCAGTCCGCCAGCGTTGCCTATGCGGGGCTTACGCCCGGCTCCGTTGGTTTATATCAAATCAACTTCCAAGTTCCGGAAAATGCGAATTCCGGCGATTTGAACGTGGTGGTCACGCAGGCGGGAGTTATGTCCAACACCACTCAACTGAGCGTGTCTCCGTAATTGATTCTTGATTGTTTATCTCTCACTGCCGGTGGACCGATCCTGCTAATGTCCTTGACACGGTTTGCCGGAATTCTGGTCCTTGCGCTATCCTTGCCGGCGCAAACGCCAACCGAAGCCGGAGTGATCCGGGGACGCGTAGTGGACGCCGGTGGAAATCCCGTAAAAGCTGCCCGAGTATACGTGCTGCCGGACGGACCACTGTCCGTGATCGACGCGCTGAACGAAGCCACCAGCTACACCTACGATGCTAATGGAAACCGACTGACTAAAACGGACGCCAACTCACACACCACGTATACCTACGACACGCTGAATCGCGTAAGAACGCGAGTCCTTCCAGCTGGAGGGCCGCTAGCCTCGAGGTAATAGATAGATCATCCGGATCCTCGAATCCATTTGTCTCCTCCTTTCGTCTGCCCGGTACTCGGGCATCTTTCCGCCGGCCTGGCGCACGTCGGTAAGGAAGTAGGGCGTGGTTTCGGCTTTTGATCGGCCAGGGCGGAGCCCAGCCACACCAGCGCAAAGCCTATAGGCATTGCAAGTTCGTACATACAGTGATCCACCTTTCTCGAGCTTTTCGCTCGCTCTCAACTTTTCGCTCGCTCTCAAATTGGTCATCACATTCATTGCTCTCCTGGCTGTAACAGTCAAGCAAAAAGAGAGCGATTTGTTTCAGGGGGAACAGACCACAATCCGAGGGGCGTTTACTGAAGCGCCCCATTTAACAGCCGAGCCCGCGCCAATTGCGGGTTTCCTGATGGCTGCTAAACAGATTTCGAACGCAAATCTGGGGAGCCAGACAATCTAATTCGAAAAGTCTCTCCCCGTTGGTCAACGGAAAAGCCTGTCTATTCACGCGGCTGTCTCTGTTGCGATCTGCCCCGCGAGGGAATTTGTCAGGCCGTCTATCTCACCGAGCAACGTAACGAATGAATGCGCCTGCGCTACCGGCAATTCCCTCTTCGCCGCTGCCTCCGCATCCCGCAACTTCCGACGAATGAGCTCACTCATTTCGTATGCGGAAGTTAACCCGAAAACGAGATTGGCCCCGAGTCCTCTTCCCGTCAAACGAAAACTACCAGACCTCGTGGCCGACAGCAGTCTAGCGCGCCCTGTTCAAACCTTGCAAGGGATTCTTGCGACTTGCAATCGTTCCGTTTCAGAGGGATTCATGTGTCACCGCCAATTGAGGGCGGTACACGATGGAGTTCAAAACGAAAGCCGCCCTTACCGAATGGGCGGATGGGTCTAGCGTGTGAGTTTGGGTGCAACTGGTACGCCGAGGAAGGGCAACTTGGCCTTATGGATGCCCGGCGTGATACCGCGGTGATGCCCTGCGGGCTGAAAGTGTACACAAATTCGCGCTTGCCGACTGCGGCATCGAACGTAGAAACCGGCAACTTAGAGGACCCGGGCGCGGCGAGAATATTGGACCCCCACTAAGACGCTCCGCACCACCGTTGAATCTCAGTGTAAGCCCTTTACCTTCCGGATGAGAACCCGTTTGCACCAGTTGGAAACACGAACGTAGCCAATGGTTTTCATCGGTCACATGATGGGCCGAGAGTTCCTGATGGCGCCGGCGCTTCAGAAAAAGCTGCCTTGTCGATGTCGTTTGGAAAGATGTGCGGGGCGGGCGCCCATTTTGCCACTCTCGGCTTGATGCCCGCTTCGGCTTACGCGCCCAATTGATTTCTCGGCCGGACGTACCTGGATCAGATCATTCCAAGACTCGAACCCCCGTCCACAAAAAGCGTTTGACCGGTGATGAATCCGGCATTAT
>Ga0210401_10006742_pt1 | contig 11603 bp, 11 predicted proteins | sample IncBWH32MmetaG_FD_150866 | JGI IMG/M metagenome (GOLD analysis project Ga0210401, IMG submission 150866) | Forest soil microbial communities from Barre Woods Harvard Forest LTER site, Petersham, Massachusetts, United States - Inc-BW-H-32-M | ecosystem: Environmental > Terrestrial > Soil >... | reverse complement strand
TGTGTCTCAGTGCGCAGGATTTCAGCGAGTTTCTTGAATCGTACTTTTGCTTACCCCGACCCGCTCCCCCGCATGAGATGTTGCTATGTAGCGCCGATCACACTTCGAAGGCAATCATCGTGGTTTACTCAATCCGATTTTCGATTTACAGGTAAGAAGGCCCGGCCGGGTAAACATGGCAGCGCCCGAAGGTCTGAGGGTTGGTCTCCTGGATGAATTGATCAGCCGGTATTGCCTTAGGCAAGAATCCGCCGCTTCGGTCAGATGGATCAAGCTCGCCAAAGCAGCGACAACAGGGCTAAGACGCAGGATTTCGGAAGATACTTCCTGGGAGGATCCTGCCAAGTCCACCGGACTGCCGCGCATCGACACACATTTTTCGCGTTGATTGAGGTCGACGACCACCAGCTGCAGGCAAAACCACAGACTTCAATGCCAGTCTCTCTTGTGACGGACCCCAGCCATCAGGCAGCAGTCCCCGAGTGCATGGTCTCATTGAATTCGTCGAGACTTGCTCCCTTTTCCAATTTTGAGTTGGCTACACTCCTGCGATACCGCGCTGGCGATTGTCCGAATGCCTTTCGGAAGAGCGTTGTCATGTGTTGCACGGAACTGAATCCGGCCTCAGGTGCGATTTGCTTCAAGGGAACTTCCGTGTCGGAAACCAAGCGCCTCACGTGCTCTAGGCGCGCCTCACGGATGGCGGCGTAAATTGTGCATCCGAGCGACTTGACGAACCGGCATTCGAGAACACTTTCTGAGATTCCTGCGGCACACACGACATCCGACACCTTTATGGACTCAGAGTAATGAGCTTCGATAAATCGCACCGCCCTCATCACAAGCGGATCAATATCGGCCAAATTCGTCGTAGACTCGCGCACGACGACGTTCGTTGGCTCGATCACAATCTCAGTGGGCGCTCCCTCGCCAGCCATCAAACGATTCAGAAGAGCTGCCGCCTCGTAGCCGATTCGGCTGGCACCTCGCTCAACGCTGCTAAGAGGAGGCCAGCTGAGTCGGCACAATAGGTCGTTGTTGTCTACTCCGATCACGGCGATCTGTCGAGGAACGTCGAACTCGAATAATCGGCAGCATTCGAGGACCTCATTTGCACGACCGTCATTTGCAGCCATTACGCCGAGAGGCTTCGGCAAACTCTTCAGCCATTCACCCAGTGCCAATTGCCCACGCAGACGTGAATAACTGCTTTCACGCTCGGCATGCACTGAATATTCTCCGCCTCGTTTCGCAATATACCCAGCGAACGCCCGCTCACGTTGCTCGTCCCAGGCGTCACGCGAGCGGCCAGCTAACGCTACGTAGGCAAATTGCCGCAAGCCTTGCTTGAGAAGATGGGCGGCGGCCATTTCGCCGATCGCCTGGTTGTTTGTAAAGAAGTACGGGATCTTGGAATTTCGAGAAAGCGCACCAGAGCCGTCGCCGAATCCTACAACGGGCGCTCCCGATAGGGCTGCCGCTCGGGCCGTTTTCGGATGATCCAGGTTTGCTACTGCCCCATCGGCCTGCCAAGAGTGAAATTCGCTCGCGTCGTGTACTTGCACAAGTAGCGGGTCGGTTTCATTCTTATCTCCCAGGCGACGTCGATCCTGAAAATACGCCGCGACTCCCCCCATTACCTTGCGGTCAAACTCAGAACCAGCGTCATAAACGAGAGCGATCCTCCGGACCATCGCGGCTTCCCTTCTGCGCTTCACATTCTGCAATCGCAAATGTAAAAGCTGATCACGAAATGAATTTCTAGTTCACTTAGTGAACCGGATTCTATACTATATGGAGGACGTGTCAAGCTTTTGCGGGAACGACAAAGCGGCTAGGCCAGCCTCTGATCTAGAAACTCAGGCGGCGGACCAAGTTGGAACCCGGCTACTGTATTTACCGTTGCGTTATCAGTCGCCAACCCGAGGGTTAACACACGGCTTCGGGCAGAAGCAAGTCCGCGTCACTCGGCCTTGATGTTTTTATTTACTTTGCGTCGCTTCGAGCGGACAATTCGAATGTAAGTGCGAGAGTGAGTTATCGAATGAGTGTATCCACAAAGGTCTTCTCGGCGATTTCGCGCCCACCTTCGGTTTCGAGTCCCGGGTCAAGCAAGTCCCTTCAAAAGGCTCTGCGAATTCTCCTCTATATGGGCCAAGCTAACCCGAACACGGGAATCGGAGAAATCGCCAAAGAACTTGGTCTAAACAAAACGACTGTCTACCGTCTACTTACTGCGATGGAGAGATTCGGCCTAGTCGAAAAGACGCCGGTCGGCGAGAGCTATCGGCTCGGCCTGAAACTTCACGAACTCGGGGCCAAGGCCGTTGAGTCGAGGAGCATGCGCGTAGAGGCGCATCCGCTGCTTGTTGAACTTGCCCGCAAGTCCGGAGAAAGTGTGCATCTGGCAGTGCCCGGCCCGAGAGGCGCGGTTTGCCTAGACCACGTGGAATCAAACACCATGTTCATGGTGCGGACGCCGATCGGTTCAACCTTCGAACCACACTGCAGCGCCATAGGAAAGGCAGTGGCAGCTTTTCTCCCCGAGGAAGAACTCGACACTTTGCTGTCGGCACACACCTGGAACAAGTACACGGTTCATACCCGTACGTCGCCAGCGGACATCAAGAAGGATTTGCAGCAAGTGGTTCGGCGGGGATATGCGTTGGACCGTCAGGAGACCGAAATAGGAATAAGCTGTATAGCTGTTCCCGTACACCTGCCCTTCGGTCGTGGAATTGCAGCGGTGGGATTGTCTGGGCCCACGAATCGATTGCGCGGCAAAGCTTTGACAGACAAGATCGCTCTCAGCAAAGAGACGGTTGCGCTCATCGCCCAGCGTTTGCGACCTTAGTTTCCCCAGGGCCCCTACACTTGAAATTCTCGGATCTTTCTGATCGCGCGATTGAACCGCGCCATTGATTGCCGAAATTGTTCCAGACTGGACGGCGATCTCACAAGATGTCGCAAGCAAAATTCGAAGACTTCTCGTTGCGGCAAATGGCGCCGCGTTTTGCAGATCCAACCTGAAACCCGCAAATGTCGCGAATGTGGATCTGTATCGCGTCAGCGACGGCGCAGGTTAGCTGTGGCTTTAAACCGACGGCTCACATTGATACATTGCCAGAAGATGTCTACCGAATGAATCCCAACTCAGTAGAGCGACCAACATCTCGGGCGTACGGCGCTTGGCTAGGCCCCCTTGCAATTGACCGACCTCAGTCCGTGTCGACTTAACTTCCCGCGAAGTACGCGGTCATAGCCTCGCTAGGCCGCGGCAGACGTGACCGCAGCTGTAAAAATACAAGGGAATAGCGTAAACGACGGCGATTGACCTCTGCGGACGATCGGCAGTACATATTCTCTTGAGTGACCTGCTTTTTATCTGAAAGAGCACCGACTCACACGCCGCCACGTACGAAGCGTGGCGGTATTTGAATGCAACGGACTTGGTCGGCCCGCGTTGGGGCGGCAGAGACGAACCGAGGGGGCGCTGAAAGCAAGGTTTTTGCCTGGAATTCGTACTTGGCGTTCGGAGTAGATTTCGCGGAACGGCCGAGATTGCGAGCAAACGTCCTAGGCAAGAATGTTGAGTTCGGCCGCAGCGGAAGTTCTAGAAAAACTCGACTTTCTCAAAATATGGACACATTTAGAAATCGCGAGTTTCAGACGGTTCGTAAAGACCGTCGAGTCTTTCTGAAGGACATCGCTGTTTATGGCAGCGCCCTTGCGCTGGGAGCGTACTCAGGCAAGTTTGGCAACGCTGCCGTTGACGCTGCATCGCCCGACAATTGGAGCAACCAAATCGGTATCCAGCTGACGGTGGTTCGGGACGAGACAGCGAAAGACTTTGATGCGGCTCTCGCCAAGATTGCTGAGATAGGCTACAAGGCGGTTGAGCCGGTGGGCTTCAGCGGAATCGATCCTAGTAAGTACCGGGCGATGCTCGATAGCCACGGACTTATCGCTCCGAGCATGGATCAGGGATTCAGCACGGGCGCGGATATCGAGAGGGACCTTGAGGCATGCCAAACGTTAGGATGTAAGTTCGCTGAACCGGGCATGTCGGGAGGGGGGCGCGTAGCCGATGGCGCCAGGGGCTCTCCGGGGGCCGGAGGAGTCCCTGGCGCGCGTGGGCGTAGTCGTGGGCCTGTCGCTCCGCAGACGGAGGAATCTGTAAAACAAATCGCAGCGGATTACAACAGGTACGGGCAGACTGCCAAAAAGTTTGGGATTAAAGTGTTCTTCCACAACCACGTCGAACACTTCGAATTACTGGAAGGAAGCCAGACGACGCTGTTCGACTTGTTTCTTTCCGAGACAGATCCGGACACAGTGGCGATGGAGCTAGATCTCGGTAATACGGCCATTGCAGGGCGGGACATATCTGACGTAGTCAAGAAATACCCAGGTCGGTTCCCTGTTTGGGACGTCAATGACGCGTTCGGCATCAAGAATGCGGATGCAGACGCTAGTGCGACTCCGAACCGGCGTCGGTTATATACCTATGCCGTCCCTGTGGGATTGGGGGAAGTGGATCTCAAGACGTGCTTCGCAAGTGCTGCGGTAGCTGGATTGACATATGCCGTCGTAACGCAAAGCAATGCGTCGACTTGGGGTGACTCTCTCGCAGTGGCGCGAGTTTCCTACGGGAACATGATGAAGATGCGGACGTAGGGCGCCACTTTCGCCAGATGATAGCAGCGGTCGCTCGTTGACTTGCACCCTCACTCGGGGCAATACACTTCAACTAACGATTCACAGGGGAAACGACCGCTTCGGCAACACTTTTCTCTAAGAACTTTATACCCTCGAAGGCAATAGAATCCGGCGCGAGTTCGATATCTCGCCAAATTGCCGCCGCCGCGCTCAAGTCCCCAAGAGCAAAACCAAAACTTTCGATCGTCAACCATCCGTCATATTTCAGATCGTGCAGTGCTTGAAATACCGCTTTCCATTCCACGTGACCGCTTCCCGGTATTCCTCGATCGTTTTCGCAGGTGTGGACGTGTTTAAGGTATTTGCCGAGAGTGCGGAACGCTTCAGCGATATTCTTCTCTTCAATATTGGCGTGGAAAGTGTCAAACAGAATTCCGATATTAGGATGACCAATCTGTTCGGCGAGCGCGGCTGCGTCAGCCGCCGTGTTCAGAAAGTAGGTTTCAAATCGGTTAAGCGGTTCGATAGCCAGAGTGACGTCATTGGCGACGAGCACGTCGCCCAAGGATTGGTGGCCCTCTACGGCCCAGTCCCATTCGTTGCAAGTTCGCCGCCGGCCCGGCAAGTAGCCAACCGGGCTGTAAATCGGCCCGGCGACAATCCTGGCTCCCACCTCCGCGGCCGCTTCGACGACGTCTCGAAGGTGCTGGCAGGTCCTGCGCCGCACATCGGGAACTTCGCTGACTAGGCTAAGCCCGCTCGTCAATACCGTACAGACGTTGCATTCCAAGGCGCTCGCCTCGATAGCCTTCCGAATCCCGGATGCATCAAATTCCCTCGGGCGGAATAGCGGTATTTCCACACCGTCAAAACCCGCCTGTTTGATGAGAGGGAGAAGCGAAAAGTTAGTCTGGTTAAACTCTGCCGACCAAATGAATGTGTTAACCCCAAATTTCATTTCGTTTCGTCATCCCTTTCGGGCGCCTAAGCCCGTCAGCTCGTTCGTCGCAACCAATTCCAAGCAGCCCGCCTGTACGGTCAGCGGCTGACTGGTGTCGGGTGCACTGGCCACGCTCGTTGCGTTAAGAATGCGATGCCCCATAAACCAAGCGTGTCCGATTTGCAGGATTCAAAGTCTACTTAGAACAAGCATGCCCACTCTCAGAAAGTCCCCAAGACATCGCGTTATCAAGGAATTGAATCATAAGGGGCTCTTGATACATTTCCGCGCCATGGCCGAGCGCAGAAAATAGTGCGCGGCCGTTCCCTACGCAATGCCACCAAACTGATGGGTGGTCTCCGCCCATTGAGTAGTTAGCAGGGTCGTAACTCTTCTCATCTACGGCAGCGATGATATGGAACCCAGGCTTACTCCTCGGATTCTCAGAAAATGCATACCATTCATCTGCGCGGTGCCAAATAGGAGGCAGACCCTTCGTGATCGGACTCTTTGTATCTTCGATGTGAATATCAGCCGGTTGGATATGAGCATGTCCGATAAACTGGACGCCAATCGCCTCATCGATATACCACTTCCAAGATGCGGCGGACCTTATAAGGCTGTCCGCGCTCTGGTCGCGCGGCGCCGGATCCCCCCCGGCACCGTGAATCCCAAAATATGTCCCGCCCTTCTCAAGCCAAGCCTTGAACGCAGCCTTTTGCTCGTCGTTCAGCGTGTCTCCGCTGGTGTTATTCCAGATGACAAGCTTGAACTTACTGAGCTGTTCCGGATTCATGACGGCGCCGTTTTCGGTCACGAAGTACGGCACCCCCCGCAGTTTCGCGATCACCGAAAGTGCGGTATCCGAAGACTGCATGCCCGGCTCGAGACGAAAACCGTTTGTTTTTGAAAAGATCAGGATGCCTCCAGGTTTAAGGTCAGCAGGCAGTTCTGGAGGTGTTTTGTCGTACCCTGGCTCTAACACGCGGCCAGCAGCCACGTTGCCCAGTCCGTGCGTAACTGGCGGGAAACCCCGTCCGCCTTGGCCGCGCCCACCAGCAAGATCTCCGGGGCCCGCTTGCCGAGCTTGTCCAGCTGCCGGACCACTCGGTACGGGCGCTTGTTGCTGAGCCTGCAGCATCGCGCATGCGATAACAAGCGCCGCGGTCGCAAAACAAACGATTCGGTTAATTCTCATCTCTACTCTCCTAGGCCTGAGGTCAAATCGTGTTCATTGCGCGGCATAGACGGCGCCAGACAATCTCACCTCGTGATGGGCTATCGAACGCGCTCCGTCGCGGTGCCGCCTGAGCGCCAAAACTGCCGTTGAACGCGCACGCGAAGCCGCAAGTTCCAATGCGGCCAAACGCCTGACGCCCGCGATGCAGACCTTGCCCTCTAGGGCGCGTAAGGTCAGCATTCTGAAAGCCAACTCTCTAGCCATTCAACACGAAAGATTTCTAATCAGTCGTTATCGTTCAGGCGTCGCAGATCCGAATGCACTTTTCCAGACTAGCGATCGGATCCATTCCTGGGGCCGGAGTGTATTCATGTGCGACATAATCGGTGAAGCCCCTATCTGCAATCTCCTTCATAATGAACGGCCAGTACACTGACTGCGTGTGATCCAGTTCGTTGCGGGGACCTGAGTTGGGGCCAACGGGCGGATTTCCGCCGGTGTGAAAGTGGCCGATCCACTGCCAGTTCTCACGAATGGTGTTGACAATATTCCCGTCCATCACCGAAGCGTGAAAAATGTCGTAGAGGACTTTAACCCGCGGCGAGTTCACTCGCTGCATGACGCCAAATAACCAGGCGGCGTGATCGCCTTGGTATCGATTTTCCAACGGCTGGTTCTGGTTGGAACTGATTAGTTCTGTGCACAGATTGATGCCCTTATCCTCGGCACGCGCCTTAAGGCTATTCAATAGTGCAACAAGGGCATCCGCATTTTCCTCGTCAGAGGTCGTGCCCCTCGCACCAGTCGTCAGGATTATGTTAGGGAAGCCGTTTTGCGCGGCAAGGTCAATCGTGTCCGAATAGACTTGCACGAAATGGTCGTGCTGATCTTTGTCAATGATTTTAGGACCGGCAGGTCCGCGTCCACGTCCGGGCCCAGCGGCACTGGCTGAGGCGGCGCCTGCGGCTGGTCCTCCCGGAGCGCCTTCAGCTGGCGGTGCAGTCGCCGCACCGGGGGCTCCGACGGCGGGAGCTGGGCCGCGGGCCGCACCGGCGCCGATGCCGATGCCATAGATCATGCTTGATACGAGGCCGTATTTCTTTAGCATGGGCCAGTCGTTAGGGCCGACAAGGTCAAATCCCTGAATGCCAAGTCGAGCAGCATGACGGCACATCTCTTCGAACTCCATCCCTCCGGCCTGGGGCCCCCCTCGTTGCGCCGGCGGTGCCCCCAGCGCTCGCGCCGTAAAGACGCCACGCGTCACGCCTTGCTTAATCCGGCCTCTTCGAGGCGCGGGCTTCACCTCATCTCCCTTCTCTGGAAATGGCGGACTATCGAATGCGGCCATTTGCGCCGCCGTCACGTCATCAGCAAGTGCTGCCCCTGGAAGCGCGAGCGACCCTGCAACCCCCATCGCGGTCAATGCGACAGGCCCACCAACGCCCACAGTGCCCATAAAATCTCTTCTGCGCATCTGTTACCCCCTGATTTGAGTTGGAATCAACCCGAAATCTTCGTTTTGATTTCCCCGCGAATCACTCATCGACCCGCCGCTGAGAGACGGCCCAACCCTTCCATTTCGCGACGCGACGTCATCATCATGGGATTTTTATGCCCCAAAAGATACGGTTACGTGACGAAGCTCGCGAATAAGCGTGTCTATCTAGCTCCAAAGACCTTTCGAAATCAACACTTTGTGTTTGCTCGATTCAACTATCCTTTTACAGATTGATCCATATGCTCTCGTTTGGAATCGGAAACAAGTCGCTCTCATCCACAATGCCGAGAGTTCCTCGAACGGTGCGGTCCTCGCGGTGACTCCACATACAGAATGTATAAAAGAGTAACGGAATTCAGTAATTCGTTTTTGTTTGTCGCGCCAGCTCGAAGGGGTAGAGTCTCTCGGGGAATTCTCGATTGCTTTGAAGTTGCGCCGTTACGTTGGAGATGATCTCGGGTTTAGGGTGTCTTTTCGAAAAGCAAGTTGCCATGAGTGCCAAGCCTTCCGGATTCGGCAGATAGTCCCGCTGCTTACGAAGGGAGGCTTGTTTCAGGGAGGCAACAAGTCTTGTCGCTGTTAAGCGAAGAATTGCCGTGACCGTCGCTTGGAGGACGTCAAATGCCAGCATCGTTCGTGAGGACAGTGCCAGATGAGGGGCGAGCCAGGAGGCGGGACTGGTCGAGACTTATTTGCCTGACGGCAACTTTGTTGATAGCCGCCTCGGTTGCGGACGGTCAGGGGCGTGGCGGGCAAGGTGGCCAGCCGCCGGCGGCCGGGCCGCCTGCTGTCCAGCAAGTCGCGCGAAATCCGGTCGTCGACAAGACCACCGAGGAACAGGGCAAAGCGCTTTGGGCGGCGAACTGCATCACCTGCCACGGCACTCAGGCTCGCGGCACCGATTCGGCGCCGAACCTCATCCGCTCTGAGGTAGTCAGCTACGATCGCGGAGCCACGGTTGCCGGCAGTGTGCTCGGTCCCTTCCTGAAGAAGGGCCATCCCACGCAAAGTGGCAAGCCAAGTGAGTCTTTTACCGACCCCGAGATCTCTGCGCTGGCGAACTTTCTCCGCGAGCAAGTCAATGAAACGATGCGCGGTTCCCCAACGTACATCGTTCTTCCGCAGAACTTATTGACCGGAGATCCAAAGACGGGTGAGACAGACTACACAGAATTTGGTTGCACGAACTGTCACAACGACACTGCGCGGAGCCTGAATGGAATCGCTTCGCGGATCACCAATCCTCAGACACTCCAGGCAATGGTTCTTTACCCGGGCGGGGGGAGAGGTTTTGGCGCTGGCCGCGGTCGGGGCGGCCGCGGTGCTGCGCCGGCTCCAGTCACCGAACCGACTGGCCCCAAGCCTCCTGATCCTCTCGCGGTCACCGTGAAGATCACACCAACATCCGGGGCACCAATATCGGGATGGCTCGTCGACCAAGATGCATTCTTCATAACTTATAGCGACGCGGCAGGAGTCCAATACACCATTCGGAAGACTACCGGCATGAAGATCGAAACTACAAATCCCCTGCAGTGGCACTCTGATTTCGCAAATCGCCTCACGGATGAGCAGATGCACGACCTCACGGCCTACTTGTGGAGCCTGAAATGAAGAAAAGATCGATACCAATTGTCGTGCTTTTAGCTCTCGCGGGAGTGTTGACTGCGCTGCACGCTCAAGCGCCGCGAATCGACGTCACCAACGCGATGATCCTCCATCCGGCGCCAGACACGTGGCCGGTATACAACGGCGACTACAGTGGCAAACGATTCAGCACACTCACCAAGATCGACGATAAGAACGTTAAGAATCTGAGCCTAGCGTGGACAACCGCCGTGAGCGCTGACGGCGGTGGCGGTTTTGGCGGTGCTTCAGTCAAGGGAACTCCCCTACTGGTCAACGGCACGTTGTTTTTTACCGCGCCGGATAACGCATGGGCAATGGATGCGCGGACGGGACGCGAGTTGTGGCACTACGTCTGGACACGCAACCGCGGCGGCATCCACATCGGTAATCGCGGCGTGGCGATCTATCACGATACGCTCTACTTTGTCACACCAGATTGCAACCTAGTGGCGCTCGAAGCCGCAACCGGAAAGGAAAAGTGGTTCAAGTCTTATTGTTCGACCGAAGAAATGTACTATGGCTCGGTTGCCCCTACGGTCGTAAAGGACAAGCTCATCGTAGGTGTCAGTGGAGACGATTTGGATATGCCTGCTTTCCTCGACGCGCGGAGTCTCGACAATGGTGATCTGATCTGGCGATGGTATGTGACTCCACAGAAAGTGGGCGATCCCGGCCTCGACACGTGGCCGAATCTCGACATGGCCCAGCATGGCGGCGGTATGACGTGGCAGCCGATCACCTACGACTCGGATCTCAATCTGATCTACGTCTCGACCGGCAACCCTCAGCCGGTGATCGCAGCCAAGGATCGGCCAGGTGCGAATCTGTTTACAGCTTCTCTAGTGGCGCTGGATCCGGACACAGGGAAAATGAAATGGTATTTCCAGACTTCACCGCATGACACCCACGATGAGGATTCCACGCAGGTTCCCGTGCTTTTCGACTCAGGAGGCAGTCACTATGTTGCCCAAGCCCTCCGCAGTGGCGGCTTCTTCGTGCTTGATCGGACCAATGGCAAGGCCGTGGTTTCCAGCTCGATTATCAAGGACGTCAAGAATTTCAGCGGCTTTGACGCAAAAGGCGAGCCGATCCCGAACCCCGCTTCGTTTCCGTCGCCCAACGGAGCAATCGCAACGAACAGCGCGACGAACTGGTATCCCCCCAGTTACAGCCCGCTCACAGGTTTGTTCTATGTGAACGCGACCCGTAGCCTCGGGATCTATTACGTCTATGATCTTAGTGACAGTCCGATGGGCTGGGCCGGTGGCGGCGGTGGAGGAGGAGCCAGCGACGGCGAGGTGCTTGAAGCGATGGACGTCAAGACGGGCAAGATCAAATGGGCGGTGCCTAGATACGGTGGCGGAACTTCCGGGTTGCTTTCAACCGCGGGGAACCTAGTGTTCGGTTCTGGCTCGGGCGGACTGGCGGCCTACAACGCCGCGACAGGGGAAGTGCTGTGGGCCTCTAGGATCGGTAACGTTTCAAACGGACCGATTACATATTTGCTCGACGGCAGACAATATGTACTTGTCTCTGCAGACGGACGCATGTGGGCCTTCGTCATGAATGAGTAAGCGTCGCGCCGGTCGCTTTCCCGCGGGGGATCCGGCTATGCGGGCTCGGTCATCACTTCGAATTCGTGCTGCCTCGGGACGCCGCTTCGAGCGCCTCCTGAAGAGTTTGGATGGTCGCTCGCG